>Ga0256406_1000847_pt1 | contig 52424 bp, 37 predicted proteins | sample RumenRJG_03DNA_FD_185986 | JGI IMG/M metagenome (GOLD analysis project Ga0256406, IMG submission 185986) | Bovine rumen microbial communities from Lethbridge, Alberta, Canada - RJG_03 | ecosystem: Host-associated > Mammals > Digestive system > Stomach > Rumen | place: Canada: Alberta | collected...
TACATCAGTTTAAGACAATAGACAGAAATCTCAATGGCGATTTTAAATTGACTGGCGAAATAGCCCGACCCAAAATGGCGATTTATCGCCGACACTTATTGGTTAATATCGCCCGACCCTAACACCGTCGAACATCCTTCTTCTCAAACTGTTCTGATTCGTGGGCCTTTTATCGCAGAATAAAAATGATAAAAGACCCATGAATCTGTAATCATTAACGTCATATTTAGTCATGTTTTCTGTGTAAATTGGAGTTGGTGTCTTCTGAACAGGTGTAATTCCCACGTGAGCAGTAGGGATTAGACACGTAGCCCATATTTATATTCTGTACCAATTATTTTTTGAAAAATTTTCATGTGGTTAAATTTTCGATTCTGTACATACAGAATTCCGGCGTTTTCTTCCAAGAAATGCCGACCGTTAGGGAAACCGGTGCATAAATGATGAATACGTGCAGGGATGTTCCGGTCTTCTCAGAAAATCTGGAAACGGAGAAATAATAAGGCTTCTGTTCTCCGGCATCAGGACGGTCCATATCGTCCGCTCCAGTGAGAAAATATAGAATGAAATCTCAGATCTTGTGACTGAGAAGGGTGATTTGCTGCCTGAGTACTGGTGAGTAATATAGAGGGAACGGGGAGCAGCTGCATTAAGCTGCTCCCCGTTCCTGTATCTCTGAATTGCGGAAATTTATTTGATTGATGCTCCGAGTTCTTTTAATTCTTCGATGGCCGCAGAATTTCCGGCCAGCTCATCCTTTCCGGTTGCATAATAATTTTTGAAGAACAGAATATCCCAGTTCAGATATTCTGCGATGCACTCAAACTGTTTTTTGATTAACGAATATTCCACATTATCTGTAGCAGCGCCTCCTACGACTAGCACACCGATTTTTTTGCCCTTGAGGAGTGTGCCCCGGCAGTAGCATTTATCGATCACCAGCTTGAGCTGTGCTGTCATACCCCACCAGTATACCGGGGTGGCAAAGATAACCATGTCCGCTGCGACAATTTTATCGATCGTGGCGTTGGTATCATCCTTCGCAACGCAGCCATTGGTGCATTGACAGACGCCGCAGCCCTTGCAGCCGCTGATATTCAGCCTGTTTGCGTGGATAATTTCGATATCTTGGTTTTTCCCGGCACCTTCAACGTACGCGTTGATTGCCGTTAAGGTGTTTCCTTTTCTCGGACTTCCGTTTACGATAACTGTCTTCAAGATAATCAACCTCACTTTCCGATATGTATTTCTTAATTATAACATGTCAGCAAGAATTCTTGAATTAGTATGTATAATCTGTGCATGCCTAACTTCTCCCGCGCACAGCACCACAATTTACCTGAGCTTGCAGGTTGGGACTTAAGAGTTCACCCTTTTTTCGTTAATTCATAACCTGCCTGCGTCTCCAGATCGGGATTCTACATTCGGGAGGGTAGAAAAATGAGTCGATTCACAGAATAATTCTGCATATATTGATAAACTTCAACAAATCGCGCAGCTTCGGGAACACAAATAGGGGGCTTTTTCTGGAAATACGGATCCAAATATAATATAATATTACAGATAATATACAGATAAAGGTGGCAGAAATGCAGAAAAGAAAGTATACAGCCAGCGGCGTGAAATGGTCGTTCTGGCTGCATGAGGCGGAGAGGACAGCGGAGCTGCTGAATGAGGGCTGGTCATTTGACCGGATCCGGACCGCGTGCAGAGAAGAAAACCTGTATGATGCATCGACGCCGGCGCGGGGTGAGATTATTTTTCACACTGTGCGGACGAGGCTGGAGCTTCTGATGCAGGCGGAAGGTTTTAGGTGTTATGAGAAAGATCGTATGCCGGATGACGCTGTGGAATCAGGCAGCTCAGTACAGGGCGTTCCGTTCGCGCAGGACGGGTCGGCAGGACAGAGCCGCGCATTGAACCTGCTTCTCACTTCCGGCCTGGAGTCCAGAAAACTGATGAATCTGACGGGAATCCTTCTGCAGGATTCCCTGCTTTTTGACTTTACCTATGAAGTCATAAGAGAAAAGATCATCATGGGGACGGAACTTGCGGAAGCGGATTTTCGCCAGTTTTTCAATGAAAAGCAGATTCAGTCAGATATCGTCGCAAGGTGGACAGAGCCGACGGTTCACAGATTGATTGGCTATTACCGGACGATTTTGTCGGAGGCAGGCCTGATCGTGTCAGAAAACGGTGCGTGGAGAGTGCGCAGGGCAATTCCAGAAAAGAAACTGGAACAGTTCTGGAAATCTTCCGGCCTGGATCCTGTATACCGCGCGCTGACGGGAGCGTAAGCCGGCGACATACAGCACCCGGGAACCGCCAGCCGGCCGCATGGCACACAGCCCCGGCAATCAGGCAACAGAATACCTGAAAACCCTGCAGCGATAAACACAGAAAGTAACAGTGACGATTATGGAAAACATTGATGAACGCCTGACGCGCATGGAGCTTGCGATGCGAGAGCCTGCGTTCCGGGAGGAATACGGAAAGACAAACGAGATCAATTACTGGATTTTTGATTACGACCCGGCGGATGAGCTGAAAGTCCGGGCGAGGGTGGACAACATTGCGGAGAAACACAAGCCGGGGAAGAGCAGCATGGAGATTGTAAAGTTTGATCTCTATGATGTGATCATCGACTATCTCCGCGATAAGAGACCCGATGAGAGATTCCTGAAGAAGACCTATGAGTTTGAGGAGCGGAAGGGGCTGGAAAAGGTGATTGATGCGGTTAGTCACACGCTGCGGATTGATGATGACGGAGGCTATATCATCGACTATATTAAGGAGCGGATCAGCAGTGAATCTATCATTTTTCTGACGGGAATCGGAAAATGCTATCCGCTGCTGCGTTCCCACCGCGTGCTGAACGGGATGCAGCAGGCTATGATCAAGAATCCGACGATTCTGTTTTTCCCGGGGAAGTACGACGGGCAGCGGCTGATGCTGTTTAATGAGATTTTAGACGATAATTATTACCGGGCTTTCCGGCTGGTGTAAGAAGGAGATAAAAGTCATGCAGATCAATGACATGTTCAGAAAACCCATCACCCGTGATGTCCAGGGCGTGGTCATCGCCGGGCAGTGGGAAGATAAGAGTGTAGCGCAGGAGCTGGATGAGTACGTCGTGACGAGAGAGATCCAGAAGCACTTCGGTGATTTTTTTGATGCCTATAAAGTCGGCATTCAGGGGAAGACCACCAAAGTCGGCGTCTGGATTTCAGGCTTTTTCGGCTCTGGTAAATCTCACTTTCTGAAGATCCTGTCGTACATCGTCGGAAACCGCACAGTGGAAGGCAAGCGGGCCATTGATTATTTTATCGATGATCAGAAGATCAGTGATCCGATGCTGCTGGCGGATATGAAACTGGCTTCGGAGGTGCCGACGGACGCGATCCTGTTTAACGTGGCGTCTAAGAGTGAGGCGACGTCGGGAGGAAGAAACAGCAAGCCGCCGCTGGTGAACACGTTCCTGAAGGTCTTTAATGAGATGCAGGGCTATTACGGAACCATGCCGTATGTGGCAGATCTGGAACGGCACCTGGATGAGAAGGGCTGCCTGCAGGAGTTTAAGGATGCGTTCTCGGAGAACTACGGCCAGTCCTGGGAAGAGGGACGGTCCGATTTTGACTACGCGCAGGACGATGTAGTAGACGCGCTGGTGTCCATCGGCTATATGACAGAAGAGGCGGCCAGAAACTGGTGCACCAAGGCGAACGAGCCATATAAGACGGATATCGAGGATTTTGCGCGCAGGGTCAAAGCGTACATTGACAAGAAGGGAAATAATCACCACGTTGTATTCCTGGTGGATGAGATCGGCCAGTATATCGGCGACGATTCTCAGCTGATGCTGGATCTGCAGACCATTGAAGAGGAACTGGGTAAGGAATGCCTGGGTCAGGCCTGGGTCATCGTTACGAGCCAGCAGGACATCGACGGCATCATGCACGTCATCGGCAACGACTTCTCCAAGATTCAGGGAAGGTTCGACACGCGCATCTCTCTGTCTTCCACAGATGTGGATCTGGTGGTGAAAAAACGTATCCTGGACAAGACCGAAACGGCGCGGCAGTCGCTCTGTGCCCTCTACGATTCAGAGGAAACGTCGATCAGGAACCTGATCACCTTCAACGACGCCGTAGAAAAGAAACTGTACGCAAGCAGCATGGATTTCTCCGAATGCTACCCGTTTGTTCCGTACCAGTTTAATCTGCTCGCCGACATCGTGAACGCGATCCGCTCCCACGGCGCCGCCGGAAAACATCTGTCAAACGGCGCCAGGACTATGCTGGCTCTGACCAAGGAATCGGCCTGCGCCATCCGCACCAGAGAAATCGGTGAGCTCGTCCCGCTCTGGCGGTTCTATGACGGCCTGCAGGAGTTCCTGGACGACAGCCATAAGGGCGTGATCATCAATGCTTACAACAACGGACGGATCAATCCGGATGAGAAGGATCACGATGTTTTCGCCATCAATGTCCTGAAGACCCTGTTCCTGGTGAAGTACATCGACAGCGTGCGCCCGAACGTGGAGAACATCACCAGCCTCATGGTCAGCAAGATCGATGAGGACCGCGTCGCTCTGAAAATCAAGGTCCAGGAGTCGCTGAACGTACTGAAGTCTCAGGATCTGATCCAGAAGAATAACGACCTCTACATCTTCCTGACCAACGAGGAACAGGAACTTTGGCGCGTGATCAATAATATGGAAATCGACAGCGCCGACCTCGGTAAGGAAGCCGCGTCCCTGGTGTATGACCAGATCTTCACCGACAGCCGCTACCGTTACCCGGAATTTAACGGACGCTATACCTTTGCCTTCAACCGCTGGCTGGACGACCGTCCGTATAAATCCGGGCAGAGCGCAGACATCGGCATCCGCGTCATCACGCCGGCATACACCGGCAGCCGGGAAGAGAGTGCGCTGAAGATGATCACGGAGCAGGGAAACGAAGCTCTCATCGTCCTGCCGGAAGACACGGAGTTCCTGCAGGAGCTCCGGTCAGCGTTGCAGATTGAGAAATTCCTGCGTACCGATGCCGCGGAGAAATACGCCCGCTATGAAGTGCTGAAGGCGGAAGTGCAGAATGAATGCGGCGAGAGAAGAGATCACGCCCTGATGTTCCTGGAAGACGCGCTGAAAGAGGCGGTAGTTTACCTGAACGGCAGCGTTCTGAACGTGAAGCAGAAAGATATCCGTGGAAAGTTCACCGAGGCCATCGGAAAACTCGTGGATAAAGTTTATTACAAGCTATCCTACATTAACAAGCCGATGGATGACGCCGACGTCCGGAAACTCCTGGGAACAAGCCGCCAGGAACGGCTGGATCTGGGTGAGACAGACCTTTCGAACGCCAATGCCGTCGCTGAAATGAGTTCCTACTTCAAGAACCAGGCAGCCGTGCATAACAAGCCGTCGCTGAAGGCTGTGAAAGATTATTTTTCCGCTGCTCCATTCGGCTATGTTGACAGCGACATTCACTGGCTGATTGCCTGCCTGCTGAAGCAGGGAGACATTCAGCTCACCATGAACGGTGAAGTCCTCTCCCTGCTGAAGTATAAGGCGGAGGATATTCTGCAGTATCTGACCAAGCGCCAGAACGCAGAGAAAGTCCGCGTGGAGATCAGAGAAAAGATCCCGGAGAAGCAAGTGAAGATCGCAAAGGATATCATCCGGGAACTGTTTAAAGATATGTGCACCAACACACAGGAAGAACAGGTTATGGGTGATTTCCAGCGGCTCGCGGATAACCTGCGCGGCCAGATCAGCCGTAAGCTTCCGCAGTATGACGTACATTCTTACCCGGGCAAAGAAATCATGGACAAGGGAGTACGGCTTCTGGACGCCGTACTGTCCATCACTGACATGAAAATGTTCTATCAGAAACTGGAAGTCAGCGAAGATGATTTTCTCGATCTTGCAGAAGACCTGGATGAGGTGATGACCTTCTTTAACGGCAGCCAGAAAGACATCTACACGGAGGCCCTGAAAAAGGACAGACTCTATAAAGACAGCAAGTATTTTATCGTCAATCACGATCTGGACCAGATCGCCGGAAAAATCGACGCAATCCTGAAGAATCAGAGACCATACTCACAGATTTCAAATCTGCCGGAGCTGAACGAGCAGTTCGCAACCCTTTACGCACAGATCCTGGACGAGAATGCTGCCGATACCATGGAAAAGATCAAGGCTGACCGGGCTCGGGTGAAGGAAGCATCGGAAACATGTAAAAACCCGGAGGAAGGAAAGCGCAGCTGGACGAGGATGGAAGCCAAGTTTAACGAGCTTCTGCAGGAGGCGGACACCACCCAGAACATCGCCGCGCTCCGCACCATTCCGGAAAAATCCAGTACGCTCCGTACAAGACTTTTGTACGAAATTGATGCGATTCCAGAACCAAGTAAACCAGAAAGTGATTATGTAAAGCGGCCGGCGGATGGCGGTGAAAAAGAAACTGCTGAAACACATCTGGAGAGTAAACAACAAACGGAACCGGTCAGCAAACATGATTCTGTTACATATGTAAATGAAAAGAAACAGGGGAGCGGAATGAGGAGCGACGCTGATGACCAGAACGGAGGGAGCGGAAATTCTCCGCAGCAGGAAGAGAGAGAAATCGTGACCCGCCATATGTCGGCCAGAGAGCTGATGGGAACGTCCCATATCGATGTGGCCTCCCTCGATGATCTGGATCAGGAGCTGGATCGTCTGAAGCAGCGTATCTGTCAGGAGATGGAGAAAGATGGCGGGGACGTCATTCTGACTATTGAGCTGTAAGCGGGGGAGATCTGCTCCTGTGAGGGCAGAGGACGCAGAGAAAACGCCTGACGACGGTTTAAGAATGTATATCCGGACAGAGTCTGCAGCATGTTTCTGTCCGTTTGCATAGAGTTATAAGAAACAGAAACTAGAAATTGGAGTTCATGGAAATGAATAAGACAGCGATTAAGAATTTTTCTATCTGGGCCAGAAATGCCCTGATGGACCAGGTCCGCACGCAGATGCGGCTGCTTGGCATTACGGAGGAGCGCATCGCCGAGCCCCTGCCGCAGTCTGCGGGACATACACAGTTCTTTGATATCGGCACGGATCAGCCGTACCAGATTGACGGAAAGGCGGTGGACCAGAGAGCCCATCTGGTGGATCACCTGCGCGCGCAGGAGAAAGAGGAAGAGGGCGGTTACGCGTCCGCGTATGAGCATGTCGTGGAAGAGGCGGCGTATACCTGGTTCAACCGTCTGATCGCTGTCCGGTTCATGGAAGTGAACGGGTATCTTCCCTGGCACGTCCGCGTTTTGTCCTCGGAAAGTGCGGGAAAGATCGAGCCGGATCTGGTGAGCGAGCCGTTCTCAGCGGATGGGGACATCGAAATGACTGATGAGGAGAAGAGAGGGATTCTGGCGATGATGGAGGCGCAGGATGCCGACGGATTGTTTTCGGCGATGTTCCTGAAGGCCTGCAACGCGCTGAATAAGGTGCTGCCGAAGCTGTTCGAGAAGCCGGCGGACTGGACCGAGCTGCTGCTGAACCTGTCCTTTGTGGACCGCGACGGGGTGGTCTGGCATCTGGTGCACGATATTCCGGAGGAGGATTTCAACGTGCAGCAGGATGGACAAATTGAAATATTGGGATGGATGTTTCAATTCTATAATACAGAACCCAAGGCTGAGGCGTATGCTAAAAAAGGACGTTTTACCAAGCATGAGATCCCTATTGTTACCGAGCAGTTTACTCCTCACTGGATCGTCCGCTACATGGTAGAGAATTCTCTGGGACGGCTCTGGTCGGAGGGCCATCCGGAATCTACGCTGAAGGATCACTGGAGCTATTATCTGGACGAGGCAGAACAGCCTGCAGAGGTACAGAGACAGATGGAGGAGATCTACAGACATTATGCGCAGCTTAGACCAGAGGACCTGACTTGTATTGACCCTTCTTGTGGCAGTGGCCACATTCTGGTCTACCTGTTTGATATCCTGATGCAGATTTACGAATCTCAGGGGTATACCAGACGTGACGCGGCGCAGAATATTTTGAAGTATAACCTGTACGGTCTGGATATTGATGACCGCGCCGCGCAGATCGCGTACTTTTCCGTGCTGATGAAAGCGAGAGAATATGACCGGAGAATCCTTGACCGAAAGATCACGCCGCACGTATACGCAATTCCAGAGAGTAACAGCATCAACCGAGGACAGCTTCAGCTGATGGGTACGGAACTGACTGAAGATGACCGAAAACGCGCAGCCGCGCAGATGAACGGACTCTTGGACGTCATGAAGTACGCAAAGATTTATGGATCCATCATTGCTGTTAAAGCGTATGACTGGGAACTGCTCCGGAGATTTGTCGGTGAATATGAGAGGGAATCGCAGATGGATATGTCTGGCATCGGCATCGGCGATACTGAGGAACAGCTGCAGAATATTGTCGCTGTGGGAGAATTGCTTTCTCATACATACCAAGTGGTGGTGACCAATCCGCCGTATATGGGTGGAAGTACTATGAATATGGATTTATCTCAGGCAGTTAAAAAGGTCTTTCCAGATAGCAAAGCAGACCTGTTTGCGGTGTTTATGGAACGGTGCCATGCGTTTACAGAAAAATATGGGCTTCAGGCGATGATTACCATGCACGCATGGATGTTTCTCAGCAGTTTTGAGAAACTGAGAGAGAAGGTTCTCGGTGAGTCCATCGTGAATATGGTGCATCTGGGCGCTCGGGCGTTTGAGGACATCGGCGGAGAAGTCGTGCAGACGACGGCCTTTGTTCTCCGTAACACACGGATTACGAACGGAACCGGACTCTATTGCCGTCTGGTTGATCCGACCACCCAGGAAGGCAAAGAGCAGATGTTTCTGTCCGGCGAGAACCGCTACACTGCCTCCCAGTCCAACTTCTCCAAGATCCCGGGTTCACCGGTGGCGTATTGGGCGAGTGAAGCGATGATAAATATTTTTTTAAAGAGTATGTCAATCGAAGATCTATTAAATGTAAGACAGGGATTGGCAACTGCCGATAATAATAGATTTACAAAATTGTGGAACGAGGTTTCAATAACAAAATGTAAATTTGATTCAAAAGATGAGGATGATCTTCAAGAAAGTGGGAAAAAATGGGTTCCATATAATAAAGGTGGACAGAGAAGATTCTGGTACGGAAATTATGACTATGTCGTAAATTGGTATAATAAAGGCTATGAAATAAAAAATTTTACTGATAATCATGGTCATACCAGATCTGTTGTGAGAAATACAGGGTATTATTTTAAACCTGCTATCACTTGGGGGTTAATTACTAGTGGTGGGTTTAGTATAAGATATAGATTGCCTGGGGGTATTCATGATGTTGCAGGTATGTCAGCGTTTTCGTCATCAGGAAATCTTGCCTTACAAAAGTATATTCTTGGAGTATTAGCTACTCCGATTGCACAAAATGTTTTTAATATCTTAAACCCGACAATCAATTTGCAAGTTGGAGATTTTAAAAATTTCCCAGTGATAATTAATGAAAGTAGGTTTTCTGAAGTTAATGCGTATGTAGACCAATGCATCGACCTCTCCAAATCCGACTGGGATTCTTTTGAGACCTCTTGGGATTTCCAGGCCCATCCGTTCATCCTTTATCGGAAGGAGCATGCGGAAGATGAGGCGTACGGGCTGGTGGAGAACTGCTATCAGGCGTTTAAGCAGACCTGTGAGGAGCGGTTCTGCCGGCTGAAGGAGAATGAGGAGGAGCTGAACCGGATCTTTATCGACATCTACGGGCTGCAGGAGGAGCTGACGCCGGAGGAAAGCGGCGGGGACGTGACGGTGGCCCGGGTGTATGATGAGAAGAAGGACATTCCGGAGGAGATGAAGCGGAATAAGTATGTGCTGACCAGAGAAGACGTGATGAAGTCGCTGATTTCCTATGCGGTGGGGTGCATGTTCGGGCGGTACAGTCTGGATGAGCAGGGGCTGGCGTACGCGGGCGGAAGCTGGGATCCGGAGAAGTACCGGACGTTCCTCCCGGATGAGGATAATGTGATTCCGATTACGGATGAGGAATATTTCCGTGATGATATCGTCGGGCGGTTCTGCGCCTGGCTGAAGGCGGCGTTCGGAGAACAGAATCTGGAGCGGAATCTGGACTATATCGCCTCTTCCCTGCAGGTGAAAGGCGACTCCAGCCGAGAGATTATCCGGAACTATTTTCTGAAGGATTTCTTCAAGGATCACTGCAAGACGTACAGTGTGACGGGCTCGGGCAAGCGGCCGATCTACTGGCTGTTTGACAGCGGAAAGCAGAACGGGTTCAAGGCGCTGATTTACATGCACCGGTATGATAAGAGTACGATTGGCAGGCTGCGTGTGGAGTATCTGCACCGGATCCAGAGGGTCTACGACGCGGAAATAACGCGGATGCAGGATACGGCAGAGAGAAGCGGCAATGCATCTGAGCGGGCGAGAGCGTCCAAACGGGCGGAGAAGCTGATCCGTCAGCAGGCGGAGTGCCGGAAATACGATGAGAACATCAGCCATCTGGCGCTGTCGGAAATCGAGATTGATCTGGATGACGGCGTCAAGGTGAACTACGAGAAAGTGCAGACGGCATCGGACGGAAAGAAGTATCCGGTGCTGGCAAAGATTTAACGAGGCAAGAAGGACATAAGCGATGGCAGAACTGAATCTGAAACAGATTGCGGATAAACTGGAGGAGGCGTTTTCTGAAGGAGACGGGCGGAAGCTCGTGTTCTGGTACGATGAGCACGCGGATTTTCAGGAGGAGATCGGCCAGCTGCAGCTGAAAAACGCAGAAATTTACCGTCTGGAGGAGCATAATCAGGTCCGGACCAAGGTGTTTCTGGAGCGGGAGGACACGGCGACCAATTATCTGATCTACGCGCCGTTTCCCAAGCCGGACGTGGCGGAGAATCATCTGGAGGACACGCTGCTCTACAGCCGGCGGTTCTATGCGAACCGCGCGTCGCTTCTGATGGCGGATCTGGGCATTTCCGAGGACCTGAAGCCGGTGGTGGAACGCCATGTGAAGTTTTTTGCGGCAAAATCCAGAAGCAAGAGGTTCACGGATCTGGGCATCGCGGAGTATACGGAGCGGTCGTTCACGGAAGGAATCATCAGCGCGCTCTGCGGCCTGCGTGTTTGCTCGTTCGAGGAGGCGCTCCGCGTGATCCTGTCTTCTGACGACGGGGGAGAGAAGTATCTGGAAGAGATGGAGAAATATGATCTGCTTTCGGTATTCTGGGCGTTCTGCGCGGAAGATTTTGGCTGCAGTGAGGAGCAGAAGAATCAGCTGACCCTGAAACGGCTGGTGATTTCGCTGCTGGTGACGGACGCGGTGAAGTGCGTCTGCGCGGGAGCGGGAAATGCTGTCAGGGAGCAGATTCCGTCGTCCTGGAAGCCGTTTCTGCTGGAAAAACCGGGCAGTGTGGTGACCTTCCTGGACAGCGTGCGGAATAACGTGCTGTACAGAGATGCCTATGACCGCTACGCAGACCAGTACGCTGAGGAGCTGAATGTCCGGCAGGTGTTCGCCGCGGTGGGCGCTGAAAATCTGCTGAACTGCGATACCTTCGCGGATGCGGATACCGTAATCGTGAAATGGATTCTGGAACGTCTTCTGGACGAGAATACAGAGGAGATGCTTCAGGGATTTACGATCCCGGAGATCTGCGGCATGCGCGCGCGGCGGCACTTCTCTTCCCGCACGGCATCCGCGTATCGTCTGCTGCACTGCGCGTGGACGCTGATGCGCGGGGTGCAGCAGTTCCGTCCGGCAGAAGGGTTCGCCGCTCTTCTGGCGCAGTATCAGGAAAGAGGCTGGAAAATCGATCAGGCGTACCGGAAGTTCTATCTGGCATTTGACGAGATGGAGCAGAAGGAAGCCATGGAGCCGCTGCGTGTGAAGATCGAGCGGATCTACAACCATGAATATCTGGATGTCCTGCTTCCGGCGTGGAGCACGGAGTTCCCGGCAGTGTACCGCCCGGACGCGGATCCCGGGATCGTTCTTCAGCGCCGGTTCTATACACAGCATCTGGCATCGGAAACTGTCCGCACGGCGGTGATCATCTCCGATGCCATGCGGTATGAAGTCGGCCGGGAGCTGTTCCAGAAGCTGAACGACAATCCGAACGCGACGGTATCCATCAGCGGTATGCTCAGCACCGTTCCGTCCTATACCCAGCTGGGAATGGCCGCCCTGCTTCCGCATAAAACGCTGGAAATGACGGAGGATTACAAGGTTCTCGCTGACGGCCTGCCGACCCAGGGCACCGCCGCGCGTGAAAAAATCCTGAAATCATATAACCCGTCTGCACTGTGCATCGCGTTTGATGAGATCAAGAACATGAACCGGGAGGAGCTGCGAGGCGTAATAACCGGAAAATCACTGCTCTATATTTATCACAACCAGATCGACGCCCGTGGAGACAAACCGGCCACGGAGGATGAGGTGTTCCGGGCCTGCGAGGAGGCAGTGGATGAGATCGCCGCGCTGATCAGCAATCTGACGAACGCCGGAAACACCGTTCACTATATCATCACCGCGGATCACGGATTCCTGTACCGAAGAGATCCGGTTCAGGAAGCGGATAAGATTGATGTTTCCACGGACAGTTTCCAGGGCGAATCCGGACTGGCCATGCCAGATGTCAGGGACGCCTGGGTGAACCGCCGGTTCATCGTTTCTGGCCGCCCGATGAAGGCGCCGGGAGTGATGACCCTGCCGCTGGATCAGGTTCTGGGAAAGTCTGCTGCCTCAGACTCTGCTGCGGATGATAGTGCGGAAAAAGGCGGATTGGATAATGTTGACGGAGCCGGGATTGCCGGATCTGTTGGATCAGATGGACGGAACGCAGCTGAGAAATCAGGCCTGACCGTTTCTGTGCCGACCGGAAATACGGTGTTTAAGGTTCAGGGCGGCGGGGCCAACTATGTGCACGGCGGCCCGTCGCCGCAGGAGACCCTGATACCGGTGATCGAGTGCAAGACCGACGCTTACCGGGCAGAAACCAGGCGCGCCGGCATCGTGCTGGTGAGCACTGTCCGCAAGATCACCAACCTGATCTGCCCGCTGGAGTTCATCCAGACGGACGCGGTGTCGGATACCGTAGTGCCGGCGCGCTACCGGATCCTGTTCATCGACGACGCAGGAAATCCGATCTCCAACGAACAGTTCTACGACGCGGACAGCCGGGAGGAGGATTCCTCCAAGAGGATTTTCCGCAAGCAGTTCCAGTTCAAGAATCAGAAGTACAGCCGTGATAAAAAGTATTATCTGGTGATCATCGATGAGACCGGAATTGAAACCGCGCGTCATGAGGTGATTATGGACATTGCCATGGCGGATGATTTCGGGTTTTAAATACTGTAAGTAGCTTGGAAGATGGCTGTGAGATATTACAGTTTCTGTATGCATATTATAGACTTTTGCTTTTCGGTTAGGAATAAAAGAGGAAAATTGTATGGATGTAGAAAGTATTGCGGTGTCTGCTGTCAAAGATGCGATTTCTTCAACAGATTATTTGCAAGAATATATAACGGATAAAGATAAAGGTCCTGCATTTGATGGATGCATTAATGTATATTCAGTTGCCGGAAATAATTATTCAAAAGACAAGTTGGAATCAATAGTACCAGTACAAATTAAAGGAAAGGTAGTAAATGATTCCTCCAAAAAGAACATTAAATATCAAATAGCAACGTCAGATCTTAATATCTTTTTAAGAAGGGGAGGGTGTTTGTTTTTTGTGGTTTACATTGACCATGAAATACATAAAAAAATTTATTATGCACCGTTGCTTCCATTCGAAATCAACAGATATTTAAAGGGAAAGTCCAATCAACAAACAATATCTGTATATTTTTATACTTTTCCTACAGATACAAATGAAATTGTTAACGTTGTGAAAGATTTTGCTAGAGATATGGATCGACAAGTTATACTTAAAAACTGTGAGTATAATCTTGTTCAAGCTAAAGAAGATATTGATATAAGCAAATTGAGGTATGGATTTTCATATACAGGGTTGGGATATGATAAAAATCAGATCGCAGACTATTTGTTAAATCATGATTTGTATTTATATGCGTCAAATCAATCAAAGAATATAAACATTGTACTTGGACATATAACGAAAACAATAGAAGTTATCGTAAAATCTTCCGCCTCAATAGGGACAGGTGGGGAACAATACTATTCCTCAGTTGATATTAAGCATACACATGAGGGAAAGTATCTCAGCTTTGGCAATGAAATAAAAGTGGGTTTCTCAAATGGAAATATAAAATTAACGTACAATCTCACAGGAAACTTAGATCAGCGTATACATGATTCAGAGTTCATATTAGCATTATTTGACAATAAAGAAATTACAATTAACGAAAAGAGTATCGAAATTGATCCTGAAAAAGGAGATACTGAATCATTGCATTTAAATGAATTAAGGGCTGATCTTCGATATTTGAATCAAGTGCAATCAGTCCTTAGTTCTTTAGGGATCGAAAAGAGTTTTGAGATTTCCAAAATGGATAGCAAAGAAGAACAATATTTAAATCTATTGCTTATTGCATTGGGTGAAAAGAAAACTATTCAGCTTAAAGAGGATCCTGAACAACCAGTTATTGCACTTAAAATTGGAAACCTAAAGGTTCTTTTATATTTTAGATGTATAAAAGAACATGTATTTAAAATACAGAATTATTTTAGGACTAAAGTAAATGTTTCGTGTGAAGATAATGATGGTAATAAGTTCCCAACATCACAATTTGTTATATTGGAGAAAAATGCTTATTTAACAATTGATAATCTTGATTTTAAAAGTATTGAAGATGATATGAAAAGATTTAAAAATCCTTTTCATTTTGTGAAAGTTTATTATAGCGTGATGGAAATGTTAAAAGCGTACGATCAAGAACATAGTCCAAGCCTATTACAATTAGCAGAAAGATTGTTACAATGGCTTAGAAGTTCAGATGCCGTCAATATAGATTTCTATACATTAAATCTTTATCAATGTTATCGCAGGGAACGCAAACTAAATCCCTCTGAAATTCAGGGCCTTTGTAAAATGTCTGAAAGATGGAAGGATAATAATAGCATAGAGGCTGGAATATTTATATTATTGGGGAGGCAAAAAGATGCGGTTAATTACATTGCAAAGATGGATCAAACTGAGAAAAATGAGTTCGTGAATTCTCCTATTTATATATTTTTTCAGAATGATATGGGGAGCGATGCATGAGCAGTAACAATAGAGAGATGATAAAAGATAACCTTCGCCATTATTACGACGGAAAAATTGTGCGCAAGGACCTGACAAAGAAGATCAAGGAAGGCGCCAATGTGCCGGTGTATGTGCTGGAGTTTCTGCTGGGGCAGTACTGCAGTTCGGATGATGAGGAGGTAATCGCGGAAGGCGTGGAGAGTGTCAAGTCGATTCTGGCGAATAACTATGTGCGGCCGGATGAGGCGCAGAAGATGCTGTCTAAGCTGCGGCAGAACGGGCGGTTCACGGTGATCGATATGGTGTCGGTGCGTCTGAACCTGAAGAAGGACTGCTATGAGGCGTCGTTCACCAATCTGGGGCTCCGGGATGTGCCGATTGACGACTCGTACCCGGAAACCTATGACCGTCTGCTCTGCGGGGGAATCTGGTGCATCGTGCAGCTGGAATACGACGCCTGTGTGGGGATTTACAAGCTGACACCGATTCAGATGCCCCATGTGGACATGGACGAGTACAAGCGCGGGCGCGCGGCGTTCAGTAAGCCGGAATGGATCGATGTACTGCTGCGGTCGACTGGCATGGAGCCGGACGCGTTCACGGAGCGGGAGAAATGGCTGCTGCTGACCAGGATGCTTCCTCTGGTGGAGAATAACTTCAATTTCTGTGAGCTCGGTCCCAGGAGCACGGGCAAATCACATCTTTACAAGGAGATCTCGCCGAACAGTATTCTGGTTTCCGGCGGGCAGACGACGGTGGCGAACCTGTTCTATAACATGGGGCGCAGGACGGTCGGTCTGGTCGGTCTGTGGGACTGTGTGGCGTTCGATGAGGTGGCCGGGATCAAGTTTAAGGATAACGACGGGATCCAGATTATGAAGGACTACATGGCTTCCGGATCCTTCGCCCGGGGAAAGGAGGAGATCGCAGCCACGGCGTCCATGGTGTTCGTCGGGAACATCAATCAGTCGGTGGATGTGCTGCTGCGGACGTCCAGTCTGTTCGACCCGTTCCCGGAGGAGATGGGGACGGATACAGCCTTCCTGGATCGCATGCACTGCTACAATCCGGGCTGGGAAATCCCGAAATTCCGCCCGGAACATTTCACGGATGACTACGGGTTTATCACAGACTACCTTGCTGAGGTCATGCGCGAACTCAGGAAGGAAAATTACAGCGACGCGCTGTATCAGGACTTCCATCTGGGACGTAACCTGAACCAGCGTGACGTCATCGCTGTCCAGAAGATGGTCAGCGGCTACATCAAGCTGCTCTATCCGGACGGCCGTTACGAGAAGGAAGATCTTCAGGAAATCCTGACGTATGCCCTGGAAATGCGCCGCCGCGTGAAGGAGCAGCTGAAACGCCTCGGCGGCATGGAATTCTATGATGTGAATTTCAGCTACATCGATCAGGACACTATGCAGGAGACGTATGTCAATGTCCCGGAGCAAGGCAGCAGCAAGCTGATTCCGGAAGGAACAGGCAATCCGGGACAGGTGTACACCGTCTCCTGCGGAAAAAACGGCATGCTCGGCCTGTTCCGCCTGGAGTCTCAGATGCTTTCCGGCAGCGGCAAGTTCGAGAAAACCGGGATCGGCTCCGATAAAGCGGCCCGGGAATCCGCCGACACCGCCTACAATTACCTGAAAGCCAACGGCCGCCGCATCAGCGGAAAAATCAGCCTGTCCGGCGTCGACTATATCGTCAGCTATCAGGATCTGCAGGGCCTGGGCATGACCAGGAACCTCGCCCTCCCGACCCTGATCGCCATCACCTCCATCGCCCTCGGTCGCCCGGCTGTCAGCTCCCTGGCCGTCCTCGGCGACTTCAGCATCGGCGGCACCCTGATGAAACCCGACGACCTGGCATCCGTCCTGCAAGTCTGCCTGGACAGCGGCGCCCGGAAAATCCTGCTGCCGATCATTTCCGCCGCAGACCTTTCAGCCGTGCCGCCGGAACTGATGGGAAGCTTTCAGATTATATTCTACAGCACCGTCGAGGATGCAGTGTTCAAGGCGCTGGGAGTGGAGTAAAGGAGGACACACCCATGATCAGACCAATCGTAAAAGACATATTATTTCTCAGTCAGAAATCGGAGCCGGCGACGGCAAGTGACCTGCAGATTGCGCAGGATCTTCGGGATACGCTGGCCGCGCACCGGAAGGAGTGTGTCGGTATGGCGGCGAATATGATCGGGGAGCGGAAACGCATGATCATCGTTTCCATGGGAATGATGGATCTGGTGATGCTGAACCCGGTCATTCTGGAGCGGCGCGGCGAGTATGAGGCAGAAGAAGGCTGTCTGTCGCTGACCGGGACGCGTAAAATCAGACGTTTTCAGACGATCCGCGTTCGTTTTCAGGATACAGAGATGAAGGAGCATACACAGGAGTTCATTGGCTGGACGGCAGAAATCATCCAGCATGAATGTGATCACCTGGAAGGGAAGATCATTTAGTTCTCAGTTAACATCAAATAACATCAGAGTTTTTATACAGGGGAAATTACAGGGTATCGGTTATGGATCAGAGTTTTCAAATCAAGAAGAAGATCATCGAAGTGGCAGCGGGCAGGGAGCCTGCAGACCTGGTGCTGAAGAATGCGGTTTTTGTAAATGTATTTTCAGGGAAGCTGCAGAAAGGTGATATTGCAGTTGCTCAGGGTGTAATCGCAGGGATCGGCGGATCCGGAAGATCAGGCGCGTCCGGGGAAGATGCCGGTTATCATGGCAGGACGGAGATTGATATGTCCGGGAAAGTGATATGTCCCGGACTGATCGACGCGCATATCCACCTTGAAAGCTCGCTGGCAGCACCGGTTGAATTTGCAAAAGCGGTGATTCCCCGCGGAACAACGGCAGTGATCACGGATCCACACGAAATTGCTAATGTCATGGGGACTGCCGGTATCGACTACATGATGGAAGCCACATGCGGCCTGCCGTTGGATGTTTTTTTCATGCTTCCGTCCTGTGTTCCCGCCACTCCGATGGATGAATCCGGGGCATGTCTCAGCAGCCGCGATATCGCCAGATACTACAGTGATCCGAGAGTCCTGGGACTGGCGGAGATGATGGACTTTTTCGGAGTGGTAAACGGAAATGAAGAATGCCTTCTCAAGCTGCTTGATGCGGAGGCTGGCGGAAGGATGATCGACGGCCATGCCCCGGGGCTTAAGGGAAAGGATCTGAACGCATATATCGCTGCCGGGATTTCTACCGACCACGAGTGTTCAGACGTTGAAGAGGCGATGGAAAAAATAGAGCGCGGTCAGATGGTGATGATCCGCGAGGGTACTGCCGCGCATAATCTGGACGCGCTGATTCCTCTGCTCACCACTGGCTGCGCAGACCGCTGCATGTTCTGTTCAGACGATAAGCATCCGTCAGATCTTCTCAGAAAAGGTCACATTGATGAGCTTATCAGGCGTTCGGTAGCAGCAGGAGTGGATCCAATACAGGCCATTAAAGCAGGGAGCTTCAACACGGCCCGTCATTTCCGGCTCTGTGACAGAGGAGCTGTTGCCCCTGGATATCGGGCAGATCTTACGGTGGTCGATGATCTTGACGACTTCCATGTTGTTCAGGTCTTTAAAAATGGGCAGCTCGTATTTGATGAATCCGGCATGGGCAGCCGGGCGAACGAAGGAAGGACCCAGCTCGTGGAAATCACCCCTCCGGTCATCCGCAAAAGCCTGAATGATGCTGCCCATGACACCTTTCGGAATCAGTTTTTCCAGGAAGACGACTTCCGGGACAGCAAGACGAGAGCGGTTATAGGCACGGTGGACGGAGAAATACGCACGACCCGTCAGGGCTTCTCTGACAGGATACAGGTCGAAAATGATATCCTGAAAGTAGCAGTGATCGAAAGGCACCGCGGCAGCGGCCACTTCGGCATTGGCTATCTCAGGGGATACGGACTGAGATCCGGGGCGGTTGCCACGAGTTTTTCCCATGATTCCCACAACATCATTGTGATAGGAACCAGCGATCGGGATATGGCAATGGCTGTAAACAGGCTCACGGAAAACCGCGGAGGGATCGTTGTTGAAAATGACGGAGAGATCCTGGGAGAAGTTAAGCTGGGAATCGCGGGACTCATGTCTGATGAGCCGCTTGAGGCGGTGGAACGAGAGTTGGAGTCTGCCAAGGCGGCAGCGAAGTCTCTCGGGGTAAATCCGGCCATCGATCCCTTTATGACTCTGAGTTTTCTCAGTCTGCCAGTGATACCGGAGCTGCGGATAACCACCAGGGGCGTTTTCGACGTAACCAATCAGAAGTATATCTGATATTATTATTTCCGGTCTGATATATTTTATCCTTCAAAGGGGGACAAAAACCATGAACAAGGAAGATTGGTGTATACAAGCGCCACGGACGGGAAAGCGGGAACAGACTTGAATCTTAATCAGGGGAATAGTAGAATATAATTCATGTTCCAGTTTTGATGACATGTAAAACAGGATGAAACGAAGAACGGATGGGAATAGCTGGTTTTGATTATTTGATTATTCGGACACATTCCAAATGTAAATATGGAACAGGCAGCGTCTGCCCGGTATTAAAGTTTGTCATTTATTTGAATGGAGAAAGGGATTGAGAGGGTGATATTAAAGTTTGATTATTTGGCTCTAGCCATGATTATCCAAGCGTTTATCTTACTGTTATTTTTGTCGCGGAAAAGGCTTCCGGTCAGGGTGAGCAGGGAGTTCCTGCTGCTGGTTGTCGTGAATCTGGCTGCAATTGCAGTAGATTCTCTGGCGCGCGGTGTGAATGATCACTGGGATCGTCAAGCGGTTTGGGTCATTGTAGTATGCAATGTACTGTATTATCTGATGTTTATCCTGAGAGGATTTATGTTCCTGGAATTTACAGCGGCATTGTGTGAAGTGTGGGAGAGAAATTCTCTGTCGTACAGGATCGTGGTCTATGCTCCGATGATTATAATGGTGCTGCTGGTCGTGACAAGTCCGTATTCAGGATGGATCTTCTCCTTAACGGAAGATGGGGTTGCACATGGCCCGCTGTATGATGTGTTGAGCTGGCAGTTTCTGTATGATCTTCTGCTGATGCTGGTGATGCTGGAATGCCGGGCAGAACTCGGGTACGGTCATGACCGTACGACCGGATACGTGTATACAGCGGCTCTTGCTCTGGGAGTGTTCACGCGGATGGCCTTTCCCGAGGTTCCGGCAATGAGTCTGTTCTGTGCATTCTCGACGGCGCTGATTTATCTTGGTTATCTGAATCCGGAGTCGTTTACGGATTCCAGACTGAATGTGTTTAATTATGCGGGCTGGAAACTGGTGCAGAAAGAATATTTTAGGAAGAAGGTCCATCACGGGTCACTGGTCGGATTTGTGATTCGTAATTACAGTGAGATGCGGTACATTTACGGAGACAGACAGTTTGAAGCCGGATTGAAGATGATCGGCAGGTACCTTAACCGGAGTTGCCGGGGGCTGAATGTGTTTTACCTTGGTACGGGACATTTTGTCGTGCAGTCCTTCAAAAGGTTCGATGAAGAGGTTGTTCTTGGGAGAATTGCGTCAAGATTCACGCGCCGCTGGATGGATCAGCATGCAGATTTAAGTTTGTCTGTAGGAATGATCAGGCTGGAGCGGAACTGCATTCTGCCGGATGAGGAAACGGTGATGGGGTGCATCCGCTACGCATTCGAACAGGTCAGGAGGATGGTTTCACCGGGGATTGCGGTGATTAATGAACAGACGCTGCGGGAATACAGGCGAAAAACTGTGGTTCAGCAGGTCCTGAACAGTGCAGTAGATGAACATCGCCTGCAGATGTATCTTCAGCCGATTGTGCGCGCAGAGGATGAAGAAGTTGTGGGGTGTGAAGCCCTTGCGCGGCTGGTTGATTTCAATGGAGAGATCGTTTATCCAGATGAGTTTATCCCGGCGGCGGAGCAGAATGGGATGATCATTCCTCTTGGCGAGCAGATGTTCCGGAAGGCATGTGCGTTCATCGCATCGGAACGAGTGAAGCTCAGCCGTCTGGAATGGATCAATGTCAATTTGTCTCCGATTCAGTGCATGGATGATTCGCTGGCCGATCGTTTTCTGAAGATTATTCACGCGCACGATCTGGACGCAAGAACTGTGTTTCTGGAAGTCACCGAGAAAGCGCTGACCGATGTTTCACTTCTCCATAAACACATGGCGCGGCTCCGGGAGGAAGACGTTTCCTTTGTGCTGGATGATTTTGGAAGTTTCTCGTCAAATCTTGACCGTCTCAAGGAGAATCCGTTCATGAGCATCAAACTGGACCGGAAAATGGTCTGGAATTACTTCAAAAGCCCGGACAGCATCCTGCCGCACATCATCGCCGCCTGCCATGAAATGAACTTGACCGTTGTTGCGGAAGGCATCGAGAATTCGCATATGGCAGAGACACTGCGCATGCTTGGATGTGACTATTTTCAAGGGTATTACTATTCTCGCCCGGTACTGGCGGCGGAGTTTCTGGAAAACTACTGTTAAGTTTCTTGATTGGAAAGGGGACGAAAGAATGAAATTAGGAGCGATTGGCTACGGGCTGATGGGAAGCTCGATTCTGAAAGGGCTGGTGAACAGCGGAACACTGAATGTTAATGATATTCTGGTTTCTGCACATTCAGAGAAAACGCGCACCCGCATTGAAGAGGACGGATTTGCGGTCGCGGAGGATAATAAGCAGGCGGCAGAGTGTGATGTGCTGCTGATTGCGGTTCAGCCATGGATGCATGACTCTGTCTGCGCTCAGATCAGAGATACAGTGGCAAAAAATGGAACGGTTGTCTGGACAATCGCGGCGGGTGTGACGCTTGCGCAGACGGCAGCCTGTCTTGGGGCAAAGACTGAAATTGCAAGGACAATGCCGAATATCTGTGCGACAGTAGGATTCTCTGTCACGGCGGCAGCGTTTAATGACCGGGTGACGGAAGCGCACCGGCAGGAGCTGATGCAGCTGATCTCCGGATTCGGACTGGCTGTGGAGATTAAGGAAAGGATGATTGACGCCATGGTGCCGGTGGCGGGCAGTTCGCCGGCAATGATTTTTATGATGATTGACGCCATGAGCAATGCGGCTGCCATGCAGGGGTTCAGCTGGGAGGATTCTGTCCGGCTGACCGCGGAGACGGTGAAGGGCTGCGCGGAGATGGTGCTTCAGTCCGGAAAACACCCGGCGCAGCTGCAGAATCAGGTCTGTACGCCGGGCGGTCTGACGCTGGAGATGGTCAAAAAACTGGAAGAATGCGGATTCAGAAATGCAGTGATGGAAGGTATGCTGGCAGTTGCAGCGAACCCGGATGACCTTGAAGAATAAGCGGAAGCAAGGACAAAGGATAAGGCCGGGAAGGAAGCGCAAGAAAAGTAAACTAAGTATTAATTGTAGTACAGTGTACTGCATACACAGAAACGAAAAGAAGCCGCAGCACATCGCGGCCGAGAATTTCCAATGGAATATTCTCCGGTTATCGCGTTTGAGCTGCAGCTTTTTATTATACGCCGATATGTTATTGCAGGTGATTGATTTCCTGCAGTGCTATGCGCTGATCGGCGCAGCCGGCGACGTAGGAGGAGTGGGTGACGATGATCACACACTTTCCAGTGTCGGCCAGGCGGCGGAAAATAGACATAATCTCTGCCTGCGTCTGCTCATCCAGATTTCCGGTCGGTTCATCGGCAAGGATACATTCCGGGTTATAGGAGAGTGCGCGCGCAATGGCCACACGCTGCTGCTGGCCGCCGGAGAGTTTCAGAATTCTGCGGTCGGCTTCTTCCTGCCCGAGGCCGACCTGGCGGAGGCATTCATATGATCGGTCCTGCAGCGCATGGCGGTCCTGCTTCCGGTGTGCGCTGCTCATCGCGATTTCCAGTGAAAGTTCGACGTTTTCTGCCGCGGTCAGTTTTGTCAGCAGGTTGAAACTCTGGAATATGACGCCGATGTCCCGGCTCCGGTAGATGTATTTATCACGGGCGGTCAAGTCCTCCCCGCGGCATAGAATTCTTCCTTCTGTCGGTTCAGCCAATCCGGACATAAGCGAGAGGAGAGTTGTTTTTCCAGAGCCGGATTTACCGACGATGGCGTATATCTTTCCGCGCTTGAATGTGTAGTTGATATCATGAAGAACCTGTTTTTTTCCGTAGGCAAAACCTACCTGTTCAAGAGTTAAAATGTTTTCCATAAGGTTACCTCGCTTGATTCATTATTTGGAGAAGTTGGATGGGACCCGCGTCGGCCGCTTCCGGGTCATGATGTGACGTTGGCGCGTCGGCCGCGGGGTTGCTTTCTGTGCAATTGGTTTTGGTATTTGTAAATGGTGTTTAATCTCGCTCGGACAGAATATCCAGGGGCTCGTAGCGCATGATAGCGGTGACGGAGACGGTACCGGCAATCAGGGCCAGGGCGACGCAGGCGCCGAGGAGTTCCAGGAGAACGGTGACGCTGACGGAGCTGCTTGTGTTCAGTGCGTTGGAGGAGGCTGAGCCTGGTGAAGCTGCAGCTCCGGAACCGGACGGTGCGGATAGAGCTCCGCTCGGTGCGCCCTTGCCGTCTGCGTTTTGTCCGCTGCCGGAATCCTGGCTGCCCGGACCGCCGCCGTTATTATCGCGGCCAAATGACTGCTGCATGTTGGAATTCTGTTTCATGCTGGACGAGACCTGTGCACGCAGCAGTTTCTTGGTGACCGGCTTGGAGACGGCAGCTCCGGCGGCGCCTCCGACTACTACACCTGCAAGCGTCAGGATCAGAATTTCAGAGAGAAAGAGCGCGGCGACTTGTTTCTTTTTCATTCCGATCGCGGTCAGAACGCCGATTTCGTATTTACGTTCTCTGGTGCTGAAGATGTTCATGACGACGAGAATCGCCGCGCCGACCAGCAAGATGACAATCAGGAAGTATCCGGCAAATTTAGCCAGGTTTTTCAGTGGCTGCGCGCTCTGTTCGTAGCTGGTGAGGTCGGCGGAGGTGACCTGGTATTTGCTTGACAGGCCGATTTGCTTCATTTCTTTCTTGAAACTCTTGTATTTACTCAGAGTTCCAACCACATAAGTTCCGTTCAGTCTGGAAGACAGGGCCTTGGTGCTGTTCTTGCTGTATTTTGCCTTGGATGCGGTGACGATTCTGTTCAGTGTGCTGTAACTGGTATAGATGCTGTTGGCCGGGTCAGAGGCATTCGGGCCGCCCTGGCCGGCCTGCGCGGAGCTCTGAGAATCCTTATAGATTCCGACAATTTTCAGTTTGTAGGTTTCGCTGGACTTATTCGGATTGCTGACCTTGATCGTGTCGCCGACAGAAAGGCCGTTGTATTTTGCCAGTTCACTGCTGATAACACAGACCATGTCGCTGGTGCCTTCTGTGAACATTTTTCCCTTGCATATCTTTTTTGTCCCGCTGGTAAAATCTGTCATTGCCTCGTCAGAAGAGTAGCCGGTAATGGTAAACTCTCCGTTGTCCATGGATTTCATCCCTGACGGAGTGCCGCTGGAAGAGTCTGAAGATTGGGAATCGGATGAGGAAGAATAAGCTTCCAGGTTTCCCGCCCCGTCGACAGAGGTGGTCAGCGTATAATAAAAGGAAGAAACAGAGCTGGCTTTTGCATACTTTTTCAGCTGGGTGAGGGTGAGCTCGGATCCCAGAGCCTTCTTCAGTTTGGATTTACTGAACGTGCCGGATCCGTATGCCTGCTTCATGGCCTTGCTGCGGTTCTGCGTGATCTGTGCCGTGATTTTCATGTTTGCAAGGGCTGCATCGCGAGAGTCCGCAGACGCCTGGCGAATGTACAGCCCGATACAGACGGAAAACGCTATGATGGTTATAATAATGGCGATTAGAATACTCCGGACTTTAGAGCGCCCGATATTGCGCATCGCATTTCTTAGAATAAACATAAAGACCTCCTTCTGGGTAATGCATACCGTTACGGCTTACGACTGGCGCGCGTTAACATACAGTATACAAAGAGATATAACATTCAGGTGAGAAGCTGCGCGCACCCGTAATACTTGCGTTGACTGATTGGAGCGGTATCTGCTTCAGCCTGTGTTTATGGAATTATTATATCGACCAGGTGTTCAGGGGATTCGTTCATAATTGGGTGATTTTTCGGAGAATAGTTGTCGCTCCAGTGTTCAGAAAATGGGGGAATGTGTGGGACAGGTGGAGACTGTGCTTCGGTAATGCGGAATTATCATGTGCACAACTGTTGCAAGAATCTGCGTCCACGAAGAGGAATTAGCGCAGGGGACGATGGTATACAGTATACCCGAAAGATGGACGCAGATTCCTGTGTTAACTGGATATCCGGCTGCGAGAATCTGCGTCCGATTGCGGAAGTGAAGGCGAAAATGAGGATAATACAGTATACTTGCCGATCGGACGCAGAAAGATGCCATAACAGGTATTGCAGGGCAGCCGATCTGCGTCCAATTGCGGAAGTGAAGGCGAAAATGAGGGTAATACAGTATACTTGCCGATCGGGCGCAGAAAGATACCATAACTGGTATTGCAGGGAAGCCTATCTGCGTCTAGGTGGAAGGGAAAAACTGAAAGTGGAAAGTATACTGTATACTCCAGAGCTGGACGCAGATTCCTGTGTCAACTAGGTATCTGGCTGCAAGAATCTGCGTCCAATTGCGGAAGTGAAGATGAAAATGAGGGTAATACAGTATATCTGTCGATTGGACGCATATCTTCGTATCCTTTGCCCGTCAGGCTACCGAGAATTGCGTCCAAATGCGAGGAAAAGGGGAAAATACGAGGGTATACAATATACGCGAAAGTTGGACGCAGATTCCGTTGTCAACTAGATCTCTGGCTGCAAGAATCTGCGTCCGATTGCGGAAGTGAAGGCGAAAATGAGGATAATACAGTATACTTGCCAATCAGACGCATTCAGCCCGATTTATTCCACGCATTTCATAATCCTTCACGTTAAAATAATCCATTGGATTTACCTGTCCTTCACGTTTTAATTAATCCCTCGGATTTAATAATCCTTTGCGTTTTCATGTTATCCTTCGCATTTATTATCTCACGTCTTTATTTATCTCCGCGTTTCCGGAAGTCGTCGTCGGTGATGTCGAGGCGGTCGTGGGTGTGGAGGTAGCGTTTGATGTCGTCTTCCGTGAGTTTCAGCTGGAGGCGCTGGGCCTTGTCGATGGCGCGCTGGTTGTCGTAGTGGACGGCTTTTGCGTCGCGGAAATCGTTCTGAACCCAGTCTTCGATAACGTCGTCTGACATTTTCCATACGGACAGTTCTTTCAGAAATGGGGAGATTTTCTCGTAACCCTGCATGACTTCGAACAGGACTTTGTATTTATACAGGTATTTCCGTTTCAGTTCGTAAACGTAGTATCCCTGGAAACTGCCGACGAATTTTCTGGTAAATGCGGAGAACAGTCCTTTTTTCGCTTCCTGCTGAGGATTCCAGATCCAGATCGGCTCGCCTTCCTTTAAATGGCTGAGAATATTTTCTGTGGTGACCTGTTCCGGCGGAATGACCGGGAAGGTCAGGGGATCGCCGGCAGGCGCGGGATATCTCGGAGTTTCAGGTTCTGCTGTTTCCGTCAGAGCGGTATTATTTTTCTTTTTAAATCCGAACATAGTCGTGTTTTCTCCTTGGTGATGCAGCGGCGATTCTGCGGCTGCGTGGTTTTTGTCGTCGGACAAAAGGAATACGTGCAAGGGGCCGGTCCGGGCGGCGCCGCACGGTGTGTTCTTGGCAGCTTTATTTTGCCAGAGAATAGCATAACAGAATATGCGGACAAAAATCAACGGGGACAAGGAAATATCCGGGACTGCGTGAAGGAAAAGGATAGAAAGTTGGGTAAAAAGATGTTAAAGTAATATCAGATAATAATGGTACGGGAACCAGTGTTATGGTGAAAAAGGGGGACCATATGCCTGTTGATTTGGACAGAGAGAAACTTCATAAATACTATGACGGGCTCGCGGGAGGGGTTTGTCTGATCAGCGCTGACCGTTCTGAGAAGATTCTGTTTATCAATGATAAGGTGCCGGGAATGTATGCCTGCGCGGATGAGGCTCAGTTTATGGAGCTGTGCGGAGGGACGTTCCGCGGGATGATTGAGCGGAGTGACTATCTGACGCTGATGGATCTGGAGATTCGTCAGGGCGAATTTAAGATGATCAGCTTTCACTATCAGAACCGGGATCAGCATTTCAGGTATGTAGAGGGGCCGGTAAGCCGCATTCAGATGGAGAACGGGCAGGCGGTGATTCTTCTGCAGTTTTTTCCTGCGTCGGAGATTCGGGCGAACCGCAAGACGGACGAGCGGACAGGACTTCCGGGGATGTATGATTTTTTCAGCGCAGCGCTGGCGGAACAGAAGAAAAGACTGGCGGACAATACGTTTATGGATCTGTGTCCGGTTTCATTTAATGTGGCCAATTTCAGGGAGTATAACCGTATGTACGGCATGCATGCGGGAGACATCTGCATCAGGAAGATTGCTGAAGTTTTAAAGGAAACGTTTCCTGGAGATCTGATCGGTCATTTTACGGCGGACACGTTTGCCGGGCTGGTCAAGCGGGAAAATGTCATAGAAAAGGCGGAGCGTGTATGTGAACAGGTAGACGCCTTTATCCATAATAACAGCATCACACTGAAAGCGGGACTGGTTCTCTATGACAGGGATGACAATGATCAGGAACTGTTAGGGCATGCCTTTGATATGGCCAAGGTTGCCTGTGAGTCGATCAAAGCGGATTCTACACAGTCGGTTTCTGTATATACGCGGGAAATGGGTGAAAAGTACCATAAGCGGTCCTACGTCATTGCCAATTTTGATGAAGCGCTGGAGAAGGGTTATATTAAGGTGTACTTTCAGCCGGTTGTCCGGACAATATCCGGAAATCTGTGCGGCTGCGAAGCTCTGGCGAGATGGGAGGACCCGGAAAAAGGAATGATTCCTCCGAGCGTGTTTATTCCGATTCTCGAGGATGCGCGCCTGATTGCGCGTTTGGACACTTATGTCATCGAGTGGACAGCGAGGCTGATTCATGACCGTATGGATACAGGGCTTCCGCCGATTCCTGTTTCAGTGAATTTATCCCGCCTGGATTTTGATTTGATGAAACCGCTTGATGTGATTGAGCGGATTGTTCAAAAATACAAGATTCCCAAGTCAATGATTCATATTGAACTGACGGAGCGGGTCATGGCGTGGAACCGGCAGAACCTGATCCGGGTGCTGAAGGACTTTCACGATGCCGGATACCAGGTCTGGCTTGATGATTTTGGAAGTGAGTATTCTTCTTTAAATACTCTGCATCATTATCATTTTGATGTTCTGAAGATCGACATGGGGTTCTTCCGGGACTTCAACGAGACGGGCCGGAAAATTATCGCTTCGGTGATGAAGATGGCGGAGCTTCTGGGCATGCATACACTGGCAGAGGGTGTGGAAAATCAGGAACAGCTTGATTTTCTGCGCGAAGTCGGATGCGGCAGGATTCAGGGCTATTATTACGGAGAACCAATGTGCTATGAGGACTGCATTGCCGCCTGGGCCAGGGACGGTCTGAAACTGGAGACCGCTTTTGAGATGAAGCTGTTTGATGCGGTGGAGAAGGTGGATATCCGAAGCCGTGAATCAAGAGCGATCTTTCAGATGAAGGACGGCGAGCTGACGCTTCTTCAGATTAACAATGAATATAAGGCGACGCTGAATTCCATTCATACGCCGGATATGGAGGCGGCAAACCGAAATTTAACGGCGGCCAGCTACCCGATGAAAAACAAACTGGGCGCATTTATGGAAAAGGTCTTCCACAGCGGAAAACAGGAACAGATGGTTTATGTGGATGACGGGCAGGTGGTCCGTGTGCGCGCAAAAAAGATCGCCGGAATCCGCGACTATTGGCTCGGAGAGGCAGAATTCACGAATCTGAGTAAGGATGAGGACTTTTCAGAGAATAATTTAAACGACCGCATCATGAGAAACACCCTGCAGATTTATGACGGTTTATATTACCTGAACATTGAGAAGGACCAGCTGGAGGTATTGGAAAGCGTACATCCTAAGGTCAGTGTCGGGACGGTGTTTCATCACATCCAGGAATCCTTTCAGGCGTATGCGAATGAGCTTGTTTATCTGGATGACCGTCGGCGTTTTCTGGATTACATTGATCTTGAACACATCTATGCAGACGCAGTGCGTTCCGGAAGGTATCAGTCGACATCGCTGTTCCGGGTCAGACGGGAAGACGGAACATACCGTTGGACGATTTTTGACGCGATTGTGCTGTATAAGAGTGAGAACCGCGATATTCTGCTCTGTGAGAGGCAGGACCTCTGGGAGACTCAGAATGATCCGGGCCTCTGGGACGCTTTTGTTCGTTCTTTTTGGATACCGTCGCCGGATGAGTCATCGTATTCTGTTGAGAAGAGTGTTCTGCGCGCTATCGTTCGCGACTCCAATCTGAAGATGTTCTGGAAAGATAAGGAACGTCGATTCCTGGGAGTAAGTGACGCGTTTCTGCGTTATCATGGAATTTCCGATGCGCAGAGAGCTTCTGAGCTTATCGGAGAGAAGGCTGAGGATCTGAATCTGAATATCGACGGAGAAGCGCTCTGCGCTGCAGAAATGGGAGTTCTGGAAAAGGGATCAGTCATACAGGATGCGGTTAAGACTTGTGTCATTAACGGAAAACCGCGTACGCTCAGCATGAGCACATTTCCATTTTACCAGAATAAGGAGATTGCCGGTCTCGTCGGCATTTTTCGCGATTTACGAGAATATACCGAAGATGAAGAAAGAGCACTGATTGACCCGGAGAGTGGTTTTCTCAATTTCTATGGACTATTGATGGCAGGGCTGCAGTATGCGGATGACTGCCGCATGGGAAAGGAAGATTATGCCGGTGTGCTGTTTTTTGCGGAGGAGTATACTTCTCTCTGCAGGCTGTACGGGGAATCGTTCGGCAGGGACCTCTCCCAGAGTATTATTCATGCTGTTTCTGAGAATCTGCCGGAAAATGCGACGATCTGCCATATCGGTCAGGGATGCTTTATTTTACTCATCAGCAGTAATGACCGTGAGAGTGTACACCGGACAGCTTTGAAAATCGCGGCGTCGGTCAGAAAAATTCAGGAAGTCAATGGCTGCCAGGTCTCCATGTATATGCAGTATTCTGTCGCATTCGGGTCAGAAGTGCGCAGTTTTGACATGTTTCTTAAACTCCTCATTGAGCGTCTGCAGAACGCAGCAATGCAGCATTATGGAAAAAGCATCTTTACTGGAGACCGCATAATGATCTGGAAGAGTGCTTTGGATACCTGCCCGGATCAGATCTATATTATGGATCCAGATACGTATCAATTGGAGTACATTAATCAGAGCGCGCGGCAGGCGCTTCGCCTCCCGGAGAACTTCAGCTGCACCGGAGAAAAATGCTATGAGGTTCTGGAGGGACAGAGCAGTCCGTGTACTTTTTGTCAGAATAAACGTCTTAAGACCAGCGAGTTCTGCAGCGAAACGCATCGAAACCGAAAAACCGGAGCCGATCTGCTGTCCTGCTCAATTCTGGTTCCGTGGAGAGACAAGTATCTGCGCATGACGATTTCCAGCGATCTGAGCAGGTACGCAGAGATGAATATCGAACGCAACGAGCTGGTTTACCATGAAGCCAAGGTAAATGACGCAATCGCGATAGGAATGCAGGAAAGCGACCCGGAGATCGGGCTGCAGAAGATGCTCGCCAAGATCGGAGACAACCTGCAGGCGGACCGGATCCTTATTTTTGAGCAGCGAGATGGGAACATGTTCAGCTGCACATATGAATGGGGACGTGGAGGAGGTATACCGCTGATGGGAGAACTTCAGAGCATACCGATGGATAATCTGCGTCCGCTGTACCAGATGTATTCAGAGTATCCTGTTGTTCTGGTGAAAGACTATGAGGAATTCTGCGCGGCAAAACCGGGGTTCCACATGCCGGTGGCGAACATTCACAACTTTGTGTCCGGTCAGCTGAAGATCTCTGGCCGCCCAATCGGTTTTACCTTTGTCATTAACTGTTCCCAGGATACATTCACAACTGCCCGGCTTCTGCTGTCTACCCTGACAAGTTTTTTCGCAATCATGATGCGGAACCGCGATACGCTGAAGCGAATTGAAGAGCAGAGTGTGCGCGATCCGCTGACCGGCGCGCTTAACAGGCGCGGACTGAAACAGTATCTGGAGAACTGGAAGGGCGACGGCACCTTGTCTCTGATATCCGGAGACATCAACGGCCTTAAGACAGTGAATGATACAATGGGTCATCATGAAGGCGACATTTTGATCTGTTCTGCGGCCAATGTCATGATGCGCCATGCGAACCGCGACCATGTGTTCAGAACAGGAGGCGATGAATTTCTGCTGATCGCCGAGAATATTTCCGAAGTGGAAACACAAGACCTGATCGCGAAAATTAAAAACGAAGGAAGAAGCGACGGTCTGAGTCTCGCGCTCGGATATACCATCAATGTCGGCCCTGTAGAAAACATCGACCAGCTTCTCACCGAGGCGGACCGCCACATGTACGAGGACAAAGGACAGACGTACAGGAGACGCTGGAATGATCCGGAACCTGGTAAATAACATGGCGTTCATGATCCGCGCTATTCAGGACGGAGTGGAAAAGTACGGGAAACCGGAAATCCATCAGGAAGTCTTTACCAACTTTATTCGCTGATAAAAGACAGTATAAGCGCAGCTGTATGAAATGGGAGGAACGGTTATGGAGCAGAAAAAACTGATTACCGGAATGCACCACGCGGCACTTCGCTGCTGCGGACTGGAAGAAATGGAACGGGCGATCGCGTTCTACCGCGATGTGCTGGGGCTTTCCGTTCTCCGCCGCTGGGGAGAAGGAAGCGGAAGCGGCTGTATGATCGATACAGGAGACCGACCGATTGAAATGTTTGCCGACGCCGAGCCGGGGAGAAAAGCCGGCATCGTCGATCATATCGCGCTTTCAACGGATGATGTAGACGCAGTCGTGCAGAAAGTCCGCGAAGCAGGATTCCCGGTTACTATAGAACCGAAAGACATCGATATCGCCTGTCAGCCGCCGCTTCGTGCGCGTATTGCGTTTATTGAGGGTGCGGCAGGTGAGAGCATTGAAATTTTTGATGAGAAATAACAAAATGAAAAATTAAACAGGGTCATCGGAGAGTTTTCTGATTGATGATATCAGCAGACCGGATAAGATGTGCATGCCAGAAGGTATGTATTGTCTTATCCGGTCTTTTTGTTCAACGGAGGAATAAGATTATGGAAATGAACAGAAGTTTTACAAAGGGGCCGATTTTACGGGTTTTGCTGAAATTTGCACTGCCGGTGCTTGCGGCGCTGTTCCTGCAGGCGCTGTATGGAGCGGTGGATTTGCTGGTGGTCGGCCAGTTCGGAACGGCAGCCGATGTTTCAGCTGTAGCGACTTCCAGTCAGCTGTTGCAGCTGGTAACTTTGATAACAACCGGGCTTGCGATGGGCATCACCATATCCATCGGACATGCCGTCGGATGCCCGTACATCGGAAGATCGTTCGATGAGAACTGGAACCTGGACGATCCCACGGGAAAGAGCGATGAGGCGTTCATTTGTCATCCGGGAAATTGAGGAGCGGGTGCTCCAGCTGAAACAGCAGCTTGCGGAAGAATTGCAGGCATAGATCGTTCAGACAAAATGTGAACGCATAAGTGCGGCATGGCAAGGAATAAATTAACAGAGTGTAGAAGATCATTGACTGAACAGAAATTTTTACAGGAACTCGTGTGTGATGGGCCTGTTTCAGGGTATAGAAATATTACTGAGACAGTGTCCATCGCTGTCATATATACATAGAAAATTATGAATATTGCGGTATTTATAGCTGCATAAAAGGAGATGACACGATAAACGAGGAGGAAAAAATGGGTAAAATCATTAAAATCGAAAATGGGATAATCACGGTAGGCATGGAGGACGGAAGTTTCCGGGAGATTCCTGAAGATGCAGTTAACTATGCGGATCCGAAAATCGGAGACCGTCTGAAGATATATAGAAACGGAGATCAGGTGATCGCCGCGAAAGAAGAGCAGATTACGGATCCGGGGAAAAAACCGGGGAAAGCGAAATGGATCGTCGCTGCGGTGATTCTGGTCCTTGCAATAGCTCTGGTCTGGGGTGCGGTTGAACTGCATGAGGAAAGAATGGAACGCAAGTCCGCGGCATGTTACACGTTGCCTTCTGAAGATAACGATAAAACCGATGCAGATGATGCACAGACGGCTTCTGATCAGAAAACAGAAAAAACCGCAGTGATTACCGCAGATATGAAAGCGAATGCGGTGCTGTATAATAATCACAAGGTGAAGATTCAGTTCCTCAGTGCAGAAATTGGCAGCGATGAAGACGGCAGAGAATACCGGGTTGTTCTTCAGATTAAAAACAGCCGTTCGGAGCGGATTGAGCTGGATGAAGGGCGGTTCTACGCGGATAAAACGCGAGTGGATGTTGACGACGAAGGCGCGGATGAGATTGCAGCCGGAGCGACGGGGACCTGGGTGCTGACCTTAGATGAAGAGGATCTGAAAGAACGCGGTATTGACGGTTTTAAGAAGCTGTCCGGCACCGTGTACGTCCGGAAGGAGAATCACGACTATGCAACTGCAGGGAAGAACATCGCGGCGGTGAAATTAAATATCAACTCGGCGGTTTGGAAATAGCGCGATGCAGCCGTGGGGCTGTGGGATGGAGGCTGTAAACACGGATTGCGCATATAGTCAGAATACAAGAAGACAAAGCAGCCGGCATGGATGTGAATCTGTGCCGGCTGTTTCTGTGGGGATTCGAAAGGCCGATTTTCCGTCGTTCAATATGCAAATTAAATGCAGGCTGATCAGTTCTGCATTGTAGCCGGGATATCGTGCAGGGTTTCGATGCTTGTGGCCAGTTTTGTTCAGTGTTTTTTAGGTTAAGAACGGGTATCGGATGATGCAATTCCCATATGACGGAATTTTAGCAAATATTTCGTGATTTTCTGGAATGAGAATGGAGAATATGGTATGATATAATTTAAACAAGTTCCAGTGGTAGGTTTTCCACTGGATTAATAAAGTGTCAGGTGCAGAAAGATTAAATCTAGTGGCTGGGGAAACAGGAGGGCAGGGAGGAATGTATCATGGATAAAAAATATTGGAACGGAGCGGAAGCCGCGCACCGACGGGTGATGATGAAGGCGGCAGGGTATGAAGATTCAGATTTGCGGGAAAAGCCGATTATCGGGGTCCCGGATGCATTTATGGAAGGGTCGCCGGGCTTTGTGCATCTGAGGGAAATCGCCGCTGCGATAAAGGAGGGCATCTGGGCAGCCGGCGGGGTCCCGGTAGAATTCGGGATTCCGGCGACCTGCGGAAATATCGCGAATGGAGCGGATGAACTGAAATATGAGCAGGTGGGCAGGGATATTGTCTGCATGTCGATTGAGTTCGTGACCAAGGTGCATCATTTTGACGGGCTGATTATGGCTGCCTCTTGCGATAACATCATCGCCGGGTGCTATTTGTCTGCGATGCGTCTGAATATTCCCTCTCTGGTCGTAACGGGAGGGCCGATGCAGGCCGGGTGTTATCAGGGGAAAACCGTTGTTGAATCCGATCTGGATTCGGCGCGCTTCTCCGGAACGTCAGAGAAAAAGCTGAAAGAGCTGGAAGACTGTGTCTGTCCGGGTGCCGGGGCCTGTCCGTCCATGGGAACGGCCAATACCATGCAGATGCTCGGAGAGGTGCTGAATCTGGTTATGCCGGGAACTTCAACGATTCCGGCGACGGATGCAGAAAAACTCCGGCAGGCCAGGGAAGCAGGAAAAATGATCGTGGAACTGGTGAAACAGGATCGTAAGCCGACGGATTTCATAGACCGGAATGTTCTGGAAAATGCCATTATGTTCGATCTTGCGGCGGCCGGGTCAACCAATGCCGTTCTGCACCTGCTGGCCTATGCGTATGAACTGGGAATTCCGATGTCTCTGAAGGATTTTGATAAGTATGCAGAGGAAATTCCGTGCATCAATGCGGTGATTCCGAGCGGGCCGCACAGCGTTGTGGATTTCCATAATGCCGGAGGGGTTCTGAAACTCATGAAGGAGATTGAGGGCAGCCTGCACAGTGATGCACTGAGTCTGCTCGGATGTTCGTGGAAGGAACTGCTGAAAAATATCAATCCTGAGCCAAACGAGGTGATTCATGCTGTGGAGGATCCGGTTCTGCACGAGCCGGGGCTGAAGATCTTATACGGTAATCTGTCTCCAAACGGCGCAATCGTCAGGCCGACAGCTGTGTATGATGAAGTAAAACACATGAAAGGCCCGGCAAAAGTGTTTGACAGTGATCAGGAGGCTTTCCACGCCATTATCTCTGACCGCGTCCATCCGGGAGACATTCTGGTTATCCGCTATGAAGGATGCAAGGGCGCTCCGGGAATGAAGGAACTGATGCTCAGCATCGACGCGCTGATCGGAAAGGGACTGCATAAGAGTGTGGGCATTATTTCTGATGCGAGATTCTCCGGGTTTAATTACGGAGCAATTGTTGGCCATGTTTCTCCGGAAGCCTATGACGGCGGAACCATTGCGCTGGTTCGGGACGGAGACATGATTGACATGGATATCCGCGGCGGCCGTCTGGATTTGCTGGTGCCGGAGGAGGAACTCAGAAAACGGAGGGAGAGCTGGGTACAGCCGCCGCTGAAAGAAGGAAAAGGCTGCCTGAACCTCTATGCCAGAACCTGCCGCCCGGCCGAGGAAGGCGGCGCGATGCAGCCGTGGGGAAGAGACGGGAAGTATAGTACAGAATGTAGTACGGATAAGCGTTAAAAGTACCAAAATCAGGAGTCGCAAGGGGGGACGTGTTCAGGAGCTGGGACCCGCTATGTGGGGGTGGTTCATTCCCGGAGTCTGCAGTTCTGTCCGTATCCACTGCTATGGGTATCGTTTAATGGCCTGACGCAGCAAAGCGAATAGGGAGATGTTAAGTTTCCGTAAATAATTTATGGTTGACATAATGACGGGTCAGGCTTCCGCGATCGAACAGGGATCGAGTTCGATCGCGGAAGCCTTCCTGTCAGCACCAGTCTGTCTTGTTCCAGCTTGTCTTATACTTTCTGTAATAGGATTGGGATCAACAGACATGGGAAGCAGTAATGCTGCAACTGTCAGGAGAAACGGGTAAGGTTTCAGACGTCCGGAAAAGATGGCTGTCACGAGCGGATTCCGGACATAAATTCCTTCGGGAATGTTTGTCAGAAGCGTCTACGTTCCCATACCGTATTACTATGTGACGATAATATAATTATGTAAATGATATGAGATACAACAGCAGAGAGCGGCTCGGTTGCGTACAGGGAAGCTGACGGAGTGTCTGGGCGTAATTATTTTGAACGTGAATGTGAAGTGCAGAAGTGATTGTGGATGGCACGAAAATACAACATACTGATGCGATGGGGAAAGAACGCCGGAGTACAGATGTGGTGAGAGAGCAATGTGAAGTGTGGGAATGGTGGTGGGCAGGTAATTAGGGTATACTGTATGCCGATGTTTTGGATAGTATCTATGGGTCTGGACTATGCGGGTGCAGGTACAGGTGTGACTGAGACTGGATCAAGATAATGCATAGGAGGTAATTAATTATCCAACTGCGTGTTCCTAACTCACCGTTTTTATGCGGTTTCGGAACACAAAAAGGAGTTTGCGTTTTTTGGTTATCGAATTGTAAAATAATCGTGATACCGGAACACTTTTTCTTGTGGAAATCATAAGGAGGGCAAGTGGTGATGGTCTTGATCCGGCTGCCGGGTAATGCGGAATGAGATCACGAATTGATATGGGAGAAAAAACGGCGTTCTTTGGATGATGCTGTCCCGGAATCAGCTACGGTGTACAGGTATGTGTACATTGGCAGCGGAAGGTTATCAAAGGAGGCTGATTATTCGGGTATCTGGGAAAAGCTTTCACGGAGAAATTGCAGATTGGATGTCCTTTCCAGAGAACAGAGTTGTGCGCAACCGGTTAAAAGTCCTTTTTGTGTTCTGAAACCCGGATATTTCCGCGAATCGGAAACATAAAACCGAAAAGTCCTCTTCGCAGGGATGTATACATTCCACTGTTCGGAGAAGGTTCAATGAAGGTTCAGTGGGATAAAGTTCTCCTGCGCCGGGATGCATGGCTCACGTCAGGAAAAAATATGCGTGGAACATGGCAGGATATAACGTCATAAGTGAACATAACACTAATTTGAAACAACAATAATAATGTGGAATAAACGATACAGCAGGAGAAGAACCAAAAGGAGAAAATATCAATGGAATGGAATGATGGAAAAACGCGCTGCGGATGGTGCAGTCCGGGTAATCCTGTATATATCGAATATCATGATCATGAATGGGGGATCCCGGTGCATGATGACCATCGGCTGTTCGAGATGCTGATCCTGGAAGGGTTTCAGGCCGGGCTTTCCTGGGAATGCGTGCTGAATAAGCGAGAGGCGTTTCGGAAGGCATTCGACGGGTTTGACGCGGAGGTGATCAGCCGGTACGATGACCGGAAACTGGAGGCGCTGAGGAATGATCCGGGAATCATCCGCAACAGAAGAAAGATCAGCGCCGCCAGAACCAATGCGAAAGTGTTTCTGGAAATTCAGCAGGAGTGCGGCAGTTTTGCAGAATATCTGTGGGGCTGGACCGGAGGGCAGGTGATCCGGGAGACCGGGAAGACCACTTCCGCGCTTTCCGATGCCATCTCTAAAGACCTGAAAAAGCGCGGCATGAAATTCGTCGGTTCTACAATTATTTACGCATACCTTCAGGCAGTGGGCGTGATTTTTTCTCATGAACCTGACTGTTTTATGGCAGATATTCCCGGAAATAACCCGAAAGACAGGAAAAGATAGCAGAATAAAATGGCCGTACTCTATACGACATTCATTCTCTACGAAGCGTAGGTTGCGGAAGGGCAGTTGGCGCGGATATACTTATTCTGCAGGCAGGGGCACGGCGACAGCGTCTGGCTGTGGAAGCGGAGCGTGGAAAAACCTGCGGAGTGGAAGTTCTCCGGCTGAGGTTATGACCTGCAAGTTAGGGAGACGCAGATTTGGAACGTATATAAGTATATTATTGCAAGCTGCGAGAGCAGCCTTCATATTAAGGAGAGAAGTTATGGATCAGTATATCACAGGGTCGGCAATTCGACGGCTGAGGGAAGAACATAAGCTGACGCAGGCGGAGCTGGCTGAGCGCATCGGGGTCAGTGACAAAGCAGTATCAAAATGGGAAAACGGCAAAGGGTTTCCGGATATTACACTGCTGGAGCCAATTGCGGAATTCCTTGGCGTTTCAGTGATTGAACTGCTGTCTGGAAATGATGTGACCAATCAGAACCGGACAGGGAACATGCTGAAAGCGCCGTTCTACGTCTGTCCGGTCTGCGGCAACATCATACATACGTCCGGCGAAGCGGTGATCAGCTGCTGCGGAATCACCCTTCCGCCTCTGGAAGCTGAGGAACCGGATCCTGGGCATATGCTGAAGATTGAACCGGTGGAAGATGAACTTTACGTCACCTGCGATCATCCGATGACCAAGACACACTATCTTTCCTTTATAACCTGTGTGTACGACAGCGGATACCAGATGGTGAAACTCTATCCGGAAGGAAACTGTGAAGCCCGCTTCAAGCGCAGCCGCGCACGCTTTCTCTACTATTACTGCAACCATCACGGGCTGTTCCGCGTGCACGTGCCGAGATTCAGATAACGGGCAATAGAATTGAAAAAATGAATGCTGAAAATAATACCGCATATTCATGGCTGAAGCAGCGGTTTATAGAAGGAATCTGGATTGTCTGAAACTGTCAGGAGTTGAAAAAACAGAGGAGCCGCGGCAATAAGCATATAGTGGATTGGCTTATCGTGCGGCTCTCTTTCATTTTCCGATTGTTTTCGAATTGTGCTTCTGCTATTTCTCATGCACCGTCAGTTCCAGCACATCCGGACGGCTGTAATGCCCGCAGGGATCGTGCTCCATGCGGCTGGCCGGGACTTTCTGCATATCCAGGTCAGCGTAGAGGATCTCTTCCCGGTCCCAGACCACGTCTGTCACCGCGTGTCCGAACGGATCAATGACGCAGCTTCCGCCGCGGCAGGCAATCTCAGGAAGAGCGGCGATTTCCACTGCCGCGTGCAGGTCTTTAGGATAATCCGATTTCCGGATCAGCATGTCCGCGTTGATAAAGTAACACTTTCCTTCAATTGCAATGTGCCGGATGGTGTCCTGCCATTCCGGGTTGTCGTTGGTGTTTGGAGAAATGTACAGGGAAATACCTTTCTGGTAGAGCGCCGTTCTGGCCAGCGGCATATAACTTTCCCAGCAGATCAGATTGCCCATAGGTCCCCACGGCGTGTCCATGACCGGGAAATAGTCGCGGTCCGCGTCGCCCCAGACCACGCGTTCGCTTCCTGTCGGCTTGAGTTTCCGGTGGTTCATAACATCTCCGTCCGGGTTGATCATCAGATTGGAGTTATACAGCGTCCCAGTGACCGCATCGCGTTCAGAATAGCCGATGCTTAAGAAGATGCCGAGCGATTTTGCGGCGTCAGCGAGCTTACGGACTTCCGGGCCGTCCAGGGTGAGGGACTGGTCGTAATAGCGCTTCCAGTCTTTGCGGCCGTCCTCCTGTCTGCATCCGACCCGGAATCCGAACGTCATGCCGAACGGATAGCCGGGAATGAACAGTTCCGGGAATACGATGAGCTGCGCGCCGTTTTCCGCTGCCTCATGCAGCAGGCGCAGCGCTTTCTGAAGACTCTCTTCTTTATTGAATAAGACTGGAGAGGCTTGCACGACGGCGAGTTTGCAGGTGTCTTGTAATGCTTTCATAGTGGTTAAATTTTCTCCTTGCTGCTGTAGACTTTGTCGGGCGGGACAAAAAGAGAACGTGGCAAAGGGAGTCACGCAGGGGCGCCTCCTTGCCCGTCTGGTTTTGTCTTGGGATCAGCGGATCACCGGGGTGTAAGTCTGTCCCATGGACCAGGCCATATCCCAGAACTGGTACTCGTAATAGCTGCAGTCGAGCAGAATCTGATCAAGACGCTGCAGATGTTCCTCCGGAAGGCCGGTGCAGTAGCGGTCGACCAGGGTGATCATGTCATCGTTGGCACTGCGGTAGCCGTTGCTTGTATACATGCTGATCCAGCGGGAGTAGAATGGATGATCCAGATAGCCCGGGATTGTCTCCAGAAAATCGCCGATGACCTTGTAACTCCAGGAGCAGGCGAGTACGGCGACCGAGATTTCCGGAAGGCCGCCCTTGTGCGCTTCGGCGATCATGTAGTCGGTGTAAGACTTGTTATTCAGTGCCATCGGCGTGCTGTCGATCATCTCGCGCGTGACGCCCAGTTCAGCGAGGTAAGCCTGGTGGACCGCGTTTTCCGTGTCCAGCGTGGCGTGGATCAGGTTGCTGTACATGCGCATGTCGCGCTCATCTGTGCACTGAATCAGGCCCATGGCGAACACGCGGGCGTACTGCATCAGATACTTGTGGTCCTGCACCATGTAGTACTGAAACTTTTCCTTCGGCAGAGTGCCGTCGCCGATTCCGCGGACAAACGGATGCTCAAAATACGTTTCCCAGACCGGCATCGCCTTCTGGTAAAAGCGTTCACTTGGTTTCATTTCAGAATCTCCTTTCATTTATATGCATGGTTTCATTGTATCATAGAATTCAATTCGGCAAAAAGAAAAAGGGTGATGTGTAAGGCAAGGCGGCGACGGGTATATAATAATTACCTATTTGTTAAGTGTGAAAAAGAATAAAACGGAGGAAACATATGGCAATTGAACAGGCACTGGAAAAGAGAAGATCGTATTATCAGCTGAATAAGGAGCTTCCAGTCAGCGAGGATGAAGTGAAAGCGCTGATCACACGCGTTACCGAGCTTGTACCGGACGCGTTTAACATGCACAGCGCGAGAGTGGTGGTCGCTCTCGGAAAAAAGCAGGATGAGCTGTGGGACGCGATTTACGATGCCTTTGAAGGGAAAGTGACCCGCGAAAAGATCGACGGCTTCAGGGCTGCCGCGGGAACAATCCTGTATTTCTACGATGAGGATGTGGTGAAGGCGATGCAGGAACAGTTTGCGCCTTACGCGCAGAATTTCCCGATCTGGGCCAGCCAGGCAAACGGCATGCTGCAGATTAATCTCTGGACGGCGCTGAGAGAGCAGGGCATCGGCGCGAATATTCAGCACTACAACCCGGTGATTGATGAGACAGTGAAAAAGATGTTCAACATTCCGGACAGCTGGAAACTGATTGCCCAGATGCCGTTCGGCGGAATCGCGGCGGAGCCGGATTCGAAGAAGAAGGAAGATATTACGAAGAGAGTAGTGTTTGCGGAGTAGAGGAATTATTTGAGAAATCATGGACGGGAATCTGAGTGTGAAGCGGTAATGATTCCCGTCCATTTGTGTAAAAAGGGCATGTGGACGGGAGAATGTTGTATACAGGAGCGGTGGACGGGAATCTGGGTGTGAAGCGGTAATGATTCCCGTCCATTTGTGAAAAAAGGTGCGAGTGGACGGGAGAATGTTGTATACAGGAATGACGGACGGGGATGATCCGATGGTGTAATAGTGTTGTGGAAATGCATGCTTCCCTTGACTTAGCCGTACGGCGAAATTATAATAATAAAAGATGAAATTTAGCCGTACGGCGAAGCAAATCAAAGGGGATCGCCGCCCTGATTTTGTAAAATCCATGCAAGGCATGTAAAATCGCGTTGAAGGCATGAAGGCATGAAGGCATGAAGGCATGAAGGCATGAAGGCATGAAGGCATGAAGGCATGAAGGCATGAAGGCATGAAGGCATGAAGGCATGAAGGCATGAAGGTGTTGAAGGCGTGAAGGCGGTATCCGGGCAGACAGCAGCGCGGCGGGTTCCCGAACTCCAGGGGTGAAGACATTCATGAAGAAAAATATTACGGACGCGGAGACGTTTGGACAGGCGATCAGGAGAAGACGCAAACAGCTTGGGTACACCCAGTCCTATATCTCTGATTTTACGGGTCTGAGTGTCAGTTTTCTCTCGGATCTGGAAAATGGCAAGAAAACGATTGAGCTTGAGAAGGCGATTTCGGTGGCGATGATCCTCGGCATGAATCTGACGGTTGAGCCGAGGGGTGAGTATGAGCAATGAAGCTGAACGTATACATTGAAATTGAAGGCAGCAGGAGGTTTGTCGGGGTCATCTGCGGGGAGGATCAGGACGATGCCTCCTTTTCTTATGATGCGTATTATCTGCAATGGGGGATGCCGATTTCCGTCAGTCTTCCTCTTCAGAAAGAGCCGTTTTCCGCGGAGCGCACGCGGACTTTCTTTGAGGGGCTTCTGCCGGAAGGGTTTACGAGGCGCAGCGTCGCGCAGTGGATGCATGTGGATGAAGAGGATTATCTTTCGATTCTGGCGGGGCTGGGAAAGGAATGTCTGGGTGCGCTGCAGATTCTGGATGTGGAAGAACCGGATTCCCTCCTTGCTAAGTACCGTCCTTTGTCGATGGAGCAGGTCGGAAAGCTCGCGGAGGAGGGCTCTACACGCTCTGCGGAAATCGTAGTGGCGTCGCATCTTTCGCTGACGGGGGCATCCGGAAAGGTGGGTCTGTATTATGATGCGGTATCCAAGACCTGGTACCAGCCGATCGGCACGGCGGCGAGCACGCATATCGTCAAACAGAGTCATGTACGCCTTCAGAACATCGTGGAAAACGAGCAGCTTTCACTCAGGACAGCGCACTATCTTGGCCTTCCTGTCGTAGACAGTTTCATCATCAACACAGATTCGGCATTTCAGGATTCCGGGGTTTTGCTTGCCTCCAGGCGGTATGACCGGGATACGGAGGCTTCTGTCCGTGCGCTTGGGGATCTTCCGTGCCCGCTTCGGCTGCACCAGGAGGATATGGCACAGGCTCTTGGAATTCCGTCATCCAGGAAATATGAACCGGAGGATGGGCAGTATCTGCAGAAGGTATTCCGTCTGGTGCGGGATGTGTCGTCTGATCCGCTTGTGGACCAGAAACGGCTTTTGGATCTTCTCATTTATGACGTTCTGATCGGAAATACCGATAATCATATCAAGAATATTTCGCTGCTCTACAGCCCGGATCTTCGCGCAATCCGGCTTGCACCGGCTTACGACCTGATCTGCACACTGATTTACAGGGAAAGCACATCCGAGATGGCGATTGCTGTCGGAGGACAAAAAGAATGGAGCAAGATCAGAAGCCAGTCGTTCCTGGATTCTGCAGATGAAATGGGACTTGGAAAGAACATGATCCGCCGGGAATATGACAGGATGTGGAAGAACTTTCCATCTGCGCTGCAGAAAGCGGCGGAGGAATTGAACCATCAGGGGTTTTCGGACAGCGCAGAAATGCGGGACAGTATTCTTCGTGCGGTTAACCGGGTCGACGGCTGAGATGCTGCAGAAAAACATGCATGGCCATGTCTGGTGTGTTACAGAAGGCAGAGAAGCTGAGCATGAAATGGAACACAAGTATATTGTATACTGTTTCTGCTGACGAAAAATCCGTGTATACACACACGACAGACGTGGCTGCCGGCGAAATATTCTGCATATGTAATTATCAGAAATGTAGAACTTTCGTGTTGCATGTTAAAGCCTTGTAAAATCATGGTATGATAAAAGAATTGCTGATAGATTACTTTTAAAGATAGAAAGAACCAATAGAAGAGGAAACAGAATAATGTTAGTGTTTTCTGACATCATAGATTTTGTGATTATTGTATACGTCTGGTGCTGCCTTTATATGCGAAGCGGAATTGATGAGAAGTCGCGGACGGTGTATTTTACGGCCGGGGCGGCGCTTATGACGATCCTTGCAGCTGACCAGGCCTGGCAGATTATCTATATGGCGACGGGAATCCCCAATCTTGTGCAGCGTCATATTTTAGACTTTATCACTTCCGTAATATACATGATTATCCCGTTGTGTTACTTCAATCTGCTGCGTTTGGGAATAAACCGGTGGCACGCTTGGAAACGACGGATTTCTGTGCTGCTGATGATTCTGTTTATCGCAGTTCCGGTGTACAATATCGTTCATCCGGTGCTGTTCTATCACGATCGCGACCTTTATCTGCATTACACGGCGCTGAATACTTTACTTTCCATTTCGGAAACGGCATATTTTACTTTTTTGTTCCTTGATTTTTGCAGGAATAATTTTCCTTTTGACCGGAAAGACCATATTCTGGTGACGTTTGTCATCCTCACGATCTGCCTCGGGCAGGCGGCGGAACTGTTGGAGATGGATCTGAGCGCGACCTGGAACAGCATGACGATTGCCTATCTGCTCATGTATCTCTCTATTAAAGAACTATATGATAAAACAGATTCTGTTACTGGCCTTGCGAACCGCATGGTTTACAGAGATCAGCTCAGCTGGATGAAAAATAAACGCTGTTTAATTGTTTTGTTTGACATGAATTATCTGAAGCTCTTTAATGATACACGCGGGCACCAGATCGGCGACGTTTATTTAAGAGCGTTTGCGCAGACGCTGAACACCCATCTGAACCCATACGGTCAGGTATTCCGGACGGGAGGAGACGAGTTCATTCTGCTTTCTGAGGCAGATCCCGATGATGTTCTGGCGGAGCTGTCACGGCTTTCGAGTCAGAGCGCATGCGATCCGGAGTACGGAGATTTTCCGCTCTCTTTTGCCTATGGAGTTGCTGTACATGAAGAGGGAGAACCGCTGTCATCGACCGAGCTGCGTGCAGACAAGGCGATGTATGTGATGAAAAAATGCATGCACGAACGCGTGCGGAGTGCAAAGGACAGGGACGGAAACGAGATGGAAGATGTCGCCGGAAAGCGTTGATTTATCAGGGGTTCATCGATTAATAAATAGTATTGTTCTTGCAGTGAAGCAGCCTGGGGTGATAGCCGGGCTGCTATTTTACAGTCCCCATATGTTTTCTGCATGATGTTGCCAATTACACATAAATGGGAAATAACAATAAATTTCAGAAAATAGATCAGATTGTTATTGAAATGTCATTGCCGGTTGTGATAATATATGCTCATCCAATAGTTTCATTCAATGATATATGTATCGGCACACTATATTCTGGATCGTAACGACAGCGTTCGGCTAGCCGGCGGAGAAGTCCGGCCTTCTGTTTTATGACTCGGGGGGATGGATTCCTTTTCTGGATGCGCCGGTACAGGAAAGGGAAGTGAGATGATTGTAAACACATGGAAGGGCAAGGCTGCCGTTCTGGGTATTTCCTTGCTGACCGCGTCATCGATGTGCTTTTTGTCCTCGGCGGACCTGTCCTATGCAGACAGTGCCAAGACGGATGCATCGGCGACGGCGGTAAAGACAGCGACCGCGGCAAGTTCCAAGATTGACAAGAGCCTGGTTCCGCACGATCCGAAGCTGGTGTACTGCGACAAGTCGGCAAAGAAGCTCGCGGACAAGGATGCACTGGTGTTCTTGATCCTGGGAGACGGATTCACCAAGTCGGATGAGCAGAAATTCTACGACAATGCAAAGGCGACGGCAAAGTATATGATGAAGACTGCACCGTACAGCGAGTATAAGGACTCGATTAAGTTCTATGCATTGTTTACGATTTCTAAAGATTCCGGCGCGCAGGGCGCAGATGCCAAGACTCTGGACGAGGCAAAGAAGGATACGCGTTCGACGTATTTTGGTGCGACTTACTGGAGCACGGGAATGCAGCGTCTGGTTACACTTCCGGACAGCGGAAAGGCCAAGGTTGAGGCGCTCAGAAAGAGTTACCTCAAGGGCCAGACCGATTTTGAGCTGGTGATGGTTAACTCCAATGTCTATGGCGGAAGCGGCGGAGACGGCGATTACTGTGTGGCATCGCTGAACGATTCTTCACTGGAAATGATGCTGCATGAGCTCGGCCATACGATCGGAAAACTCGCGGATGAGTACTGGGCTGGACCGCAGTATGCGTATGAATATCCGAACATGACCAAGGTCTCTGACCCAAAGAAGGTAAAATGGAAGAAGTATATCGGCAAGGACGGCATCGACGTTTACGAGTATGACAACGGCGGAGACGGCTGGTACCACCCGTCCAAGAACTGTAAGATGCAGTATCTTGGCGCGCAGTATCCGTTCTGTGATGTCTGCAAAGAACAGCTGCGCAAGGAGTTCAGCCGCAATTCCAACGTCACCAAGATGTTCTTCCAGACATATGCGGTCGAGTTCCACGAGAAGTCCAAGGGACCGGACATGCGCAAATATTTCATCCTTCGCAGGGGTAAGCATGAGACAACCGGCGACAAGCTCGGAAGCAAGCTGAAGGTAACGTACTACAACGCAAAGGGCAAGAAAGTTTCTGGCATCCCGGCTAAACACGGCACCTATACGGCAAAGGCTGTATTCAAGGGCAATAAGACGTATAAACCTTGCACGCTGAAGGCAAAATACACGATTCAGCTTCCAAATCTGATCAAGCTCTCCGCTAAAGATAAGACATACGACGGAAAAGCAGCTAAGATCGGCATCAAGGTGAAGTACGGAAAAGCATACACGACCAAGATCCGTTACACGGGAACCATTCAGCGCACGTTCACCGGCAGCCCGGAGACCGTCAAAACCACCAAAGCTCCGGTCGTTCCGGGAAGCTATATGGCAACAGTGTCCGCGTATGACAAGAAGTCCGGAAAGAAGATTGCAGAGAAAGCTGTCTCTTACAATATCCGCTTCAAGACGACCGATATTGTAAACCATGACGCTTCTGACGTATACTGGGGCGCAGCTCCGTACTATAACAACAAGACGATTGTTATCCAGGGAGAAGGCTTCACCCGTTCTGAGCAGGGCGAGTTTGAGAAGCTGGCCAAGGAATACGCGTCTTACATCACAAGCCAGGACCCGTTCCGTGAAACCAAGGTATTCCTTAACTTCACATCCATTGAAGAAGAGTCCAACACATCCGGAATCAGCGAGAAACCTGGTGACACCTATTATAAGCTGAATACAGATGCGAACGGAAAGGTTGTCGCCAACGCAACTGCATCGGATGCCGCAAAATATCTGTCCTATCACGGTGTAACTGCATACTACAAGGCGTCCATCGTGATCGTCAACAGCAAAAACGTCAAGGAAGGCACGGTTTCCAGCAACACCATCTACACCGGACTCGGAGAGGATGGAAAGGAATACGCTTACCGCGAACTCCTGAATTACCTGACCGGTAAAACCGCCGGCTACGAGGCAAAGACCGACAGTGAAAAGGCGGCTCAGCGTGAAGATTTGCTGAAGTCGCTCTACTATGAGGGCTATCCAGTCATCACAGCAGACCCGGCGGCTTCCGCACAGAAGGCCGACGGAAAAGCCGTTGACGTCTCCAAAGCCTTCCATACCTATATTGAAGGTCAAGAAGTCACTGGTCTCAACTACAAGATCACATACTACACCGTTGACAATGGCAAGGTCGGAAAAGCACTCGCCTCCGCGCCGAGCGCTCCGGGCACCTATCTGGCAAAGGCTGAACTCGTGCCTGAAAGCGGCAAGGAGTATCAGACCATCCAGTTCGACGGAAAAGACTACCAGGTTCCGCTGACAAGAGGCGAACTGGAATTCACCATCAAGTAACACTGCCAAAAGCAAGTTGTTCCTGGTGATGAAGTCACTGGTCACAAGTCACAAGTCACAAGTGAACATGAATCGTTACAGCGCCGCTGTCCATTGCGATCACCAGTTTGATCAAGAGGGACGGCGGCGTTTTAAATGGTGACGTCCATGGAGATGGGAGGCCAGGGAAGCGCCTGTCCATATGGGATTCTGAACTAAATACATATCAACTTCCTTTATTTGATTGGTATTTCTCGATGGGAGTGGTATAATGATAAGAAAATTATCTGAATTATTAATGCAGTCAGAATTAATAAGGGCGCATGAGGTAGGTGGTTGGCCGGGATAGGGGTGCAGCCAGGCGGACATGATGTATTAGCAGTCAGGGGCTGTGCAGACTGGATCGGGGCTGTCAGCCTGATATCCCCCAGGAAGTTGATTCGACTGTGGAAAGGAATCGAGGGGCAGTATTATGGATCTTTGGGAATTATGGAGAACTTGTAAACAATCATGCAGGCTGGTGGATCTCACGCATCCGCTGAGCCCGGACACACCGCGCTGGGACGGTTTTCCGGCGATGGAGATGGAACCGATTTACACGCATGAAAAGGATGGCTTCCTGGCGTATAATCATCTGATCGCCGGACAGTTCGGCACACATGTTGATGCGCCTTGTCATTTTAACGAAGGACGGCAGACACTGGATTATTTTACGCCGGATGATATGATTATGCCTCTGGTTGTGATCGACATGACACAGCAGGCAGCGGAAAATCCGGATTATGCACTGACAGTTGACGATGTAAAAAAATGGGAAGCTGAACACGGGAGAATTCCAGAAGGCGCATTTGCTGCGCTCAGGACGGATTGGTCCAGGAAGGGGACATCAGAAGCGATGGATAACCGTGATGCAGAGGGAAATAAACATTATCCGGGCTGGCATGTGGATACCGTAAAATGGCTGGTGGAAAACCGGAATATCGGCGCGATCGGTCATGAAACAAGCGATACGGATTCTGCGGTTTATGCAGCGACTGTCGGTTATGATGCGGAGACATATATTCTGTCGCAGAATCGGTTCCAGATTGAACTCCTGAAGAATCTGGATCTGGTCCCGGAGACAGGAGCCTTGATATTCTGCACATTCCCGAAACTGGTTGGCGGCGCTGGTTTTCCGGCGAGGTGCTTTGCGATGTGTGAGAAAAAATAGGAAAACGTATTTTTCATGTTTGTTTTTGCTGCTGAGAGGCATATATGTAACGTTCGATTCAGGATTAGACAAAGAGATTCCATTCAAGGACAATCCGCATAATAAGTGGTATATCTGAGAATTTGGTTTCTTATAAAAATGATTGTCGGAGGGAAAGAAGGATATGGAAAGCATTTTTCATCGTATCAGCATCAGAAAGTTTGAAGATAAACCGGTTGAAGAGGAGAAGGTTGAAAAACTCCTGAAGGCGGCTATGCAGGCGCCGAGTGCAGGAAACCAGCAGCCATGGGAGTATTATGTCGTTAAGAATAAGGAAGTGATTCAGCAGCTGGCAAAAACCAGTCAGTTTGCAGGCTGCGCAGCCAATGCGCCAGTTGTCATTGTCGCTGTTTACCGTAAAGAGGGCATTATGTTTCCGGGAATGGCGCAGATTGATTCTGCCATTGCGCTGGAGAACATGTGGCTTGAAGCGGATTATCTGGGCCTTGGCGGCGTGTTCCTTGCAATTGCGCCAGTTCCTGACAGAATGGAGGGCGTCCGCAAGGTTTTGAATCTGCCTGAGAATCTGGAGCCGTTCGCATTGTTCCCGGTCGGATATCCGGCTGAAGATCGTGCAAGGGTGAGCCGGTATGACGCATCACGTGTTCACGTAGTGAAATAAGACAGAACGGAAAAACGGGGCTGCTGCACTAAGCTCATTGAGCATAGTGCGACGGCCCCGTTTTCGCTGTCAGAATATCAAATTTCAGTCTGTAATTTCACCGAAGCTCAGTCATTCTCCATTCAGGGTGTACTATCCCCATCTGCTTTTTCGAAAATTTAAATTTTATGCTGTTTTCACTGAATAGAGATGGGTTCCCAGTCGTCTGTTCTGGATACGCCGATGCAGATGATCGATATTCTGTGATAATGCAAGCAGCACACTTTCGGCATAGACATTTTCTTTACCACGAGTCAGAAACCTTCGGAAGCCGTGATCTTCTTTCAGCGTTGCAAAAGCGCCCTCTATTAACAGGATGAGATTTCCGGGGCGTTCTTTTAAGTGAAGTATAGAAAATATTTTCCATAATTCACCACATAATTATTATTTTCAATTTGTAATAGATTCTGAATAATATAAAATGTAACTGGACAAGAGTTGGATTATTGTCCGTGATAACTGTATTTCAGTGAAAGGAGAATTTATGAAAACAACAGTATTGAAACGCTGCCTGGTTGGCACCATCGCTGCAACGCTCTGTTTCTGCATGCTTGGAACAGACGCAACGTTTGCGGCAAGCAAAAAAGCAAAGACACCGAAGCCGAAAAAGGTCACCATGTCCGTTACAGATACACAGATCGGAATCGACGAGACGACCTCTGTATCGGCAAAAGTAACCCCGTCCAAAGCTTCCCAGAAGGTAGTGTATTCTGTCAGTAACCGGGATGTTGCAAAAGTCAGCAGCAAAGGAGTAATCACCGGACTTCGCGCGGGAACGGTAAAAGTAACGGCGGCTTCAAAAACGAATCCGAAAATCAAAACCAGTAAAACTATTACGGTTCTTGATCTGACGAAGGCCTATACCAACACGGCAGAACGGACAATTACTATTTATGCAAGAGTTAACGGCGACATGCTGAACAAGACAACGCATCATTTTGTCGTGAATAAAGACGGATCCAATGGTCCCAAAGCTGTACTGCAGTCGGAACTCAGGCCAGCTGCGCTTTATGAAGCACTGGTTAAACAGAGCCTGAAACCGGGAGATAATCTCGGAATTAAGCCAGCAAAGGGATCAATCATCGAAGGGGACAAAGTTGATATTACCGTCGCATGGGATGAGAATGGAAAAGTTAAAGAAGTCCCGATGTCAGAGTGTGTAAAGACACAGGATGGCACACCTTATAAAACAGACATGCGATTTGGTGGAAATATCAAAACTTCCCTGTCAAAAGAGTGGGATACGGGTTGTGTAACTTGCACCTTTTCTTGTTGGATTGGAATTGTTTCTAACGCAGCATATGGATATGGCACAGCAGATATTATTTCCAATGCCACTGTCCTCCCATCCGGCGGTACGCTGGTTCGCGTGATTTACCACTACTAAAAAGCATATCAAAATAAAAGGAAGATAAAAGCCGCGTTGCTGCATTATTCATGCAGGCATGCGGCTTTTCTGCATAATTACATTATTACTGATCCATCTATTATTGCTGCTACTTTGCATACATCCCGTGTATGAACACAAGGTCTGATTCATTTCCGAAAGCGTTGCCATAGGCTTTCACGAGGGCGATGACGAAGTCAACGATTGTCCAGATGCCAAATCCGCCGCCGGTGAAGAGCTTCAGAAGTCCCAGGCCGACCTGGCCTCTGACGAACCGGTCGACGCCCCAGAGACCGAGCAGGAAATTAAATACCCAGACAAAAACATGTTTGTTGTAACGCCTTACATTAGCACCGTATTCGCTGTAGGAGGGAGAACTGCCCCCTGTAAAACTGCCATTTGCCGGATCGCTGTAACTGCGTTCCGTGCGGAATGGCTCGCTGTAAGTCTGGCCGCCCGCGCCGTAAGCTGCATCCTGTGCGCTTGCCCGGGATGCCATGACTGTATCGCCTGTCCGGTAAATTCTGACTGCGTCGCCGACCTGCGGTTTCATATAGTCGAGCGCGCCAATCGGGATGACGATGATTTCTCCGCTGTTCAGGCCGATAGTGACTTTGCCGTCTTCGATTTTCAATATCTTTCCCATAATAATCTCCGTTTGTTTCTGACAAATATTACATGCTAGAGGCTCACAGATTTAAGAACGGTTACAGACCTTCGTTTTCCATCATCTGTTTCAGCGCCTGCGCCTGTGCGCTCATTTCAAATACATCTTCATTGGTCAGGGACTGCAGGAGCCGCTCAAAGGAGTCCGCAATCGTCCGCAGTGCGGATTCGGTCTCAGATTTTGCGCTCTGCTGCTCTTCTGACGGATTGCTGATTTTCAGGAGCAGCTGGTAGTTCTGCAGGCACTGCATGGTTTTAGGAAGATAGAACTTCAGGAATTTCCGTGCATCGCTCTCAGCAAGCTCCGGCGTCTCGGCCGTTTTGGTCAGAATCTCAGAAGTGGAATGGCCGATGGATTCTACGACCTTGCGCATATCTTCAGTCTGTGCCAGCGCGGCTGTTTCTGCAGTCAGGGCAGCCGCAGCTTTCTTTTGTAATTTCTTTAGATGAGGATTTATCGAGCAAAGCGAGATAAATCAATAAACCACCGGCTATGCCGGTGTGATTAAAAAAGCTTTAGCTTCAAGAAAAAACCT
>Ga0256406_1000849_pt1 | contig 52317 bp, 36 predicted proteins | sample RumenRJG_03DNA_FD_185986 | JGI IMG/M metagenome (GOLD analysis project Ga0256406, IMG submission 185986) | Bovine rumen microbial communities from Lethbridge, Alberta, Canada - RJG_03 | ecosystem: Host-associated > Mammals > Digestive system > Stomach > Rumen | place: Canada: Alberta | collected...
AGCTTCCGGAGTATATCCGTAATTCGCTGGCAAAGGCGGGTTTGGCGGCATAAAGGTCCTATCTGATTGCCTGTATTATTGAGTTTTCAAGGTGCGAAGCCCATTTTTGCTATGGGAAGTTTTAGTTATTAAACTTTAACATATCCCGAAAAATTCTACCCGTTCTCAATACTGAAAACATTGTCCGATATTTATTGATAATTCACAAAAACGAAAAGATATATAAAAATACACTTGCAAATGAACAAATTTATTTTTAATATTAGGCAACCGCAAAGCGTAAAAGAAACCCGCACCACGAAGGGGGTGATCTTTTACTGATGCCGAGTTACCTGCTGTAAACATATCTGCAATTCACAATATCAACTCACTGTCTGCGACAGCGTGTCCTGTCCATGGACATCTCAGGTACTCCATTTATTATCTTTTCTTTTTGAGCATTATTTCCATTTTTTACGGCACACATCTGTGTGCAGCCGGTGCATTTTACGCTTTGGTCAGGATGGGAGCGGGACGGACATTCCGCGGGTCAGCGAGGATACTGAACACTCCTTCTGGAGCGGTCCCATCCGAACACATCTGTTATTTCCGGAGAGTCTCCGGAACATATCTTTCATCGGAACAGCTCTTTTCCCAATTCTGGACAATAATGTCCAACGCCATATCTCCAGCGGCGGGCACTCCCGGATACGGCACAAGTGTTTCTGAAGGACCCCGCAGAATTCATTTCCCAATTGTCAGCCGGCAGGTCCGCCGCTGATCATGAGAACGGCGTTGTGCGTTATTCCTCATTTTGCTATAATATCGGCGAATTATGGACGCTGACGGCCGGGTGAGGTTTACAGATGGCAGGAAAACGCAGATACGACGATTATGACGATTATGACGAATTCGACGGCTACGGCGGATTCGATGACGACGGCTATGGTCAGGACATCGACGGGGACGACAGAGATTACGATCAGGACCGGGATAATAAATATATAGAAGAAAGAGGTTTCTCCGGACACGGGAAAAGCGCGCGCAGAGGCGGAAGGAATGCGGGCGCCGGCAGAAGAAATGCAGGGAGAAGCGCGAAGAAGAAAGACATTTATAAGGGCGGCGGGAAGAAAAGGAAATCTTCCGGCGCTCCTGTTGTGCTGAGCATTCTTCTTGTCGTGATTCTGTGCGCAGCCTTTGGCGCCAAGCTCTATCTGGACAAGTACTCGTATTCCAAAGAGAAGGCGGATCTGACCAGCTATTTTAAGATCAGCGGGGACGGCGATGTGCCGATCATCTGGGGAAATGAGCTCTCTGATATCCGGGCAAAGGAGATCGACGGAACATTCTACATGGATCTCGAATCCGTGCAGAAAAATCTCAACAGCCGCTTCTATTACGGTGTGCAGAATGCAGATGATTCGACAGGGATGATCCTGTATGCACTGCCGGACAAGCTCGTGAAGACTGTGCTCGGGAGCAAGGATGTAGCCGTCGGCGATGAGACACAGACGATGGATTACATTCCGGCGAGAAAGGACGGAGATACCGTCTATCTTGCCCTGGAATTTGTAAAGCAGTACACGAACTTCGGAATGCAGTCCTTCGACAATCCGACAAGGCTTCAGATCGATACCTCCTGGGACAAAGAGACAGTTGCCACGGCGAGCCGCAATACACAGATCAGGACGTCGGGCGGCATCAAGAGCTCCATCCTTGAGCAGGTGAAAAAGGGCGACAAGCTGACAGTTCTCGAGAAGATGGACAAGTGGTCCAAGGTGAAGTCAGAAGATGCCATCATAGGTTATGTGGAGAACAAGAGACTGACCGGAGAGAAGTCAGAGACCCCGACGCCTGTGACCGACTATCAGGAGCCCACGTATGCGGCACAGATGATGGACGGCAAGGTGAACATGGCCTTTCACAACGTCTGGGGCAAGCAGGGAAATGTTACGCTCTCCTCCTATATGGCGCCCACGAAGACAGTCAATGTCGTCGCACCTACCTGGTACTGGGTCAGCAGCAACGACGGCGACGTGGTCAGCGCAGCGGAGCAGAGCTACGTCGATCAGGTGCATGGCATGGGCGATAAGGTCTGGGCAGTGGTCGACAACTTCAACTCGACAGATCTGCCGGACCACAACACATTCCTTGCTACGCTTGACTCGAGGACGAAACTGATCAATACCCTGATCAGCGAGGCACAGCAGTACGGCATTGACGGCATTAATGTCGACTTCGAGCAGATCGACTCCTCAAAGGGACAGGATTACATCGAATTCATCAGAGAGATCTCCATTGCCTGCCGCAATGCGAAGCTCACGCTCTCTGTGGACGACTATCCTTCCTATGATTTCAACAGCTTCTACGACATCAAGGAGCAGGCTGTCTTTGCGGACTATGTGGTGATCATGGGCTATGATGAGCACTACTACGGGAGCGAGAAGGCCGGAAGTGTCGCCTCTATCGGCTATGTGACCGAGGGCATCAAGATGGCACTCGATGACGGCGTGCCGAAGACCAAGCTCATCAATGCCATTCCCTTCTATGCGCCGATCTGGACGACGACAGGAGGCGGAACGCCGCAGCTCAAGCTCTGCGGCATGCAGGATATTCAGAACTACATCAGCGAGCACGGCATGACCGAGACGTGGGATGCAGATGTCGGACAGAACTATGCAGAGCGCACGGACGGCGATTCCCTCATCCAGATCTGGGTGGAGGATGCCAAATCCATCAAGGAGAAGCTCGACGTCATGCAGGCTGACGATATCGCCGGCGTCGCGGAGTGGCGCCTGCAGTTCGAGACAGCGGATGTCTGGGACGTCATCGCCGATTATATGAACAGCTGAACATCTGTATCAATAACGTCACTGCAGACTATATGAACAGCTGAACATCAGTATCGATAATTTGCCTGTACCCCCGAACCATTCGGGATGAGGCGCCTGGCAGATACTTGATTCTGAAGATGATATCAGGAAGAAGGCTTTAAGAGATGATAACGGAATATGTCTCCATGACGGAGGACAATATTGACCGGAAGGCAATTGCCCGCGCAGGAGAGATCCTGCGGGGCGGCGGCCTCGTGGCCTTTCCGACGGAGACGGTTTACGGGCTTGGCGGCGATGCGCTCAACCCCGAATCCTCAAGGAAAATATATGCGGCCAAGGGACGTCCCTCCGACAATCCGCTCATCGTGCACATCTGCAGGTGGGAGGACCTTGCAAAGATCGTAAAGGAGATCCCGGAAGAGGCAAAGAAACTGGCGGATGCGTTCTGGCCCGGCCCCATGACCATGATTTTCAACAAGAGCGATGCTGTTCCCTATGCGACGACGGGCGGCCTGGACACAGTGGCAGTCCGCTTCCCCAGCAACAGGATTGCGGCAGCTATGATCGACGCCGGCGGCGGCTATATCGCTGCGCCGTCCGCCAACCGCTCCGGGAGGCCCTCTCCTACGATGGCCCTCTACTGCAAGGAGGATCTGGACGGACGCGTGGATATGATCATCGACGGCGGGCAGGTCGGCATCGGCCTTGAGTCGAGCATCATTGATCTGACGGACGGGGCTCCCACGATTCTGCGCCCCGGCTACATCACGAAGGAGATGTTCGAGAAGGTGCTGGGTCACGTCGAGGTCGATCACACGATCATCGACCCGAAATCGCATCAGGTGCCCAAGGCGCCCGGCATGAAATATAGACACTACGCCCCCAAGGGCGATCTGAAAATTGTTGAGGGCCCGAGAGACAAAGTGGCCGCCTACATCAATGCACAGGTGGCAGCGGCAGAGGCGGCCGGCGAGAAGACGGGTGTCATCTGCACGGAGGAGACAAAGAATCTCTATCACGCGGACTGCGTAAAGAGCGCTGGGACGCGCACGGACGAGGAGAGCATCGCGCATGAGCTCTTCCACGTTCTGCGCGAGTTCGATGACGAGAACTGCACGGTCATGTTTTCAGAGTCCTTTGAAGGTACAGGCATCTGCATGGCCATCATGAACCGTCTGATGAAGGCGGCGGGGCAGCAGGTGATCAGACTCTGAGAAAGGTTGTACCGGCCGCATTGTGAGCGGCGGAGAAAGGACGATATGATAGCATTGGCATCAGATCACGGCGGATATGCACTGAAGGAGAAGGTGAAGGCGCATCTCGATGAGCTGGGACTTTCCTATAAGGACTTCGGCACGTACAGCGAGGAATCGTGCGATTACCCGGATTTCGCGGAGGAGGCAGCAAAGGCCGTAGCTGCCGGCACGTGTGATCGGGGAATTGTGATCTGCACGACGGGCATCGGCGTCAGCATTGTGGCCAACAAGGTGAAGGGCATCCGGTGCGGTCTGTGCACAGGCGTCACACAGGCGAGACTGACGAGGGAGCACAACGATGCCAATATGCTGGCCATCGGCGCGGGCATCACGGGCACGAATGCGGCGATGGACATCGTGGATACTTTCCTGAACACGAAGTTCTCCGGCCTGGAGAAGCACGTGCGCAGAATCGGCAAGATCACGAAAATGGAAGAGTGATATCGGGGTACTGTTCAGCTGCCCATCCGGTTTTCTGACTTTGCGGTGAGCGCCGGACATTTATACAAAGGAGAGTTTTGATATGAGTAAAATTGTCATTATGGATCACCCGCTGATTCAGCACAAGATCGGCTTCATCAGAAGAAGAACGACCGGCACGAAGGCCTTCCGTGAGACGGTGGGTGAGATCGCAATGCTCCTGTGCTATGAGGCGACGAGGGACCTTGAGCTGACCGATGTGGAGATCGATACACCGATCGCCCACACAACAGCCAAGGAGTTAAAGGGAAAGAAACTGGCCGTTGTGCCGATTCTGCGCGCAGGTCTTGGCATGGTAGACGGCATGCTCAAGATGATTCCTGCTGCGAAGGTGGGCCACATCGGACTCTACAGAGATCCGAAGACACTCAAGCCTGTTGAGTATTACTGCAAGCTCCCCGCGGACTGCGCGGACAGAGAGGTATTCGTTGTCGATCCTATGCTGGCGACGGGCGGCTCCTCTATTGATGCTGTTTCTCTTCTCAAGCAGCACGGATGCAGAAAGATTCACTTCCTGTGCATCATCGCGGCACCGGAGGGCGTAAAGGCATTCAGGGAGAAGCACCCGGATGTTGACCTCTACATCGGCGCGATGGACGATCACCTCAATGAGAACGGCTATATTGTGCCGGGCCTTGGCGATGCGGGCGATCGTATTTTCGGAACGAAGTAATCCGGCAACTGTTCAGCACCCCTCGAAAAGTCGTAAATTCGGATGGAAAGCTCACTTCCCGGGCGGATTTTTCGACTCTTCGAGGGGCGGACAAGGCGCTGCCAAGCGGTGAGCCATGAAAGGAGTCCCTATGTCATCCAAGAGAGCGGACTATATTTCCTGGGATGAATATTTTATGGGGGTTGCACAGCTCTCTGCCATGCGGTCGAAGGATCCGCACACGCAGGTCGGTTCGTGCATTGTCAGCCCCGATCACAAGATCCTTTCCATGGGCTACAACGGCCTTCCGCGGGGATGCGACGACGACGTCTTTCCGTGGGACCGCGACGGTGCGGACCGCCTGATGACCAAGTACCCGTATGTCACGCACAGTGAGCTGAATGCGATCCTCAATTACAGAGGAGGATCCCTGGAGGGAGCAACGCTCTATGTCTCCCTCTTTCCGTGCAATGAGTGTGCGAAGGCAATCATTCAGGCCGGCATCAAGACGATCGTGTACGCCAGCGACAAGTACGCGGACTCCGACTCCACAATTGCCAGCAAGCGTATGCTGAATGCGGCGGGGGTGCGCTACTACCAGTATCAGAAGACCGGCAGGACGATTGAGCTGTCGGTGTGACAGGTGTTCGTTCTATGGATGATCATTCTCCGGGCAGCAAGTGTGAAGGACACAACCATATAGTGAAGAGACTGCTCCGGGAGGCTATCTGCCTTTCCGGAGCTGTTTTGCTGTCTGCATATCTTCCGATGACCGCATTTGCGGACGTGTCGGAGACCCAGAAGAAGCTGGATGCGGCGAAGGAGGCCGCATCCCAGACACAGGACGCCATCAATGAGAACCAGAAGGGGATTGAGAGCCTGAACGGACAAAAGGAGGATCTGCAGGGGCAGCTCGGCGACTTCAACAGTCAGATGAGCGAGATCACAGAGGCGCTGAATGCGCTCGATACAAAGATTTCCTCCAAACAGTCTGAGATAGACGACACAAAGGAGACGCTCGCCGATGTGAAGAAGGAGCTCCAGGAGGCTTCGGATGCGCTTGATGCCGCGCAGAAGAAGATGGAGGGGCAGTACAGCAGTATGAAGAAGCGCGTACAGTTCATCTATGAGAAGGGCAGCGGCTATTATCTGGAAATCCTCCTCGGATCCAGCTCTTTTGGCGATTTTCTGAACAGGGAATCTTATGTGAAGCAGCTGGCGGCTTATGACCGCAGACAGCTGGAGAGCTTCAAGGAAGCGGCGAAGACCCTGAAGGAGAAAAAGGCAGAGGTCGAAAAAAAAGAGAGCGCGCTCGAGGAGCAGCAAAAGGAGCTGGAATCCGAGCAGTCTGATCTGCAGGGTCTGCAGGCACAGCAGCAGAGTCAGCAGAGCAAGGTGTCGAGCCTCATATCACAGACCTCCGGCAGCATCAGTGTGACGGACGCACAGCTCAGTGACGCCCAGAAGACGGCAGATGCACTGCAGGATCAGCTGGATACGCAGAATCAGCAGGTCTCTGCGCTGGAAAAACAACTGGCGGAGGAGAAACGTCTCCAGGAACTCTCTGATGAGAGCGTGTGGAGAGACATTTCGCAGATCAGCTTCGCTGACACCGATCGGACGCTCCTTGCCAATCTCATATACTGCGAGGCGGGCAACCAGCCGTATCAGGGGCAGGTGGCCGTGGGCGCGGTGGTGATCAACCGCGTCATGTCCGGCGCCTTCCCCAGCACTGTGTCCGGCGTCATTTACCAGTCGGGCCAGTTTGAGCCCGTCTCCACGGGCAGACTTGCCGTTGCGCTGGCCAGCGACGAGGCCACAGATTCGTGCTATCAGGCGGCAGATGCCGCCATGGCAGGCCAGTCTCCTGTAGGAAACTGCCTGTTCTTCCGCACGCCTATTCCGGAGGTCACGCCGAAATACACTATAGGCGGACATATTTTCTACTGATGTATCTGTTGACAGAAAGGATGGATTGACAGCATATATGCGGATGAGAGTGATCCGGCTGGTTTATGCCGTTGCATTGTTTTTTGCCGTTATTATCGTCATGGAGGCGGTGTCCGGAACCGGCGGAAGCGCTACGGCGGGCAATATGAGCGCGCCGACCCTGCCGACAGTGGAGGCGCAGACAGAAGGGACGGCATGCAATCTGATGTTCGGTCAGGTCAGTGAAAGGTCCCTGGGAGAATACAGGGCGGCGGTTACGCCTGTTGCCCAGGACCGCAAAATCACCCTGCTGATCAATCCCTATGACAGCAAAGTCAAATCGATTGCCTATGAGGTCAGAAGCCTCTCCGGACAAAGACTTATTGAAAACGGCAGCATTGACGTGCCGGCCGCAGATGAAGACGGAATGCTCCAGATCGCAGTTTCCCTGAGCGATCTGGAGGAGGAGAATACGGAGTACAATTTGGTTCTTCTTCTGACGACGAACAGTCGCAGGGATGTGCGCTACTACAGCCGCTTCCTCATTGAGGACAGCGATCAGGAAAAGGATGGGAGCAAAGCGCTTGAGTTTGTTTCCACTTTTCACAAGGAGACCTTTGACAAGGGCAGCAGCGACACTCTGCTGACATACATTGAGCCGGATGATTCGGAGAGCAACAGCAATCTCGCCCATGTGACGATCAGCAGCAGCGCAGATCAGGTGACATACGGATCCCTGTCTCCTGTTGAGGTGCAAAGTCCCGTCTTCTCCATCACGTCCATTCAGGGCACCATTTACACACTGCGGGGAGATTTTGTCATTTCCGCGGATAAGGGAGACGGCCACACGGTCTATTACGACTGCGCGGAGTACTACCGCGTCAACAAGGGAACGGACCGTTTCCATCTCCTCGCCTACACGAGAACAATGCAGACAATTCCGGACTTCTCGGACAATATGTATGAGAAGGACCGCATAAATCTTGGCATCGGGGATGTAAGTCAGGTGGAGGCAAGCGAAGGCGGAAAGGCCGCGGCTGCAGTTGTGGACGGGAGACTGATCGGCGTCTGCGGCAGAAAGGATGCGGTGTCGTGTATTTTCAGCTTCGCAGAAGCCGGCTCCGCGGATGTCAGGGAGAACCAGCACAGCTACGGGATCAAGATTCTCCGCGTCGATGATAACGGGAGCACAGATTTTCTTGTCTACGGATATATGAACCGGGGCGCCCATGAGGGGGAGACCGGTATTTCGGAGTACAGCTACAATGCGCAGCAGAATACGCTTGAGGAAGTGACCTTCATTCCGTATCAGGGCGGGAGTGACCGCCTCGCAGCACAGGTGGAGAAGGCCGCTTATCTCAATGATGACGGCGATCTCTTCCTTCTGCTGGATGAGACTCTGGTGGAGGTCGACAATAAGAAGGCGGAGGCAAAAATCCTGCATGAGGAGCTTGACGGCAGCTCCAGTGCCGTATCTGACGGCGGCGAGATGATCGCCTATGCCGGCACAAAGGACGAGGGCGGTGAGGGCACAATCATTCTCACTGATCTCGCGGATATGAGCACGCAGACGATCACACCGCCTTCAGGAGACACTGCGGTTCCGCTCGGCTTTATCGGCAATGACCTCATCTACGGGCTGCGCCATTCTTCGGACGAGACGAAGGATGCGGCGGGCAATTCCTATCAGCCCATGTACAGTGTGCGCATTGTGGATTCCTCATTGAAGGAGCTGGAAAATTACACGCCCGACGGATATTACATCTCGAGCTGTGACATTCAGGACGGACAGATTACACTGCACAGAGTCGTCCGGAGCACAGATACGGAGGGCAATGTCACCTATACGGCGGCGTCTGACGACCAGATCATGAACGCCGACGCAGGAGGCGGCAGCAGCAGGACAGACCTCATCGAGACGGGCAGCGATGATGTCCTTGAGACGGTGTATTATCTGACGGCGGCAGGGCTTGAGCCGAAAAACCTGCGCTATGCAAGGCCGAGGGAAATCGGCTATGGAGATTCCCGGGAAATTTCGCTCAAGGCCAAAGAGAGCACCTCGGCACGCTACTATGTATATGATATGTTCGGCTACAGCCGCTCCTACAGCACGGCGGCAGAGGCAATTGATCAGGCACAGAAACTCTCGGGCGTCGTTGTGAACAGGAGCGGGCGCCCCGTCTGGCAGTATGTTCCGGATGTGCGCTGCCAGATTGAGCTGCCGGAGAATACTGAGGATACAGATGGAATGAGTTCCCTCGCGGTCTGCCTTACGCGCATTCTGGAGCTGGAGGGGACGAGTGCGGATGTGACTTCCATGCTGAATGGAGGAGCGGATGCAGGCACAGTGCTCACGAAGGCGATCTCCGGCGCTGAGGCCATTGACATGACCGGATGTACGCTGCAGGAGGCACTGTATCCCACGAGTCAGGGTACGCCCGTGATCGCGATGAAGGCGGACGGCAATGCGGTTCTCCTCCTTGGATATGGTCCGACAAAGACAGCAATTTATGATCCGACCGATAAAAAGGATGAGGTGGAGATCATGGATATCGACAAGGCGCAGGAGATGTTCGCCAAGGGAGAGAATATCTACATCGGTTATCTTCGTGCAGAGTAAAGAAATGAAAATGGCCCGCGCGCAGGCACGGGCTTGAGATGCGGTCGACAGCAGAGACTGCAGCAGGGAAAAGGCCCGTGAACGGAATTCCGCTCACGGGCCTTTTTTTCAGTCATAAGTCCATTCTTCTGTATGATCCGGATTATGCGAGGACGTGCTGGCCGTTCTCGTTGTATCTCGCCACGATGTTCTGGATGCGGGCGCTTGGATTGAGAAGATCACTGATGGAGCTGTCGTGGTTTAAGGTATCGATGATGTAGGCAATGTACTTGCTCATGCTGCAGCTGATGTACCAGGGGCGCTCGAGCAGATCCGGCGTCTGGTAAATCAGGTTGGTGGTCAGAACCTTGTCAAAGAGTCCTTCTTTATATGCCTGGTCAAAAGCGGCGAGGCCGTTCGTGAAGAGACCGAACGTTGCAAAGACGAAGATCCTGCCGGCTTTTCTGGCCTTGAGTCCCCTTGCCACCTCGAGTACGCTGTCACCGGAGGAGATCATGTCATCGATGATGATCATGTCCTTTCCCTCAACGCTCGAGCCCAGGAATTCGTGTGCGAGGATCGGGTTTTTGCCGTCCACCACGCGGGTGTAGTCTCTTCTCTTATAGAACATGCCCATGTCGAGGCCCAGGACGTTGGCAATATATACGGCGCGCTTCATGCCGCCCTCGTCGGGGCTGATGACCATGGTGTGCGCGGCATCGAGATGGATGCCGTCCACATGCTTGAGCAGACCCTTGATGAACTGGTAGGTCGGCTGTACGGTATCAAAGCCGTTGAGCGGGATGGCGTTCTGTACGCGGGGATCGTGTGCATCGAATGTCACGATGTTGTCTACACCCATGCGGACCAGCTCCTGCAGAGCAATAGCGCAGTCGAGGGACTCACGCATGGAGCGCTTGTGCTGCCTGCCCTCATAGAGATAGGGCATGATCACGGTGATCCTGCGCGCCTTGCCGCCGATGGCGGCGATGGCTCTCTTCAGGTTCTGGTAGTGATCATCGGGAGACATATGGTTTGTCTCTCCGAAAAGCCTGTACGTCTTGCTGTAGTTGACGACATCCACGAGAATATAAAGATCCATGCCGCGGACACTGCTCTTCAGGACGCCCTTGCCTTCGCCTGTTCCGAAACGGGGCAGATCGCAGTCAACAATATAGGTCGGTCTCTGATAGCCGGCAAAGGCGAGGCTGTTCTTGTGCTCGCTCTGTCTCTCGGCACGCCACTGCGTGAGATAGTAATCAATCTCCTGCGCGATGGGTTCACAGCCGCTAAGGGGTACAAGCCCCAGAGATCCAACCGGAATGGATTCCAGATTTCTCTTATCGTGTCTTTTGATCGGCTCCATTAATAATCCTCACTTTCTTCTTAAGCCTGATATCCGGGCCGGTTAGCTTACATAGTGTATAACCGCTCGTTATCCGCGAGAAAATGCGTTCAGAATAGCGCTCCTGCAGATCCTTTAAAGAGAGATTCGTTGTGATGATCGTGGAAACGCGGCCGATGCTGCGCTCGCTGATCAGGGCGAACAGACGCGCGAGAACGAAGCTGTTCGTCATCTCCGTGCCGAGATCATCGATGATGAGCAGGTCACAGTGATAAAGGTCATTCATCAGATCTGCCCGCTCTTCCCGCATGCCCGCATCGAAGTAGCAGGCGGATATCCGCTCAAAGAGACCGGAAGCGCTGAAGTAGAGAACGGAATGACCGCTCGCAAGGAGCTCCCCGGCAGTACTGATCGCAAGGAACGATTTTCCGGTACCGACTGTACCATATAAATAGAGATTTTCATAGTCGGAATCGAAGTTATTGATGAATTTTCTGCAGGCGGCGAGGGCGCCGCGGTAATGCTCAATATCTTCGGGCGTCCGGTAATACTCCTCGGTCGCCGCAGCGAAGTTGTTGTCCTCAAGGAGTTTCTTCAGATTGGACTGGTCGTAGAGAATGGAGGTCTCTGCGCGCCGCAGACACGAGCACTTGTGCCCGTCGACATAACCGGTATCCCGGCAGATCGGACAGTCGTAGTGCATCTCGAGATAATCCGCGGGAAGACCGGCTTCATGAAGGAGCTTCCTTTTCTGCTGTGCAATGGAAGAGATCGCGGCAGATGCCCGCTGCATGTCTGTATCCGCATCCGCTTTCTCCTGCGCCGTGCCTGTGCCAAGGAGCCTCTTTTCGAGTGTGTGCAGGGCGATGGCAGGAACCTTCTGCTCCAGTGCGCGGTAGCCCGGAACGTGCGCGTACACATACTGCCTGCGCGCATCAAGCTCCTTTTTATGAAGATCGCGCCTCCTTGCATACTCCAGCATGAGGCCGTCATATTGTTCCCTGCTCAGTGACAAATTCTACCTCTGTTATTAATGATTAATGCCGCACCTTCTGCGGTATCCCGGGGCGGAAACTGCAGAAGCGTTGTTTCCGCCGAAAGAATTCAAATCAGTTCTCCAGCAGCTGACGCTCAAACTCGTCATAGTCGTAGTGATTCTGCTGAAAGCGGTTGAAGGCATTTGTCTTCGCGCTTCTGGATGCAGAATTCTTTTTGGCGCGGGGAGAACCCTGCGCCACGGCGTGCTGTGCCTGCACAGTCGTACTGATGCCTTCGCTGGCCCAGTTCACAGCCACCTTCTCGATATAGCGAAAGTCCTTTTTGTTCATGCCGACACAGTACTGCACCAGATAATCGATGAGGTCGGCGGAAAAATGAAGCTCATCCGCGATGTAATTGATGACGCGCACCTCGCGCGGAGCGAGAGGCTTGCCGATGTACTGCTCGACGATCATGAGGAGCTGTGCTCTCTCCTCATCGTCCATATCTTCTCTGGCCGCGGCATCCGCTGCAGAAGCTGCGCGCGCAGACTCTGCCTTCTTTGCCTTGACGGAATCAGGCCCTTCGCCTGCCTTTGCACCGAGCATCGGCTCGATCGGGATGATATTGTCCGCTACCTCGGAGGAGCCGGCGACACTGCGGCGGGGAGTGAGTTCACAGAAGCGCAGACTTATGATGTTGCCGGCGCCGTCAAACTGAAGGGCAATAAGACCCCTCTCCTGCCAATAGCGGATAGCGCGCAGAATGTCCTTCTCCGTCTGGTGAAACGAAGAGGCCATGTCGGCGATGCTGGCTGCCCTTCCGGCACCCATCATGCGCACGAGATAGAGATATACCTTGATCTCGATCTCCCCTGCATCCTTCATATACTGGTCAATAAAAAGATTGGAAATGACCGTTGCATCCGTATCACAGTCGCTGTAAATCGTAAAAACTCCCATCGTAACCTTCCCAAGTGCCAGAGATTTCCGATTTTTACCCGCGCTCTGCGCACCGGTTAACAGACCGGCGTAAGGCTCCGGCATCGGCCGGAGAGAGCAGATCATCTAAAGGTGCAGCAGCAGAAATATCCCCAGCACTGCATGCACTGCGTCACCTGCGGGATTATGCCCGGATGGGACTTCTTCCGGATCAGGTGATCCTGCGGAGTAAAAATCAGCTGCCGGCAGGCAGCCATCAAGTGGATACTGGGAAGTATAGCACCCCGGGTTTGGGCCGCGAAATGGTAAAAGTCCACAGAAAAAACGGTGTGGATCCGGGACCCCGCGGGGTGCAGAAAAATGTGGAAAACGTTGAATCTGTGGATAACCCGGAGTATTCCCCGTAATACGGGCACAGGTTGTCCACGGTACTGCCGAAGCTCTTTGTGTGGACAGAGTGGATAAATCCTGTACGGATCTGCTATGAGAGCAGATCCGCCGCGATATCATTGACGTTTCCGGCACCCATAGTTATCACCACGTCATCCTTTTGGCAATTTTGCAGAATAAATTTTTCGATCGACGCAAAATCACCGAGATAGTGTACCTCCGTGTCCGTGTGGAGCGCCTCGATCTTATCCGCAAGTGTCTTCGAGCTGATGCCAAGCGTATCTGTCTCTCTTGCGGCGTAGATATCAGCGAGCACAACCACATCTGCCAGCGTGAGTGCCCTTGCAAAATCGTCCATCAGCGCCTTTGTGCGCGTGTAAGTGTGGGGCTGGAAGATCACATAGAGCTTTCTGTGCGGCATATGCCTTGCTGCGCGCAGCGTCGCCGTGATCTCCGTCGGATGATGCGCATAGTCATCGATGATCGTAAAGCCGTTCTTCTTTCCCTTATATTCGAAGCGTCTGTCCGTGCCGCCGAAAGCAGAGAGCGCCTGCGCAGAGACCTCGCGGTCCACATGCAGAAGGTCGGCAACAGCAAGCACTGCCAGAGAATTGTAGACGTTGTGCTCACCTGGAATATGAAGAGAGATTCTCTGGGTGTGTCCGCCCTTCTCTGTCCTGTGGCAGGCCGTATAGGTGGGATGTGCATACTCGTCATAGGTGATGTTGACGGGATAGTACTCACTTCTGTCCCGGTCAGAGCCGTAATACACAACTCTGCATTTCAGGCCGTCCGTGATCTCGTGCACATTCGGAATGTCGGAATTGATGACAAGCGCACCGTCCTCGGGAACGAGCTGTGCGAACTTTCTGAACGAGCGGCGGATATCATTGATGTCCTTGAAGAAGTCGAGGTGATCCGCGTCGATATCGAGAATGACGGCGATCTTCGGGAAGAGGGAGAGGAAGCTGTTCGTGTACTCACATGCCTCTGCCACGAAGTAATCGGAGTGCCCGACCCTGACCTGCCCGTGGATGCTCTTTAAAATGCCGCCGACAGAGATCGTCGGATCTGCGTCCTCGTGAAGGAGGATCTCCGAAATCATGGAAGTTGTCGTCGTCTTGCCGTGCGTGCCCGCAATGGCAACCGGCAGACCGTAGTTGCGCATCACCTCTCCAAGGAGCTGTGCCCTGGTCAGATGCGGAAGGCCCAGTTCCATGGTCTTTTTATATTCCGGGTTGTCGGGATGAATGGCCGCCGTGAAAACAACGAGATCCAGGTCATCTTTTGTTATATTCTCTGCCTTCTGGCCATAATTGACGTGGATCCCCTTCTCTTCGAGGTCCCTGGTGATGGGAGAAGGCGCTCTGTCGGAGCCGGAAACCTTGAAGCCTCTGCTGAGCAGAATTTCGGCCAGACCGCTCATGGAAATGCCGCCGATGCCGACGAAGTAGACGCTGACCGGCTTCTGAAAATCAATCTGATACATATAATTTACGAGTTCCTTTCCGGCACTCCATTAAATTGTGCCAAATATGTCACTGTTATTATAACTGAAAAGCCCGAAATTCCAATATGTATGCCCGCACGAATGTTTCAATTCAAATAGTGCTGTGCTATACTTTGGTCAGATGAAACATTCGCCGGTCGTCAGGCGGAAGGGGGTCCGGGAGTCAGGGAATCTGCGCCCCGGAACATCGAGTTTTTCTTATGAGGTGCGGTGCATGGTTAAGAAGGAAATGATTGCTATGCTGCTGGCCGGCGGAAGGGGGAGCCGCCTTGGTATTCTGACCTCCAAAATGGCCAAACCTGCAGTTCCCTTTGGCGGCAAGTACAGGATTATTGATTTTCCACTCAGCAACTGTATCAACTCGGGCATTGATACAGTAGGTGTTCTGACGCAGTACATGCCTTTGAAGCTCAATAACCATATCGGCATCGGTATTCCGTGGGATCTCGATAAGCTCGAGGGAGGCGTCTCTGTTCTGCCTCCTTATGAGAAGATCGAGGGGACGGAGTGGTACACCGGTACAGCCAACGCCATTTACCAGAACATGGCGTACATGGAGAGCTATCATCCGGATTATGTTCTGATCCTCTCAGGTGACCATATCTATAAGATGGACTATCAGTCCATGCTGGATTTTCACAAAGAGAACAATGCGGATGTCACGATCGCGGTCATGCCTGTTCCCATGGAGGAAGCGAAGCGCTTCGGGATCATGATCACGGACGAGCACGACCAGATCACGGACTTTGAGGAGAAGCCCGAGCATCCGAGGAGCAACCTTGCGTCCATGGGCATCTATATTTTCTCGTGGAAGGCGTTCAAGGAAGCTCTGGAGACGAACAAGGACACCCCCGGCCTTGATTTCGGCAAGCACATCATTCCGTACTGCCGGGAGAAGGGTGAGCGTCTTTTTGCCTATGAATTCAACGGATACTGGAAGGACGTCGGCACACTGACCTCTTACTGGGAGGCCAACATGGAGCTGATCGACACAGTGCCTGAGTTCAATCTGTACGAGGAGTACTGGAAGATCTACACCAATGTGGAATCTCTTCCTCCCCAGTATTACGGGCGCAGCAGCAAGGTGGAGCGGTCGATTGTCGGCGAGGGAAGCGAGATCTACGGCGAGGTGAACAGCTCTGTCATCGGCTGCGACGTTGAGATCGGAGAGGGATCCGTCGTGCGCGATTCCATTGTCATGAACGGCGCGCGGATCGGAAAAAACTGCAGAATTGAGAAGTCAGTTATTGCGGAACGGGCGGACATTGGCGATAATGTAGTGACCGGTGAGGGCGAAGAAGTCCCGAATGAGACGGAGCCGTCGATTTACCGGGAAGGGCTCGTCTGCATTGCAGAGGATGCGGTGATTCCGGACGGTGTTGCAATCGGAAAAAATGTCTGCATCGGCGGGAAGACGGTCAGAGAGGATTATCCTGACGGTCATCTTCCGAGCGGCAGGACACTGATCAGGGAGGGCGATGAGAAATGAGAGCAATAGGTATTATTCTCGCCGGCGGCAAGTCAAACCGCATGAAAGAGCTCTCAAGAAAGCGCGCCGTGTGTGCTATGCCTGTTGCCGGCAGTTACCGCAGCATCGATTTTGCACTCAGCAATATGGAGTACTCCCGCATTCAGAAGGTGGCGGTTCTCACCCAGTTCAATTCAAGGAGCCTCAATGAGCATCTGAGCTCGTCGAAATGGTGGGATTTCGGGAGAAAGCAAGGAGGGCTGTTCCTGTTCACGCCTTCTTTTACGAGCGAGAACAGCAACTGGTATCGAGGGACTGCTGATGCTATCGCACAGAACATCAGCTTTCTTAAGAACTCGCATGAACCTTATGTGGTGATCGCATCGGGCGACTGCGTATATAAGATGGACTATAACGCTGTACTGGAGTATCACGTGGACAAACGGGCAGACATCACGGTCGTGGTGAAGGACATGCCAGCGGATGTCAGCGTTGAGCGCTACGGCACAGTGCGTATGGACCAGGACGGCAGAATCACGGATTTTGTGGAGAAACCGATTGTCGCCCACTCCCAGACCATCTCGTGCGGTATTTATGTGATTCGCAGGCGCGTTTTGATTGACCTGCTGGGGAGGTGTGAGGAAGAGGGGAGATTTGACTTTGTCCAGGATATCCTGATCAGGTATAAGGACATTAAACGAATTTACGGCTACAGACTGAACGATTACTGGAGCAATATCGCTTCGGTGGAGGATTATTTTAATACCAATATGGATTTTCTGAATCCGGCGGTAAGGCATTACTTCTTCCGCGAGTATCCGGAAGTCCACTCAAAGGTTGCTGATCTTCCTCCCGCCAAGTACAATGTCGGCGTCAGCGTGAAGAACAGTCTGTTGTCTAGCGGTTGCATCATAAACGGAACGATTGAGGATTCCGTTCTGTTCCGACAGGTTTATGTCGGAAATAACTGCGTAATCAGGAATTCACTGATATTGAATGACGTTTACATCGGAGATAATACATATATAGAGAACTGCATCGTGGAATCTGACAGCACAATTCAGGCAAATTCTTATTATAAAGGGGAGAACGGTATCAGAATAGTCGTTGAAGATAAGGGCGAACGCTACAATATGTAATAGTTAGGAAGAGGACCGAATGAATATTACAGATGTAAGAGTACGTAAGATTACTAAAGTCGGTAAGATGAAGGCGGTCGTTTCAATTACACTCGACAACGAATTTGTGGTACATGACATTAAGGTAATTGAGGGCGAAAAGGGTCTGTTCATCGCAATGCCGAGCAGAAAGACGGCAGACGGCGAGTATCGCGATATCGCGCACCCGATCAATCAGGCGACGCGGGATATTTTGGAGAAGACCATCCTGGACAAATACCAGGAAAGCCTTGAGGATTCTCAAGAGCAGTAAAGGTTTGTTTATTGAATTATTACACTGTGCGGTAATGAATTGCAGAAGGAGGTGCGTATGCACCTCCTTCTGCAATTTACGGCTGCGCGCAGCACGGCGGGGCAAAGAGGACGAATTCTGCCCTGTCCAATCGAAAGAAGGACGGAGTTATTGTCATGGACGATTCATTTTATCTGGTTGTCGGTCTTGGCAACCCTGGAAGAGAGTATGACGGCACAAGGCACAATGTGGGTTTTGACGTGATCGACCGGCTCGTGGACGAGTACCAGGTGAGCGGCCCTGTGCGCACAGGCAAGGCACTGACGGGAAAAGGGAGGATCGGCGGCAAAAAGGTTGTTCTGATGAAGCCCCTCACGTACATGAACCTGTCCGGGGAGGCGGTGCGCGAAGGCATCGACTTCTATAAGATCGATCACACGGATCATCTCATCGTCATCTCGGATGACATCGATCTGCCGGAGGGAAAACTCCGCATCCGCGCAAAAGGGAGCGCCGGCGGACATAACGGTCTTAAGAACATTGTGCTGCATATGGGAGACGGCGATTTTTACAGAATCCGTGTCGGCGTAGGCGCAAAGCCAAGCCCCGACGCAGATCTTGCCGACTATGTTCTCGGACACCCGAAGGGAGAGGACCGGAAGGTCCTTGACGATGCCGAAGCGCGCGCTGCCGATGCAGTGCGCTGCATTCTCGAAGAGGGAATTGACAAGGCAATGTGCCGCTACAACGGCTGAGCCGCCGCAGACAGGCAAATGTCCTGACAGGAGTTATTCGTGCGATGCGATCACTGACAGAACCGCTCCATGCATCTGAGCAATACAACAGAATTGTGCAGGCGCTCTCTGCGCCGCAGGGGAGGATCCTCGCTTCCGGGTGCACATCGTCCCAGAAGCTTCATCTCATCTATGCACTGACGAGGGAGAATGCCCTCATGTCTTCTGCGCGCTTTCGCGTCATCGTGACCTACAGCGAGAAGAGGGCCAGGGAGATTCAGCAGGAATATCTCTTTTACGACCGCAGCACCAGCGTCTTTCCAGCCAAGGACCTCATCTTCTATCAGGCTGATCTTCGCGGCCGCGAAATCGAGACAGAGAGACTGAGGAGTCTCCGGCGCATCATGGAGGGGCGGCCGGCGACGATCGTGACGACCTTTGCCGCCCTCGAGACACCGCAGGTGCCCCTTCGCGTTCTGCGAAAGAGCATCGTCTCCATCGAGAAGGGAGGAACCGTCTCTGAGGAGGAGCTCGCGGAGAGTCTCGTGGGGATGGGATATGAGAAAACGGGGCAGGTCGACAGTCCCGGACAGTTCTCCGTGCGCGGCGGCATCATCGATATTTTCGATCTGACGGAGGAGAATCCATACAGAATTGAGCTCTTCGATGACGAGGTGGAATCCCTGCGCAGTTTTGACGTGCGCAGCCAGAGATCCATCGAGGAGCTGGACACTGTCCGCATTTATCCTGCCTCCGAGATGATTCTGACACCGGCGCGTCTGCAGGACGGCGCAGAGCGCATCCGGACAGAGATGAAGAAGACGGCTGCAGCCTTTCGCAAAAACGGCGAAATGGAGGCGGCACACCGCCTCGAGGAAGAAATATCCTCCATGCTGGAGGCGGCTCTGGAATTCCATGACTATGGGCGCCTTGAGAGCTGCATCCATTACTGCTATCCGGAGACGGAGAGTTTTCTTGATCTGTTCCCTCCGGAGAACACCATGGTCTTTCTCGATGAGCCGGCGCGCGTTCACGAGGAGGCGTCTGCGGTCGAGACAGAGTTCCGCGAGAGCATGATCAGCCGGGCGCAGAAGGGATATGCGCTGCCCGGGCAGATGGATATTCTTTCCGGGGAGGAGCATATCTGCGCCGTCCTTGCGAGGTACAGATGCGCAGGGCTCTCCGGCCTTATCACGAAGAGCCCTTATTTTGATGAAAATAAGGGCGTCCTGCTCCATGTGCAGAGTATCGCACCCTACAACAAGAGCATGGACGCCCTGCTCTCCGACCTTCGCCGGTACAGGAAGGAACACTATAAAGTGATCATCATCTCCGCCTCGAGAACGAGGGCGAAGAGACTTGCGCAGGACCTCACGGCGCAGGGGCTGACCGCCTTTTACAGTGAGAACCCGGACAGAGTTCTTGAGCCCGGTGAGATCATGACCTACTACGGACATATCTCCCAGGGATTCTCTTATCCGGACCTTCAGTTTTCGGTGATCGCAGAGACCGATATTTTCGGGGCGGAGGCGAAGCCGAAGAAGAAAAAGAAACGCCCGGAGGGCGAGACGATCGCCAGCCTCTCTGATCTGAAGGTCGGCGACTATGTTGTGCACGAGGACCACGGCATCGGCATCTACCGGGGCGTCGAGAAGATTGAGCTGGACGGGACCTTCCGCGATTATCTGAAAATAGAGTACGGCGGCGGGGACATTCTCTACGTCCTTCCCACTGAGCTGAATGTTCTGCAGAAATACGCTTCGGCGAAGGCGGCAAAGCCTAAGCTCAACAAGCTGGGCACCGCGGAGTGGTCGAACACCAAGAACAAGGTTAAGGGAGCCGTCGAGGAGGTCGCACAGGACCTGGTGGAGCTCTATGCAAAGCGGCAGGCGCAGAAGGGGCATGCTTTCAGTGCGGATACCGTCTGGCAGAAAGAGTTCGAGGAGATGTTCCCCTACGAGGAGACGCCGGACCAGCTGACTGCCATCGAGGACACAAAGCGGGACATGGAGAGCACAAAGATCATGGACCGCCTGATCTGCGGCGATGTAGGCTACGGCAAGACGGAGATCGCCATCCGCGCAGCCTTCAAGGCGGTGCAGGACGGGTATCAGGTCGCCGTCCTTGTGCCCACGACGATCCTTGCGCAGCAGCACTTCAACACCTTCACGGAGCGCATGAAGGAGTTCCCCGTGAACATCGAGATGCTCTCGAGATTCCGCACCTCCTCGGAGATCAAAAAGGCGCTGGAGAAGATCAGAACCGGACAGGCGGACATCGTGATCGGCACGCACAGGCTCCTCTCCAAAGACGTGCAGTTCAGGAATCTGGGGCTTCTTGTCGTCGATGAGGAGCAGAGATTCGGCGTCACGCATAAAGAGAAAATCAAGCAAATGAAGGAAAATGTGGATGTCCTCACGCTCTCTGCGACGCCCATCCCCAGGACGCTCCACATGAGTCTTGTCGGCATTCGCGATATGAGCGTGCTCGAGGAGGCACCGCAGGAGAGGGTCCCCATCCAGACCTATGTCATGGAATACAACGAGGAGCTCGTGCGCGAGGCAATCCTGCGCGAGCTCTCCCGCGGCGGACAGGTCTACTATGTCTACAACCGCGTGAACGACATCGCCGAGGTGACGGCGCGCCTTCAGCAGCAGGTGCCGGAGGCGAGGATTGAGTACGCCCACGGACAGATGACGGAGACAGAGCTCGAGAAGATTATGTATGACTTCGTGAGCGGGGAGATCGATGTGCTCGTCTCAACCACGATCATCGAGACGGGACTCGATATCTCCAATGTCAATACGATCATCGTGCACGACGCCGACAGGATGGGACTGGCACAGCTCTATCAGTTGCGCGGGCGCGTCGGCAGATCCAACCGCAGGGCGTATGCCTACCTCATGTACAAGAAGGATAAGGTGCTGAAGGAGGAGGCAGAGAAGCGCCTTGCGGCGATCAGAGAGTTCACGGACCTTGGCAGCGGCTTCCGCATCGCGATGCGGGATCTGGAGATCAGAGGGGCAGGCAGTGTCCTCGGCAGGGCACAGCACGGCCACATGGCTGCCGTCGGCTATGATCTCTACTGCAAACTCCTTGAGATGGCGGTGAAGAAGGCGAAGGGAGAGCCGGTGCAGGAGGAGCGGAGCGTGCGCGTAAGCCTCAGTGTAGACGCCTTCATTCCGGAGAGTTACATCGTCAACGAGGAACAGAAGCTCGATATTTACAAGAGAATTTCTGCCATTTCCGGCACTGCTGATGCGGATGAGATGAAGGATGAGCTGATCGACCGCTTCGGCTCGCCGATCCCTGCGGCTGCGCAGAACCTCCTTCGCATCGCACTCATCCGGGCCGTGGCGGCACGGCTCGACCTCGTGGACATCACGGGCGGACCGGATACAGCGCAGACGGGAACCATTCGCTACACCATGGCGCGGGACGCAAAGGTCAGGGTGGAGAATCTTCCAAAGCTCCTTGCGCACTACAGACCCGCCCTCGCCTTCTTCCCGAAGGGGATGCCGAAGGGGGAGCTGAAGGGACTTCCTTATTGGGAATATACTTACAGACTGACGGGCGTTACGGTGCGGGACGAGGAAACACTCCTTGGCACAGTCGAGAATTTCCTGGTAGATATGGAAAATACGATCCGCTGAAGACAGTCCGCCGGAGCCGCACCATGCGTGCTGCCCCGGCGGTTTTTGCTGTCCGCATGATTTGACGGCAGAAGAGCGGCACACTTGCCGAAAAGGACACTTTCGTATACACTTTACTTTGATTTATCATGTATTTAACGAAGATTTGATCAAAACAGCCGTGGCGGCGAGGGCGCTGCCGGGGCGGAGGTGTTATGAGTGTTCTGAACATACTGAGTGTTCTTGGCGGTCTTGTTCTGTTCCTGTACGGCATCCAGACGCTGGGGGAGGGCCTGAAGAAGGTCTCCGGCGGAAAGATGGAGCAGATCCTGCAGTCCCTCACATCCAACAAGTGGAAGGGCGCACTTCTTGGCATGCTGGTCACAGCGGTCATCCAGTCCTCCGGCGCGACCATCGTCATGGTTGTTGGCTTCGTCAATTCCGAGATCATGTCGCTGCAGCAGGCAGTCGGCGTCATTCTTGGCGCCAACATCGGCACAACAATCACAGCCTGGCTTCTCTCCCTCACGGGCATCCAGGGAGACAATCTCTTCCTGCAGCTGCTAAAGCCCGCCAACTTCTCCCCGATCATCGGCATCATCGGCGTCTTTATGATGATGCTGTGCAAGAAGCAAAGAAGCCGTGATGTCGGCGGCATCATGACGAGCTTCGCCGTACTGATGATCGGTATGGATGTGATGAGTTCCGGCGCGGCGCCTCTGGCAGACAATCCGTCGTTTACCGGTATTCTCACTGCCTTCTCCAATCCGATTCTCGGCCTCATGGCCGGCCTTGTCATCACAGTGATTCTGCAGAGCTCTTCAGCCTCCATCGGTATTCTGCAGTCGATCTCCCTGACCGGCGTTCTGCAGATGAAGAGCGCCATTCCCGTCATCATGGGCGAGAACATCGGCTCTGCGATCACGGGCGTCCTTGGCGCCATCGGTGCATCGCGCAATGCGAGAAGGGCGGCGCTCATCCAGCTCTTCTACTGCATTCTGAAAACAACGACCTTCATGGTCGGCTTCTATTCTCTCAATGCAGCCTTTCACTTCCCCATCATGAATGTGCAGGCAACGCCGGTGATCATTGCCGTGTTCCACAGTATTTTCAATATTGCGGCCGTGCTCATTATGCTCCCCATTTCTGATATTCTTGTGAAGATGGTGGAGAAGGCAGTTCCCATCACGCAGGAGGAGAGAGAGACCGAGGGCAGCAGGAAGGAACTGCAGATCCTGGATGCGCGGTATATCACTTCTCCCTCTTTTGGCATCGAGCAGTGCAAGAGTGCTGTCAATAAGATGGGTGAATACACGAGGGAGACGCTGAATCTTGCTCTGGATACGGTGCTCTCGTATGATGCAGAAAAGGTCTCCAAGGTGGAGAGCCTCGAGAAGACTGTCGACGACTACGAGGATGAGCTCAATTCTTACCTTGTGAAAATAAGCAGCCTGAAGGGGTTCACGGCGAAGGATTCGCACATGTTCGCCCTTTTGATGCGCACAATCGGAGATTTCGAGAGAATGACCGATCACTCGCTCAATATCGTGCAGTCGATGACCGAGGTGCATGAGAAAAAGATGGACTTCTCCGACAGGGCAAAGGATGAGCTGCGCGTATTCAACGAGGCGCTGAAGGACATCGTGGACCGCACTGTCACGGCTTTTCAGAATGATGACAATGCCAAGGCGGCAACGGTTGAGCCGCTGGAGGAAGTGATTGACGGCCTCAATGAGGAGATCAAGAAAAGACATGTGCGCAGACTCCGCAAGGGAAGATGCACGATTGAGATGGGAATGACGCTGGAAGATATCACGACAGACTGCGAGAGAATCGCCGATCACTGCAACAACATCGCGGTGCATATGAGCCAGGTAGGCGAGGATGGATTCGACACCCACGAGTACCTGAACCACCTGCAGGAGGCGGACAAGCTGGAGTTCCGGCAGGAGGTCAGCGTGTTCGAGGCACAGTATCAGCTGCCTGGGATTAAAGGAAGTGAAGAGGACACTGCGGGGGAGAGTGCGGAGAAAGCAGTGAAGGGGAAGGACAAAAAGAAGAAAAAGAAGTAGGCATTCGCCGTTCGCACGGAAGGATGCAGCAATGAGCGGGGCCCATTGGGACAAGCATAGCATGTCGGGGTGATCGGCATTCGCCGTTCGCACGGAAGGTTATCGCAATGAGCAGGGCCCATTGGGACATGCAAAGCATGTCGGGGTGATCGGCATTCGCCGTTCGCACGGAAAGTTAACGCAATGAGCAGGGCCATCGGGACATGCTGCGCACGTCCCGATGATCGGCATTCGCCGAATTAGATCAGAAATAAAAGGAGCCGCCGGCAAGTAAACTTGCCGCGGCTCCTTTTATTTCCGCTCTAGCCCTGCTCATTGCTTCGACATCTCGTCCAGCAATTGGATCTTGGTGTCGTAGAGTTTCTGGGACAGGTCGACGTACACCTGATGAGGATTGGTGAGTCTTCTGGACTCCTCCCACAGGGTGTCCTGTTCCTTCAGGCAGTAGTCTCTGATCTGCATTGTCGGCTTGGATTCGTATACGCAGCGCCCGTTGATAAAGAGAGGAATGAGCATCTCTTTGAGGGTGAACTCACCGGGCTGGAGTGTCGTCTTCTTCCAGGGCTCCGCGGGATCAAAGAGAACGAGGGGCTCATCCTCGGTAAAGGTCTCGTCCTCAAAGCAGATGAGATCTGCCTTGATCTTGTGGGAGTCCTTCTCGTAGACGCGGTAGGTCTTCTTGTTGCCGGGATTGGTGATCTTCTCGGTGTTCTCGGAGAGCTTGATCTTGGGCTCAAACGTGCCGTCGGGGCGCTTTACTGCAGCGAGCTTGTATACACCGCCAAAAGAAGGATTGTCCTTCGCCGTGATGAGGTTCGTGCCGACGCCGAAGGAATCAATGCAGGCGCCCTGCTGGAACAGCGACTGAATCAGGTACTCATCCAGATCATTCGAGCAGGTGATCTTCGCCTGCGGGTAGCCGGCGTCATCGAGCATCTTTCTCGCCTTCTTTGTGAGGTAGGCGAGGTCGCCGGAATCGAGGCGGATGCCGATGTGGTCCAGCGGCAGGCCCTTTTTCTTCATATAGTCAAATGTCTTAATGGCATTGGGCACACCGGATTTCAGGGTATCATAGGTGTCCACGAGCAGCGTGCATGCCGAAGGATACAGATCGGCGTAGGTCTTGAAGGCCTCCAGCTCACTGTCAAAGCTCATGATCCAGCTGTGGGCGTGTGTGCCCATGACGGGAACATCGAAGAGCTCACCGGTGAGGACGTTGGAGGTGCCGGCGCATCCTGCGATGACGGCGGCTCTTGCGCCGTATGTGCCGGCGTCAGGCCCCTGGGATCTGCGCAGGCCGAACTCCATGATCGGAGCGCCCTTTGCAGCATGTACGATTCTGGCCGCCTTTGTGGCGATCAGGCTCTGGTGGTTGATGATGCAGAGAATGGCGGTCTCAACGAGCTGCGCCTCCATGATGGGCGCAACGACCTTTACAAGAGGCTCTCTGGGGAAAATAAGTGTTCCCTCAGGCATGCAGTAGATACTGCCGTGGAACTGGAAATTCTTCAGATAATCCAGAAAATCCTCATCGAAGAGCTTGAGGCTGCGAAGATACTCGATGTCCTCCGGGGAGAAGTGGAGATCCTCGATGTAGCGCTTCAGCTGCTCGACGCCGCACATGATGGAGTATCCGCCGCCAAAGGGGTTGTTGCGGAAAAAGGCATCAAAGACGACAGTCTTGTTCTCGTCCTTGTGCTTATAATAACCCTGCATCATGGTCAGCTCATACAGATCAGTGAGCAGAGTCAGGTTCTGTCTGTCCATTTGTTTCCTCCCATGCCGCCAGTTGTGCGGCGCGCAAATTTATCCCTGTTCGGCACTTCATCCCGGCTCCTTTGAAAAAAACCGCAGGTCGGAATGCAGTCTTGACAGGTGTGAACACATTATTTGCATCATACTACTTTCAGCCGGCGTATTCAATGCGAAAGAAGTGCATGCCTTGACGTGAATTTCCCTGCGGCCGTATAATCAGACGACAATACTAATTTCTGGTATCTATTCAGCACCCAATCTCGAACCCCTCCGGAATACGTCGGGGTTCTCGATGTGGGCGTCCAGAGACGCTTCGCGCCTTGGCCGCCCATCGAAAAATCAGAAAACCCGTCTGGCAGGCAAGCTTCCCATCCGGATTTCTGATTTTCCGATGGGTGCTGAACAATTACATATTCCGCGCGCTGACGAGAAAGGCGCGTGAAGGAGGTACAGATGTATAAAAAAGTCAACCCGGACCTGAATTTCGTTGAGCGGGAAGAGAACACCGTCAAGTTCTGGAACGACAACAAGATCTTTGAGAAGAGCGTCAAGGAGAACGAGGGACATCCCATTTATATGTTCTATGACGGACCGCCGACTGCCAACGGCAAGCCCCACATCGGTCACGTCGAGACGCGTGTCATCAAGGACATGATCCCCCGCTACCACACCATGAAGGGCGAGCAGGTGCCCAGAAAGGCCGGATGGGATACCCACGGTCTGCCGGTCGAGCTCGAAGTCGAGAAGGAGATCGGAATCGAGGGAAAGGATCAGATCGAGGAATACGGAATCGAGCCCTTCATCAAGAAGTGCAAGGAATCTGTGTGGAAATACAAGGGGATGTGGGAGAAGTTCTCCAACAAGGTTGGCTTCTGGGCCGACATGGAACATCCCTATGTTACCTATTATGATGACTATATCGAGTCCGAGTGGTGGGCACTGAAGGAGATCTGGAAGAAGGGCCTTCTCTATAAAGGCTTCAAGGTCGTTCCTTACTGCCCGTCCTGCGGAACGCCCCTCTCCTCCCACGAGGTAGCACAGGGCTACAAGAAGATCAAGGACCGCACCGCCATCGTCCGCTTCAAGGCAAAGGGCGAGGATGCGTATTTCCTTGCATGGACCACAACGCCGTGGACGCTTCCGTCCAATATCGCGCTCTGCGTCAATCCTGACGATGAGTACGTGAAGGTAAAGTGCATCGACGGTTATACCTATTATATTGCCGAAGCCCTTGCAGACACCGTTCTCGGGCCTCTTGCAGAGGACAAGAAGAAGAATCCGGAGGGCAGGCCTGCCTACGAGGTTCTGGAGAGATACAAAGGAAAAGATCTCGAATACAGGGAATATGAGCCGCTCTATCAGTGCGCCGCAGACGCTGTGGCGAAGCAGCATAAAAAGGCCTTCTTCGTCTATGCCGACAATTATGTCACCATGACAGACGGCACGGGCATCGTACATATTGCCCCGGCCTTCGGTGAAGATGATGCGAGAGTCGGCCGCAGATATGATGCGCCTTTCGTACAGATGGTGGATGACCACGGCCGCATGAAGCCTGAGACAGGCAAGTTTGCGGGCATGCGCTGCAAGCCCACACAGCATGAGATCGACGAGGGCGCAGTCAGCTGCGATCCCGAGGTGCTGAAGGACCTCGCTGAGAGAGAACTGCTCTTTGCTTCCCCTAAGGTGGAGCACGATTATCCGCACTGCTGGAGATGCGACACACCGCTCATCTATTACGCACGCGAGTCCTGGTTCATCAAGATGACGGCAGTCAGAGACGATCTTGTGCGCAACAACAAGATGATCAACTGGGTTCCGCCGACCATGGGCGAAGGACGCTTTGGCAACTGGCTGGAGAACATTCAGGACTGGGCGCTCTCCCGCAACAGATACTGGGGCACACCTCTTCCGGTGTGGGAGTGCCCGGACTGCGGCAAGAGAATCTGCATCGGCTCGAGAAAGGAGCTGGCAGAGCTCTCCGGAGATCCGTCCGCGGAGAAGATCGAGCTGCACAGACCTTATGTTGACAACGTGACGATCAAGTGCGAGTGCGGCGGCACAATGCACAGAGTGCCCGAGGTCATCGACTGCTGGTTCGACTCCGGAGCGTGCCCTTATGCCGAGCTCCACTATCCTTTTGAAAATAAGGACCTGTTCGAAAAGCAGTTCCCGGCCTCCTTTATTTCCGAAGCCGTGGACCAGACAAGAGGCTGGTTCTACTCGCTCCACGCGGAGGCGACGCTCCTGTTCAACAAGCCGGCGTTTAAGAACGTCATCGTCATGGGCCTTGTCCTTGATGAGAACGGCGACAAGATGAGCAAGTCCAAGGGCAATGCCGTGGATCCCATGGAAGCCCTGAATACGTATGGCGCAGATGCGATCCGCTGGTATTTTTACACGAACAGCGCGCCTTGGCTGCCGAAGAAGTTCTCCGGCGCAGCCGTGAAGGAGGGACAGCGCAAGTTCCTGGGAACCCTCTGGAACACATACGCTTTCTATACGCTGTATGCGGACATCGACCAGTTCGATCCGACGAAGCATCAGCTGGAGTACGACAAGCTCTCTGTCATGGACAGATGGCTCCTCTCCAAGATGAACTCCATGATCAGGGACACGGATGCGAACCTCGCAGCCTATAAGATTCCTGAGGCGGCGGCCGTTCTCGAGGACTTCGTGGACGACATGTCCAACTGGTACGTCAGAAGAGGAAGAGAGAGATTCTGGGCCAAGGGCATGGAGCAGGACAAGATCAATGCCTACATGACCCTGTACACAGCACTGAAGAATGTGTGCCTGTGCGCAGCGCCCATGATCCCGTTCATGACGGAGGATATCTACCAGAATATTGTCCGCTCCGTGGACAAGAGCGCACCGGAGAGCATCCATCTCTGCCGCTACCCCGTGGCAGATGAGAAGATGATCGACAAGGACCTCGAGTCCGCCATGGAAGAGGTTCTCAAGATCGTTGTGATGGGCCGCGCATGCCGCAACACATCCAACATCAAGAACAGACAGCCTCTGGCAAAGATGTATGTGAAGGCGCCGAAGAAGCTCGACGATTACTATGTTACGATCATCGAGGATGAGCTCAACGTCAAGGAGGTTGAGTTCACGAGCGATGTCAGAGCATATACGACTTATACATTTAAGCCGCAGCTCAAGACGGTAGGGCCCAAATACGGCAGACACCTCGGCTTCATCAAAAAGGCTCTGACGGAGCTGGACGGGAATGAGGCCATGGACCAGCTGAATGCCGGGAAGAATCTTCACCTGCAGGACGGCGATACAGACATTGAGCTCTCCAAGGACGATCTGCTGATCGACATGACGCAGAAGCCCGGCTTCGTATCCCAGGAGGACGGCCTCTCCGAGGGCAGCACAACCGTTGTCATCGACACGAACCTTACTCCTGCACTGATCGAGGAAGGCCTTGTCGCCGAGCTCATCAGCAAGATCCAGACGATGCGCAAGGATTCCGGGTTTGAGGTCATGGACCGTATCAGACTCTCGATCGGCGGCAACGATCATCTCTATGACATCGCGAAGAAGAACGAGAAGGCCATCACGACAAAGGTCCTCGCAGATGCCGTGGAGAAGGATGTGAAGCTTGCAAACGAAAAGGAGTGGAACATCAACGGCGAGAAGGCAGTTATCGGCGTGGAGAAACAGTAATGGCGTATGTCAGGACCACAATTCCCGGTCCGCTAAGCGGCGTGCATAACCGGGCTGTTGGGCGACAATGACAGATATTGCAGGATACGCTGCGGGGCGAAGGAGCCCTGCGGTGTATCCTTTAGTTGTATCTAACGGCAGTTTTCATTTCTATGAGGGAAAGGAACCGGATGATTACAAAAACACTGATCAAATTCGACAAGGAACTGTTCAAGAGAAGCGTAGAGTACAATGTCAAGACCATGTACAGGAGGGAGCTCGGCGAGGCAACGAGGCAGCAGGTTTTCCAGGCGGCTGCATATGCACTCAAAGACCAGATCATCGATGACTGGATGCGCACCCAGAAAGCCTTCGACGAGCAGAATCCGAAGACGCTGTACTACCTGTCCATGGAGTTTCTGATGGGCAGAGCCTTCGGCAACGATGCGATCAATCTGCAGGCATACGGAGAGATCAAGGATGCGCTGCAGGAGCTGGGCTTTGATATCAACCGCATTGAAGATGAGGAGCCGGATCCCGCCCTTGGAAACGGCGGCCTTGGAAGACTGGCGGCATGTTTTCTGGATTCCCTTGCCACACTTAACTACCCGGCCTACGGCTGCGGCATCCGCTACCGCTACGGCATGTTCAAACAGAAGATCCAGAACGGCTATCAGGTAGAGGTGCCGGACAACTGGCTCGAGAACGGTGATCCCTTCGAGCTGAGAAGACCGGAGTACACACAGGAGGTGCACTTCGGCGGATATGTCACCAGCTATCAGGGACCGAACGGAAGGACGCTCTTCCGCCAGGAGGGATACCGCGCAGTGAAGGCTGTTCCCTATGATATGCCGGTCATCGGCTACGGCAACGGCTTTGTAGATACGCTGCGCATCTGGGACGCCGAGCCTGTGAACAGTTTCCATCTGGATTCGTTCGACAAGGGCGATTATGAGAAGGCTGTCGAGGAGGAGAACATGGCCCGCACCATCTGCGAGGTCCTCTACCCCTGCGACGACCACATGCAGGGCAAGGAACTGCGCCTGACGCAGCAGTATTTCTTTGTCTCCGCCTCCATCCAGTGCGCAATCCAGAAGTTTATGTCCAGGAACAAGGACATTCACGACCTTCCGGAGAAGGCTGTTTTCCAGATGAATGATACGCATCCCACACTGACCGTGCCGGAGCTGATGAGAATTCTTCTGGATGACTACCAGCTGGAGTGGGACGATGCGTGGAGCATTGTGCAGAGATGCACGGCCTACACGAACCATACGATTATGGCGGAGGCCCTCGAGAAGTGGCCGGTTGAGCTCTTCTCCAGACTTCTCCCCCGCATTTACCAGATCGTCGCGGAGATCAACAGAAGGTTCGAGCTGCAGATTCACCAGCGCTACGACGGAAAGGCGGATGTGCAGTACAAGATGCGCAAGATGGACGTCATTTACGACGGTCAGGTGAGAATGGCCAACATGGCCATCGTCGCCGGCTTCTCCGTAAACGGCGTGGCGAAACTCCACACGGAGATCCTCAAGAACGAGTCTCTCCATGACTTCTACGAGATGTTCCCGGAGAAGTTCAACAACAAGACAAACGGCATCACGCAGAGAAGATTCCTTCTGCACGCCAATCCGCCGCTCGCTGACTGGATTACGGCCCACATCGGGGATGCCTGGATCACGGACCTCTCACAGGTTGCGAAGCTCAAGCCTCTCGCCGACGATCCGAAGGCGCAGAAGGAGTTCATGCAGATCAAGTACAGGAACAAGATCCGCCTGGCGCAGTATATTCAGGAGCACAACGGAATTACGGTGGATCCGGAGTCCATTTTTGATGTGCAGATCAAGCGTCTCCACGAGTACAAGAGACAGCTCCTCAACATCCTGCACGTGATGTATCTGTACAACGAGCTGAAGGACCATCCGGAGATGGACTTCCCGAAACACACATTTATTTTCGGTGCAAAGGCGGCAGCAGGCTACCAGAACGCCAAGCTCACGATCAAGCTCATCAATTCCGTGGCGGATGTCATCAACAACGATCCGTCCATTCATGATAAGATCAAAGTGGTCTTCATCGAGGACTACAGGGTATCCAATGCGGAGGTGATCATCGCGGCGGCGGATATCTCCGAGCAGATTTCCACGGCTTCGAAGGAGGCCTCCGGCACAGGCTGCATGAAGCTCATGCTCAACGGCGCCGTGACCATCGGCACTATGGACGGCGCAAATGTCGAGATGGCAGAGGAGATGGGGAAGGAGAATATGTTTATCTTCGGCCTCTCCTCCAAGGAAGTCATCAATTATGAAAATAACGGCGGATACGATCCGACGCAGATTTTCAACAGCGATCCGAACGTCAGACGCGTGCTGAACCAGCTCGTGGACGGCACCTATGCAAAGGACAACCACGAGCTGTTCCGCCCGCTCTACAACTCACTCCTGCAGAGCCAGAACGGATCCCGCGCAGACCGGTACTTCATTCTGAAAGACTTCGAGTCCTATGCCGATGCGCAGAGAAGGATTACGGCTGCCTACGAGGACAAGGCGCGCTGGGCAAAGATGGCCATTCTGAACACGGCATCTGCCGGCAAGTTCAGCTCCGACCGCACGATCGAGGAATATGTGCGTGATATCTGGCACCTGCAGAAGGTGGAGCTGCCGCCGGTGAAGAAGCCGCGCGCGAAGAAGACAGCAGACAGGTAATAAGAGGGGGACTGAAAAACGGTAACTGTTTAACACCCCATCCGGAATTTTGGATTTTCGAGGGGTGCTGAACAATTACACAGATTGACAGAATTGGAGGGAAGTACATGGTAGAGATCAAAAAGGGAGGGGCATACTACCTCGGCGATGATCAGTTCATCGCCGATGACGGCAGCGCGGCAGCGCAGCTGAAGGCAAACGGCCTTACAGAGACAAAGGAAGCCGGCAGAGATGGGACAATGGCCTGGCAGATCCTCTCCGCGCACAACACGAGCGGGAAGAAGGACGAGCTGTCCATCCGTTTCGACAAGCTCACTTCCCACGACATCACCTACGTCGGCATCATTCAGACGGCGCGGGCATCGGGCCTTACGAAGTTCCCTATGCCCTACGTCCTCACGAACTGCCACAACTCACTCTGCGCAGTCGGCGGAACCATCAACGAGGATGACCACATGTTCGGCCTCACGGCCGCGAAGAAGTACGGCGGCATCTATGTGCCTCCGCACCTTGCTGTCATCCACCAGTACGCGAGAGAGATGCTGGCGGAGTGCGGCGGCATGATCCTTGGCTCCGACTCGCACACCAGGTACGGCGCACTGGGCACGATGGCCATGGGCGAAGGCGGCCCCGAGCTGGTCAAGCAGCTCCTGAACCAGACCTATGATATCAAGCGCCCTGAGGTGATCGCCGTGCATCTGACCGGCGCACCGAAGCGCGGCGTCGGTCCGCACGATGTGAACATCGCCCTCATCGGTGCTGTCTTTGCCAGCGGCTTTGTGAAGAACAAGGTTCTCGAGTTCGTGGGCTCCGGCATTAAGAACCTCTCCGAGGACTTCCGCATCGGCATCGACGTCATGACGACGGAGACAACCTGCCTCTCCTCCATCTGGGAGACAGATGAGGTGACAAAGGATTGGCTCGCCCTCCACGGCAGAGAGAAGGCCTACAAGCCGCTCCATCCCGCAAAGGGCGCCTATTACGACGGCGTTGTGGAGATCGACCTCTCCACCATCGAGCCTATGATCGCCATGCCGTTCCATCCGTCGATGGCTTATACGATTGATGAGGTCAACCACAACCTGAAGGATGTTCTGCACGGCGTCGAGGAGAGAGCGAAGGTATCGTTCGGCGACGAGGTGGAGTGCCATCTCGAGGACAAGATCGTGAACGGCCGCTTCCTTGTAGATCAGGGCATCATCGCTGGCTGCGCCGGCGGCGGCTTTGAAAATATCTGCGCCGCGGCAGGCATTCTCGACGGCGAAGACATCGGCAGCGGCAAGTTTTCATTGAGTGTATATCCGGCCTCCCAGCCGATCTACTACGAGCTGATCCGCAACGGCATTGCCGCAAAGCTCATGGATGCAGGCGCCATTCTGAAGACGGCGTTCTGCGGCCCCTGCTTTGGCGCCGGAGATACACCTGCGAACAACGCGTTCTCGATCCGCCACTCCACGAGAAACTTCCCGAACAGAGAGGGCTCCAAGCCGCAGAAGGGACAGATCTCCTATGTCGCGCTCATGGATGCGAGATCCATTGCGGCGACCGCTGCCAACCAGGGGTATCTCACACCTGCGACGGACATCGACAAGGACATTCCTTCGTACAGCTACCACTTCGACGGCGGCATTTACGAAAAGAGAGTCTTTGATGCGGCAGGAAAACCGGATCCGGACACAGAGCTTCAGCTGGGACCCAACATCAAGGACTGGCCGAAGATGCCGGCGCTTCCTGAGAACCTTATTCTGAAGGTTGTTGCGGAGATCCATGATCCCGTGACAACGACGGATGAGCTCATTCCTTCCGGCGAGACGTCCTCTTACCGCTCCAATCCTGAGGGACTGGCTGAGTTCGCACTCTCCAGAAAGGCACCGGATTATGTGGGCCTTGCCAAGGAAGTGCGCGAGGGCGAGAGAGCCCTCATGGCGGGCGGATGCGCAGGCAAGGCGGTGCCGGAGCTGCGGCCCATCGTGCACACCATCAAGGAGAAGTTCACAGGTGTGGCTCATGAGAATCTGGGCGTTGGCTCCGTGATCTTTGCGGTAAAGCCGGGCGATGGCTCCGCGAGAGAGCAGGCGGCCTCCTGCCAGAAGGTTCTCGGCGGCTGGGCCAACATCGCCAATGAGTACGCGACGAAGAGATACAGGAGCAACCTCATCAACTGGGGCATGCTGCCGTTCGTGATCGCAAAGGGCGATCTGCCGTTCGCGAAGATGGATTATCTCTTCTTCCCGGATATCAGAAAAGCTGTAAAGGAAGAGGCGAAGGAGATCACGGGCTACGTCGTAAAGGAAGGCTCGATGAAGCCGTTCACCGTGACGCTTGGCGACCTCACCCCTGAGGAGAGAGAGATCATCCTCGATGGGTGCCTCATCAACTACAACAGAAGATCTGTGCAGTGAGAGAGTAATCTGCAGCGGAGGATCATTGCTGAAAACAAATATCCCCTGCAGATCATCGATGATGCAAGCAAAATCCCTGTGCCGCAGCGCTGCGGTACAGGGATTTTTCATCACACGGACGGACCTGCGGGGAGGGAGGCATCCATGTCCACATGAGATGTCTCCTTTGGCGTCTGTTTATCCGTTGCTGAATTTTCTCTTATTACTGCTCGTAAACGATTTCTCCCCGGCAGATCGTGTAATGGATGACACCCGGCATCTCCTCTCCGATAAAGGGTGAATTGGAGGACTTGGAGGCGAAGTGCTCCGTCACCGTCCAATGTCCGTCCGGATCAAAGAGGACGAGGTCGGCGGGTCCGCCTTCCGTAATCCTTCCGGCGTTCAGATGATAATAATCGGCCGGGTTGCAGGTCAGGCAGGCGAGGAGCTGCTCCATGGTGAGGTATCCCGGATTTACCAGCTCACGGATGCCCAGGGAGAGCGCTGTCTCGAGGCCGATCATGCCGCTTGGCGCCTTCCAGATGGGCTGCACAGCCTTTTCTTCGGCGGCGTGCGGGGCGTGATCCGTCGCAATGATGTCAATGGTACCGTCCTGAAGCCCGCGAATGATGGCCATCCGGTCCTCCTCCGTGCGGATCGGCGGATTGCACTTCGCGTTTGCGCCGCACCGGATGACTGCCTCCTCCGTGAGAGAGAAGTGGTGAGGCGTCGCCTCTGCGTGGATCAGGGGATTGTGTCTCTTCGCCTGCCGCACGAGCTCTACGCCCTCCTTCGTGCTGATGTGCTGGATGCAGAGCTTCGCACCCGTCTCAATGGCGTGCTGCACATCCCGCCGGATCATGGTGTACTCCGCGGCGCTGGGAGACCCTTGGATGTGCAGATGCTGCGCCGCGGCACCCGCATGAATCCCATTTTCATGGATATAGGCTGGGTCCTCCTCATGGAGACTGACGGGGAGATCGACGGCCTTTGCGTGCAGGAGAGCACCGCGCAGGAGGAGCGAGTTGAGGATGGGTTTTCCATCGTCTGTCAGAACAACCGCGCCGGCATCTTTTAATGCCTCGAAGTCGGTCAGCTCCTCTCCCTTCATACCTTTGGTCACATTCGCCGCACTGTAGATGCGGATTTTCTCCTTTGCGCCGCGCGCGAGCACATCCTTCAGAGTCGCAGGATTGTCGATGGGCGGCTTTGTGTTGGCCATCATGACGACGCTCGTGTAGCCGCCCTTTGCAGCAGAGAGAGCGCCGGTGTGGATATCCTCTTTATAGGTAAATCCGGGATCGCGGAAATGGGAGTGGGTGTCCACAAGACCCGGCGCCGCGATCAGGCCGGAGGCATCGATGACGTGCATTCCTTCTTCTGCGGGAATGCAGTCTTTGACGGAGATGACCTTTCCGTCACCCAGGAGAATATCTTTTTCTGCGTCCGTATGGGAAGCAGGATCGATCAGGTGAGCATTCTTGATGAGCAGCATGGCAGCGCCTCCTTGTATGCTATAATGATGCGGGATTGAACTCATTATACATGTTTGTCCGGACAGCGGCCGGCAAAGAAAGGCGGAATTTAACAAATGGGATATCTGCATGCACTGGCGGCGGTCATCGCTCTGCTGCTGTTCTTTATTCTGGGCATTCCTTTAGGCATCATAACCTTGATCATTGACATTTTCAGCAGAGAGAAGGGCGCATCGTTCGCATCCGCCTATGTGCGGTGGGGGGCAGGTCTTGTACGGCGTGCCACGGGCTGCCGGCGCACTCTGATCGGAGCGGAGAATCTTCCGAAGGGGAGAGCAGCCCTGTATATCGCAAACCACCGCTCGATCTTCGACCTTCTGTTCACCCTTGAGCTGCTGCCGGGACGGCTGGCCCCGGTTGCCAAGAAGGAGCTGAAGAACATTCCCTTCCTGCATTTCTGGATGAGGCAGATCAACACCCTCTTTCTGGACCGGAGCAACATCAGGGCAGGTGTGCAGATGGTCATCGACGCCGCAAATCTGGTTAAGGGCGGCACGTCGGTCCTTATTTTCCCGGAGGGGACGAGGAACCGCACAGATGAGCCGGTGCAGGAGTTTCACGGCGGCAGCTTCAAAATCGCCATCAAGGCGGGCGCCCCTGTCGTACCGCTGACCATCATCGGCACAAGGCATGTCTTTGAGGAACATATGCCTTCCATCCATCCGGCCAATGTCACCATCGTCATCGGCAAACCCATCGAGACCGCCGGCATGCCCATCGCAGAGCGCAAGACCCTGCATGAGAGATGTCAGAAGGAAATCGGAGAGACTTATGCACAGTGGAGTGCCAGTGCAGCATCTGGGGAAGGAGAGTCCTCATCATGAAAACAACGACTGAGCTGACAGTTTTATCTAATGATCAGATTGCAACCGGCGTCTTTTCGATGGAGCTGCAGTACCCGGAAGACTGTGTTCCGCAGAACGTAAAGCCCGGACAGTTTGTCGGCGTCTATCTGCATGACCCGGCAAGGCTCCTGCCGCGCCCCATCAGCATCTGCGGATGGGACGAAGAGAGGGGCATTCTGCGCCTTGTCTACCGCGTCGTCGGCGCAGGAACGGGTGAGATGTCTTCCATGAAGCCCGGAGAGAGCGTTCGCGTTCTGGGTATTCTTGGCAACGGCTATGATGTCGATTCGCTGACCGGGAAGAAGGTCCTGCTCATGGGTGGAGGCATCGGCGCGCCGCCCCTTTTGGAGCTGGCGAAGCAGATCAGAAGAAAAGATCCTTCAGCACAGATCACCGCGGTCCTCGGCTACCGCACGGCGGATCTCTTCCTCGCAGATGAATTCCGGGCCTGTGCGGATGTGATCATTGCGACAGATGACGGCAGCGCAGGCTTCCACGGCAATGTGGTGGATGCGGTGCGCAGCAGAGATATTGCTTTCGATGTCATCTGTGCGTGCGGTCCCATGCAGATGCTGCGCGGCGTGAAGGCGCTGGCGCAGGAGCAGTCTGCAGGTGACGCCGGTGCGTCGCCTGCAGAGGGCAGCACCGGTGCAGCATTCGGCGAAGCCGGCCGCGCGGATTGTCCCTCAGGGGAGAATAAGGGCGTGCAGTGCTGGCTTTCCCTCGAGGAGCGCATGGCCTGCGGCGTAGGCGCGTGTCTTGGCTGCGTCACAAAGACAAAGAACATCGATGACCACTCAAAGGTCCATAACGCGAGAATCTGCACGGAAGGTCCTGTTTTCAATGCGGAGGATGTACTGATATGAGAGAAAATGCAGCATTAGCAGAGGGCAGCAGGCCGGACATGTCGGTGACAATTGCGGGTGTGCGGCTGGCAAATCCCATCATGACGGCCTCTGGTACATTCGGCTCCGGCATGGAGTACGCCGAATTCGTTGACCTGAACCGCCTTGGCGCCGTGGTGACAAAGGGCGTTGCGAGTGTGCCGTGGCCGGGCAATCCCACACCTCGCATTGCGGAGACGTATGGCGGCATGCTCAATGCCATCGGCCTGCAGAATCCCGGCGTCGAGGTATTCGTCAAGAGGGACCTTCGCTTTTTGGAAGATTATCACACGCGCGTCATCGTCAATGTGTGCGGCCACAGCGAACAGGAATACCTCGATGTAGTGGAGCACCTTGCGGGCGAGAAGCGCGTCGACATGCTGGAGATCAATGTCTCCTGCCCGAATGTGAAGGAAGGCGCGATTGCTTTTGGAACTAAGGCGGAGAGCCTATATCACATCACGTCGGAGATCAAAAAGATCGCTGCGCAGCCAGTTATCATGAAGCTGACGCCCAATGTGACGAGCATCAGTGAGATGGCGAAGGCGGCGGAGGCAGCAGGTGCGGACGCTGTGTCTTTGATCAATACGATCACGGCTATGAAGATCGATGTGGAGAAGAGAAGATTCGTCCTTGCGAACAAGACGGGCGGCCTCTCCGGCCCCGCCATTCACCCCATTGCCGTGCGCATGGTCTATGAGGCGGCACATGCGGTGAAGATCCCCGTTATCGGCATGGGCGGCGTAATGACGGCGGAGGATGCGTTGGAGATGATTCTCGCGGGCGCTTCGGGAGTCGCTGTTGGCGCGGCGAACTTCTTTGACCAGAAGGCAACGGTGAAGATCATCGACGGCATAGAGGATTACATGCGACGGCATGGCATCGCAAAGATCACGGATCTGATCGGTGCGGTGGAGTGAGTAAAGGCGTCTGATCAGGAAGATGCGATAGCGTGGGATCCAGTTGAAGACGTGGTGTACTCAGAGAACGATGACAGTCCCGCCCGCGGCAGCGCGGGATACAGCAGTGAAGAGACACCGGCATCTGCATGCGGGCAGATGGTTGTCGGACAAATCCGCAGACTAAGGAATTCTCATGAAAGAGACAACAGAACTGGCATATGGGAAAATAAACCTCTCCCTCGACGTCATCGGCAGGAGGGCGGACGGGTATCATCTCGTGCGCATGATCATGCAGACGGTAGGGATCGCTGATACGATTGAGATCCGCGAGATGGACGGAGAGGAGATCAGCGTGGAGACCGATTCCGGGCACATTCCGGACGGTCCGGACAATCTCGTCTGGAAGGCCGCAGACATCATGCGCAGGGAATTTGGCCTGAAGAGCGGTCTCTCCATTCATCTGACAAAGAGGATTCCTATCGCCGCAGGGATGGCCGGCGGCAGCGCAGATGCGGCGGCTGTTATGCGGGCTCTTCGCAGAATGTATGCACTGGATGCGCCGGATCACCGGCTCGAGGAGCTGGCTCTCCCGATCGGCGCGGACGTGCCTTATTGTATTGCAGGCGGCACGCAGCTCTCGGAAGGAATTGGCGAGGTGCTGACAGTCCTGCCCCATGCACCGCAATGTTCCCTCGTTGTCGTGAAGCCGGATCTCTATGTATCTACTGGCTGGGTATATAAGGCGTTCGACGGTATTCCGGGAGAGGAGATCCAGCATCCGGACGTAGATGCCATGGCGGCCTGCATAGACAGAGGAGATCTGCGTGGGATGGCATCTCTTGGCGAAAATGTTCTCGAGCAGAAGACGGGGCAGGAGTATCCCGTCATTGGAGAACTGGAGCGCTTCCTCTCTGAGAGCGGCGCCGTCCGGGCACTCATGACGGGCAGTGGGCCCACAGTCTTTGGCATTTTTGAGGATAAGGAGAAGGCACAGCGGGCGCTGGATGGGCTGAACGACAGGTATCCCGATTTTCAGCGGTTTCTCACGGAATTTGTGTGGCCGGAGGAGCTATAGGTAAGGATATCCATTTACCCCCACCTGGCACAGATCAAAAAACGCCGACTGAACTACCAAAGCCAATTAATCGAGTAGGAGGCGGCAGGCGCCTGCTCTTGATGTCACGGCGGTCTCGCCTTCCGGCTCGGTCCGTTTTAAGCGCGTGCCATTGGCATGCTGAACCGTCAGAAGGCATCTCATGTGGGCATGGATGCCTCCTGACTCGCTGCTGCGGGCATAAACACAGAAGAAGGAGGATACGAATCTGTATCCTCCTTCTTTGTTAATCGTTTATGAACAATTCACCATTATATTGGAATGCATCTGTAAGTCGTTGCTTTACTTGACGGCATCTGCGCCGCCGGCCTTTCTGACTTTGTCCATGAAGCGGCCGATGAAGCCCTTCTTTTTCTGCGGTGGAACGGGCAGTGCCTGTCCGTGTGCACCCTTTACCTCAACGATGTACATGCCGCTGACCATGGCCTTGACCTGCTTCTTCACAGGAATCATGTCGAAAATGCGCTCATCGGCTACGAGGTTAATGATCTGCGGACCGACCTTTGCCTTGACGATGGGGAGCTTCGATCTCTTCAGATACCAGGGCGTCTCCTGATAAACTTCAGACGGAAGGCCTGCATCCTTGATCTTCAGCCTCTTCTTGTCGATGATGAGCATGGTGACGGGCTGCTTGGCGGCCTCGATCTGCGCCTCATTCTCGGCCTGTTTCTTCTGAAGCTTCTTTCCGTAAAAATAAAGACCGATCAGTGCGGCGACAAGCGCCACCAGTATAATAATTAAAACGATAGTTCCGACACTCACGAATATGCCCTCCGTTCGGAAAATTCTTTTATAGACAAAGGGTATTCTATCATTGAATAGAAAGGCACGCAAGAAAAAAGGCTTTTATGCGATTCCGCCATGTGATACACTTTAGTTTACTGCGGGATGCCGCATTCGACAGAACCGCCTGCGCGGATTTTGTCTCAGCGAAGGAACAGGTTCGAATGGGATCGCTGATGTCAGGGTGCCGCAAAGGACGCGGCACGGAGTAAAGGAGAGTCCGAAATGAGAAAAGATTATTCACTGGTGGAGATTCACAGCATCATGCGCCAGCCGGATGAGTACACCGGGAAAGAGGTGACCGTCGGCGGCTGGATCAAGAGCAACCGTGACTCCAAGAATATTGGCTTTATTTCACTGGATGACGGCTCATGCTTCACGAAGCTTCAGCTCGTCTATTCCTCCGACCTTCCGAATTTTGACAAGATTGCGAAGCTCAACATCAGCGCCGCCATCATAGCGACCGGAACGATTGTAGCCACACCGCAGGCCAGACAGCCTCTCGAGATGCAGGTAAAGAAGATCGAGATCGAGGGTGAGTCCACACCGGACTATCCGCTGCAGAAGAAGAGACATACGCTGGAGTTCCTGCGCACCATGCCGCATCTGCGTGTGAGAACGAATACCTTTGAAGCCACCATGCGGGTGCGCTCCGTTATCGCTTACGCCATTCATCAGTTCTTCCAGGAGAATGACTTTGTCTATGTTCATACGCCTGAAATCACCAGCTCCGACGCCGAGGGTGCAGGAGAGATGTTCCAGGTGACGACACTGGATCTGGCGAATGTCCCGAAGAAAGAGGACGGCTCCGTTGACTACAGCCAGGACTTCTTCGGCAAGCCCGTGAACCTGACCGTGTCCGGCCAGCTCAATGTCGAGACATACGCCTTTGCTTTCCGCAATGTATATACCTTCGGACCGACGTTCCGTGCAGAGAAGTCCAACACGACGCGCCATGCCGCTGAGTTCTGGATGATCGAGCCCGAGATGTGCTTCGCAGATCTCGAGGATGACATGGAGTGTATGGAGGCCATGCTCAAGTACATCATCCGCTACTGCCTCGAGCACTGCCCCGAGGAGATGGCTTTCTTCGATCAGTTTATTGAGAAGGGCCTCATCGAGCGTCTGCAGCATGTCGTGAACTCAGAGTTCGGCAGAATCACTTATACAGAGGCTGTCGAGGAGCTGAAGAAGCACAACGATGAGTTCGAGAATAAGGTATACTGGGGATGTGATCTGCAGACCGAGCACGAGAGATACCTCACCGAGAAGGTCTTCAAGCGTCCTGTTTTCGTTACCGATTATCCGAAGGAGATCAAGGCATTTTACATGAAGCTGAATCCGGACGGAAAGACGGTCGCCGCCTGTGACTGCCTCGTTCCCGGCATCGGCGAGATCATCGGCGGCTCCGAGAGAGAGAACAACCTTGATCTTCTCGAGAAGAGAATGGATGAGCTGCATATGGACAAGAGCGGCTACCAGTTCTATCTGGACCTGCGCCGTTACGGCTCTGTCCGCCATGCAGGCTTTGGCCTTGGCTTCGAAAGAGCTGTCATGTACATCACGGGCATGGAGAACATCCGCGACGTTCTTCCCTTCCCGAGAACTGTTGGAACCTGCGAGCTGTAATGGGCAGAAGCACCATTTATTCCTTTTGTAAGAGAATCTTGCTATTATAAGCGGCCGCGCCGCAGACTGATGATGAACAGAAGTCTTTTCTGCACGGACGTCTGTGCCGCAACCTGTACGGAGAGATGAATGTCCCTTTTTCACCGCAATAACCGAATAGACAGCAGACGATACACCGCTCTGCTTCTTTCTCTGTACCTCTGTGCCGGTCTCGCTATGCCTGCCTCTGCAGATACGGTCTCGAGCCTCAGGCAGCAGAAGTCCCAGACGGAGCAGCAGCTGAGTGACGCCCAGAGCAAAAAGGGATCTCTGGAGACGCAGCAGGAGGAGATCTCCGACTCCATCAATGAGAAGAATACAGAGCTGGTGCAGAACATGGCCAGCGTGCAGATGCTGGAGGAGCAGATCAAAGACCTGGACAAGCAGATCGCGGAGAAGCAAAAAGAATATGATGCTGCCGTCAAGGAGAAGGACGAGCAGTACAAAGCCATGAAAATACGTATTAAATATATGTATGAAAAAGGCGACAGCGACTACGTCCAGATCCTCATGAAGGCGACATCTTTCTCCGACATGCTCAACAAGGGCGAATACATCGAGAAGCTCTACGAGTATGACAGAAAACTCCTCAAGCAATACGAGGCGACGGTCAAAAAGGTGGACAAGGCCAAGACGGAACTCGAGGATGAGAAGTCCGATCAGGAGACGTCCAAGGTAGGTCTTGAGCAGGAGCAGCAGGCACTGCAGCAGTCCATTGACGACCTCAAGTCCCAGTACGACGACGTGGATGCGAAGATCGCAGAGGCACAGCAGGAGGCATCGGCACTGGCCGCGAAGCTGAAAGAACAGACGGCGGCCATTTCCAGTCAGGTGGAGAAGGAAGCCAAGGCGGCAGAAGCGGCCAGGAAGAAGCAAGAGGAAGAGGCGGCAGCGTCCGCATCCTCCAGCAAAGAAGAATCCTCTTCCAGCGAATCCGCATCCTCGAAGGAAGAGGAATCGAGCAGCTCTTCCAGTAGCAGCGAGGAGAACACCAGCTCCAAGTCTGATGAGAACGAGAATACGAATGATGTCAGCGCAGATGAGGATAAGGAAGAGGAATCTTCTTCGTCGGAGAACTCCTCTTCCGGATCCTCGTCATCGGGTTCGTCGTCCTCCAGCTCCAGCGGGGTGTCCGGCAGTGCAGTTGTCAGTTATGCGCTGCAGTTCCTGGGCAACCCTTATGTCTACGGCGGAACGAGCCTGACGAACGGAACGGACTGCTCTGGATTCACGCAGAGCGTCTATGCACACTTTGGTATCGGCCTTGGCAGAACGGATGCTGCACAGAGAAGTGAGGGAACGGAAGTCGATTCCCTTGCGGATGCGCAGCCGGGTGATATCATCTGTTATCCAGGTCATGTGGCCATCTACATGGGCAATGGCGAGATTGTGCACGCGAGCACGCCGGCAACCGGCATCAAGATCAGTACGGCAACCTACAGACCGTATATCTCGATCCGCAGAATGATTAATTGAGACAGTTCTGTCTGCCCCGGGATTATTATTTCCGAAGCAGCATTTGTTATTGAAGCAATCATTATGCAGAGGCAGCAGCTGCGCCTTATTCAGGCAGCTGTCGTTTCTGACAGGAAAGGAGAGGCATGGATAAAGAAATGATCGTCGTTCTGGACTTCGGCGGCCAGTATAAGCAACTGATCGCCAGACGGGTCCGGGAAAATCACGTGTACTGCGAGATTCTTCCATGCACGACACCGATCGATAAACTTCGGGAGATGAATCTGAAGGGCATCATTCTCACAGGCGGCCCCAACAGCGTCTATGATCCTGCATCTCCCACATATTCCGTTGAGCTGTTCAGCATCGGCGTGCCGATTCTGGGCATCTGCTATGGATCCCAACTGATGGCTTACAAGCTCGGCGGCGACGTGAAGACAGCGCCCGTCAGCGAATACGGACATACAGAGACGATCGTGGATGATCCGTCCTCTGTTCTCTTCCGCGATGTGAAGAGAAAATCCACGACCTGGATGAGTCACACAGACTACATCGCGAGTGTGCCGGAAGGATTCCACATCACTGCGCACACAGCAGACTGCCCGGTGGCGGCCATGGAAGATCCGGAGCGGAAGCTCTATGCGACCCAGTTCCACCCGGAAGTGGCGCATACAGAGGAAGGCGCGAAGATCCTGCACAATTTCGTAATCGATATCTGCGGTTGCAGCGGCGACTGGCAGATGTCCTCCTTTGCAGAGACGACAATAAAGGAGCTCCGCGAGAAAATCGGGAGCGACCGCGTTCTTCTCGGCCTCTCGGGCGGCGTCGATTCCACCGTTACAGCAGTTCTTCTTTCCAAGGCGATTGGCAGGCAGCTCTACTGCGTCTTCGTGGACCACGGCCTGTTGCGCAAGAATGAGGGCGACGAGGTCGAGGCTGTCTTTGGACCGAAGGGCAAATTCGGCGATCTGAATTTCATCCGCGTGAATGCGGGAGATGAATACTTTGCCATGCTCAAGGGTGTGACAGATCCCGAGAAGAAGAGAAAGCTAATCGGCGAGAAATTCGTTGAGATCTTTGGCGCAGAGGCAAGGAAACTTGCCGGCAAGGGCGGCTTCCGCTACATGGCGCAGGGCACCATTTATCCTGATGTCGTAGAGAGCGGCGGCTTTGGGAAGGGCAGCGCCGTGATCAAGTCCCACCACAACGTCGGCGGTCTGCCGCACGATCTTGTTGTGGAACTTGGCTTCGATGAGAAACCGATCGAGCCCCTTCGCACGCTGTTCAAAGATGAGGTTCGCAAGGTCGGCCTTGAGCTCGGCATTCCGAGAGAGCTCGTCTTCCGCCAGCCCTTCCCCGGTCCGGGACTTGGCATCCGCGTCGTTGGCGAGGTAACCCCTGAAAAGGTACACATCGTCCAGGAGGCAGACGCCATCTACCGCGAGGAGCTCTCAAAGGCAGGCATCGACATGGGCAAGGGCCAGTTCTTTGCCGCTCTCTCCAACATGCGCTCAGTGGGCGTCATGGGTGACTTCCGCACCTACGACTACGCAGTCGTTCTTCGCGGAGTTCTCACCTCCGACTTCATGACCGCAGAGGCCGCAGAGATCCCCTGGAACGTGCTCCAGATCTGCATGAACCGGATCATCAACGAGGTAAAGGGCGTCAACAGAGTAATGTACGACCTCACGAGTAAGCCGCCGGGAACGATCGAGCTGGAATAGTACACGAAATCCCTACAAACCGTGAATTTAAGCGGCTTGTAGGGATTTTTTAATTGGCGTTGGGTACGATTTGGGTACACTTTTATTATTCTTCGGAATTATCCCCAATGACTTAATACTCATTCTTAGGATTCAAACCAATATGATCCATGAATTGATCGTGGGCCTTCTGGGCTTTCAGCTTATCGGGCCAGCTCTCAGATTCGGGATAAATATCCATCCAGAGGTTGAAAGCTTCTTCTGCCTTAATAAGAGCAAGACCTCTTTCTGAAACATCTTTAATCTTTTCGCATTCCTTAACTTCTTTTTGATATTCTTCATATCTTTCAAACCAGGAACTCATTAACATGAGACTTCCAAAGGAAACAGCAACCTGTTCATTGCCTTCCTTATCTTTGTATTCAACAAGTTCCCCACTATATTGACGGAAAATCTGAAATAGCAGGTGCATGGCTTTAACACCATCGAAATCTGCACCGGTGAGAGCCTCAACATTTACGTGTAAAGCCTTGGCAAGAGCCTCAAGGGATTTGAGCTTGGGATTTCTTCTGCCTGTTTCATAGGCACGAATATAAGCTTCGCTCACACCGACTTCATCACCAAGCTGTTTAAGTGTGAGACCGCGTTCCTTGCGGATACGTCTGATATTTTCACCGATTGTCATAGTTTTACGCTCCTATCGCTGTAATAAAAACATAAAAATACGCACGGTGCGTACCTTTTGAACAAATAATATACCATTTGATACAAAAATACAAGAAAAAGATATTGACACGTATCAAAAGATACTATAATATACAAAACGTAGAAACGTATCAAAAGATACGCATAGGACAAAACGAACGGAATGGCGTTCATCGAACCTTGACAAATGAATAAGGCGCAATCGGTTACAGAGGTAACGAGCGATGCGGATCCCGCGCGAAGATGTCACAAGACGGAGCGAACAACGGGGAATTCCAAAATGAAGAAAAGGAATCTTCAATCGCAATGAAGGCCACAAATGATACTCCTTCCCAGCCACAACTTGAACGGTGAAAATCCGTCGCACGTAATGGGGGGAAGCTTGGGGGAACTAATTCTCGGAGATGCTGAACGGATGCATGTGTGATGGAAATCCTACCATCAGACCGGTTGTTGGAGACAGTAACAAAAAACTATTTTAAGGAAGGATAAAAACAATATGAATGAAAAACTTTATTACACTGCTGCAGAAATTGCGCAGATGATAGGCGTTGGAAGAACAACTGCCTATGGAATTGTTAAACAAATGAATGAGGAGCTCAAGAGCCGTGGTTTCCTGGCAGTTCGAGGTAAGGTACCTAAGGAATTCTTTGATGCAAAGTATTTCGGAGGAACAAGAGGTAAGGAGGTGAGTGCCTGATGGCAAGTAGTGCAAAACGTGATCCAAACGGAACGTGGCGAATACAGTACAGGTATACGGATTGGACCGGAAAAAAGCGTAAATCGCAGAAACGCGGATTTAAGACAAAAAAAGAAGCGGAAGAATGGGTTGCTCACTTTAAGTATCAACAGTCATCCGATCCGAGTATGCCGCTTCGGGACTTTTGGAAGATCTATATGGAAGACATGGGGAAAAGGCTCAAGGAAACTACCATAGAGAATAAAGAACATATATGGAGATGCAAGATTGAACCGTACTTTGGTGACCTTCCAATAAACGAAATTACTCCGTCACGAATACGCCGCTGGCAGAGTGAAATGATTGAGAAAGGATTTAAACCTACCTACCTGAAATCAATTAACAGTCAGCTTTCGGCGGTAATGAATTACGCTGTAAGATTCTATGATCTTCGCTCTAATCCTTGTATGAAAGCGGGGAGCATGGGTAAGGGCAGAGCGGACGAGAGACCATACTGGACCTTGGATGAATTCAATAAATTCAGTGATGCCATAAGTAATAAACACGAAGCATGGATGGGGTTTCAGATTATGTTTTGGACAGGAATCAGAGTTGGAGAGCTTCTGGCTTTGAAAGTGGAAGATATTGATCTTGAAGCCGGACTTATCAGAATTGATGAGTCGTATACAAGGCTTAAGAGCAAGGATATCATATCATCTCCGAAAACGGAGAATTCTATCAGAACCATAGTCATCCATGAAGAACTCATGGAAGAATTACGTGAATATATGGCACATTTATATCGTCCGAGACCGGCTTCGAGATTGTTCCCGGAAAAAACGAAGCGTTTCTTTGAACATGAAATGGAAAGAGGAATAGAACTCTCAGGAGTAAAGAAGATAACCGTTCATTGTCTCAGACATTCTCATGCGTCAATGCTTGTAGAAATGGGGTTCAGTCCAATAGAGATAGCTAAGAGACTGGGACATGGGAAAGTGACTACGACGATCGAAACCTATTGTCATCCTTCGATGGATGGACAAAAGAAAATAGCTGACAAACTTGGAAGAAAGGATCGAGGTGAAGAAGATGCCGTGTGAAAGAAAGGCAAGGTTCAGACACAATACCATAGCGTTCTGGCTAAGCGATGAAGAAAAGCAGATTGTTGAAGCGAGGATAAAAGTTGCCGGAACTGAGAAAGGGCAATACTACCGTGCATCAATTCTTGGACAAAAGGTTGAGATTGTTGCCGGGAAGTATCGATCGGATCGATTGGCAATCATTTTGGAAAGGCTGCTCGACAGAGCTGAAGGAGGTGATGCCTATGCAGACGAAGAAACCGCTTCAATATTGCGGGAACTATTAGAACTGTTAAAACGATAAAATCCTCTGCCGCAAACAGAGGATTTATCCCAAAGCCCAAAGGAGCTTCTGTTATCTGATATATATTCAAGTCAAGTGTAACAGAGCTCCCGGTTACAAACAACTATTTTTTTAAAAACGGGAGGTAGAAATTGAATATTTTTGAAGAAGTGAAAGCCCGTGTTTCGGCAAGGCATGTTGCAGAAAACTACGGACTGAAAGTTGGCAGAAATGGAATGGCCTGTTGCCCGTTTCATAATGACAAGCATCCAAGTATGAAGATAGATGATTCACACTATCACTGCTTTGGATGTGGGGCTCATGGAGACGCTATAGGATTTGTGGCAGCCATGTTTGGGCTCGGTCAATATGAAGCGGCATGTAGGATCAATGAGGATTTCAATCTTGGGATTTGTGTGGATGCTTCAATGAGTGAAGCAGAACAGGCAGAACTCTCAAGGCAGATTCGTAACAAGAAAAAGATTACGGAAATCAAAGATCGGTTCGGTATTTGGAAGAAGACAAAAACGGATGATCTACTTGAGTGTGAGAGGCTGATCGAGAAAGCAGAGAAAGCGGTCATGGATTCGCCGGATCCTCACGTTGTAGTAATTACGGGAAGCTTTGTGTATCTGATGCATATCAAAGCAATCGTAGGTTACTGGCTGGATATTCTTTGCTTTGGAACAGAGGAAGAAACAAAAGAATTCTTCATGACTAACGGAAAGGAGGTGGATCGTATTGTCGCAAACGTTAAACGAGCAGGAAATGACATCCTGGGAAGAAGTAGAAAAGCGGTTGGATAATAACCGTTCCTATACAGTGGAAGAAGTAACCGGGATGCTTTCTGTGAACGATAAGGGAAAGGTTAACCAGGGAATCGATAACTGCATGATTGCACTAATGTACGATCCTGTTCTTTCGGGGGCTATATGTCATAACGATCTAACCGGCAAAACGGACATTATTAAAAATCTTGGTTGGGATAAACCTACCGGCGGTGGAATCAGGGATGTTGATATAGATCAGATTGAATGGTATCTGGAACGGACATACGGATTAAAGAATTATAAAGCAATCGGTAAAGCCCTCAATATCGTTGCGAGTCAAAATCATTTTCATCCGATAAAGGAATGTCTTGAAAACCTGGAATGGGATGGCGTCAGCAGGATCGAAGATTTACTACCAAAGTATCTTGGCGTTGAAAAGTCGGAATATGAAACGGAAATCATGACGCTTCTCATGCAGGCTGCGATTCACAGAATATATGATCCTGGATGTAAATATGAAATTATGGTTTGCCTTATCGGCGGTCAGGGAGCGGGGAAGTCTACACTCTTTCGGCTCCTGGCAATAAAAGATGAATGGTTCTCTGATGACTTAAGGAGACTCGATGATGATAATGTCTATCGAAAACTTCAGGGACATTGGATCATAGAAATGCCGGAGATGCTTGCAACTGTAAATGCAAGGACTGTTGAAGAAATAAAATCCTTCCTCAGTAAGCAAAAGGACAATTATAAGATTCCTTATGAAGTGCATCCAGAGGACAGGCCAAGGCAATGCGTATTTGTCGGTACCAGTAACACACTCGATTTTCTTCCTTTGGACAGAACCGGAAATCGAAGATTTGCCCCTCTCACGGTTCACATGGAAAAAGTAGAAAAGCATATTCTTGAAGACGAGCAGGAATCTCGAAAGTACATCAATCAGGTTTGGGCTGAGATGATGGATTTTTATCGACAGAATAAACGATTTAAGCTGAAACTCTCAGGGAAGACTGCAGAATACCTCAAGGAATTACAAAAAGAGCATATGCCGGAAGATACAAATGTTGGAATTATTCAGGCATGGCTCGACAATTATAAAGATGATTACGTCTGCAGCAGAATGATTTACCGAGATGCACTTGGAAGAGATTCCGATAACCCGAAGCAATGGGAACTTCAGGAAATCGGAAATATCATGAACAACAGTATCGAGGGATGGGAGAAAGGTCCGCAACACCGATTTGCTGATTATGGTCAGCAAAGGTGCTGGAAGAGAACGAAGCCGAGGGGTGAGTTTCTTCCAGTGCCGGATGATGCGGAGCTGCCATTTAAATAAAAAAGTCTTTTGAAGCGTGTTTACAGATTTTGTTTACAAGCGGATGTTTACATTTTTGTCAACACGTTCGTTGACAAAAAAGCGAGCAGGGATACGAGGTTCGGAGCTTGTAAACAATGTAAACGCGATTCTGTGAAAAGACTTTTTTATAAGAAAACTGTAAACGCGCCGGGTAAACGCGTGAGCAGTTTTCGTGATCGGCATCCACAAGAACTTTGTGGGTGCCGGGCTCTCCGCAGGAGTCCTGCTGAAGGCAACCCTCGGTAGAGCGACTTATGTTTTGATACGCAGTGTCAAAACTAATAAGGAGTTACTCTTGACAAGAGTAACAGAACCCCGGCGAATACGCCGGTACCCGCTTAGACGGGCTAAATGAAAACAAATCTATGGAAGGAGAATGTGCCTATGGCAAAAACAATTTCTTTTGTAAAAGGGAAAGGAAGCCTCCGCCATAATAATCGTGAGTTCATAGCAAACAATATTGATGAGGCGAGGATTCCTTGGAATATCGTATATATTCACAAACCGTTACAAGAAACGTACGATGAAATCTTTGGAGCAGCGGTAAGTGACTATAATGCAAAACAGAAAAGAAGCGACAGAAAGATAGATGATTATCTTACCAAAATCAAAAATTCCGGGAACAATGAAAAACAGTTTTATGAGACCGTTGTTCAGATCGGTAAGCGAGATGATACAGGGGTGCTTGATGAAAATGGAAATCTTTCTGAGGCGGCAAAAGTTGCCAGAGATATCCTGGATGAATATGCGAGGACATTTCAGGAAAGAAATCCGAATCTGATACTATTCAACGCAGTTCTTCATATGGATGAGGCAACTCCGCATCTTCACTTGGATTATATTCCGGTGGCGCATGGATATAAAACCGGACTTTCTACAAGAAACAGTCTTACGAAAGGACTACAGGAAATGGGAATTGCTCCGGCAGTCAGCAAATCGGATACGGAAACTATGCACTGGCAGGAAAGAGAAAGGGCTTATATTTCAGAACTTTGCAAGGAACATGAAATAGAGATTGAAGTTCTTGGTGTGGATCGTGACAGCTACAGTATTCCGGAATATAAAAAAGCCATGAGAGAGAAGGAAGCTGCTGAATCCGAAATTGAAATTCTCAATGCTGAGAAAACTGAGGTTGAAGCTGTTATCGAAAACATGAATCATGATCTGGAATCCGGTCAAAAGGATATTGAGGAACAGAAAGAAATCCTAAAGGAAATCACTGATCAAATCTCTGATGCTGAGAAAAAAGTTGTGGCGAAAGAAAAGGCTTTGGATAAGATCCTTGATGCAGGGAAGCCGGTGGAAAAAGAAATTGAGGAAATTAAGTCCCAGGTATCGGATGTCATGAGCTTATTCGGAGAGGGGAACCGATGGTTAAGCTCCCGAAGAAAACTTTCGAAAAAATGATTTCAAGATATCGTGTTGCCGGAACTTTTGAAAATCTCAACAGACAATATGCCAGTGTAATCGAAGCAAAGGACAAAACCATCGCCGGATTAAAAGAACAGATTTCTTCACTGAAGAGTAAAGTCAGAGAGTTCACGGATTTCGTTTCCGAGCATGGTCTCATGGAAGTATTTAGGAAATTTATCAGACCGAAGTCTATGAAGGAAAAACTGGAAATCGGAAAGCAAAAATCCAAAGAAATGGAGATTCAAAAGAAAAAGTTGATAGTTATAACCGATAAGAAACATGATATAGCAATCTAAAGCGAAATTCATGCAGAATGCATATTGCGAAGGTGAACGGACGCTTTTGCGAAGCGAAACGGACGCGGAGCGTTATCACCGGACAGATTAACAAAGCATAAGGTTTACTCCTATACTTGGATTACCGTCTTCTCAGACGGAATTC
>Ga0256406_1000851_pt1 | contig 52249 bp, 47 predicted proteins | sample RumenRJG_03DNA_FD_185986 | JGI IMG/M metagenome (GOLD analysis project Ga0256406, IMG submission 185986) | Bovine rumen microbial communities from Lethbridge, Alberta, Canada - RJG_03 | ecosystem: Host-associated > Mammals > Digestive system > Stomach > Rumen | place: Canada: Alberta | collected...
GCAGATTCAGGAGAATGTCATTCATCAGTCAAACTCCATGGCCATCAGCTCCCTGCTGATTCTGGCGGCGCTGTGTTGTTTTGGTGCGGGCGTAGGAATTGCAGGAACGAATAACCTGTCTTCTGGCCATGTAATCGACTATACTTTTGAAGATCATACTGCAGAAGACTCATCGCAGGTTCTTCCGAATATAAAGGCAGTCCTGAAAGAAAACAGTTTGGAAAATCAATTTTCAGAGCTTTTTGAAATGAGGGTTGGGCGTATTCGCACCACAGAAGATTATGATAATGCCTACAGCATGGACGCTGTTATGGACTCTCTTCGGAGCCTGCCCCAGTCGGAAGACCGGGATGTCCTTCTGAACAATCTTGGTTATGCCACATACCCATATTTGATTTGTTTATCGGACTATAATCGTTTGTTGGAATTGTCCGGCAAGCCTGTCATTAAATTAAGTGAGGATGAAGCCGCTGTTTATATAGGTTCCGACTTTACTACTGTAAATCGTACCGCAATGCTGAACGACATACTTACTGAACAGCCTGAAACGGAACTGGTTGGCAGTCCGATTTATCTTACTGGAGAGGTTCAGTCTGTAAATTTGATTACGGATCGTTCTATTACTTTGTCCTTTGCATTGATTCTTCCAGATGAAGCCTTCCTCTATCATACCCAAGGAATGTATGATACGTATGTGAATGCGGTACTCAGTGAGCAGGCTATGGAAGGAAATAGCCTTATGACTGCCTATTCCGATCTGAACGAGAAGCTGGACAAAATAGGTATCGAATATGAAAGCTATCTTCAGAATATGGGCCGCCAGCTTTTCTACACCATAGCATCCAGTTATATTACCCTCTATCTTGCGATTGTTTTCCTGGTAGTTGCCAACACCATCGTGGGTGTTCAGTTCCTGATGAGTCAGCAGAAAACCGGGCGCAGATACCAGACTCTGATCCGCCTGGGAGCTACTTACGAAACCCTTTGCCAGTCTGCTGGAAAGCAAATTACCTGGTTTATGGGACTTCCTGTATTGGTTGCAGCTGTCAGCAGTCTGTTTGGAGTCAGGGCGTTATTTACAGGGATACTCTCGTCCCGAACCCGTGGGACAGTGGCTGAAATGATGTTTGTATCTGCTGCTATGATTTTGCTGCTTTGCGTGATAGAATATATTTATATGAGAGTGGTCAAGCACTCCAGTGATCGGTATTTGCTGACACTGATGCAGCCGCAGAGAGAAGAATAATTTGGAAGGAGGTGCTGTCGTGAAAAGAATTGCTGTTGTGGAAGATGAAGTCTATATGCGGGAAGAACTCTGCAATATGCTCCAAAAGGACGGGTATCTTGTGGAGGCAATCACCGAGTTTGAAGATGCCGCTCGGCTCTTGGCAGCCCTCCGTCCTGACCTCGTGATCTTAGACCTGAATTTACCAGAAATCAGTGGCTTTCAAATCTGCCAGGAGTTAAAGAATAAAACCGCTATCCCCATCCTGGTGCTGACTTCCAGAGATCAGGTAAAGGATGAACTGCAAGCGTTCCAGTTGGGTGCAGATGAATATTTGACGAAGCCGTGCAGAAAAGACCGACTTCTCGCCAGGGTATCCAATATTCTCAAAAGGTATGAAGGTCGTACCAACCTCATAGAGGGATTGGACTTCTTGTTGGACCAGCAGACCTACACACTTTATATTCATAACACCTCTGTGGTGCTTCCAAAAAATCAGGGAAAACTGTTGGTTGCTCTTTTGGCAAGTGGTGATGCACTGGTTACAACGGAGCAGCTTTGCATGGCACTGTGGGGAACTACGGAATACATAGATGAAAATGCCTTGCAGGTTAACCTGACCCGGTTGAAAAAAACGATGTCCGCCCTTGAAATGAAGCAGCGAATCGTTGCAGTTCGAGGAATGGGCTACCGTTTGGAAGCGGAGGTGTCTCTATGAAGCAGCTTTGGCACATGATAGAACGGTACTACCCCTGGCTTCTGTTGCTGCTGGGCGTGGATTGCTTTTGCGCTGTCATTCTTTGGATTTCTGACATTCAGGCATTTCAAACCTTGATCGGGTTAGTAGTTCTGACGAGCATCCTTTTGTTTTCAGCGATTCTGTTTGTACTAAACAAGAGGGAGAACACCCACATGGAACTGTTCCGGGATTTCCTCAGTGATCCTACCATCTGCAATGAAGAACGGCTGCTCAGTGCCATTAGTCAGAAAGAAGGAGAATCTGTCCGATTTTTGGCTTCGGTTTTACGGGAATACAAAAACGAGAGTAACAATATGGCGGATGCCCTACGGGACTATGAAGAATACGTGGAGGGCTGGGCACATGAAGCGAAAACGCCCCTATCGTTGCTGACCATGCTCTTGGATAACCGGAACGATGAAATCTCTCCTTCCCTGCAAGCAAAGCTGGATTATGTCCGCAGTCAGCTTCAGGAGGATGTCACGCAGATGCTGTACTATGCCCGGTTGAAGAGCAGTACAAAGGATTACCGATTTGAGGATGTCAATTTGAATGACTGCTTGGGTGAAGTTCTGGAGGACTATGCCCCACTTCTTGAAGAGAAGCAGTTTGTCATTCTCAACAAACTGCAATCTGAAACAGTCTATACAGACCGTAGAGGACTTCAGTTTATGTTAGGACAGATCGTTAGCAATGCCATCAAATATAGCAGCGATAGTCCCATGCTTACGATTTCCATGATACATTCGGAGACCGCAGATATCCTTTCTGTTGAAGATAACGGCATTGGCGTAAAAAAATATGATCTGCCGTACATTTTTCAAAAGGGCTTTACCGGGGATTCTACTGACAGCAGAAAGAAGGCTACCGGTATGGGACTTTACCTGGTTAAGAAGATGGCCGACGATCTAAATCTTCATCTGGAAGCTACTTCCCAGTGGGGAAAGGGCTTCAAGATTGTCATCTTCTTTCCTAAATTGAGATCCAACGGAGGGAAATAATATAAACAGAAAAACGCCCGCAGGATTTTCTCCTGCGGGCAGCGTGTTGTCAGCTATCCAAAGGCTTGTATTCTGTTACAGTTTTCAGATAGGTTTCGGGATCGCCATTCAATATCAAGTCAGCATATGCTATCGGGTCATTGTAGATCAAATAATCCAACTCTGACCGCTGATACATATTGTCTGCAATCTCGTTCTCAACAGCGATAGTGTCAATCGCAATCATTCTGCCGTCCCTGAATTTCAGTTCCACACAGCAATTATCCATAGTGTAAGCACAAGATATTAAGGTTTTCATGGTATGTCCTCCATAATTCGAAATATAAAGCGAAAATCCCGTCTGACTTCCTGTTAGAAATCAGACGGGATTTGTCCGTATGCACCCCGGAAACCGTCAGCTAACAGTTGATAAGTAAATTAGTTCCTTATCACTGTTAAGCCAAGCGTTTTTCTGCTTCTTATCATCCGCATGGAAAGCATCATGATCAGCATGCCACAGATCAGTCCGCAAAGCCCCGCCGCGATATCAGGCAGACTCTCACGGAAGAGGTAATAATACAGCGCCGTCTGTTCTCCTGCGATCACCTGGCTCATATAACCGCCGGACAGCGACCTTCCCGGAACGATCACAGCCCTCACCGTACTTCCGGCATCTTTTACGGAAAGTTTCAAAACGGTCCACCGAACCACCCGTTTTTCCGCCTTTCCCCAGTCAAACGTCTCCGTTTTTCCATTCCAGGAGAGTGTGATTTTCTCCCAGGCACTGTTGATCGCCATGACACTTCCCCGATCAAGATTCTCCGGAAGTTTATAAGAAACCGTGATGGTTTCTTCGCCATTTTCCGTGATCGGAAGGAGCGTGCTCTCTGCCGCCCTGCCCGGCCTTTTCACCGTCACATCACGGATCACCCGATAGGAACCTCCCCACCATCCTGCGCGGTCATGCGGCAAAACCGCCGTTGCGATCAGAATCACGATAATGAATACAAGGATGCAGGAAAAAACAATACGAATCACACTTTCCTGTTTCATTCTCTGCCTCCCTTCCGCTCCGCAAGATAGCGAAGAAGGACATGGTTGATTTCACTTCCGGAAACCGGCTTCGGCAGCCCGTCCGAAAAACCCGCACGCTTCATCCGTTCACGGACGCCGGGCGAATCATCCGCCGTCATAAGAATAACCGGCACTGAATCTCCGGGCATATCTTCATCGTGCCGGATATGGCTCATCACCTCAAATCCGTCCATCCCCGGCATCAGATAATCAAGAATAATAAGGTCATACTTCTGACGGCGCAGCTGTGCGAGTGCCTCTTCTCCTCCCGGACATGTATCAATAATGATTCCGGTGCTCCGGAAAATGCCCTTCATCACATTCCGGTTCATCGGTTCATCATCGACGAGAAGGACCCGGGCGTCCGGAATGTACGGAGAATCGGTAAAAGCTCTGCTCTCCGGACTCATGGAAACGACACCGACCTTCTCATCCGACGCGGGAGTGAAGGGCAGACTGATTGTCACAGACAACGTTCTTCTCTGCTCATTTTCCACTTCAATCGTTCCGCCCAGAAGATCCGCGAGCTGTTTTGCGAGCGGCAGAGCCGGCGAAGGCATGCCGCTGTCCGTCATTTCGAACAGATCGAAGAGTTCCGCAGGGTCGTCCGGAACGGTCAGATCAGAATCCGATTTCACGCGCACGTGAAAGCAGAACTTCCCGTCTTCCTCGCATTTTCCGACAAAAAGCCGCACGACACCCTCTTCCATATGCGTGAAAGCATTGTCCACAATGCTCTTTAAAAGATTCAAAATCTGTTCCTCGTCGCCGCGCAGGAACGCCGGCAGATCCGGATCATTCGAAAACACGACCCGAATCCGGTCTGCGACTCTCAGCCCGTCTGCATGCTCATAGAAGCGGACAAGCAGATCCAGCGTCTCGAACGGTTCGTCCCCGATCTGGATACTGCCAGAGCGGATGCGTGACAGCAGCAGAATCTGATTGACAAGCGAAAGAAGACGGTTTCCGGATTCCTGCATTGCCTCCAGCTCCGGAAGAATCGATCCTTCTTCCGTGTCCTTCAGAACCAGCGAAGTCAGTCCGGTCATCGTATGGATCGGAGTCCGGACCTCATGGGATATATTCGCGAGGAACATTTCCTTTGCGCGGGTCTCGCGCAGTGTGCCGGCGCGCTTCGCCGCCTGCGTCCTTCCGTCCCGGACGATCCAGTACAGCGCGAAAAATGCAAACGCGGCGACAAAGGCACCGAAAAACTGACCCGTCTCCTTCAGCGGCATCAGATAAAACATCAGCGTCTCGACCCCGACGCCTGCGATGAAGCAGAGAATCGCAACGATGAGCGGACGGAATTCCGGTACTTCTTTCCCGTGCCGTATGACGGATTTCCCGACAATCCATATGCCATAGATCGCATTTGATGCGATGACCAGATGGCCGGCCGTCAAAATTTCCATCAGGTCTCTGTGCAGAATCAGCACGTATCCGAGTGCGAGAATCACGGCCGCAAGATCGATGGCGCAGAGAATGTTGATAGCCTTCACATAGCGGCGATTCAGCGCTACGTCCACAAATCGCAGGGTGGGAATCGGAATCAGAAAAACCATCATCAGCTCGACGAAATGCGACGCCTCCATATCCTCGCAGAACAGTTGCCCGACGCCCGCCTGCAGCAGAAGCCAGATCCCTATGAAAAGCACGAAAAGCGCTCCATACAGCCGCATTTCACTGTCGCCGTACTGACTGGGATTGGCAAGCCAGAGAAGAAGCATCACAATTCCGCTCAGGATAACGATCAGCCCTTCCGTTACCACCGCCTGTTTTTTCTTCAGCACATGACCGATGATGCCGGTCCGGTTTCCGACATAAACCTCATTGAACCGCTGCTTGTATGCCGGAAGTTTTGAGCTGATACGGATCTCGAGAAGCTTCCCGCCGTCCTGCGGAGAAAGATTCGAAAGCAGCAGCAGATTTGATGGAATATTTGTGGCCAGCAGGCTGTTGTTATGATCATACATCTCGACAACCCGGCCGCCGATGCGTACCTCGATCTCCTGAAAAGACGAATAGACTCCGAGATACCATTCGGGATCAATCGTCTCCGGAAGCCTGCGTGAAATCGTCGCTGCCTCAAGATCCGGAGAAGCATCTCCCGACACCGGAAGGCGGATGTCGTCGATCCTGCCCTCTGTGTCCTCGTAGTGCCAGCCGTCCGAAAGCGTGATGTATTCAGCCGGTGCCGTCACCGATCCGCCTCTTCCAAAAAGAGCACAGATGATGATCACCGCGGCCGTCACGATGATCAGTAATATTTCCGGAAAAATCCGGTCTGCCGACTTGTCTGTTCCCATACTTTGTCACCCGAAACCGGCGGTTCTCTGTCAGAACCGGTTGCCGTTGAACTGTTTACCGAATAATTGTACCTTATATTTCCATCAATTTCATGGTTTTTCGCAAATCCTGTGGTATTATGATAGATATGTGCGACCGGTTCTTCGGAGGAGTACTGCCTTTTGGCGGTATCGCCGGTGTCTGGGCTCAACTTTTTATTTTTCCGCAGAACACTCGGCGGCCGGTCCGCACAGATCAGACCATTTCACAAGATGGCGATGGAAGAGACCGAACAATTATGAATCCGAACGACGAATTACTTCTGGAATTTGCCCCGATGGAGGGGATCACGACCGCGGCGTTCCGCACCGCGCATCACGAACTATTCGGCGGGGCGGACCGCTATTACTCACCGTTCATCAACACCGGCCACGCGTTTCTGACACGCACGAAAGATATCCGGGACATCCGGCCGGAGAACAACGAAACGATTTCCGTCATCCCCCAACTTCTCTCGAACAGCAGCGCGGATTTTATCGACGCAGTCCTCGCTCTGGCCAGGATCGGATACTCCGAGATCAATCTGAACCTCGGCTGTCCCTCTCCGACGGTTACGTCGAAACACCGCGGATCGGGATTTCTCGAAGATCCGGAAAAACTCGACCGTTTTTTCTGTGAGGTATTTGAGGCTCTCCCCCGCGCCGAGTCGGAAATTGGCGGACCGCTCGCGCTCTCCGTCAAGACCCGAATCGGCTTTTCCTGTCCGGAGGAAGCGTACACCCTCATGGAAATTTACAGAAATTACCCGTTTTCTCTGCTGATCGTACATCCGAGGACATGCGGGGAGCTTTACTCTGGAAATGTCCACACTGATATTTTTCTCGATCTTCTCCGGATGAGCCGCTGCCCGGTCTGCTACAACGGCGATCTTATGAATACGGAAGATGTAAACCGGATCCTCGCACTGTGTGCCGGAACCGGTCCGGAGGAAAATCCTCTTCGCGGCATCATGATCGGCCGCGGCGCCATCCGCAATCCGGCTCTTTTCCGCATGATCCGCGGCGGCGCGAAACCGTCTGCGGAAGAAATCCGCCGCTTTCTGGACCGTTACCTCGCCATCACCGCGGCGGATATCCGCGAGGAACGAAACCGGCTCGCGAAGCTGAAGGATCTCTGGACCTTTCTCGGAACGTTATTTTCAGACAGCGGAAGATATTTGAAAAAGATACGGAAAGCGAAGACAATGGCCGCGTACCGTGCGGCCGCAGATGATCTGCTCGCCAATTGCCCGATCGTCCCGTGATACGAAAACGTTCCATAAACGAAAAGAACCGGGGCTGATATCATTCGCATCAGGCCCCGGCATTTTCCGATCTTATCTGTTTTCCTGCAAGGTTCCCGGCTCAGATTCCGGCAGTTTGCGGACAGCAGCAGAGTATCAGAAGCGGCAGCTTCCGTAAGTTGTTAATCCAACATTTCCGGTGAGCCCCTTCTTCCATTGTCAGAAATGGTTTTCGATGTCACTCCTTCTCAAACCAGAAGCTGACTCCTTCATATTCAACATATAGTTTTCCGTCTTTATCGGTCATATCCATTGTTTCTGTCGAATCCTTGATCTTCACGCCGGTATCCGTCTCTTCCCAGGTTCCGGTTTCGGATTCATCATCGATATTCATCTTACATGTACCATTCTCTTTCAATTCCATCGAAAATTCATCCATCAGATCCTTGATGTTAAACTTCATCCCGGACATCTCGGCTGAGGTCGCATTCCATTTTCCGACGAACCGGCTTTTCTTCACCTGCTTTCCGCCGCACCCTGCGAGTAGCGCGGCGGCCAGGCACAGCACACAGAGCCCGATCACAAACGAGCGGCATCGATTCATTCCTTTATTCTTCATCCTCTTTGTCTCCTTTCTTTTGCCATTCACTTCATGTATAATAGTTTTATAATGATCTGAATCGTATCTACATCGGCGCTTTACATCCTCTACGATACGGATATTTTTGTTTCTGTCCCCGTCAATTACCCCCGTTTTAACGGGAAACCTGAGAATATTCTGGTCTTTCTGAGGTAAACGTGTATGAATAAGCATCCGCTGCAGATATTTCTGCTTGTTTTTTTTCTTCTGTCCTCGCAGATTTTTTCTTCCTGTTCCGGAAAAGACCGCCTGAACCCTTCCGATCCGGTGACGCTGACCTTCTGGCACGTCTACGGCGAACAGGTCGATTCTCCTATGAATCTTCTGGTTCAGGAATTCAATGAAACGGTTGGAAAAAAGAAGGGAATTATCATAAATGTGACCCGGGTTTCAAACGCATCGGACATCGGAGAACAGCTGATGGATGCCAGAGCCGGAAAGCCGGGCGCCGGTTCGATGCCGGATCTGTTTCTGTGTTATCCGGGGACGGCTTCTCTTCTGGGACCGGAGAACCTGACGGACTGGTCGGAATATTTTCCGGAAGAGGAACTGGATTCCTTCGTGGACGCATTCGTGGAGGAAGGAAAACTCAAGGGGCGATTCTGCGTATTTCCACTCTGTAAATCCACAAGGCTTCTTTATGTGAACGGGACAGAGTTTGACCGTTTTTCCTCCGACACCGGCACAAGCTACAGCGCACTGAGGACATGGGACGGCTTTTTTGACACCGCGAAGCGCTACCGGGAGTGGTCGGGCGGGAAACCGTTCTGCGCGTTCGATTATCTCGTCCAGAATGTGGATCTCTGCGCACGGGAGCACGGCGGGACGAAGATTATCAAAGACGGATATTACGACTGCACGGATTCCGTGCTCCGGAGCGCCTGGAAACAATTCGCCGACGCTCTGGTCCGCGGCGATATCATCATCTCCGATCTGTACGCCAACACACAGATGATGACCGGAGAAGTTCCCGCAGGGATCGGATCCAGCGCGGCCATTCTCTACTTCAATGACACGGTCACCCACCCCGACAACACGACCGAGCCGATGAATCTGAAGGCATTTCCTCTTCCGGAATCGGATGTCCGAAACACTCCTTCTCCTCTGGCTCCGCAGACCGGCTGCGGCGTCTGTGCCGTAAACAACGGCCGCATCCGGGGAGAAGCCGCCGCTGTCTTCCTTCACTGGCTCACGGAAAGCAGCCGGAACCTGGAATTTGCCGCGGAAACCGGATATATTCCGGTAACCGAAGAAGCTTTTGACGCGATCGATACCTGGCATTTTCAGGATTCTTCCTACCGCGCCGTCTTCAATGCCGTCCTGACGGTCAAAAAAATGTGCCGGTTCGTGCCTCTGCCTTCTGAAAGCGGGTACATCGAGAAGACGAATCAACTTTATGACATCCTCCGTTCCGAGCAGTCCGCTCTGACCTCGCTTTACGAGGCCGGATCAGCTCCGGATGCGCTGGAATCCAAAACATGGGATCAGTTCTGTTCCTGCCTCTGCAGGCCGGAAAGCTGAAAAAGGAGAACTATGAAAAAAATTCATCCAGCCTTTCTATCCGCACTGAGAGGCGCCCCGGATGAAATCCGGAGCATGCAAAAAAAAAGAACCAGCCTGCGCTACAAGCTGTTCCGCTATATGCTCTTTCTCTCCGCTATTCTGATCGCTGCCTTTCTGATCGGCTTCTCCGTGCTCAGCGCCGCGGCTGTTCGGAAAAACAATTTCCGCTCCACACTGCGGATGCAGATGACGGTATTTTCCGAAGATCTGTCCTCCGGCTTCGATACGCTGGAGATGTGGGGTCTCCAGATGTCCGCCTCTCTGACCGATGTGATCCGGGAATATCTGAACGGTCACCATATGTCTTTTTCGGAAATCAATGATTCCCAGACCGCTCTCGCCTCCCTTCAGGAAGCATCCTTCGGCATTTTATGTGAAAAACTTCTTCAGACAGACAGTTCCGGCGTATTTCTGATGCTCGACGCGACGGTCAATACTACCCTTCCTGAGGCGGACCGGTCCCGTTCCGGCCTGTACATCCGGAAAAACTCACCATCCGACTCCATCTCGGATCTGCTTCTCTATCACGGAAATCCGGATATCGGAAAGGAACACGGGGTGATGCCTCACCGCAGATGGACGCTGGAATTTCAGCCGGAGGCACTTCCGGGTTTTGAAAACTGGAAGAAGAACGCCGTTTCCGGCTCCTGCAGTTTCAGCGACATCTTCGTGCTTCCCGGAACGCCGGATAAGGTGCTGCTTCTGATGTTTCCTCTCTTTTCACCTGACGGAACATTTCTTGGACTGTGCGGCTTCGAGATGAATGACAGCTTTTTTCGAAAAGAGATGGCTCAGCCCACCACGCTGAAGCACCTGACCTGCATCCTCGCGGATACCGGCGCCGCTTCCGGCGGGCAGACCGGCACCGCTTCGGGCGGACAGACGGATACGCTCCGGATCGATCCCGGACATTCGATGTCCTGCGGCAGTACCGACGGCTACTATCTCGCTCCCGCCGGAACGTTGACCGTCGCGAAAAGCCAGTCGGACGGCCGCGTCTCCTGTTCCGACCGGGTGAACTCCTATCTCGGCCTCACAAAACGGGTGAATCTTGCGGATCCGGACGGCCGGTTCCGCGCATACGTTCTGATCCCGATCCGTGATTACCGGCAGATCTTTTATGAGGAATCGATCCGGGTTTTCATGATTCTCGCGGTGCTTCTGTGCTTCGCCATTTTCTGTTGCCGCTACTTCAGCCGCCGCTTTCTGAAGCCGGTTCTGAACAGTCTGGAACAGCTGAAAAACCGGCAAAATGCAGAGCCTTCCGAGAGCATCCAGGAGATCGACGAACTCTTCACGTTCTTCTCCGAGCTCGAACAGGACCGGGCGGCACAGACCTCCGCCCTGGAAGAGGAAATCGCGCACGCACACAGCGAACTCTCCCGAATCAACAAGGAATACGACGACGCGAAGCGGGAACTCTCCCGACTCATCTACTCCCGCAAAAAAGAAGTGGACCCGGACAACTATCAGCAGTTCCTTACGGGCCTGAAGACCCTGACGAAAACCGAGAAGAAGATCTTTCTCCTGTACCTCTCCGGCAAAGGCACGAAAGAAATCATGGAAGAAGAACAGATAAAAGAAAGCACCCTGCGCTACCACAACCGCAACATCTACAGCAAACTCGGGATCAATTCCATGAAACAGCTTCTGAGGTACGCGGCCATCATGAACGGGGAGGAGCTTGTTTATTACAAATGAACAATCCTGTCTGTTTTTTCATCGGATGTCAAGCTCCGGCGGTTCGTCCATATGCTCTGACACATATTTTCCATCTTTCTTTCGCTGGCGCACGCACTCCGTCAGCAGATATTCGATCTGTCCGTTTACGGACCGGAAATCATCCTCCGCCCAGGCCGCGATCGCGTCATAAAGTTTTTCATTCAGCCTCAGCGGCACCTGTTTTTTCGCCATTTTAACCTCCCCGGCGCAGGCTTATCTGCATCAGTTCAGACACGCGTGCCCGGGATATGGTTTCATCACACCCGGTGCGCGTGTCCCGACTGATTAAATCAATACAAACTTCCGGAATTGACGACCGGCTGCGCATCGTGATTTCCGCAGAGCACGACGAGCAGATTGGAAACCATCGCAGCCTTCCTCTCCTCGTCCAGCTCAACCGTGCCGTTCTCCTTCAGGCGCTCCAGCGCCATCTCCACCATGCCGACCGCGCCGTCGACGATCATTTTTCGCGCGTCGATCACCGCAGATGCCTGCTGTCTCTGGAGCATCACCGCCGCGATTTCCGGTGCGTAAGCGAGATACGTGATCCGGGCCTCCACGATCTCGATCCCGGCATTTTTCACCTTTTCCTGAATCATCGCCCGGATCCGCTCCGCCACAACCGTCGTCGATCCGCGCAGCGATCCGTCGTCCGCCTTGCCGTCCCCGGTCGTATCGATGCCCGGCGCGACATCATAGGGATAGATCTTGACGATATCGCGCACCGCGGAGTCGCACTGAAGCGACAGATATTCCTTGTAGTTGTCCACCTGAAAAACCGCCTTCGCCGTATCCGTCACTTTCCAGATCACAGCGACCCCGATCTCAACCGGATTGCCGAGTACATCGTTGACCTTCTGTCTCGCGTTGCTCAGCGTCATCTCCTTGAGGGAAATCCGCCGGTTCACATTTTGCGCGCCCTTTGCCTGCGGAGATGCCAGCTTCCGCATGGGGGAATCCCCGTCGTCCACATCTCCGCTCTGGCCGAGCCGCGTTCCGGCAGCGGGATTTACCGCGACACAGAACGGATTCACGAAATAAAATCCTTCCCCTTTCAGCGTCCCGATATAGGTGCCGAAAAGAGTGAGCACCAGCGCTTCCGAAGGCTTGAGCACCTTCAGACCCATCAGCGGAATCCAGGCGACACAGCACAAAACAATCCCTCCGACGAGCAGCGGCATGCTCGGATCATCCTCCGTGCCGACCACCATGCTCAACCCCATCATGACAATCGACAGCGCGATCAAACCGATCGTCAGGATCAGAACCGCCATCCCGTGTTTTTTTCCGGTCAGCACATGTTCCTGCATCGTATCCCGTTCAGAAACCTCTACACCACTCATACCATTTCCTTTCCATCCCCGCAAGGATCATCCGTACATGAAAATTCATTGAGCGACACATCAGACGGGTTTGTATCTATCTGATATCATATTGATATCACTTTAATGGGCGCGTGTCAAGAGTTCCCGGGGTATTTTTATTGCCAAAACTTCCCGGACCGGGTGTTTTTCATCGTAAACGGGCGAGAGGGAACCGGCAGACACAAGGTGCGGGGGCCGCTGCGGCTGCTGTAAACGATACGCAGGAAGGAATCACACCATTTTCCGGATCTGGTTGCCGTCCATCCACGCGGTGACATTTTCAAATGCCATGACGGCCCGGCGGTCGATCGACTCGCGTGTATCGAAACCGACGTGCGGCGTGCAGACAAGATTCGGCGCGCCGATCAGCGGATGATTTTCCGGAAGCGGCGGATCGTTCTCAAAGACGTCCGTTCCCGCCCAGATCTTTCCGGCGCGAAGCGCCTCCGCCAGCGCCTCTGTGTCGACGACCGGACCGCGGGCGGTGTTGATCAGAATCGCTCCCTGTTTCATCTCTTCGATCTGTTTCTTCCCGATCAGTCCCCTCGTCTGCGGCGTCAGAGGTGTATGGACCGATATAATATCCGCTTCACTCATAACCTCATCGAGACTTCTGTACGTCAGACCAAGCTTCTTCGCGGCGTCCCGTTCCGTGCGGCTGAAACCGATCAGGCGGCATTTAAATGCACGGAACAGCTCTGCCGCCCGAATGCCGATCGCTCCGGTCCCGATGATACCGACCGTCTTTCCCGCCAGCTCGAAGCCCTGAAGGCCCGCTTTTCCTCTTCCTGCCTGAACCGCGGCGTTCCCCGCAGAAATCTTTCTCAGGCAGTCCAGCGTAAGGCCCAGTGCCAGCTCCGCCACCGCGTCGTCACAGTACCCTCCGGTATTGGAAATCCGGATTCCTCTTTCCCTGCAGACCTCTGTATCCACATGATCAATGCCGACGAAGGCGACCGAGATAAACTTCAGTTCCGCATCCGCGCGGATCACGGACCCGGGGAGCGGATGATTCGCGATCATCAGAACATCCGCTCCGGCGCTTCTCTTTTTCAGTTCCTCCTCATCCGTCGTGAAGGTATCATATGATTCAAAAGTATGGCCCTTTTCCGTGACCGACGACGCCAGATGATCCAGTGTTTCCTTTGAAATACCGAGCGGCTCCATCAAAACAACTTTCATAATCCTTTCCTCCAATTCGTCTTCTTTCCATGCATCACGTAACATCATCGCGCTGCACCTGTCTTTCTTCTCATTTTAACGGGATCCCGGTACAGGATCAACTTCCTCATGCACAGGGACAGAATCCCGGGAACCGAATCAGGGCAGACAAGCGCAAAAGAGCACCGCCCGACTTACATCCCGCAAATCAGGCAGTACTCCCTCTGTTCCGATCAATTATTTCTGATCAATTATTTCTGTGCCGCGTCATGATCGCCGAGCAGCGCGCCGACAAGCGCCGGCACTTTCGCGATGTCCCCTTCCTCCGGATTCCAGGAGGATTTCACTTCCGGCTCCACGACTTCGAATCCGGAGTCTGTGAGCATCTGGCGAAGGATCTTATTTCCTTCTCCGCTCCAGCCGTAGCAGCCGAAGACCGCAGCCTTCTTGCCCTTGTACCGGAGCGATTTCAGATAGTACAGAAAGCCCTCGACACTCGCGAGGATTCCGTTCAGAATCGTCGGAGATCCCACTGCGATCGCTTTCGAGCGGAACACCTCCGCGATGATGTCGTCTTTTTCCGTATGGTCCACGTTAAATACCTTCACGACCGTCTCCGGGGACTGTGCGTGAATCTCATGAGCGATCGCGTGTGCGATCTTTTCCGTCCCGTGCCACTCCGTGCCGTAGACGACCGTCACCTGATCTTCCTGATAGGCATCCGCCCAGGCCGCATAGGCCTCCACGATCTTCATCGGATCTTTCCGCCAGATAGCCCCGTGGCTCGGAGCGATCATGTCGACCGGAAGATTCAGCGCACGGATTTCTTTGACCTTCTTTATCACAAGCGGAGAGAAGGGGGCGACAATATTCGCGAAATAACGCTGTGCCTCATCCCACAGCTTCTCCTGGTCCGCCAGATCCGCAAACATCTCTTCTGTCGCGTAATGCTGTCCGAACGCATCCATGGAAAACAGAATATTGTCCCCGGTCAGATACGTCGCCATCGAATCCGGCCAGTGAAGGAATTTCATCTCCACAAAAATCAGCTTTTTGCCGTTTCCGATCTCCAGCGTATCACCGGTATGAACGACCTGAAAATTCCAGCCGCGTTTTCCGTACTGCCCCTCCAGCGACTTCACCGCATTTGCCGTGCAGTAGATCGGGGTGTCCGGAATCTTTTCCAGCAGTGCCGGAAGGCTTCCCGAATGGTCGTTTTCCCCGTGATTGACCACAATATAGTCGATTTTTTTCAGGTCGATCTCCGATTCAAGGTTCCGGAGAAACTCTTCCTGGTGCGGCGCCCAGACCGTATCCATCAGAACCGTCTTCTCTTCTTCGATCAGATAGGCATTCTGTGAACTTCCGCTGTGAATCGTGAAATCATCCCCGTGAAACTTCTGCAGATCCCAGTCGATGTATCCGATCCACGACACCTGATTCTTTACCTGTTTTCTCATCCCGCTCTCCCTGCCTTTGCTGCGTTTCCCTCACCGTGTTGTTGGTGCGTTTCCTTCACCGTGTTGTTGGTGCGTTTCCTTCACCGTGTTGTTGCTGAACCTTCTTCACCGTTTCCTGCTGAATGCATCGTTTCCCGGATAGACCGCGGCATTTCCCAGCGCCTCTTCGATCCGGAGCAGGCGGTTATACTTGGCGACGCGCTCGGTTCTCGCCGGAGCACCTGTCTTGATCTCCCCGGAATTCAAAGCGACGGCGAGATCCGCGATCGTCGTATCCTCCGTCTCGCCGGATCGGTGGGACACGATCGCCCTCATCCCCGCTCTGTGAGCCATGCGGACCGCATCGATCGTCTCACTGACCGATCCGATCTGATTCAGCTTGATTAAAATCGCATTGCCCGCGCCCAGCTCAATTCCTTTTTTGAGACGCTTCGTGTTCGTGACGAAAAGATCGTCGCCGACGAGCTGAACCCGGTCCCCGAGTTCACGGGTCATCTTCTGCCAGCCTTCCCAGTCTTCCTCATCCAGTCCGTCCTCGATCGAGCGGATCGGATACTTCCCGGCCAGACTCTTCCAGTGATCGATCAGCTCATCCGTCGTGAAATCCCTGCCGGATTTGGGCTGGTGATAAAAACCGCTTCCCTTCTCACTCTTCCATTCCGAGGCTGCCGCGTCAAGGGCGAGAACGAAATCCTCGCCGGGCCGGTATCCGGCTCTTGTGATCGCCCGGAGAATATGTTCAATCGTATCCTCATCTCCCGAGAGATCCGGAGCGAAGCCGCCCTCATCTCCGACCGCTGTCGTTCTGCCCTCCTCTTTCAGAATCTGCTGTAGCGCATGGTACACTTCCACAGACCAGCGCAGGCCCTCCCGAAAATCCGGGGCCCCCACCGGCATGATCATGAACTCCTGCGTATCCACTGAATTCGAAGCATGCGCTCCGCCGTTCAGAATATTCATCATAGGAACCGGCAGCGTATTCGCACTGACGCCTCCGAAGAAACGGAACAGCGGAAGATCCAGCGATTTTGCCGCCGCATCCGCCGCCGCGATGGAGACGGCAAGGATCGCGTTCGCGCCGAGACCGGACTTGTCCTTTGTCCCGTCCAGATCCAGCATGATCCGGTCAACCGCATACGTATCCGATGCATCCGCTCCGGCAAGTGCTCCCGCAATCTTTGTGTTGATATTGCTTACCGCTTTTGAGACACCCTTTCCGCCGAACTTCGCACTGTCCCCGTCCCGCAGCTCAAGCGCCTCGAACTCACCGGTGGAAGCGCCGGAGGGAGACGCGCCGCGGCCGATTGTCCCGTCCGCCAGCGTCACCTCCGCTTCTACGGTCGGATTTCCACGGGAATCGAGGATCTCTCTTCCACGTACATTTTCAATTCTCAGATAATCCTTCATCGAATCTCACCTCTTATTCTTCCGGTCAGGCTTCCTCAATCGCCCCCACCGGGCAGCCTTCCTTCGCCTCGGCTGCCTTCTCAAGCAGCTCCTCCGGAACATCCACATCCTTCGCTACAGCGGTACCCTCGTCACTCATAGAAAAAATCTCCGGGCAGGTCCCTTCGCACAGACCGCATCCGATGCAGGTATCATTTACAAAATAACGCATAATTCGTTCCTCCTTCTTTATTCCAGTGTCAGCAGCAGTGCCATCTTAAACTTACCGGCCGCCGTCACGGCATGTGCTCCGCCGCGGGCGAAGCGGAAATTTTCGCCGGCTTTGATCGGATGATCCACGCCCTCGTAGCGGATGATTCCCTCGCCGTCCAGCGCGAAGATCAGCGCGTCCCCCGGCGCGGCGTGCTCCGACAGGCCGGTTCCCTCATCAAATGCCATCACGACAAATTTCATCTTGTCATTATGAACGACGTCCATATTGACGATCTTTCCTTCCTGATACGGAACAAGATCCGCAAGCTTAAATACCTCGCCCGGTTTTACTGCTTCATTCATCTTATCATCCCTCCTGATCTCAATTTCTGTATAAACGGCCGACTCTTCCGACCGCATTCCCACCGGTGTTTCCGTCGGAGCCAGAATCCCGTCTCCCGGGCGGAGAATGCCAAAGGCTCCGCCGGTCCCATAGACTTCAAGACTTCCCTCCTGCACAAGAATCAGCTTGTGATACGGGTAAATCTCCGCGCTGATATCGGTGTTTTTCGCCAATGAAAAAACTGTGACCGCATGATCCCCGCCGTAAATCGTATCGGAGACCGTACATCCCGGCACCGGAGCGTGTTCCCCGGAAAGAGAAAAGACCTCTCCCGCTTTCTGTATCATGCATCCGCCCTCCTGTTCTCTTCTGATGATCCGATTATTGCACACTGCCGGAAAACTATATGTTGTTGTAACAACAAATCAGCGCTTTTCAGGACTGCTCCCCGAGAAAGTGCGTTTTTGCAAATTCCATATCCTGCACGAGCTCAACCGTTCCGACATAGTTTCCTTCCCGGTCGCGTACCGCCATGTACTTGACGAGCATCGTACGTCCGCCCTTTTCCATCCAGACCGGAACCGCGTCGCGGCGGTTGTTTCTGAAGTCGTCGATAATCTGCCGCACCATCGGCTCGATCTTCGGCGGATGGCAGGAGTAAACCTCCCGGTCGATCGCCGCGGCCGGACGCTTGAACACCTTCGGACCCTCGTTGAAAAACCGGTTGATATCCTCTGCATCGACGAAACTGATCTCCATCGGAATCGTGTTTAAAAGAGCGGTGAGCTGTTCCACTGTAAGATGTCCGCCGGGCATCACGACCTCGCCATCCGGCGCTGTGCTCTGCGAAACCGGCTGCCGTCCGGCATCCTCCCACTTCTCCGGCACGACACCGAAGCAGACCGCATAGTCCCGGGCGTCACGATCGATTCCCTGCCAGTCCTCCGCCGTAAAATTCACCGCACAGATCGGAAACAGGATATTCTGCTCCTTATAAACCATCTCCTCCGCACGGGTGAGCACCGCGTCCAGACGCGCGTTCCATTCCCTGTCATGTTCCGTTTCCCGGGCAAGCGCACCGAGTTCGTCGCGGATCTCATCATCCACCGTCCACATCACCTCGGCCGGTCCGGTCACACCGTATTCAACCTTCAGGAGCGGATAAAGCAGATCGCCTTTTTTCGCATAATGAACAGCCAGATCCCGGATCGCAGGAAGCAGCGTCTCGTCCCGCGTCTCCCGGAATTTTGCGAGCAGTTCCGTGAATGCCTCATTCTCCCTCACAAGCGTGTTCAGCGGATGCCCCGGAATCTCCGCCAGCTGTGCCGCGCGGAGATTCTTGTCCGTGTAATCTTTCTGAGCCGACGGCGTACTCTGTGCCGACTTGATCCGCTCCTCCACTTTCATTTTTTCCCGGGCCTTCTCTCTTCCGAGCGACGCCTCGACTTCCTTTTCCGCGTTGGCGATCTTTTCCTCTCTTGTAGCCCCGTGAAACAGTGCGGAATGAACGTCGCACAGTCTCTGCACATCAGAAAGAGGAGTCCCTTCCTGCAGCAGCTCCTGCTCCGCCCGCATGATCTCCGACGCCTCAACGTCGCCGAACTCACGGACGAAATCCGCCCGGACATTCTCGAGCTCTTCTCCCTCGCCGAGCCTCCTCAGATAATCCTTCAGCTGTTCCGTTCGTCTGTCTGGCGTACCCTCAGCGGCTTCCGGGCCGCCCGCCGTATTTTGCGTACCGGACGGCACATTTCCGAAGCTGTCTGCCTGCGACGGCGCCGCATTCCCCTGATTCTCTGTAACCGTCAGATCCGGAATCTCACCGGTGAGCTCAAACCCCTGTCTCACCAGCGTCGTCACAACATCCATCATCGGAATGTTCTTCATTTTCGCTCCCTTCGGAATCGTCATAACCTTTCCGACCGAGTGCAGCATCGCTTTTTTTGTGATTTCCTTAAATCCCAGACCCGTCATGATGTCGATCAGCTCCGGATATTCCTGTGTCAGTTCATATACCGTCTTATTTAAATCCAGTCTCTTTGCCATGGTGACCCTTCCTTTTTTCTTATCTATACGGCCCTCCGGCCTTCTCTGTATCTCTCTTACGGTCACAGAATATCATCTGGCAAAGGGTGGGTATGTTGTTCTGACAACATGTGCATCCCGTTTCCTGCAATTTTATCGTATAGAAAAAGAGACATAACCGTCTCCGATCATGTCTCTCCTTATTTTCATTTATTCTGTATATCTGAAGCCGAGCTTCGCAAGCTGTTCCTCTGTTCTGGTCAGTCTCGTGTAAAACTGCGTATAAAAATCCATCGAGCGGTCATACGGCTGCACATAAAAGATCTGAAGGACACTCCTCGCGATCTGATCCCGCGCCTCCTCCGGAAACGCTTCCATCTGAGTCGCCGTGTCCTTCAGGAAGAAATGCCACGTGCAGATGAACTGTTCATACGACTCGATATCTTCCACGCCGATCCAGTCCGCAATCCGGACCTCATACCGCAGGGCATCCCGTTTCGAACACTCATCCTTCTGCAGGATATAATGAAACCCCCGCTTCCTCCCGCTTTCCGCAGGCTCATCAAAATAATACCGCCCGAGCGGGAAGAGCCGGCAGAACCCCGGCCGGAACGCATAAATGCCACAGCGTCCGCCGCCGTCCAGAAAGGGACAGCCCTCCGGCCTGTCCGGATCTGCTTCATCGTATTCCATAATATTCGGGAGAATCATCCCGTCCGTCCTGCGGATCTCGATCTCATTCTCCATCATCGCCTCAAAGCTTTTATTTGACGCGATCGTCAAATAATGCATATCCCGCGGGTCCAGAATGATCGAGTCCCCCGTATTCCGGCAGCAGTCCGAGCATCCCTCGCAGCTTCCGCACCCTGTCATTGCCATATCGTCTTTGCTGTAAAATCGTCCGTCCCAGATTTCTGTGACCGCTGTATCTCTCCACATCGCACCGCTCCTTCATCCTTTCTGCTCTTCTGTTACTGATTTTACAGACTATCTGGGGCTTGTGCAATGACGGATATTCTTATCCGGGTTTCCGGGCGGTCAATTCAGTTTTGAGCAGGCTTCTTCATCCGCGATCAGGACCGCATCCCGGTGGAATTGCAGGATACTTGCAGGCATCTCCGGTGTGACCTCTCCCTGGAGTGATGCACGAACCGCATCTGCTTTTTCCCTGCCGGATGCAAGCAGCAGGATTTTTTTTGCCGCCATGATCGTGCCGATTCCCATGGTATACGCCTTGCGCGGAACTTCCTCCGCGCTTGCAAAATATCTTTTATTTGCTTCAATCGTCGATTCCGTGAGCGTCACGCAATGCGTTCCTTTTGAAAAATATGAAGCCGGCTCGTTAAAGCCGATATGTCCGTTTCGACCGATTCCGAGCAGCTGAAGATCGATTCCTCCGAGACCTTCAATCACACGGTCATACCGGCTGCACTCCGCCTCAACATCCGTATTCATTCCGTCGGGAAGGAACGTACGTGCCGGATCAATCCCGATCGCGTCAAAAAAATTCGTTTTCATATAGTACCGGTAGCTTTGCCTGTCATCTGCCGACAGTCCGCAGTACTCATCCAGATTTACCGTATGAACCCGCTCGAAGGAAATTTTGCCTTCATTCCGGTAATGCACCAGTTCCCGATATGTCCCGACCGGAGTCTCCCCCGTTGCAAGTCCGAGACAGGACTCCGGCTTCTCTTTAACCTGCTCCGCAATGATTTCAGCCGCTTTCCGGCTCATTTCTTCATAATCTGTTACTCTGATCAGTTTCATGCAAACTCCTTCATTTCATCCGACCCGATATCGATCGGCGATCGCCAGCAGTTCCTCTTCTCCGACCCATGCCGTCAGTGCCCCCGCTTCCGTGATACACTTGCCGCCTGTGATATTGCCAAAGAGAACCGCATCCTGAAAACCATAGTCGTGAAACAATCCGTACATCAATCCGGCAAGAAATGCGTCACCCGCGCCGGTCGCGTCCCGATATGTAAATTCCGGGATTGCTTCAACATGAATCAGACTGCCGCCGGAAAGCAGCAGGGCTCCGTCTTTATCCAGCTTTACTAGCGGATTGGCGATATAGCGCGCCAATACCTCGATGGCATCCTGCGGTGAAGCCGTACCTGTTATTTTCATCGCTTCTTTCTGGTTCGGAGTATAATAATCCGCCAGCTCAATATAATCTCTGTATTTTTCCAGCGATAATTCCTCATCCCAGCCGAAATCAAGTAACAGTTTCGTTCCTTCTTCCTTTAACCTCCGGTAAACCGGCAAAAAACCCAGCTGCATCTGTGCCAGCTTCGCGCCTTTTGACATTTGGTAAAGGGTCTCCATCTGCTCTCTGTCCGGCTTTTTATCATAACCGTAGCTTGCAAATGTCCGGTCCCGTTCTGTGATCATGACGCTCGTCACATTGACCGGAATCTGTGTTTCTCCCTGCGGCAGCAGGTTTGACAATTCGACGTGCGAACGCTTCAGTTCTTCATGCGCAAACCCGGAGAACAAATCGTTCCCGAGAAATGTAGCCAGCCTGACCGGAATCCCGAGCCGCGCCGCGGTCACCGCAGTTCCCGGAGCGCCTCCGCCGAGACAGATACGGAACTCTTTTGCGTAAATCTCTTCCCCTTCCTCCGGAATCCGCCCCATACCGACGTAGAGAAGATCCACGTTTGTCACACCCGCCGATGCAATGAATGTCATGCTTCATCCTCCCAGCTTCCTACATACTCCTTATTCAGGTCCAGATATTTACCGGCAAGCTCTTTGCCCAATGAGTAGGAATTGACCAGCGGATGCATCGTGAGACAATCGATCAGATCTGCCTTCGAACGGGTTCGGATCGCGCGCGATGCGACCCGCTCGTAATACTTCACGCGCCGGATCAATTCAAGATGTCTCGGATCGATCGCATGAATCTTGTGCGGAGTGCAGCCCTCTTTCGTGATGTCACACGTGATCTCTACAATATCGTCTTTTTCCAGACCGTCGATCGCTCCCTGATTCGGTGTGCAGAGAATCATCGTCCCGTCACCGCCGGAAGCAGCAATCTCCATATATTTCAGGGCCACGCCGGCGTACCCTCCTGCATCCTTTGAATACAGATCAAACGTCCAGGGCTTGTCTCTGTGAATGCCGGTTTCATTCGCCATATATGCGTCTTCTCTCTTTCCGTACCACTTCTCAAATATCTTCAGTCCCTGCTCAAAATCATGGTCGATATCGATAGCGGAAAGTTCTTCCGTCATTTTCTGATTGATTTCGCAGATGATCTCTCCGCGTGTCTTTCCTGCCGCGAGAATATTCCGGACCGCCCTTTCCCGATAGTAGAAATAGTACAGATATTCATTCAGAACACATCCCTGAAACTTCACAAGATCCTTCCCGAAAAACCTCAGGTCCGTTTTTTCATAGGCATCGTCTCTGTTAATCAGTTCCGGCATGATTTCCCGGCCGTCGATTTTGATGCTCTGGAAGAAGGAGAGATGATTCAGTCCATAGCATTCCCCGTAGATTCCGGATGGATCCACGCCATATAAATCAGCAAACTGATGAAGCATTCCGCTTGGCGCATCGCAGATCCCATACGTGAAGTCATAACCAAGATCATGAAGCGCCTGTGAAACGACACCGACCGGATTTGTAAAATTAAATACTTTTGCTCCCGGCTTTGCGTATTTTTTTACGAGTTCGCAATATTCCGAAAGAGCCGAAACGGAACGCATCGCAAAGGAAACTCCGGCCGCACCTGTTGTTTCCTGACCGAGAACCCCCAGATCCAGAGCGATCCGCTCATCCCGGACACGCATTTCGTCCCCGCCGACACGAATTGTCGTGATCAGATAGTCCGCATCCGTAATTGCGGCAATCGGGTCGGTCGTGAGCGTAAATTTCATCTCAGGGCAAAGCAGGTTCGCCACATGACGCGCCAGACCTCCGTAGATCTGAAGCTTTCTCTCATCACAATCCATAAACGTCAACTCTTCGATATGAAGCTCCGATGCTTTTTGTGCGATGCTTTTGGCAAGGAACATTGAGCGGACGCCGCCGCCTCCAATCACAGTTAATTTCATGTCAGAACCTCCAAATGATATATTTATTTGATCAGATATTTTTTGCAGACACTCCATCCGACCGCGCTGCAAAAGAAACCTGCAGTCGAAAACGGAAGCGCCAGGATAACCGGAATCGTAAATGGAAGAAAAAAGATACACGGAAGCAGGACCGCGGTCTCAATCAAAATGCAGGCAGCCGTACGAGCCGGGCTCAACAGTCCGATAATCATTGCATTTCTCGCAGCTTCTTCTGTTTTTAATTCAAGATTCGCCGAAATCAGCCAAAAATATTGAAAATACGAACCGCACAAAATAACGACGATCATGCCGAGTACTGTAAATGACTGCACGCCCGTCTCCGCTCCGATATGCATCGTATAGAAGCCGAGTCCCAGCAGTCCGAGTTCAATCAGACCCGCGGCGGTGTGTCTGCGCGGTTCATTATGCAATGCCTCACGGAAATCACTCCAGACATCATTCGGAATGTCCCGTACCATGTTGACCGTGCATCTTGCCAGCGCGCCGCGTGCAGCTCCGTATGTCACGACCGGCAGAGCGCATACCAGAAACAGAAGATTCAGTTTGATCAGCTGCCAGAATTCCCGCACAAATGTTTCAAGGATCGCCAGGGGATATGGTTTTTCCGGCGCATTCTTCGGAATTCCCGGGCCTTCTTTTAAATACAGTGGCCGAAACATTCAAATTCTCCTCTCCGCCTCAATTATTCTCCGATTCGATTTGTGCTTTCCTCATCAAACAGATGAATCTTTTCAAGATCAATCGCAACGCGAATCGTATCTTTTGACCGAACCTGCGCACGGCTCGGAACCCGGACCGTAAGCGCCGTCCCATTCCAGTCGCAATGCGCATAAATTTCCGCGCCCATCATCTCGGCGATGTCCACATTCAGAGTAATCACGCTTCCGGGATTACCGTGGAAAAACTCCTCTTCCACATGAAAATCTTCCGGCCGGATTCCAACTACAACCGTACGATTCACATACGGATCCAGTCCGGTTCTTCCCTTTGAAAGCGGGATCACTTGGGATCCGATCTGAACTTCGTATCCTTCTTCGTTCTTTTTCAGGACCGCCTTCATAAAATTCATCTGTGGAGAACCGATAAATCCTGCGACAAACAGATTATCCGGATGATCATACAGCACCTGCGGAACATCCGCCTGCTGAATCACACCCTCCTTCATGACGACAATCCGGTCTCCCATCGTCATGGCTTCTGTCTGATCGTGCGTGACGTACACGAACGTCGTATCCAGGCGCTTGTGAAGTTTAATAATTTCCGTTCGCATCTGTGTGCGGAGCTTCGCATCCAGGTTTGACAGCGGCTCGTCCAGCAGGAATACCGCAGGATCGCGGACCATCGCTCTTCCGAGGGCGACTCTCTGGCGCTGGCCTCCTGACAGCTGCTTCGGCTTCCGGTTCAGCAAATGCTCGATATCGAGAATTTTCGCCGCTTCCTCCACTTTCGCCCTGATTTCATCTTTCGGAACTTTTCTCAGTTTCAAAGCGAAGGCCATGTTTTTGTATACGGTCATATGCGGATAGAGGGCATAATTCTGAAATACCATCGAAATGTCACGGTCCTTGGGCTCCACATCATTCACGACCCGGTCACCGATCTTCATCTCTCCGTCGGTAATCTCCTCCAGACCGGCTATCATTCTGAGCGTGGTGGATTTTCCGCATCCCGAAGGCCCTACCAGCACGACAAACTCTTTATCCCGAATCTCCAGATTTAAGTCCGGGATTACCTCAACATTTCCCGGGTATACTTTCCGGATGTGGCTCATTGAAATTTCAGCCATGTTATTACCTCCATGATTATTCTTTTACTGCTCCGGCAGTCAGACTCGACACGACCTGCTCCTGGAAGATCGAAAATACAACGATCGACGGGATCACCGCGATCGTGACCGCTGCAAATAGCGCTGTATAATTGAAGCTGAACTGCGACGTGAAATAACTCAGTGACAGAGGAAGGGTCCGGACACTTTCACTGCTTGTCAGGATGAGCGAAAATGTAAACTCATTCCATGTATCAAGGAAGCAAAGCACCGCGGCAGACGTCAGTCCGCCCTTTGCGCACGGCATCATGATCTGGAAGAATGTTCTGACAAATCCTGCGCCGTCGATCACCGACGCTTCTTCAATCGCCTTCGGAACCGACCGGAACGAACCGGTCAGAATCAGGAGGCTCATCGGCATATTTAACGCAGTATTCACAAGAATCAATCCGGCCTTTGTATCGTATAAGCCCAGGTGATTGACAACGCTGTAAACCGGCTGCAGAAGTGCCGTCATCGGAATAACCAGTGAAAGGGAAAGGATGAAATATACCAGCTTTTTCCCCTTGAACATACATTTTGCGAATACATAGCCTGCCATCGCAAAGATCAGTACGTTGCAGATCGTTGTGATAACGGTGACGATCACGCTGTTGGCAAAAAATCTGAAAATCGGCGCCATCGCCAGTGCATCACGGTAGCCTGTAAACGAAAAGGACTTCGGAAGAGAGATCCCGTTTGACAAGATCTCCGCGTTCGTTTTAAAGGATGAAAGCAGCACCCACACAATGGGAAAGAGTGCCACGAAAACACAAAGGATCAGATAAACGTATTTTAAAACAAACAACGTCTTATCTTTTCCGGTCATGGTTCGAAATTTCGGTCTCATCTGCTCCTCCTTCCCTTAGTAATCATCCTCGTTGACCCTCATCGCTTTGTTGATGACGGTCATACAGAGTATTCCCAGTAAAATGATCACGACGCCGATCGTATTCGCGTAGCCGTAATTATTCTCGGATTTGTAAACCGAGTACAGCATGAGCGGCAGGTTCATCGTCTTCGTTCCGGGTCCGCCCTTCGTCGTGATATAAATCAGGTCAAACAGCTTCAGCATATAAGTGGCAGCCATTACCATCGTCGTCCCGATGATTTTCCGAAGCAGCGGAAGAACGACGAACAGATCGGTCTGGATCCCGTTCGCTCCATCCACCTTCGCCGCTTCCAGTACCGAATCATCAATAGAAAGCGCCTCGGCAAGGACAAGTGTCGTGGTGTATCCGGCAAACAATGTCCAGATCACGGTGACCGACGGGAATGCCGTCTTCGTATCCATCAGCCAGTTGTGGGTGAGGGAATCCAGTCCGATCAGGCGAAGAAGCGAATTGACGACACCGAACTGCGGGTTGAATACATTTAAAAAGATCATACCCATCGCCGCGTTCGATATAATATTCGGAATCATATACGACGTCCGGACGAACTTCCAGCCTCTCGGTTTCTTATAAAGAAGAAGAGCCAGAAATACACCCAGGAAAATATGAAGACTACAGTGAATCAGGATCCATATTATTGTGTGAATGAATGAAATCCGGAACGTCTGATCCGCGAACAAATCTATATAATTCTGCAATCCGATGAAATGCATCGTACTCCCGGTCAGCTTATAATCAAACAGTGAGCTGGCAAACACGACGACGAGCGGGATCGCATAAATCAGAAGAAAAAGTACAACGGCAGGCGCCAGGAAAACCGGTATCCAACCTTTTGTCCGTTTCATTGAAACTCCTTTTGCAAAATGAAAGAAGGAGGATCTGTTTCTGCCAGACCCTCCCCATGTCTTACTGATTCTTTGCTGCGGCATCCGTCAGTGCCTGACAGAATCCTTTCGCATCCAGTTCTCCGCTGGCAAGAAGCGGGAGCTGCTGGCTCAGAACATCGAGCAGATTCGGGTACATGGTAGACTGCATCGTATCGGAACTTGCGCCTGCCGTCGGTACCATATCGAGGAACTCACCGAGCAGCGGGAAGTTTTCCTTCGCTTTATCTGTAACCTGTACCTGATCGGTCGCCGGAACCATTCCCTGCATCTCGAGCGCGGTCTGCTGTGCATGCTTCGATGTAAAGAATTTCACCATTTCGATGGCCGCCTCTTCAACCTTCGGATCATCCTGCTTCGTCACGATGTAGCCCTGAATCGGAGCATTGTAAACGAAGTTGCCCGGGAAGAGTGCAACACCGACCTTATCAGCAAAGTCCGTAGTCGTCTTCGAGGTGTCCGAGAAGTCGCCGATCATCCACGGGCCGTTCGCGATCATTGCCGTCTGACCGGAAAGGAAATTGTTCGCTGCATTCTCATATTTTCCACCGACCGCATCTGCCGTAGTGTAGTTCTCAAAGATCTTTTGAATGTTCGACGCCGCGTTGATCATCTCCGGAGTGTTATAGTCCGTCGGATTCATCGTCTGCATCAGCTTCAGTCCATCTGCCGAAGCCGTTCCTACCATCGCACCCATCCAAAGCTGTGTGACCCATGCGGAATCGGCCGTATCCATCGACATCGGGGTAATTCCCGCATTTTTGAGCTTGTCAAGCTGTTCAAAGAACTCATCCCATGTCTTCGCCGGTTCGGAAATTCCAGCCTTCTTGAACAGATCCTTATTGTAGAAATAGCCGATGGTGTTGCCTTCCGACGAGGAAGCATAGATCTTGCCGTTGCGGCTGTTGACCGTCATCGCTGTGTCGTTGTACATCGCTTTCCATTCCGGATCTGAATTGACCGCATCCGTCAGATCAACCGCAAGGTCTTTCTGGAGCACAAGATCCAGCAGGTTGTATCCGGCACCGTAGATGACCGGAGGAAGATCTCCGGTTCCAAGCTGAACTTTGATCTTATCGATATAGTTCTGATCTCCCGGAACATCTTCTTTTTTGATTTCATACTTACCCTTGTACTGCTCGTTGAACTCCTTGATCAGCTCATCACAGACGGGAGCCGCCGTGTTTGTTCCGCATTGAAAAGTCGGGTAATTGATTACAACCACATCTGAATTGCTGCCAGCCGTCTGGCTTCCGCTCGTCACGGATGTACTCTTGCTGTTTCCGCATCCCGCAAGCGCGCCTGCCGCCATAACTCCCGCAAGGACAACCGCTGCTATTCCTTTCTTTCTCATATGATTCCTCCTGTTTTTTCTGACCGGCCGGAAGTTCTTCCGCTCCGCTTCAACGTTATCGTTATTATAGGATCCACCGGAGAAAATCAAAATCGCTCTGCTTGCACAAAAGCATAAATTTTCTGTCCTTCTTTGTATGAATTCCAAGCCGTCAGGAAAAGATAGTATTTTTTTGTTTTTTACTGTGATTTTCTTGTTCAATCCATCCTCTCCTGTTTTTTCCGGAGGAATCATAAAATTCCTGTGTTATGATGAAGAAACCAGATGATACATGGATCGAGGTGAACCACTTTGAAAATTCGAAAGAAGATATCCCTGACGTTCCTCGGAATGCTGTTAATCTCCTCATTGATCATGCTCCCGGTGATCACAGAAAGCAAATACTTCAGCATCCTGATTTCCAGACAGCTCCAACATAACGCCGACGAGATGGTTTCTGTCTATGTCGACAATTTTGTGAAAGAAACGGGGGAAACGTTCGATGCGCTTCGCAGCGCCGTTTTTTTCCTGTCGACGGATCAGGGCGCACGCTCCATCATGAGCTCCGGTACATCTGCGACGCAGATCGATATTCTTTCCGTTGAACAGGCATTCTATCGCGCCTTTTCCACAAACGGATCCATCAACGCCGATATTGTGAACGCGATCTACCTGGTTCAAAATGAAACGAACTACTTTCCGATCTACGGCGGCCACTACGGATTAAATCCGGCCGAACGGATTCTGAACGTTTACCGGCAGTATTATAAGGCAAATTCAACAAGGAAGCTTTTTACGACCGCAGGGCAGGACGACTATGCGTACTTTATCACCGATTATGTGGACATCGATACAGTGAATCCTCTTGGAAAAATCATCGTTGAGCTGAACGTTCCGAACCTGTTGAATATTGCTTCTCTGCAGTCCCTGTATCCGTCCGCGGCCGCTCTGTTCAGCGACCGGAGCGGGGCGGTCATCGGTGCATACGGGAAAGAACCCCCGGATCACTTTGATACGACCGATGAAAAAACCGTTACACTGGAAGGCAAACGGTGGCAGCATTTTTACTCGGACCTTCAGTCTGACCGCGAACGGATCGATGTATTCATTCCACAGGAAGATATTCTCTCTTCGATCCGCGAAAGCACAAGAATATTCTTTGTCATCGCATTTGTAATTTTGATTCTTGCACTGTTTTCCTGTTTCATCCTCACAACGATCGTTCTCCATCCTCTCCGTCAGATGATGCAGACGATTCACTCCCTCGCGGACGGCGATATTTCCGCCCGCATGAAGGAAACCCCCTACCGGGAAACCGAACTGGTCGTATCTGCTTTTAATACGATGACCGAACGGCTGGAACAATTGTTCCATGAGAATTATGAGAAAGGACGGCTGCTGCGGGAATCGGAGATCGCACAGCTTCAGTCCCAGATCCAGCCACACTTCATTTTTAATGTGCTGGAACTGATCAACATCAAATGTATGGCCGCCGGCCAGCCTTCGATCTGTACAACGGTGCAGAATCTGGCTTCTTTGCTTCGTTCAAATGTTCTGCATGACGGAGAGCAGATGATCACTTTTCGCGAGGAGCTGGAATACGCCCGATACTATCTGGCTTTGCAGAAGGAGCGGTTTGAAGAAAAGCTTCAATATTATATTGATGTGGAAGATCCTGAGATACTGGATTATTATCTTCCGAAACTGACCCTTCAGCCGATTGTCGAAAACAGCATTGTGCACGGTCTTGAACCGAAGCGCGAAGGCGGATGGGTTCGAATCAGTATCTGGGAAGAGGATGATGCGATATATACACGGATCAGCGATGACGGGGTAGGATTTGATCCTTCGATTTTACAGGGCATCCAGGCTCCGTCCGACGTTTCAAGCGGACACACACACATTGCGCTGAAAAACGTGCAGAGAAGAATTCAACTGCTCTGCGGTGACGCATATGGCATTCGAATCCTGTCAGATCCTTCCAAGGGGACTGAAACGACCGTTATTGTCCCGATCATTTCAAGCCCGGAAAACTCCGAAGATCCGTCTGACCCGAAAGAAAATTGAGGTGTTGATCTATGATAAATGTGATGATTGTTGACAATGAGTCCGCGATTCGAAAGGGAATGCTTCATTTTATTCAGTGGACTTCTCTCGGCTGTGAGATCGCCGCACAGGCAGGAGACGGACAGGCTGCGCTTGATCTGATCCCGGCCGTGAAACCGGATCTGATCATCAGTGATATCCGGATGCCCGGGATGGACGGTCTCGAGCTGGCGTCGAGAATTTATCAGGAATATCCCGACATCAAAGTGATCATTCTGACCGGCTATCCGGATTTCAAATATGCACAGCGGGCAATTCAGAGTCACGTAGTGGATTTTGTTTTGAAACCGGTATCTGTTGAGAACCTGACCCGCGCCGTCGAAAAGGCAAAAGCGGAAATTGAAAAAGCGAAAAGCCGATATACCCTGCAGCAGGAACTTGTCCACCGGTCTCAGGATAACCTCGAACTGCAGCGCACTCTTTTCCTGAATGAACTGATACACCATCTGAACAACTCGCAGATTTACGCTATCAATCGCTCTGCGCAGCTGGGAATGGATCTGTCAAATTATTATGTACTGAAGCTGCTGATCCAGCCGCTTTCCGGTGAATCTCTGACCGATGAACAGTACGTCTCCTGCATGGAACAAACACGGAAGATCGCCGAGGACTGCTTTTCCGGCTATCCCCTGTACTTTCTCGGAAATGGACCGCAGGAATGCTTTGCCGTGATTTCCGCAACCGGCGAAGCACCCGTCACAGCTATCTGCTATGAAGTTGAAAACATCGTCGGCAGTCTCCCGATGTTCATACTGTCCATCGGAATTTCCAACTGTTTTGATAACCCGGCTTCCCTCGACCGGGCAGCGGTGGAGGCAACGCAGGCGGCACAGTTTGCTTCCTTCAATCCGGATCAGTCCGTCATGCATTTTGCAGAATTGAATGCGTTTCCTCATAAATTTACCGAAGAGATTTATGAGCTGCTCCTTCGCGTAAAGAATGCGATTGCAGGCAATCATTCCGAGGAGATTATCCAGTCACTGGACACGATCTTTGAATATTGTCATCAAAAAAATCTGACGCCGGAAACTGTGCGCAGTCTCTGCGTATATATTCATCACTTTGTGATGGATATACACTTCCCGGACCCGGAAGAAGCTCAGATGGTTATGGAGGACACGATGACCCTGTTCAAGAGGATCATCGATACCGGGGATCCGGACGAGATGGAATCCTGTATACGGAAAATCGCCGTCCGGTTTCCGGAGAAGACCTCCGACGAGTCAAAGGATACCGCCCACCTGATTCTGATGACAAAGTCATTCATCGAAGCACACTATCAGGAACCTTTGTCACTGGAACAGCTCGCGTCTCATTTTTATATCAGTCCCAGCTATCTGAGCCGGGTGTTCAAAAGAGAAACCGGCGAAAACATCAGTACCTTCATCCAGACGATCCGGATTGAGCAGGCAAAGACATTATTAAAAACGACGTCACTGAAATCCTATGAAATTGCCGATCGCGTCGGTATCCAGGACCCGGTTTATTTTTCCAGAATTTTCAAAAAGATCACGGGATGTAAGCCAAAAGATTACCGTAATACGCAGTAATATGCAATAGGCATCTCTGCCAGCGTGGCGCTGGCGATGACTTCCACAAGGCCGGTCCGCACCGTTTCTTTCAGTCCAGTTCCAGCGTCTCGAGATCATCCGGCACAAAAACGCGGCCGCGGTACTCTTCCGCCGCCTCCGCCCCGTAGCGCTGCCGGCGGGTTTCGAGGGTGCAGTCCTCCGTATGGTAGATCAGAAGATTCTTTACATGAAGACTTTCCGCGATCCGTCCCGCGTCCCTTGCCGTGCTGTGATGCTTCTTGTAAGGGCGGAACTGTTCCCTGTCCCCGTATAGGCAGAACGCCTCGTGAAATAGCCAGTCGGCGTTCTCACAATACGTCCGTTCGCTCTCATTGTACGTCTCATCCCCACAGCAGGCGAGAGCGCGGCCGTCCGCAAGCTCCATCCGGTAGCCGAACTGCTTCGCCTTTGTGGAATGCAGGTCGAAAAACGTCACCTCATGGCCGATGATATTTTTCGTCTCGCCGTCCTTCACCTCAATCAGATGGATCCGCTCATCAAAGTGCTTCGTCACCTTTTCCGGAAGAAGCAGAGCGGAAATTTTGCGGATCAGCGCGATCACCTCGTCGTGGCCGTATACGCGCGCCTCTCCCTCATAACTTCCTTCCGACATATGCTGGCCGATCATCCGCATCATCCAGATGATCCCCATAATATGATCGACATGCTTGTGCGTGACGATGATATCACGAAGAGCGCGCCAGTCAATCCCGGCGCGCTCAAGTTGCGCAAGCACCGTATTTCCGCCTCCCGCATCCACGAGCAGACAGCGGCCGTTCTCAGAGAGCACGTAGCAGGTGTTGTACAATTTCGTCACCATCGCGTTTCCCGTGCCCAGTATTGTAACCTTCACTGTGTATGATCCGCCTTTCTTCCGCTCCTCAGCACGGTCCCTTAAATCCGAACAGATGCCCCATCAGCGGCGCGTTTTCGATCCAGAGTTCGAACAGCTCGTCATCCCATCCGTACTGCTTCAGCGTTTCCGGACACGGATACTCCTCCGTCTCCTCGCGCATCGCCTCGCCGCACGCAATATCGAGCAGTTCCTCCGGCGTTTTCTTCGCGCACTCCGCCGCTCTGTTCAGTTTCTCCGCATATTTCCTCTGCGCTTCTGTCATCGCTTCCTCCCGTCCGCATCGGACCCGGAACACATAAACCGTTCCGTTTCTTTCATTATACCCGAGTCCGTGCCCGATGTCAGCCGGCTAACCGGAAAAACCGGAAAGAAGCGATTCCGGTGTGCTGAAAAAATACGATCCGGATCAGATTGCGGCCTTCTCAATCACATCTTTAAGCACTGCCGCAGAATCAGCCAGCGCGCTTCTCTCCTTTTCGCCAAGCCGAATCGGGACCAGTGATTCGACGCCGTTTCTGCCGACGATCGCGGGCAGACTGAGGGCGATTTCGTCGACGCCATAGGCGCCGTGGATCATGCTTGATACCGGCAGGATCGATTTTTCGTCCCGGGTAACCGCCTCGCAGATTCGTACCACCGGATTGGCGACGACCAGAAGAATTCCCTCGCAGTTCCGCTTTGCAATCTCCGGCATAATGGATTTAAAAATTGAAGTATTTTTCTTTACCAGATCCAGCCGCGTCTCTCCCGGCTTCTGGCCGGCTCCTGCCGTCACCACGATCACGGAAGCGTCGGAAATATCATCATAATCACCGGCGTGAATTTCCATCGGCCGGGCGAAGGGCAGTCCGTGGCTGATGTCAAGTGCCTCACCCTCCGCTTTGTTCCGGTCCGCATCAATTAAAACCATCTCGGAGAAAAGTCCGCTCTGCATCAGCGCGAATGCCGATGACGCACCGACAAAACCGCATCCGATCACAGCCACTTTACGAAGATTTACCATTTTCACTCCATCCTTTCTCCCATGTGGACGACTGTTTGTTCCTTACATGTTGAGAATACAAGAAGGGCTGCGTCTCGTATGTTGTTATCGCAATATTTTTCGTCTGGCTTGCCAACGCAACCTTACTCTTCTTTATCTGATGGTATATTTTTCGCCCGGCGTACCATCGCAAATTTTACTTTTTTATCAGATGGTAAACTCCAGTCCGGACATTCCATTACAAATCCACTTTACAATATTTGATAGTACTGAACCCGCCCGGGCTGAAGATTCATCCGGTTTACTTTGATCATGATACCATGCCGGACCGCCGCGTTCTTCCTGTTTTAATCGTTTCAAACGGGATGGGACGCCGGCTTCTTCTCAAATTTTTTAAACAGCACAAACGCCAGAACGGAAGTAATCAGCTCCGCAGCGGGAACCGCCATCCACAATCCGGCAGTGCCGAACAGAAGCGGCATAGCAAAAGCGAGGACGCAGGGGAAAAGAATTCCCCGCGAAAGCATCACGGCAAGGGACTGCCCCGCCAGTCCCAGCGACTGGAAATAATATCCCAGCATGATGCCGGGCCCCATCAGAAGATAAGCCGGCAGATACAGACGGAATCCCTCCCCGGCGAGTTTCAGCACCGTCCGGTTGTCCGACGCGAACACGGAAACGAGGCTTCCGGTCATGGTGTATCCGACCAGAAGGAACAGGATTCCCAGCGCCGTCGCGCCGGCCAGCGCGTACCGCCGATACTCTCTTACGTGGTCCATTTTTCCTTTTCCGTATGCGAATCCCAGAAGCGGCTGTGCCGCCTGCGCAATTCCCATCACGAGATTGATGCAGATCAGGGACCAGTTCATGATGATCGTATAAACAGCCGCGCCGTCTGTCCCATAGAGCTTCTGCGACTGCGCGATATAAACGAACGTGACAATGCCGGAGGAAGATTCCAGCACCAGAACACTGGCTCCGTTGCTGACCGTCGGCAGAATTTCCTTCAGACTGACCGCGCTTCTTCGGAACCGGATGTGCATTTTTTTTGCGTAAGCAAAGACGATATTCAGTCCGCATCCCAGCCCGGAACAGAGGGCCGTCGCAAAGGCCGCACCGAACATCCCCCAGCCGAGTCCGAACACGAACAGAAAATCCAGCACAACGTTCATGCCGGTTCCTGTGACCGTTGCGATCATGGCGATGGTCGGATGACCCTCGTTTTTCATGAAGCACAGCATGACAATGTCCATCATAAAGCCCGGAATATACATCAGCATTACCCGCAGATAGGGCATCACATATTGAATGTTGCTGCTGTTCGCACCGAGAAAAAACGCGAAGGGCCGTGCAAACAGGTTCAGAATCACCGCTGCGGCGACTCCGAAAACAATCGTCGCAAATACGGCCGTGCTGAAGATCCGGTCCGCCTTCTCTCTCTTATCCTGTCCGACTGCGATGGCGTACCGGCTGCATCCTCCCATGCCGAAAAGAAATCCGAAAGCATAGGTGACCGTCAGCACCGGCGTGCAGACGCCCATCGCCCCGAGAGCGACGGCCCCGAGCTTTTGACCGACGACAAACGTATCGGTAAATGTGTAGACCGCCATCAGCATCATGGACAGCATACTCGGGACAAGATATTTTCTGAAGTTCTCAAGTGTTTCTTTCTGATGATTTCCGGTGGTGGAACGTTCTGTTGTCATTTTTTCTCCCTCCTGCGCGCAAAAAAGCGCCAGATAAAATGCCGACTTACACGACATCTTATCTGGCGCTGAATTACCTTCAGTCCGCTCCGGCTACATCTGCAAACCGCAGGGTGCCTTGCCCGGCAGTTTTCATTCTAAGACAGAAAGCTGCCAACCGATGCACACGATTACAACGTGTACGATCTTACCTGTTTTTTTCATCAAAGTCAAGAAGCCGCCGGCATTTTGGGAACGTTCAGCCCAAAACATCCCGTGTAAAACCGTGCCGGACGAAAATCAGAGATACCGGTAATGTAGCACCGCTCTGCGGATCAGATCGAAGATCAGTCCGGAAACCAGCGAGAGGAGCGCAACCAGCAGTCCTCCGGCAAGAAGAATGTCGGACCGGAAGAGTCCGAGTCCGGTAAAAATGATTTCACCCAGTCCCCCGGCGCCGATCATAGCTGCCAGCGTGGCGCTGGCGATGACTTCCACAAGGCCGGTCCGGACACCGGCGAGAATCATAGGCAGTGCCTGCGGAACACGCACATGCCAGAACTGTTCCCGTCCGGTCATACCGATCCCCGCGGCGCACTCCAACATAAATTCCGGAACACCGGAAAATCCCACGATGGTATTTAAGAGAACCGGCGGGACTGCAAGAATAGTGAGTGCGGTCACCGCCGGACGTACGCCTGTTCCCATGACCGGAATCAGAAGGAACAGCAGCGCGAGGGAGGGCACGACCCGGAGGATCTGGAACGGTGCAGAGATGATCTGCTCTCTCCTGACCGACTTCGACGCCAGATAACCCAGCGGGATTCCCACCGCACAGGCAATGGCGAGAGACAGGAGGCTCACGAAGAGATGCTCCCGGATCTGCTGCAGAATCGAAGGCGCGTTCTGCTACATATATAGGATCATTCCCTGTATCATCTCACATCACCTTTCCTCTCCGCCTGTTTCATTTTCCGGACAGCGTGTTTCTCCCCGTGTTTCAGGAGCGCGTCCATGGCGATGGCCAGACCGGCTGACAGCACGCTTCCCCACAAAATTTTCACGATGTTCTGTGTTCGCATACCCGAAAAAAGAAGATCTCCGAGCCCCCCGGCATTGATACAGGAAGCGATGGTCGCAATTCCGATCGTGGACACCAGAGCCAGCCGGATGCCCGCGAAGATCGCGGGCAGGGCCAGCGGCACCTGGATCCGGCGCAGGATCTGAAGACGGGTCATCCCGATCCCCCGGGCGGCTTCGCGGATTCCCGGATCCACCTCGTTCAGTCCGGTCAGAAAGTTGCGCAGAAGAAGATACTGGTTATAGATGACCAGCACCGTGACTGCTGACGGCATCCCGAGTCCGGTGAGGGGAATCAGAAGGGCGAAGAGCGCCATGGATGGAATGGAGTAGATCACGGAGAAGAGCTGAACCAGAAACGCGCCCAGCCTGGGAATTGCTGCGGAAAGTGCTGTTAGAGCGCCCGCCAGCAGCACGGAAATTGCCAGTGTGATCAGGACAATTTCCAGATGTCTCGACAGCGGAATCAGAATTTTATCGGGATTGGCAAGCAGATAGCGGATCATTCCATCACATCCTTCCAGAAATCCTCCTGTTCCCGGGCGGAGGAGATCAGCGTCTCCACAAACGGATCCGCCGGATGCCGCACGATTTCCTGCGGTGTATCCAACTGTAACAGTCTTCCCCGGTCCATGATCATCACACGGTTCCCGAGCCGGAATGCCTCATTGATGTCATGGGTGACCAGAAGAAAAGTCCGGCTGGTTTCCGTGTGGATTCGTTTCAGTTCATTCTGAAGATTGAGCCGTGTGATCGCGTCAATCGCTCCGAAGGGCTCATCCAGCAGCATGATTTTCGGATCGGTCACCAGCGCCCGGGCCAGGCCGACTCGCTGCTGCTGTCCCCCGGACAGTTGGGACGGATAACGGCTCCGATACGTCTCCGGATCCAGATCCACCAGTTCCAGAAGTTCTGTGACCCGGTCGCGGATCCTCCCGCGATCCCACTTTTCCAGCCGGGGGATGATGCCGATATTCTGTTCGACGGTCATATGGGGAAAAAGCCCCACCTGCTGAATGACATAGCCCATGCGGCGGCGGACGACAATCGGATCCACCGTGGAAATATCTTCGCCGAAGAGTACGATCTTTCCCTCTGTGGGCTCGATGAGACGGTTTGTCATTTTCAGCAGCGTGGTTTTCCCGCAGCCGGAAGATCCCAGAATCGTGATAAACTCACCTTCCAGAATTTCGGCAGATACCTGTTGCACAGAATAGGAATCGGAACCCGAATACTTTTTTGATACATTCTGATATTGGATGGCTTTCATTACATTCCTCATGAAATGCTGTCGTAAAATGCTTTTGCGACATCCTCGTATTCCTGCTTGTCAATATCCACCTGGGCGTTGAGCTTCGTCAGTGCTTCGGTTGTGAGTTTTTCATCCACCGCGTTCAACGTGTCCGCCACATCCGGATTCAGTGAAAGCGCGTCGTTCCGGACGACCGGAGCCAGATTGTAAGGCGGCCATGCCTGTTTGTCATCTTCCAGCAGTACGTATTTATCCGTTTCAGAGAGCGCGCCTTCCGTTGTGTAAGCCGGCGCCACATCCGCCTCGCCGCTGCCGACGACCTGATATTTGAGGCTGTTGTCATATACTTTCGTAGATTTAAAATTGAAATCGCCATAGACCTCTTTCAGCCTCGGAAGTCCGTCCTCCCGCTGGTCAAATTCTCCCTGGGATGCAAAATTCAGTTCGGACGCATGCTGCTGCAGCTGGGAAATCGTGGTGATGCCGTACTGATCCGAGACGGCCCTGCTGATAAAAAGGCCCTGCCCGTCATTTCCCGGCGCATAGTCCAGCCATGTCGCATCAAACTTTTCAGCGTACTGTTTCTTTACCTCATCATACACCTTCTGCGGATCTGTGATGGGATCCTCCTTTAAAATAGAAATCAGGCCGGTTCCGGTGTATTCCGGGTACAGGTCAATGTCGTCGCTGATCAGACTGGTGTGAATCAGCGATGAGGAGATATCAAAGGTCCGCTCCACCTGATAGCCGGCGTCCTCAAGGGCGAGTGCATAGATCTCCGCTACCACTTCATTTTCCGTAAAGTCTTTTGAACCGACGCGGATCACTCCCTTTTTTGCCTTGCCGGACTTCACGCCGACCGCGGCCGAGGCAGAAGAGACGGCGGATGATCCGGATGCAGAAGCGCTCCGGCTGGTGAACTGGCTGCTGCCGCATCCGGTAAGAACCGTAAGGCCGGAGGCCAGCGCGACGATCAGGAAACGGGAAATCAAATTCTTTTTCATAGGTCAGCTCCTTTCGATACATATGGTTTCAACGGTTCTTACCTGCTCCGGGACTGATTCAGCGCCTGATCCATATCCCGGATCAGATCGTCGATATCCTCGATTCCGACGGACAGACGGAGGGAATCGGGGTAAACGCCCGCTTTCGCATTTTCCTCCGGAGTATGTCCGAAGTGCGTGGAGGACGCCGGGTGTACGATCAGCGACTTGGCGTCGCCGACGTTCGTCATATAATCAAATATCCGGACGGCCTTCAACGTGCGGAGCGCAGCCTCCTGCCCGCCCTTTACCCGAATGCACAGAATCGCGCCGGGGCCCTTCGGAAAATACTTTTCTGCCAGGCTGTGGTACGGGCTGGATTCCAGCCCCGGATAGCGGACCTCTGTGACCGCCGGGTGCTGTTCCAGAAACGCCGCAAGCTTTCCGGCATTCGCGACGTGCCGTTCCATACGCAGGGAAAGTGTCTCCATGCCCTGCAGAACATAAAATGCAGTCTGGGGACTCATGTGCGCACCGAGATCTGTAAGATACGTGATCCGCAGACGCTTTGTGAACATCTCCCGGCGCAGGGTTTCTTCATCGATCCAGTTCCGGAAGTCCTGATAGAAGGATTCAAACTCCGGGAACCGTCCGTTCAGATAGTCGAATTTTCCGCTTTCAACCACCATTCCCGCGATATTGACGCCGTGTCCGGACAGGTATTTGGTCGCGGAGTAGCAGACAATGTCCACCCCGTGCTCAAAGGGGCGGAACAGATACGGCGTGGCGAAGGTATTGTCAATCACCACCGGAATGCCGTAGGAATGGGCGAGGGCGGTGATCCGGTCCACATCCAGAACATTCATGCCGGGATTTCCCAGCGCCTCGATGTAGATGGCCTTCGTGCGGTCATCGATGTAATTTCTGTAGGAATCCACATCCGTCTCATCCTCGATGAACCGTCCTTCGACCCCGTACTGCGGAAGAGTCTTCTGAAGAAGCGTGGTGGTGCCGCCGTAAAGGGTCGGAACTGATACAATGTTGTCTCCCTGATGTGCAAGGTTCAGGAAGGTGTCGGAAATGGCAGCCATGCCGGATGCCAGGGAAACCGCGGCGCTTCCTCCCTCCAGGGAGGTCAGGCGTTTCTCCAGCACGCGGTTTGTAGGATTGGAGAAACGGACATAAGAATCTCCCTCTTCTTCATATTTGAACAGCTTCAGGCAGCGCTCGTAGCTTCCGAGTTCAAACGCCGCGGTCTGATAAATCGGAACGGCCTTGGAACGAAAATGCTCCGATGGATCATAACCGGCGTGCAGCTGCCGCGTGGTAAAACCCAGTGTATTGTCATCAAATGCTTCGTAACTGATGGGAATCCGCCTCCTTATAATACAGTGTGATCATCCGGTTCAGTCAGCCGGCCTGGAAGTCTCTCTTGGTACAAGGTGCAGCGCGTTCGCGGGACAGGTACTCTCACAGATGCCGCATCCGTTGCACGCATCCATCCGGAAGGAAAGCTCCGCGTCCCGGCCGCGGCCGGCCATGGAGATGACATCGAAACGGCATCGCTTCACGCAGCGGCCGCACCCGATACAGGCATCGGCATCGTAGGAAATGATGTGGGGCGCCTTCGGCCAGAAGCCGACGCTCCCGCGGTCCCTCTGAACCCGGAAGAGATAGCAGTCCGTGGCATTGCAGTTGCAGATGCCGTGATCGCTGATAGTATGCACCAGCCCCGCCTTGTCGGAATCCCGTATGATCTGCTTCGCCTGTTCTTTCGTGATACGGTCCGAAACGTCCCGGGTCACGAAGCTGTTGTCTCCATGGACAAAATTGATGCATGTATTCGTCGGATCCCCGGCCTCTCCGCCCAGACATTTGCAGTCACAGCGGGCCAGATAAAGCGGTCTCTCCTCCCGGTCAATGAAATCCAGCATCTCCTGCAGGGATATGATCACATCGCTGGTCGGCCGGACCGCGGGATCCGGATCCAGACTTTTTTCATATTCATTGAAATACCACCGGTCCAGCTTCTTCCGCAGATCCGCCGGAAGGGTATGATAGCGGCGGGTCTCACTGACACTCAGAACATCCAGCATGCCGTAAAAGTTATTCAGCGTGTAGTCGAAGTCCGCATCCGAGGCATCGTCCGGATCCTCCGGGGTATCCTCCCTGCGGACTCTGGAAAGGACTCCCCGCCGGAACGCGTCCGCGGCATAGTCCGGATCAAGCGACTGAAACGGAACCGGATTCCCGTCAAAGGAAAGGATAAACCTGCGGTCCTCCTCGGTAAAAAAGAAGTCGATCAGGCGGACAGCTATTTCCGGCATCTTGAATTTTTCGCCGATCTCGATCTCCTCCGGTGTGAGCGGCGCCGTATTGTATCCCTGATATTCCTCATCCAGAACGTACGGAACAGCGGCGGCGATATCGATGAAATCCTGCGGTCCGATATTCTGCACAGCGTGCCCTCCTTTCTATATCATATTTATTCCGTATGATTAATAGGTTTTTGTTGTAAAGACCTTACCACCTTTTTACCTGCCTGTCAACCGAATTATCGATCCTCCATTTATTCCGACCGCAGAGATTTCACCGGATCATTTCTGGATGCCTGCGTCGACGGAATCAGACCTGCGAGCAGGGTAAGACCGATGCTGAGCAGAATCATCATCGCCGCGCTCTTCGGTGCAAGGAAAATCTTCACATCCTCGCCGTTGATAAAGCGCGGCAGGATCCGGTTCACCGGAATCGTAAGCAGAAGTGCGGTCAGCACACCGATCGATCCGGACAGCAGCCCCGTCAGAAACGTCTCGGCATTGAATACATTCGCAACATTTCTCTTAGACGCTCCCATTGCCCTCAGAATACCGATTTCTTTTCTGCGTTCCAGCACACTGATATAGGTGATCACGCCGATCATGATCGACGAAACCACCAGTGAAATCGAAATAAACGCGATCATGACGACCCCCACGGTATCCACGATATTCGTCACCGAGGACATCATCGCGGAGATCATGTCCGTGTAGGAAATCGCCTTTTCCTCCTGCCCCGCCTTTTTCACATCATCATTGTAGGATGCGATCCGGTCTTTGATCTTGTTCTTTGCCTGGAAATTTTTGGGATAGATGTCGATCTCCGAAGGATCCTCCATCGACGCATATCCGAATTTCGTCAGATTCCCTTCGTAACTCGTCCCATTTCCTGTCAGCATACCGGACAACAGGCTGCGCATCTGATCCGGCGCCAGATTCATTTTGATCATTTTCCGAAGCGCATCCGGATCGGTAAGCGCGGTGAAATTGTCTCCCATGCCGGACATGGCCTGCCCCAGCTGCTGCTGCAGGGCATCCTGTATCTGACCCGCCGCGTTCTGAAGCCCTGCCTTCAGCATGTCCTGAATCTGCCCCGTCAGTGCCTCCGTTACCTGCTGAAGGCCGCCCGAAACCAGACTGCCGAGGTTTTGCTGAAGCCTCCCGGTATCAATAACGGAGCTCATCAGCTGCGACAGATCCTCCCTGCCCCGGCTGCTCTGCAGGTATTCCTGAAAAGACTGCGAAAAAAGAGCCGGATCCGGCAGCGCGTTCGCCTCCGCATAGGAGGAGTAACCGGAAACAAGCTGTTCCAGAAGACTCCGGATATCATCCCGGGTCAGGGAGAGACTCTGCATTCTGGATGAGAGCTCCGTAAGCACCTGGTCGATTTTTGCCTGCGTGGATGCCTCCTGCATATAATCCTGCAAAATCTGCGCCATGGTTCCCGGATCGGTCTGCGCGTCCGCATCCTGCGACAGGCGGTGCTGGAGATACCCGGGGAAATCCCCCATCACCTCCGCGGTCATCCGGACAACATCCTCTCTCGTAAACAGTCCCTCTCCTTGCGCCGTGATCTTCCGGTTCAGGAAATCCCGGACGGTCTCCGCCGTTTCCGGCGACGAAAGATAGTTCAGCACGGCATTCTGCAAGCCGGAGTAATCCGTAGACGGATTCGAGGCGGCATAAACCATATAGTGCTCCAGGACAGAAGAAAACTGTCTCTGCATTTCTTCCTGCGGAACACTGCGGATCACGCCGTCCAGAAGTCCGGAGAGCTGATCCGCTCCGATCCGGGGCAGCTTCCCCTGAAGAGCGGACAGATCCAGTCCCTCTGAAAAATCCGGACTGTCCGGACTGATTCCCGCAAACGCATCCGCCAGCGCGGAGGAATCCAGATTCAGCGTTCCTGCCTGAAGTCCCGCGGAGGACAACATACTCTTCACCGCATCCTGATCGACGGTGATCAGGATGCCCAGATCCAGCTGATTCGGATCGTTATCTTCCGCAAAAGTGTGGCCGGTGAGAACATTGATATCCGTCCGGTTCATCTGGTCCTTTACAATCCCGCTGTCTGAAGCCTGCTTCATCAGATCGGTCAAAAGTCCCTGCGTGTAGGCAAAACCGGAATCCCGCATGGCAGATGAATTGTCCTCCTTCTGACGGACGATGCCGGAAACTGTGAGAGTAATTCCATCCTTCAGCGCATTCCGCACAAAATCCGTATCATCCGATCGGTCGATCCAGATCCCGCTCTCATCATCCCGCTCATACAGCGAAGATTTGCTGACCGTCTGAAACTGCATGCCGAGAAAATCGTCGTATGTGTACGTTTTTCCGTCGCTGTCCATGACGCCGGTATTATCTTTCTGTTCACTTTTTTCCTTCACCAGGCGGCTCAGTTCGTTCCGATCCTTCATCCCGAGTGCATACAACATACTGTCATTCACACGGCCGTCATTGGAAAGAACCAGTATTATTTCATCCGCGCTCTCCGGCCAGTTCCCTGCTTCCAGAGAATACCGGTCATTTAAAATCTTCCGGCTTTCCGGCAGCATAAAAAAGACATCCATGTTCATGGCGCTCCCCATCATGGAGCTCATCTGGGAGTTCCCCAGATCCAGTCCTTCCAGAAGATTGACCGGGCTTACCTGTGTCGGATTCCCGTCCTTCTCCCGGTAAATCCGGGGCGTCACATCATAAAGATACTCAATCGCATCGCTTTCGTCACGGACCGTTCCGTCCTGATCCAGCCACTTCTTAAAGGATGTCAGGTCATTGGTATTCACCTTGGACAACAATCCCCGCATCAGGCTGCGGACCGCAATCGTTCCCTTTCCGCCATCTTTCCCCTTGTCTTTTTCCGTGTCTGTTCCGCTCTCCTGTGCGTCCGCCATACCGGATGTACCGGAGGAATTTCCCATCAGTCCGGCCATATCAAACCCTGTCCGGTCGATCTCAAGCGGATACTGGGAAAGTGCGGCGGTCTCCTGCGCAGAAATATAGCTGTTGACTCCATTGGACAGAGCCAGCACCAGCGATATGCCGATAATGCCGATGGAACCGGCGATCGCCACGATCAGTGTCCGCGCTTTCTTGGTCCTCAGATTGCTCAGACTCAGGGAAAGCGCGGTAAGAAACGACATCCCGGTCCTTCCGGCTTTCTTCCGGGGCGGCTGCGTTCCGTCTTCCGGTATTTCCGGATCAAACGGATCCGTATCGGACAGAATCTTCCCGTCGCGGATGGTCACGGTCCGGCTTGCATACTGACGGGCAAGTTCCGGATTGTGCGTCACCATGATGACGAGATGATCCCCGGAAATTTCTTTCAGAATCTCCATCACCTGGACGCTGGTCTCGCTGTCCAGTGCGCCCGTCGGCTCATCTGCCAGAATAATATCCGGATTATTGACCAGTGCTCTTGCAATGGCCACCCGCTGCATCTGGCCGCCGGAGAGCTGATCCGGTTTTTTGTCCATATGCTTTTCAAGTCCGACTTTCCGCAGCGCTTCTTCTGCCAGTCTTCTTCTTTCCGCGCCGGCAATCCCGGATATGGTTAATGCCAGCTCGACATTGGAACGAACCGTCTGATGCATGATCAGGTTATAACTCTGAAATACAAAGCCGACGGCATGATTCCGGTAAGCGTCCCAGTCCCTGTCACGGTAACGGCGCGTCGAAACCCCATTGATCACCAGATCGCCGGAATCATAATGATCGAGACCTCCGATGATATTCAGAAGTGTCGTCTTGCCGGATCCGGACGGTCCGAGGATGGAAACAAATTCATGATCCCGGAAACTGAGGCTTACCCCGTCCAGCGCTTTCTGAATAAAATCGCCGGTTTTATATTGTTTGCAAATATCTTTGATCTGAAGCATACCAATCTCCCTGCTGCCGCCCATGTCATCCGAATTCCGGACGGACACCGGCAGCTTTATCTCCACACCAGTCCTCTGCACCGGTTAAGAGCAGCCGCCAGTTCCTCTTTTCTTGGCTTTGCCATATTTCCGGAGATCCGTCCGTCTTCTCCGTACATTCCGAACCCTTCTTTCCGGAAGGCCTCTTCCCAGCCGCGCACAAGTGAGGCTACATTTTTTCTTCCATCCATTTCACTTTTGGCCATCCGCAGAAATGTCCGGGCAAGGCACTCGCTCTGCTCCCTGTCGGCCAGCTGTTCCACCAGCCGCAGATCGGTTTCCCCGTGTCCGATCAGGAAGCCTTCCGTACCCAGATTCTTATGCTTTACGCGGCCCCGCTGTTCCTTAAAATCATTTCCCGGACGCGGGGCGCGGCTGCTCTGATCCGGACCGGTCAGAGCGGAACCGCCGGCTTCCTCATATTGAAACGGAACGAGTTTGCGAACCCGATCCGTCACATCCTTCGGCTCGTAGCGGTCCATCTGGATGATCGTATCCGCCCGGCCAAAGAATGCGCCGGAGCTTCCCGCTACCAGTATCGTGCTGATCCCGGCCTTCTCATAGAGCGCGCGCATCCTGGACGAAAACGGGGTGATCGGCTCCTCATCTTCCGAGACGATTTTCTGCATCAGATCATCCCTCACCATAAAATTCGTCGCACAGGTATCCTCGTCCATCAACAGGGTCTTCGATCCGCACTCCACAGCCTCCACCACGGCGGCGGCCTGGGAGGTGCTTCCGCTGGCATTTTCGGTAAAAAAGGCTGTCGTATCCTTTTTATTCGGGAGGCGGTTGATGAACCATGAGATGTCATCGCCATTGACACAGCGCCCATCCTCCGCCCGGATCTTGACGGCAGTGTCATCGGTCACGACGTATTCTCTCCCGTCTCCTGCAATATGGTTGTAGACGCCGCGCTCCAGTGCCTTCAGAAGCGTGGATTTTCCGTGGTATCCTCCTCCGATGATCAGCGTGATTCCCCGTTTTACGGCCATCCCGCTGATCGTCCCGTGATGGGGAAGCTCCAGTGTGATCCGGTCCTCCTCCGGAGAACGGAAGGGCCGCGCATCTCTCAAAGGTCTCTGCGAAATTCCGCTTTCCCTCGGCAGAACCGCGCCGTCGGCAACAAACGCGCAGAGGGACCGCTTCTCCAGCTCGCTGCGGAGAAACGCCTGATCCTCCGCCAGATCCAGGACACCCCGGACCGTCTCCTTCTTCCATGCACCCGCATATGCTGATTCCGGTACAATCTCCGGAAGATATTGAAACAGCATCTTTTCCAGTTCCCCCGCCAGCACCGTCCGGCCGGCCGCAGGGAATCCCGCATAAAAACGGAGCGTCACATCTCCCGCTCTCCCCAGCTGGCAGGCGCTCCGGTCCAGAATCTCCTGCCCCGGCCTGCTGGCACTCAGATTCCCGCTTTTTCCTGACCCGCCGGCTTTTCCGGATACCCTGCAAAGCCGCAGGCTGAATCTCCTCAATATCATGTCCTGCAGAGCGACCCGCGTCTCATATCTTCCGCAGGCCGACTCCGGCCAGCGCGCGTCCTGCGCCTTCACCGTGACCGCCAGATCCGAAGGCGATGCAAAAGGATCCCCCTGCACATGAACAATATGCAGCACATAATCCCCAAAATCATAACTTCCCTTCAGCGATTTGTAAGCCGGATATCCCCGTCGGTCGATGCTCCGAAGAGCCCGCAGCAGATCATTTTTCGTTTTCATAAGATTCCCCTTCCTTTCTCACAAAGACGCCGCGATTCTTGTCATTTCTTCCGGCGTTTCCCTCATTTCATGCGAAAACCATAGCAGCAGGCAGGAATAAATTCCGCCGATGCGGTACGCAATCCGATATTGTTCCGTATTGTCACAGTCCGCCGGAATCTTGTCGAACTGAAAATATTCTTTCAGGACATCCAGAAGCTGAACGGAAAGTCCCGCGCGGTTCAGCAGAAGCATCCGCTCCCTGTTGTCGTAAAACGCCTGAAAAACCGGCCGGATAAAGGATGCAAAATCTGACGGAAGCAATGTTCTGTCTCCCTCTGCCTCCCGGAGCATCCGGGAGAGACAGCCGCGCAGAACTTCTTCCTTTGAGCCAAAATGGCGGTAAAAGGTCGCGCGGTGCACCCCCGCCCGCTCTGCAATCTCGCTTACAGAAATATCCGAATATTCCTTCGTCTGCAAAAGCTGCAGAAACGCCTCGGCGATATAACCCCGTATCAGACTGTGATCCAGATCTTTTCTCCTCAAAGAAAGCGACACCACCTTTTATATGTTGCAATTTCCGACATTCCGGATAAAACCGGTTGATTATAACGACATCTGTCGCTATCATTAACTATGCTTCAAGTTCAAATACATTGTCAAGGATATTTCGGGGGATTCGTATGAAAGCGTTTTTGATTCTTCTGATTCTGGCTCTGCTCGCCAGTGCCTGCGGTTTCCGCAAATACGTGTGGTTTATTTCTCTGGGTTACGGGGCTGCCGTCGCCCTGATCGGAGCCGGTCTTCTGGTTCTGTTCCGGAACAGCCTTTCGGTCGGAACCGTTCTCCAGTGCGTCCTTCTGGTCGTCTACGGATGCCGTCTGTCCGGTTATCTTGCGTACCGCGACCTGAAAACCGCCTACGCCCGCCGTATGAAGGGGGAAGTAAAGTCCGACAAAAGCGTCTCCTTCGCGGCAAAAACGGGAATCTGGGTATCTGCCGCCCTCCTGTACGTTCTGCAGACTTCCCCGGTTTTATTCCGTCTTGCGGACCGGAAGGGAACCGACGCGTTCTGCATCGTGGGATTATTGCTCTCTCTGACCGGTCTGATACTGGAGACGGCTGCCGACCTGCAGAAAAACCGCGCAAAGAAAAAAAATCCGGGACGGTTTGTGGATACCGGTCTGTTCCGCATCGTACGCTGTCCGAATTACTTCGGCGAGATGGTATTCTGGACCGGCGTCTTTCTTTCCGGAGTGACCGTTTTTCACACCGCCGCCGAATGGATCTGCTCCATCTGCGGCTATGCCGGAATCCTCTATGTGATGTTCGGGGGCGCGCGCCGGCTGGAAATCCGGCAGGACAAAAACTATGGCAGCGATCCGGACTATCAGAACTATAAATCGACAACGCCGATTATGATTCCGTTTCTCCCGATCTATTCCGTAAAAAAACACAAATGGCTGGTCGCATAAGCAAAAAGAAAACACACTTCAGAAGTGCCCCCAGGCAGAAAAGGCAGCCCATGAAACAGATTCACAATAAACCGCAGCGCCTGAAACGCGCCGAAAACGCCGCCCCACCGGAAGGCTTCAGCCTCGCGATGGCACTGGCGGACTGTCTCCCTATACTCTTCTTCAGCATCAGCTCCTCCGTTCTGGCCGTTCGGTTTGCCAGTATTCTCTTCCGCACCGGGATTTTTCTGGTAATCCTGGCCGGAGCGATGAAAGCCGGCTGGAAATTTGTCATCGCTCTGGCCGGAAAAGACGTTTCTCTTTTAAACCGGCAGATGCGGTTTCTGATGCCCGCAGGCTTTCTCCTGATCCTTCTGTCACTCTTTGCGGACCGCGAACATTGGTCCGCCGCCGCCATCCTGCGGCACATGATCTCCCTGCCTTCCCTTCTCTTCTTTCTTGCGGGAGCCGCAGGGATCCTGCGGCTGTTCTATCTTGCCCGTCATCTGGACGGCAGGGACGCAAAAGCGAACTGGAACGAGCAATTAACAAACGGGATCACCCAGCTGTGTATTCTGCTCGGTATTTTATTCTGACTGCAGAAAGCCGGCGGGCGGCGATTGAATTTTTCGTCCGGTCGGAATATAATAAACCCGTTTTACCGGATGAAGTCCTTCCGCAGAAAATCATAAAATATCGAACGGAGAATCAGACAAATGAGTGTACAGACCGTTACCGCAGCCGAGCTGGAGAGCTGGCGCGCAGAAGATTATATTTTGGTGGATATTCGGGACGAGAATGCCCACCGTCTCGGCAATATTCCGGGTTCCATCCGCATTCCGCTGAAGAATCTGCTCGACGGCGACTGCGAACTTCCCGAGGATAAAAAAATTGTCCTCTACTGCATGTTCGGCGTATTGAGCAAGACCCCCGCAGAGGAGCTGCTGGCGGAAGGCTATGACGCCTATCAGCTGGAGGGCGGCTACGGAAGCTGGCTCGTCCGCGCCATGAAATCAGAATCCGCAAATACCGAGCGGCGTGCGGAAATTGAAAAAAGTCTCCGAAAAAAATTCCGGCACGATATTATGGGCCGTTTTGTCAAAGCCATTACAGATTATCAGCTGATCCAGCCGAATGATAAGATTGCCGTATGCATCTCCGGCGGCAAGGATTCTATGCTGATGGCAATGCTTTTTAAGGAGCTGAAACGGCGGAACAAGATTCCGTTTGAGGTGGTCTATCTCTGCATGGATCCCGGCTACAGCGAAACGACTCTGGGAATGATTCAGGGGAATTCCAGTCTGCTCGGAATCCCGCTCACCATGTTCCGCACCAAAATCTTTGACGCGGTCGATAACATTCCCAAATCTCCCTGCTATATCTGCGCCAGAATGCGCCGGGGCTATCTGTACCGCCAGGCAAAGGATCTCGGCTGTAATAAAATCGCGCTCGGACACCACTATGACGATGTGATCGAGACAACCCTGATGAGCATTCTTTACAGCGGACAGACTCAGACGATGATGCCGAAACTCCACAGTACGAACTTCGAGGGGATGGAGCTGATTCGCCCTCTTTACCTGATCCGCGAGGATGACATCAAGGCGTGGCGAGATGCCAACGGACTGCAGTTTATCCGCTGCGCCTGCCATTTCACAGACACGTGCTCCGTCGACGGGCACGGAGGAACCGGCTCCAAACGTCTGGAGGCAAAGCGGCTGATCGCCCGGCTGAAGAAAACGACCCCTTCCGTCGAAGGGAACATTTTCCGCAGCATGGAGAACATCTGCATGAACGCTGTCCTCGGATACAAAGATCACGACGGAAACCGCCACAGTTTTCTTGACAACTACGATTCAGACTCCGGCGCGACGCCCTGATCAACATCCATGCCGATCAGGGCGTCTCACCGGAACATCTTATTTCAGCTTCAGACCGTCATGAAACGCCCTGCCCACGACCGGACCGATGCTTCTGTAGGTGCAGGTACTCACGTCAAACATGATCGGCTGCATCTTATCCAGATCAACTTTTCCATCCGTAAGAATGCTGTCGTCCGCCTGTGAACTTACGATCGTCCCGACGAGGATCCCGGTCTCGTCGTCCCATGACTTGACCTCACATTCCAGCGTCAGCGGATACTCTTCAATGACCGGAGCATTGACATGAGCGGATTTGTGCACATGAACACCCGCCTTTTCAATTTTATTGACCTTATTTCCGGTCTCCACGCCGAAGTAATCAGAGATAACGACGGTATCCTTCGTCGCCATCGCAACCGTAAAAGCGCCTGTTTTTTTGATATTTTCCGTCGTCTTATGCTTTCCGAGAAACAGAGTGATTTCCCCGTAATCGCTCTGCTGTCCCCATGCCGCATTCATGGCATTCGGAACCCCGTTTTCATCATACGTCCCGATGATAAAGACTCCTTCCGGAGTAATGACCGATTTCTTTCCTGTAAATTCCATGTTTTCCAACCTTTCTTTCAGTCTGCGGAACCTGTCTTTTGAATGTAACCGTGTAATCTAATCCAGTATTTTCAGGGGCTTCCACCGCAGAAAATCCCCGGATGCCAGATAATACTGCCTCCCCCGGAATTCCCCCTGAATGCTGTCATGAAACCTGCTCTCCCCATGGCAATGAGCATAAATCACCTTTTCCGCGCCATACTCCTCCGCCATATCGGTAAAGCCGCTTCGTTCCTCCAGGACATTCGTCGGCGGATAATGCAGAAACATGATGTATTTCCGGTAGCCGTCCGCCCGGGCCAGCTCAAAGGAAGTCCGCAGGCGCTGTAGCTCCCGTTCCACCAATTTTCTGGCGTGCTCTTCTTCTTTTTCGTCCCAGTCCACGATCCTTCCGCGCCGATCCAGCCAGAACGGGCCTTCAAAGGTATATCCCTTTGTGCCGACAATCGCATAGTCTTTATAGCTTTCGCAGCTGTTCTGCAGAAAGGTGAGACGGGGCCGGTACAGCCCGTTCAAGTGCTTCGTCTTCCTGGCGTCCCAGAACATATCGTGGTTTCCGCGGGTCAGGATCTTCCGGCCGGGCAGATCGCAGATATATTGCAGATCCGGTTCACACTCCGCAAGATTCTTTCCCCAGCTGTGATCGCCGACCAGCACCAGAGTATCTTCTTCCGAAATCATCTTATCACAATTCTTCCGGAACTTCTCCTCGTGATTCTTCCAGACCCGGTCCCGCAGCTGTCCGGGTGCTTTCAATTCTGATTGATAATGGAGATGCAGATCTCCGATTGCATATAGGGCCATGGCCTGATCCCCTTTCCCGTTTTCTTATACTGAAGCGCCATTTTCATAGCAGCGCCGATCGGTTCTGATTTTCTCAGCATTTTATGCGTGACCTTACCAAGACTTCGCTTTAATTCCCCGTAGCGCATCACTTCTTTTTTCCATAACCAGAACAGGATGTGCATCTTCCATTTCCCGTTGATCATGCCAATGGTATAGGCAAAGGGTTTAATATTTACGACCGGGTCATTCATGTATACTTTTCTTTTTGATAGTATGTTACAAATCAGGCTTTGGAGAAGCTTACACAAACACCCATCCTTATCCACACAAATCATATTACTGCAGTCGGCCTGCAATCAATCCATTTCTCATGTTCTTCTGATTTCGACTCACAGTTTTATCAGAGATTGTTGCTTCGATAATCTGTGACAGTACAGGATTTACATAGTTCCTGCCCTATCCGACAGGCATTCTCCAGATCCTTAGGAAAATTCTTCTCGTGTGCTAATCTCTTTTTGCTCCTACAATAAGGTTGTGGGTAACAGAAGACCTGGCAACCAGTCAGGATCTGCTCCCCTTTCATTGCTTAAGCTGTAGAATGGTATGGCATGGATCTGACGGATTTC
>Ga0256406_1000853_pt1 | contig 52188 bp, 40 predicted proteins | sample RumenRJG_03DNA_FD_185986 | JGI IMG/M metagenome (GOLD analysis project Ga0256406, IMG submission 185986) | Bovine rumen microbial communities from Lethbridge, Alberta, Canada - RJG_03 | ecosystem: Host-associated > Mammals > Digestive system > Stomach > Rumen | place: Canada: Alberta | collected...
TACAGAGGTTCAGCAGCATGCTCAGGACATGGACGAAAGCACCACAGCCTTCATTAACAGAGCGATTGACGAAACAATGGCTCGCGACAAGGAATCAAAAAAGAAATGATGACAATCGAAACTACAATGAACAAGGCAGCCGGGATCTGATTCCTGACTGCCTTTTCTTTCTAAATCATCTGAAAATGTATGAACGCATCCTTGATGGCTTTTCTCTTATCCTCCGGGCACTGAGGAACTCTGTTCCCCTCCGTCTTCGGAAGATTATAATTGATCCTCTCCACAATTCCGCATTCTCTTTTGACCTGAGCGATATAAAGGTTTGACACCTTCAGCCCGAATTTTTTCAACACGTAGGACTTGATTTCTTCATAGGTTGCCTTGGTTTCCGCACTGGATACTTCAAGCTCTGAGATATCCAGATCCACTTCAATTGTCGTGTCCGGCTTGCGTTGGGACAAAAGACAAACCGTCTCAACGTGTACCGTACCGAAAAAATTCTCGTATGGCTGAACCTTTTTCACCTGAAATCCCCCGTCTGCGAGGATCCGCAGATCCCGCGCCAGGGTAGCCGGATCACAGCTCACGTATACTGCTTTTTCCGGATTCATCCGGATGATTGTGTCCAGCAGCGTCCGGTCGCAGCCCTTCCTCGGCGGATCAACGACTACGACATCCGCATGGATCCGGCGCTCGCGGTAAAGCCGCGGCACCACTTCCTCCGCTCTTCCGGCAAAAAATTCCGCATTTCCGATGCCGTTCAGTTCCGCATTTTGCCTGGCGTCACGGACGGCTTCCGGAACGATCTCCACACCGATCACTCTTTCAGCCTTTCTCGCCAGAAACAGAGAGATCGTTCCGATGCCGCAGTACAGGTCCATCACCGTTTCCTGCCCGGTGAGTCCGGCATCCTCCAGGACCTCCTGATAGAGACGCTCTGTCATGTCATGGTTCACCTGATAAAATGACCTCGGAGAAATATGATACATCACCTCTGTCCCGTCAAGAGGCGGGCGAAGTATATCCGTGACATATCCTCTGCCCCACAGAACCTCAGTATTTCCTGTCAGAACCACATTGGTCCGCTCCGTATTGCTGCTGTACGTGATGCCGGTCATGCCGGGCACCTGTCTCAGCCGCTGTACGAGGTCATCCTGTGCGGGGATTTTATGCCCGTTAATCACCAGGCAGACCAGAATTTCGCCTGTCGCAAACCCCTTTCTGATCATCAGATGGCGCACCAGTCCCTTTCCCGTACGCTCATCAAAGGCTCTGATGTGATGATCTTCCATCCATCCCAGAACTTCATGCCGGATGATCTTGTTTTCCTCTGGAGCCAGCAGACAGTCCTCACAGGGGATGACCGAATGCGTCCTTCCTGCATAAAATCCGGCTGTCGGTCTTCCGTCTTTTCCTTCCGCGATCGGATAAATGGTTTTATTTCTGTACCGGTAAAGCTTTTCCGGTACTTTGATCGGCCGGACCAGAGACGCGGCATCCTCAAATCCGCCGATTCTTTCCAGGTCGTCTGTCACCTTTTTCATCTTCATAGCCGCCTGTGCTTCCGGCTTCATGGCCTGAAGCTGACATCCGCCGCACTGCCTCGCCATGGGGCATGCCGCCTCCTGCCTGTCAGAAGACGGATGAATCACACGGATCAGACGGCCGTAGGCAAAACGCTTCTTTACTTTGACAAGAAGCACCTCAGCCTGATCACCCGGCACCGTATCCTTGACAAATACCGTGAAGCCCGCATCGGGTCCGACGGAGATTCTGCCGATCCCTTCCCCGTCCTGTCCGATATCCAGGACATCAACCGTCACTTTTTCGTTCTTTTCCAACTCTCTCCCTCCGGATGATTTATAAAGAAAGCCGCCGCATGACAGCGTCGGCTTTATCGTTATTTCTTTTAAAAATCAGCGGTTTCTTTCAGCATGCTCTGCCGGCGGTCAGCTCAGATTGGACAGATCACCGGTTCTTCGGATATTGGAATCAAGAATTTTGTTGAATCCAAGCCACTCGCTGTCAGGCTTCTGTGCATTTGCCCTGAACAGCTCCGTCACCGTTTCCAGACGGGCATCGGCATTATCCGCAAAGTTCAGCGCCATGGCTTCCGCAAGCGCCGGTTTTTTCGGAGATCCGTACTCGTATTCCCCGTGATGAGCCAGTATACAGTGCTTCAGGTCCGATTCAAGCTCGGCCGGAAATCCCGGAATCTCTTTCGCGGCGTCGTGAATCATTTCCGCGCCGATGGTGATATGGCCGAGAAGCTGTCCGTCATCGGTATAATCGTTTTTCGGGAAGGCTGAAATTTCCCGCGTTTTTCCGATGTCGTGACAGATGGCCGCCGTCAGCAGCAGATCCTTATTCAGCACCGGATAGGTTCTGCAGAAAAAGTAACAGAGATTCGTCACATAAACCGTATGCTGCAGCAGGCCGCCTACAAAGGCATGATGAATCGTTTTGGCTGCGGAAGCATTTTTAAAAGCTCTGACAAAATCTTCATCATCGACAAAGAAATGATTCAGCAGCTGCTTCAGATAAGGATTTTCCACCTTGTCAATAAATTTGAGCAGTGTTTCATACATTTCATCGATATTGTACGGGCTCTTCGGAAGATAATCCGCGGTATCGTACTCACCTTCGGCAGCCCTGCGGACGCGCGACAGTGAAATCTGCAGCGCTCCGTTGAACCGGGACACGCTGCCTACCACGTCCACATAATCAAGAGCGTCAAAATCGTCGATGGCCGCAGAATCGGGTTCCCAGATTTTGCAGTCAATGGATCCCGTTTTGTCCATCAGGATGACGTTATTATACTCTCTTCCGTTTTTAGCGGTCGCTGTCGTCTTTGACTTCACGAGATAGATCCCGCTGACCTTCATTCCCTCATTCATTTCCTGAATGTAAAGCATACCATACTCCTGTCTTTCTTATGCTCAGCGCTCACTCACGGCTGTGGAAAAGCTTACCTGCTCATAACCGTCCGCACCTTTGCGCATGGCACTGACCGTGACGACCTCACCCGGGGACAGCGAATTCAGCAGATTCTGATAATCTTTGAAGGTATGAATCTGTGTACCTGAAATATCGGTAATGACGTCATACACCTTGATGCCCGAAAGCATGGCCGGCGAATTGTCATCCACGGACGTCACCAGAAGTCCTTCCGGCATGCCGTTCTGTCTGGAAATGGCATCCGTAACATCCTGTCCTCTGATGCCGACATAGGGAATCGGCTCATTGTTGGACAGTTCCTCAATCAGACTCTTGATGTCCGAGATACTGAGACAGATGACCGTTTCTCCGTTATCTGCGCTGAGACTCTGATCAATGATGCCGACCACATCTCCGTTCAGATTGATGAGAACGCCGCTGCCCTCCGCGCTCCCCTTGATATCCGTCGTCAGAAGACCACAGGTGCAGTCCGTGAGGAACGCCGTGCCGCTCACTGAAGTCACCGCACCGAACGCAACGGAATCACTATACCCCGCCGGACTGCCAAGTGCAAGTACCGGCTGTCCGGTTGTCACGATGTAAGAGTTGCCCAGGTTTGCGATGGAGATCTGATTCAGCGTTGTCTGATTCATCTGATCCAGCGGGACATAAATGATACAGAGTCCGGTATTCGGATCCTGTTTTCTGAAATGCGCTTCAGCAGTGGCATCATCGCTGAAAGTCACCTGGATTGTCTCCGCATCCTGAATGGCCCGGTATTCCGTGAGAATGTACAGCTGAGTGCTGTTCTCAGCAATGATCAGTCCTTCCTTCACGCTGGTACTGGTAATGTTTTCCTGGAAATAATCGGTCTCGCTGCTGATTCCGGTAACCTTTACCAGAGATCCGGATGACTTATCCGCGATGTCCATCATATCACTGTAGAGTCTGCTGTACTCCTCCAGTGTGATGCCGCTGTCCGCTGCCACAGCGCCCGCTGAAGGAGAAACGGATGCCGCTGAAGAAGTGCTGACGGAAGAGCTTCCCGTCTCTGATCCGCTGCGGTCCTTTGTTACTGAAGACGAAGCCGTATCGCTGCCGGAATCCGCTGACCGGTCGGATACCGCGTTCTCCCCGTCAGAGGTGTCTTCTGAAGTGCTTTGATGTTCCGACCGGCTTTCTGCCTCTGTGACCTCCTCCGATGAAGAAGCAGAAAGCGCCGTTACGCTCTCCTGTGCGGAGGGTTTCTCATCCTTCTGAATGGATATCATGCCTCCGGACTTGTGAGACGCATAGGCCTGACGCAGTTCAGGCACCATCCGTACGAGCACAGCTGCCGCGATCAGGCCGATCAGTACGCCTGAGATAATAATCCAGAGAAAACGAATGACAATTTTTTTCCAGTCGACAGGTTTCTTGCGAATCACCTGATCCATAAAACGATATTCAGAATCGGAAAGTTTCTTTTTGTCCTGCCCACTGAGGTTCTGTTCAGACTTATTCGGTTCCATAGTTCAGGCGGAGCCCCTTTGCTCCGGCAATGATCAGTATTTATTCACTGACAGGTATAAATATCACTCATCATGACTGAAAAACAGCCAATATGAACTATATCAGATGAATATGAACTTTTTATGAATTCCACGTGAACCCTCATGTCATATCTGGTGCCGCTGTGACAGACCGTACCGGTTGAGATTCTGACGCTGCCGGAGCCCGGGCCGGTGCCCCGGCGCACACAAAGACTTTCATATCCGCCGTTTTTAAGGTAAAATATAGAAGCTATGAATGAAAAATCTCTGAAAACACTGGAATACGGAAAAATCATACAGATGCTGAAGGAGCGCGCTACCTCCCCGGCCGGCAGACAGAAGTGTGAATCCCTGCTCCCATCGGACCGTCTGTCCGAAATAAAAAGAATGCAGCAGGAAACTTCTGATGCGCTGGCAAGGATCACCCGCTCCGGCAGTATTTCTTTCGGCAGTGCCGGAATGATCGGGCCTTCTCTGAAGAGACTGCAGGTGGGCAGTGCCCTCTCCCAGACAGAACTTCTTGCCATTGCCGATCTTCTCGACAATACAGACCGCGTCAGGATGTACGGTCAGCATGATGATCAGAACAGCAGCAGCGATTCGCTGGATCCGATTTTTTCACTGCTGGACCCGGTGCCTGCTCTCTCGGCGGATATCCGGCGCTGCATCCTCTCCGAAGATGAGATCAGTGACGACGCGAGTCCGAAACTGCGCCAGATCAGAAGACAGATCGATGCTTCCGGAGAAAGGATTCATTCTCAGCTGACTTCCATGATCAACGGACCTCTGCGCACCTCGCTGATGGATCCGGTAATCACCATGCGTGACGGCAGGTACTGCCTCCCTGTCAGAGCTGAGAATAAAAATGCTGTGCCCGGCATGGTTCATGATCAGTCTTCCACCGGTGCCACGCTTTTTATTGAGCCGATGGCCGTCGTGAAGCTGAACAATGACATCCGGGAGCTGCAGTCACAGGAAAAACAGGAAATCGAGAGAATCCTGGCGGCTCTGTCTGAGGAAGCGGCCGCTCACACCGAAGAGCTGACCTATGACCTTGAGAACATGGCCGAGCTTGATTTTATCTTCGCGAGAGCCACGCTGGCGGCAGATATGAAGGCAACCATGCCGGAATTCAACGAGGAGGGACGCATCGTGCTTCATAAGGCACGCCACCCTCTCATCGACCGCAGAAAGGTCGTGCCGATTGACATCAGTCTCGGAACCACCTTTGATCTGCTGGTTATCACGGGTCCGAACACCGGAGGCAAAACGGTGTCGCTGAAAACGGTCGGCCTGCTGACGCTGATGGGCGAATCAGGGCTTCACATTCCGGCTGAAGCGCATTCGGAGCTTGCTCTCTTCAGGGAAGTTTATGCCGATATAGGAGATGAACAGAGCATTGAGCAGTCGCTCTCTACCTTCTCTTCTCACATGAAAAACATTGTCTCCTTCCTGGACAGAGCGGACGGGGATTCCCTTGTTCTCTTTGATGAGCTCGGCGCCGGAACGGACCCGACCGAGGGTGCCGCTCTGGCGATTTCCGTGCTGGACGACCTGCACCGGCGTCATGTGCGCACCATTGCCACAACACATTACAGCGAGTTAAAAATCTACGCTCTCACCGAAGACGGCGTAGAAAACGGAAGCTGTGAATTTGATGTCGCGACCCTGCGCCCCACCTACCGTCTGCTGATCGGCGTGCCCGGAAAAAGCAACGCCTTCGCCATCTCGAAGCGCCTCGGTCTGCCGGACCGTATCATTGATGACGCATCGGCGAGAATCGGCGAGCAGGATAAATCTTTTGAGGATGTACTGACAACCCTGGAACAGAACAGGATTGCCCAGGAAAACGAACAGCAGGCACTGAACCGTCAGAAGGAGCAGCTGGAAAGACGCGAAAAACAGCTGCATGACCGTGAGCGCCGGCTGGAGGAGAAAAAAGACGCTGTCCTTGAGAAGGCCAATGAAGAGGCGCATGCCGTCCTTCAGGAAGCCAAGGATTATGCTGATAAGACCATGAAGGACTTCCGCCGCTTCGGAAAAGCCGGCGTCAATGCTGACGAGATGGAGCGGAAGCGCACGGCTCTCCGGCAGGAGATGGCCCGTACGGAAAAGAAAATGGCTGTGAAGCCGAAACCGCAGAAGGCGCACCGCCGGCTCGAGGCAAAGGATCTGCACAGAGGCGACCGCGTCCGGATCCTGAGTCTCAATCTCACCGGTACGGTGAGCTCGATGCCCGACGCAAAAGGCAACCTGTTCGTACAGACGGGAATTATCCGGACCCGCGTCAATATAAGTGATCTGGAGCCTGCCGAGGAAGAAGACAGCCGTACCGCCTCCGGCAGGGACCGCGGCCGCGTCACCGGCACCGGTTCCGTGCGCATGCAGAAGGCGCTTCATGTATCATCGGAGATCAACCTGCTCGGCAAAACGGTCGACGAGGCTGTCGCCGAGCTTGACAAATACCTGGATGATGCTTATCTGGCCGGACTGAAGTCTGTCCGCATCATTCACGGGAAAGGCACCGGCGCACTGCGGAAGGGCATCCACGAGTACCTGCGCGGACAGCGGCATGTCGACGATTTTCATCTCGCGGAATACGGCGAGGGAGATGCCGGCGTCACCATTGTTGATTTCCGGAAATAAACAGACTCTCCGGCGGCAGGTCCGGAATCGAAAGGATATTATGGCAGAAAAAGAAAAAGTGCTGATTGTAGACGATGACGAGAATATTGCCGAGCTGGTATCTCTGTATCTGACAAAAGAATGTTTTGAGTGCCGGATCGCAAATGACGGTGAGACGGCGCTGAAGGACGCAGCTGCCTTCCATCCCGACCTGATTCTTCTGGATCTGATGCTGCCGGGCATGGACGGATACGAGGTATGCCGTGAAATCCGCCACAAATCAAATGTCCCGATCATCATGCTCTCCGCGAAGGGCGAGGTTTTTGACAAGGTCCTCGGCCTTGAGATGGGTGCCGACGACTATATCATCAAGCCTTTTGATTCCAAGGAGCTTGTCGCCCGCTGCAAGGCAGTACTCCGCCGCTTCCAGGTGACGGAAAAGCCGGCGGAAGAAAAACCTGCCGCGCGTCCGCAGAAGTACGTCGAATATCCGGATCTGTCCGTGAATCTGACCAACTATGCCGTGATCTGCAGGGGCAGGACCATCGACATGCCTCCGAAGGAGATCGAGCTTCTGTACTTTCTTGCATCTCAGCCGAATCAGGTATTTACCCGTGAGCAGCTGCTCGATCACATCTGGGGATACGAATATGTCGGTGACACCAGGACCGTCGATGTGCATATTAAAAGGATCCGTGAAAAAATCGGTGAGACGGAGCACTGGGCCGTGACAACGATCTGGAGTGTCGGCTATAAATTCGAAGTGAGGAACTGACAGATACTGATGAAACACAGTCTGATGACCAAAATGATACTGATCATTGTCGCCGTGGGTGTGATCGGCTTTGCCCTGATTTCCACAGTGGCGGCTTCCCGGATCGAAAAGAAGCTGATTCTGTCAGAAAGCCGTGATATGTACCGGGAAGCTTCTTCGATCGCCGGCGATAAGTCCCTGCTGACTCTCTCGTCACTGAACAGCACCGACGGGGAAAGCGACGGGATCAGGAACCTTTATGACAGCCTCTGCAACGTCGCTCTTTATCAGGACTGCGAAATCTGGCTCATCAGCGAAAACGGCACCGTCTATCTGAACACGACCAGACCGCTCACAGAATCAGAAAAAACCGTCATCAGCGATTTTGATCCGGTGAAGCTCGGGGCGGATTATTACACAGTGGGAAATTTCTTCAATTATTTCGATGAAACGCACCTGAGTGTGATGGTTCCTGTCGCTTCCGGGATGAATATCAGGGGTTATGTGGCGATTCATGCCAGTATGAGTAAAATTGAAAACCAGCGGGAAATGATCGTCCGCCAGATGGATCTGATCTGCTTCATCGGCTATCTGGTCTTCATCGGCGTCTATGTACTCTTCTATTTCATGGTCATGCACCCGATGAAAAAAATCATGACCGGCATTCATCATTATGCCGACGGTGATCTGAAATACAATATACCGGTGAAATCAGATGACGAGATGGGATCCCTGGCTTCCTCGCTGAACTATATGTCCGACGAGATCAATAAGAGCGGTGAATACCAGAAGCAGTTCATTGCGAACGTTTCTCATGACTTCCGCTCGCCGCTCACCTCGATGCGCGGATTTCTCGAAGCGATTCTGGACGGCACCATCCCACCGGAAAATCAGGAACATTATCTGAAGATTGTCCTCGGTGAAACAGAGCGCCTGACCAAACTGACGAACGGCATTCTCACCCTGAATACGATGGACCAGAAGAAGAATCTGCTGAATATCACAAATTTTGACATCAATACCGTCATCAGAGACACAGCAGAGACCTTTGAGGGCATCTGCCGGCCGCGCCAGATTTCCATCCGCCTGCTTCTCACAGGAGATGAACTGATGGTATCCGCCGACCGTGAAAAAATCCAGCAGGTCATCTACAACCTTGTGGATAATGCCATCAAATTCAGCAGAGACGGCTCCTATATTGAAATAAAAAGCGATCTGCGCCATGACAGGGTGTTTGTCTCCGTGAAGGACCACGGCGTCGGCATCCCGAGCGCCTCCATCAATAAGATCTGGGACAGATTTTACAAGACGGATGCCTCCCGCGGCCGGGAAAAGAAAGGCAACGGCCTGGGGCTTTCCATCGTCAAAGAAATCATTTCACAGCACAAACAGAATATCACAGTTATCAGCACCGAGGGAGCAGGCACCGAATTTGTCTTCTCTCTCGATACGCCGGAGGAAGCATAACCGCCGGTTACTGTCCGGTACCGGACCGATACCAGACCGATACCGGACAGTGACCGGCGATAACAGTATGTATTGCCGGCAGTTATTGGATGAGAAGGCTGTCTGCCTGCGGTTTGTCAAGAAAACGGATTTCCTCTCCGTTCCGCAGCAGACGGTCTTTTTTGTCTGTTGTGACGCCCGCGACAGCGGCATGTATGCCGTTTTCAGCGAGTTTCCGGACCAGCCTGTGTCCATCCCGCGCCGCGATCAGGAGACTTCCTCCGGACAGTATTTCGTAGGGATTCATGCCAAAAAATTCGGTGATTTCGACCGTCTCCTGCCGGATCGGTATCGCCCTCAGATCAATGTCCAGTCCGATACCGCCCCGCTCCGCAAATTCCCAGAGTGCTCCGAAAATACCGCCTCTGCTGACATCCCGCATCGCTTCGGCGCCGCAGCGTTCCGCGATTTCAGCCTCTTTTCTTACGGAAAGAAGCGATTTCATCCCGGCGGCTTCTGTCAGAAAATGCTCCGAAAAACGGCTTCTCAGTTCATTATGCCGCCGCTCTGCCAGCATCCAGGTTGCCTCCATGCCGACCCATTTGGTGATCACGATATCCATGCCCGGATGCGGCCTGTCATCCCTTACCGCAAGACAGTTTTTATTCTCCGGCAGATCCGCCTTCTTCTGAAGGTCCGTCTTCTCCAGCCGGTTTATCTTCTCCTGCCGGTTTATCTTCTCCTGCCGGTTCATGTCTGCTTCATCCGGTTTCTCATCAGTCACCGGAGCCGCACGGCGAAAGCCGACAGCGGTCACTGTCAGCACCGGAACCGTCACGGCATCCGTGACTTCCGTATGTCCGCCGGCGATTTCCGCTCCTTCTTCCAGCGCAGCCTCATCGGCGTCGCGGATAATCTGCCTTAATTCTTCCTCTTCTGTGTCCACAGGCAGACACAGAGACAGCATGACGCATGACGGCGCAGCGCCGGAAGCCGCCAGATTATTCAGTGCGGTGATCACCGCAGCCCTCCCGATCTGTCCGGCATCTCCTGCCATCGGATCCGAAGACAGCGCACAGAGTTCTCCCTGATTCACAAGAAGGGCCGCACAGTCGTTTCCGACTGCCGGTCCCTTCTGAATATCACTGTTCTTTCTGTGAATCAGCCGGAGAACTGATCTTCTGAGTACAGCTTCGGGAAGTTTTCCCTTTCTCAGCATCAGTCATTTCCCTCCGGTTATTTATTTCGGCCCGGATCGTTACATCACGAATCCGTTACAGAGCCATTGTATACAGCGCTCTGCACATCACTGAGTCTGCCGCCCTGAATGGCCGCAGAAATACTTGCTATCGTCGACTGCGTCGCATTTCCGATACCGACCGTATACGTAAGCGGCATCATGACATACACAGACGTTGAAACCAGATCTCTCGATTCTTCCTCGCCATCAACGGTGACAACCTTGTACAGATTCGCCGAGATGCCCGGGATACCGCCGCTCATGGCGATATAGCCGAGTGAATAGGCACTGCTCTCGATAAACTTCGTCTCAATATCTTCCGGATCCGACTGTTCACTCACATAGGTAACTTTGCGGTTGGACGGCCGGTATTCCTGTCCGTAGATATTAAAGGTAACAACGCCGTCGGCGGCTTTCCCCTCGATATAAATCGGTTCTTTCGTATTGTTCACGAACTTGAAATCCCAGATCGTGCTTGTATCATTTGTGATGGATGCGTCAAAGCCGGGATCCACATAGGCAATTTTGTGTGAATGGTTGTGACGCTCCGTCACCTCAAGCTCCGCACCGAGCACCGCATCATAGAGTGTGGAGGAAACCTGGCAGATACCGCCGCCGAAGGTCTCTACAATCTGGCTGCCGCTGTAGGAAGCACCCGGTCTGAATCCGCAGGCTTCCGTCGTCGGTCCGATCGCATCATCCGTTGAGAATTCCTCTCCCGGATACACCACATGTCCATTGATATGTGCTGTCGCCAGCTCAATGTTCGTCGCATGATCCTCATCGCTGGTGTCATACTCCGTCGTGGCGGTGCCGAGGAGATCCGTGATCGTAGAAAGATCCTCCGTCGTATCCTCGTATGGCGTGATATCCGCATCCAGCGCTACACCGCCGTCTCCGCCGTGCCATTCGCTGCTGATATAGGCCATGATTTTTGCCACAGAGGCGTCCTCATTCACGGATACGCCGTCTGTACCGTCCGTCAGGGTAAAGGTGTAATCGTCGTTCAGGATCAGTCCGTTGGACTTCGGTTCACAGTTCAGGTTGCCCATGTACTGTTCCAGTGTGGACCGTACGGAAGCTTCATCCGCAGCCAGATCCAGGCAGAGAACAATGGGGCCGTCGGTACTGAGCTTTCTGTCCGCAAGAAAACGCTTGAAAATATTGCCCTGATTCCCGACGGAAACGGCCTCCTGCGCCACCAGACGGTTGGTATAGGTCACGCCAAGGCTTGCTGCCGTCACGTTGACACTGCGGCTGCCGGCATAAAGTGTGATCGTATCCTGACCGATTTCGATCATCCTTTTGTCGATCGCGTCCTGTATCTGCTTCAGCGTCATACCGGTGACATCAATATCATCGACGTATACGCCGAATTTTCTGTCATAGGTGCCGGCATCGGACGAACCGGATGAAGCGGTCAGATTCTCTGATGTGACATTCGTATCACCGGCGGAAGACGCCGCTGAAGAACCTGTCTCTGCCGCGTCTCCCGAAGCCGAAACAGCCGCCACACTTTCACCTGTGATGGCACTGTCTGTGGCATCCGCATAGACTGCCGCGACAGCCAGACCTACAACCATCATGGCGATCAGGATGATCGCAATAACCGCTGTAACTCTCTGTCTGCGCCTGATTTTTTTCTCCCGTGCTGTTAATTTACTGTTTTCTTTCATTCTTCTCCTGCATCAGTTCTTTGCAGCGCGGAGTTTCTCATAAACCTCCATCACTGCATCTCTGTCCGGCATCGCAGGAATGGCACCGCGCTTCTGCACACACAGTCCCGCGACTGCATTGGCATAGAGCACGAAGTCCTCTGCCTGCTCCTTTGTCAGATCCTCCGGACGGACATTCTGTGTCGCCATACCGTAAAGGAAACCGCCCCAGAATGAATCACCCGCTCCTGTCGTATCAACGACTTTACCTCTGAGTGCCGGCTCATGGATTTCAAAGTTCTTTGTTCTGAGCATCGCGCCGTCGCCGCCAAGGGTGACCACCACGCATTTCACGCCATGATCAAGAAGATAAGCCGCAGCCTCATCGGGATCATCTTTCCCGGACACAAGACCTGTTTCCTCATCAGAAATCTTCATCAGATCCACATAAGGGATCATGGAACGGATCTGTTCCTCTGCCGCCGCCCTGTTTTTCCAGAGCGGTGCGCGGTAATTCGGATCATACGAAATAACCGCTCCCGCCTTTCTGGCGCGCTGCACGGCAAAATTCGTCGCGCTTCTCGCCGGCTCATCCGTCAGCGAAAGGGAACCGAAATGAAAAATCTTCGTGTGATCAAGAAGATCCGTATTCACTTCCTCCGGACGGATCATGGTGTCCGCGCCCGGCTTTCTGGCGAAGGAAAATGTTCTGTCTCCGTTATGCAGTTCCACAAAGGCAAGTGTCGTAAATACATCCGGATCGACGACGAGTCCCTCCGTACTTACATGCTGCTCTTCCAGCGTGCTCTTCAGCAGCGCGCCGTGCATATCATCACCGACCTTGCCGATAAATGCGGTTTTCAGGCCCATCTTCGAAGTCGCCACAAGAACATTTGCCGGCGCTCCTCCGGGATTCTGCTCAAAAATCGTATGACCGCTTTCGCCCTTTCCACAGGGTGTAAAATCGATCAGAAGTTCTCCCATGGCTACGATATCATACATAATTTCGACCCCCGTATTATGCTTTGTCATATCGATGCTTACGATATTTTATCCCAGATTATCTCTGTTGTCCAGCAGGTCACACAGAATCCGGGCTGCGGTCGGGTAAAAAAATACCGGAAACCTGTCGAAGCCAGATTTCCGGTTCTTTATCGAGCGCGAGACGGGATTCGAACCCGCGACCCCGACCTTGGCAAGGTCGTACTCCACCCCTGAGCCACTCGCGCATGATCTGTTCAGTTCTTTTTCGCTCGAACTGACGATGAATATAATACTTCACCGTCTCATAATTGTCAACCCCATATTTCGGGAAATTGTCATCCGGCGCCTGACGAACCCGGGAAGACTTCTGCTCCGTTGCTCAGAACCGCCGTCAGAATATAACGGTTATCCGGAAAATGCTTTCCTGATGCGTGTTCAAGCCGGATCAGATCCACATCGACCCAGAGCTCCTCTGCCGCCGTCGTGATATGCGCAAACATCGCACCGAAGCTCAGAAGCTCCTGGTGATGATGATCCATGGATTCTGACCGGTGCTTTCCGGAAAATACATGAATTCTGTTTCCCGTGACGACGAACCGCCACGGCTGGGAATTGTTCACTGAAGGCGCAAGCCTTGCCGCTCTGAGAATCATCTGTGTCCATTCCTCCGGCTGTTCTTTCATGTAACAGATTTTTTCCAGAGGGTATCTCCGGCATTCGCTCTCCTGCCTCGTCAGTGAGCCACGGGGCCTGCCGAAGGTCATCAGTCCCATGACCTGAAGTTCTCCTTTTCTGACATAGTTTTTTCTGACGGCAGTATTGGACAGGATACAGGAGCCGAGTCCCAGCGTGACCAGATAGAGCGCCATCTTCTCCATCCTGTATCCGATATTCATCAGATCATTGACACAGCTCTCGGAATAAAAAATCAGATAATACGGGCCCTCAGGTTCTCCGGGCATTACGAAATGGATTTTTTTCTGTGTGCCGTCGTACACCGTCATCGCCGTATTAATCTCACCGAAGACATCGGGGATCTCATTAAAATAATGTGAGATCTCACTCAACGTATCCTCGCTGATTCTGTCTTTTGTATATTTCCTTACCGATCTTCTTGAGAAAATCGCCTCATACGTATCCATATGCGCATGTCCCGTCCGTTTGCTCTCCGCTGCCGTTCCCGTTCACCGAAATTTACCGTGAGATCATCATCTATATGCCGGAAAAGCCATCTTTCATTTCCGGCCGAGAAGGCAGATACATTCTGTCGACCTTGTCCATGGGAACATGTCCACAGGCCAGGCCTCTTTCGCCGCATATCCTTCTCTTCGGAATATCCGGAGATCCCGGCCAAGCGTTTCCGGTTCACATGAGATATAAACAATCCGGGAAGGCGATGCGCCGGCAGCCGCGTGAATGAACTTCTCTGTACTGCCGGTCCGGGGCGGATCCATGAAGATCACGTCAAAGTGCTCTCCTCCGGCCGTGGATTTTTCGAGAAAATCCCCCGCATCATCTTCATAGAAGGTAATATTTTTTATTCCGTTCCTCCGTGCATTCACTGCGGCATCCCTGACAGCAGCGCCGTTCAGTTCAACGGAGGTTACAGACCCCGCTGCAGAGGAGGCGATGATGCCGATGGTACCGATACCTGAATAGGCATCGAAAACGCGCTCCGCCCCTGTCAGCCGGGCGAGGTCGACAGCCTTCCGGTAGAGCACTTCCGTCTGCACGGGATTGATCTGATAAAACGATGTCGGCGAAATCCTGAAAATTCTGCCGCAGAGCGTATCCTCGATATAGCCCTTCCCGTAAAGAACGATATTTCTCGTGCCCAGCACCATGCTGGTCCGTCTGTCATTGATATTGAGGACGACCGAAGTGATCTCCGGATGTCTGCGGCGGAGCACCCTGACGAAGTTGTTCTTCGACGGAAAGACCGGCGAAGCGCATACCAGAACCACCAGTACCTCACCGCTTGTTTTCCCGACTCTGACCAGCACATGCCGGAGCAGTCCGGATCCTCTGTCTTCGTCATATACCGGGATCCGGAAGGACGGGAGGAGACCGCGTATGGTGTTGATGATCTCATCCGCTTTTTCATCCTCGATCAGACAGGACGTCACCGGGATCACATGATGCGTTCCCTCTTCATAGATACCGGAAACGATTTTGCCGTCACGATGCCGCTGAAAAGCCGCACTGACCTTGTTTCTGTAATGGAACGGATGCGCCATGCCGGCAACCGGATGCACGTCGATGCCCTCCCCGAGCATCTTCCGCACATAGCCGTGTTTCTTTCTGAGCTGTTCCTCATAAGTCAGATCCAGATACGCACATCCGCCGCATTTCCTGCTGATCCTGCACAGGCGCTGTCCTCCTGAAGCCTTCTCCCGGGATTCGCTCTGACTGCGTTCTCCTGAAGCCTTCTTACGGGACTCGCTCCGGCTGTGTCCGCCCGAAGCCTTCTTCCCGCCTTCGCTTCGTCTGCTCTCTTCATGCTTGCTTCTGTCGTTCTTCCGGGCATCCGCTTTCAGATGATCCTGCGGTGCATGAAATTCATAGTGCATCTGATTTCTGTTCGAGCTGTTCTTCTCCATGTTTTCCTGTCCGAAATTTTCCATTTCGAATTTCCTGACTGTCATAACCCCCGGGGCACTCGATATCCTGCCGCCCGGATTCCTTCTTACCTGAAATCCGGTGTGCCGTACATTTCGTAAGGTGTGATCTGATAGATATAATAGTTGATCCAGTTTGCATACAGTGCTGCGGATGTGGCCCGCCATCTCAGCACCGGTTTCTCATCCGGATTGTCATTCGGAAAATAGTTCTTCGGAAGAGCAATGTTCTCGCCCTTCTTCAGATCACGCCGGTATTCTTTCGCAAGTGTCAGCCTGTCATACTCCGGGTGGCCCTGGACGAAGATTTTTCTTCCCTCATCTGCCATGCCGAGGAAAAATCCTGCCTCCTCGGAATCGGCAAGAATCGTGACGTCTTTGCACTTCTTCAGCTCCTTCAGCGGAATCTCGGTATGGCGTGAATGCGGGCACCAGAACTCGTCATCAAATCCGCGGACAAGCGGAATCTTCCGGTTGTGCACGCGATGCCGGAACAGGCCGAACATTTTTTCCTGAAGCATTCTTTTTCTGATGCCGTAAAAATGATAAATGGCAGCCTGCGCTCCCCAGCACTGATACATGGTTGAGGTCACATGGCCTTCTGACCAGTCCATGATTTCCGTCAGTTCATCCCAGTAGTCGACCTGCTCAAATTCTATTTTCTCGATCGGCGCACCGGTGACAATCATGCCGTCGAAATAACGGTCTCTCACATCGGCGAAGGTCACATAAAATTCGTTGATATGGCTGATGGCCGCTTTGTTCTTCTGGTGATGGGTAGCCGGGATCATAAAGGTGATGTTGAGCTGCATCGGCGAATTGGAAAGACAGCGGAGAAGCTGAAGTTCCGTGTCCTCCTTCAGCGGCATCAGATTCAGAATCAGAATCTGCAGCGGCCGGATATCCTGATGCGTCGCACGGTTCTCATCCATCACAAAAATATTTTCATTTTCCAGCACTTCCTTCACCGGAAGATCATTCTGTACTTTAATCGGCATAACTGAATATTCCCTTCTGCTGCTCTGTCTTTATCTTTCTCCGTGTCCCGTTCGTCCGCCGGGGCACGTTCTGTTTCCAGGTACACCATACCACAAATGGCGCCGGTACTGTATACGTCTTCACAGTCCTTTCGCCTGTTCTGTCATTGACGATCCCGCGTCCGTTCCGCCAGAACTGCCGCTTTTCTCTTCGGCCGGCGATGCGGTTGCCTTACTGTCAGGGCTGACGTTCTGCTCTTCCGCCGGCGATGCCGGTTTCTGTCCGGCAGAACTGCCGTTTTCGAACATGGTCAGAAACTGATCCTCTGTAATGACCGGTACACCAAGCTTTGCCGCCGTTCTGTTTTTTGTCGATGCGGATGCCGCATCGTTGTTGATCAGGTAATCCGTCTTTTTGCTGACAGAACCGGTCACCCTGCCGCCCTGTTTTTCTATGAGGTCTTTCAGCTCTTTTCTGCCGGCAAAGTGGTTCAGGCTGCCGGTGATCACAAAAATCCTGCCCTGAAGTTTCTGCTCCACTGCCTCTCCGTACTCCTTTTCAAAGGTCAGATACGGAAGAATCTCATCGACGCTCCTGCTGTTTTCCGGATCCTTCCACCAGTCACAGAAGGTCTTTGCGATGACACTGCCGATGCCCTCTATCTCCGAGAGCCGCTCCGAACCGGCATTTCTGATGGCACTCAGGTCCTCGTGAAAATCGCGCGCGATGATTTTTGCCGTTGCGGCCCCGATGTTCGGGATGCCCAGGGCGAAAAGGAATCTGGAAACGGTCGTTGTGCGGGCGCGCTGAATGCCTGCCAGCAGTTTTTCGCAGGATTTTTCTCCGAATCCCTCGAGCGAAACAATCGTCTTTTTATGTTCTCCGAGTCTGAACAGGTCCGCGCGGGAATGAAGCAGTCCGTGCGCCATAAACGTCTCCAGCGTCGCCTCGGAGATACCGTCCATATTCATCGCATCTCTGCTCACAAAGAGGATAAAGGAGCTGATGGCCTTGGCCGGACAGCCGGGATTCGGACAGAGAAGTGTTTCCACATCATTTTCGCTGTGCAGTTCCGTCGGTCCTCCGCAGGCGGGGCACCGGTCGGGAATTTTCAGTGTTCCGCTTCCCGTCAGATTGTCCGCGATCTGCGGTATGATCATGTTGGCCTTGTAAACCTCAATCTCGTCGCCGATCCCCAGGCGGAGCTGTCTGACAATGCTCACGTTGTGCACGCTGGCACGGGTCACCGTGGTTCCCTCAAGTTCCACGGGATCGAAGACAGCCACCGGGTTCAGAAGTCCCGTTCTTGACGGGCTCCACTCCACTTCCTTCAGGTGTGTCACTGCCCGTTCATCTGCCCATTTGAACGCCAGGGCATTTCTCGGATATTTTGCCGTGGTTCTCAGGGAAGCACCGTACGCGATGTCGTCATACAGCGCCACCAGTCCGTCGGAAGGAAAATCATTCTCTGCGACCTGAGTGGAAAAATAGTCCATGGCCTCATCCAGCGTATCTCCCGTGACCACACGGTATTCCACTGTCTGGAATCCCTGCTTCTGCAGCCAGAGAAACTCCTGCTCGTGAGAATTGTGGAAATCCGGCGTCAGGAGATTTTCCGGCGGCTCCCCGGCATACGTCTCCCGGGCCTGTCCTGCCCCTTCCAGTCCTTCGGCACGGACAAGGGTAAAGACATAGAGATACACCTTTCTCTCCGCCGTGATTCTGTTATTCAGCTGGCGCACCGAGCCGCTGCAGAGGTTTCGGGGATTTTTATACTGCGCATCGGCATCCCCGATCTCCTCGTTGATGCGGTTAAAGTCGGAATAGGTAATGATTGCCTCTCCGCGGATGACAAGCTCACCCCTGAAGGCAATCCGCAGCGGAAGGTTCACAAAGGTCCTGGCATTGTTCGTGACCACCTCACCGATCAGCCCGTTGCCGCGCGTCACGGCCTTGATCAGCTCGCCGCCCCGGTAGGTCAGAACAATGGTGAGGCCGTCCATCTTCCAGGACAGAAGCGTCCTGTTGCTTCCGATAAACGCCCGGAGCTGCTCACGGTCCTTCGTCTTGTTCAGTGAAAGCATGGGGCTTTCATGCGCTTCCTTCGGCAGTGAATCCACGGCTTCATAGCCGACATGCATGGTCGGCGAGCCGGCAAGAGTAATGCCTGTTTCTTTTTCAAGCGACTGAAGCTCATCATAAAGTCCGTCATACTGAAGATCGCTCATGATCTCCCGGTCTTCCGCATAATAAGCCTTTGATGCCTTATTCAGCATACCGATCAGCTCGGTCATGCGCTGTTTCTTTTCCTGTATGTTCATGAGCGGTTCCTCCTCCGCTGATCTTTTCTACGGCATCCGCCCGTTACAGTCTTTGCCGCCGTACACTTCATCCGCAGCCGTGCACCTCATCAGTTCCTTCCGCTCTTCCTCTGTCAGCTCCCTGATTTCATACGGTTTCATATCATCCAGCAGAATATTGACAATACGAACCCTCTTCAGTGCGCGGACGTGATAGCCGAGCGTGTCACACATGCGACGGATCTGACGGTTCAGTCCCTGCGTCAGAATCACGCTGAGATCGTATTCTCCCGTCTTTTCAGCCCGGCAGGGACGTGTTCTGACATGGAGTTCCTCCAGCCAGACGCCGGAAGTCATTTTCTTCAGAAAATCATCCGTGACCGGCCGGTCTACGGTGACCAGATACTCTTTCTCATGACCGTTCCGGCCGCGCATCATCCTGTCAATCAGATCTCCGTCATCCGTGAGAATCATCAGTCCCTCGGAGTTCCGGTCAAGACGCCCTGCATATGTCACCCGTTTCGGATACTTCTTTAAAAAATCGCCCAGGCTGTGTTCTGCCCCGCTTTCGAAGGTGCAGATCATGCCTTTCGGCTTATAAAATTTAACATACGTTTTTGCTTCCGGCAGATGTACGGTTTTTCCATCCACACAGACGGTGTCATCCGCGGAAACATCCATACCCTGCAGGGCTGTTTCCCCGTTAACAGAAACATGACCGGCTTGTATAAGCCGGTCAGCTTCTCTCCTTGAACATATGCCGCATTGACTCAGATATCTGTTAATTCTCATCAGCCCTCACCGCTGCCTGTTTCCGATGCTGAGGAAGACGAAGTACCTGCCGTGGATGACGCAGATGAAGAGGAAGAGGACGATGAAGATGTGCTGCTTCCTCCCTCCAGACTGCTGACATAGCTCTGAAGCGCAGGATCGGACGCAAGTACACTGTCATAGGCACTCTGTACCTGATTGATCAGCGAGGAAGCCTCTGCTGAATTCGCTGCATCCGTCATCTGCTGATTCTGTTCTTCTGTCAGATCCTCGACAACCTGGCCGTCCTGGATATACAGCTCCGTCAGGCCGGGAATGTTTTCCTCAAAATCCCTGTACTTGTACGTGTACTGAACAAAGACAATCTGCGCGCCGCCGTTTTCCGGATACGTATAGGACACAATATCGTTGTAAGCCTCTACCGCAGGATTGGCCTGAGTGCTCAGCAGTGAATTGAAATAATTGTTTACCGTATCCGATACCGTGCTGTCCGCATGATCCAGTTCAATCGTCGAATCATCGATATTCAGTGAAGCCGCCGCCTTAACAACCGTCGTGCCGGCAGAAGAGGAGCTCACGGAACTGTCCTTCTTTACAGACTCCGATGACGTCGACGCGGACGGCACTGCCGAGGTCGTCTGTACAGTCTCCTTTGCCGCTGAAGACGAGGCGTTTCCGCTCTTCTTCACTCCGTTCACAATAAGAAGAACGACTATGATAACAAGAATGATCACGCCCACAATAATAATGTAAGGCAGATAGTCGGAAAGCCATTCCAGGAACGGATTGTATTTCCTCTTTCTTTTCTTCTGTCCCTGACGGCTGCTGCGATGACCGGAATCGTATCCGGATTTCCTGCGGCGCTCCGGGCTGTTTTCCTGGTGCTCCGCACGCTCATGTGCACTTCTGCCGCTGTCTGTTCTGTTCCGGCTTCCGGAGGTACGGCTGCTTTTCTGTGCGCCGCCCGAACGCGTCCCTGTACTTCTTCTCTCTGCGTTTCCAGACGGTTTCCTGCCGCTGCCGTTCCTTTCGTTACGTCCGTCCTCACGCTGCGATGCTTTTCTTTCTCTGTCTGTATCCTGAGTACGATTCTGTTCTGACATATCAGTTTCCCCCTGACATCAAAATTACAGAGTTATTGTAACACATCATTTTCATGTTCGCACTGAAAATCCGAGGTCAAAAATGACCGGCGCCCCCGATAACGGAAGTGCCGGCCATTCTATGCGCGTCTGGAGGGATTCGAACCCCCGCCACACGGTACCGGAAACCGTTGCTCTGATCCCCTGAGCTACAGACGCATATACTGCTGCAGCGGCGACGCATACCGGTTTCCTGCAGCAACAGCTGAATTCTATCACAGCGGATAAGGTATGTCAAATTCATGATACTGGTGTCAGTAAGTCATTCACCCGCTCTCGCACAGGTGCGGCGCGGGTGATGACTTTTAACACTGTGATCATATCATGATACAGGTGTCATAAGCATGATAACCGGAATATGATGGGAACTTTCAGAGGATTCAGTCGAAAGCGCCCGCGCTTCTGCTGTAATGATAGACATGATCAGACAGCACATCCTCGGGCTCAACCTGTGATGAATTGACAGCGGTGACCATATGATCCAGCATTTGCCGGTTATAAGATCCCGTGTCCGGCAGGATCAGACATTCATGAATACTGCTCGGCAGGACAAAATAATCGGATCCGAGGCTTTTCGCAATCGCTTCAGCTTCCCCGGGGATGGCAATCGTGATGGCGCCGAGACACTTCCGCTCGTTGGTCAGGATATAAAGCGGACACATGAATCCGGAAATACCCGCCGTGTTCTCACCGTCGCACGTGCTCATGTCTTCATCCGCTCTGCAGGCACTGTCACACGAGCCCATGCCTTCATCCACTCTGAAGGCACTGTCACACGCGCCCATGCCTTCATCCGCTTTGCAGGCACTATCACACGCGCCCATATCTTCATCCGCTCCACAGGCACTGTCACACGCGGTCATGCTTTCATCCGCTCTGCACGCTCCGTCATCTGCGCTCATCTCTTCTTCTTCGAAAGCACCCGCGGGTACGGCAGCGGTCACGACACTGCCTCCTGCGTCGCCGGGACTCCAGACCTCATTTTCCATTTCCATGAGAACACTGCTGAGCTTTCGGAACACGGGATGCATACCTGCCGTATTTTTCCAGGCGTCGCTGAAAAGCTTTCTGCTGCTGATTCCCCAGTACGCCAGATGTTCGCTGCGGATGGTGATCACGCCTCCTTTCAGCCAGTCCGAATTCGCTCTGTAATAGCAGATAACCTCGAGGTCGGACCACTGCCGGTGCGGAACCTCTTTCAGAAGCTCGTGATTCCGTTCTCTGCTGATCAGCTTGCAGTAGATGTCTGAAGAAATGTCGTCATAACTTCTGAAAAAATCCTCAGGAACGCCCTTCTTTTTTCTGGCCATCTCATATTCGTGGAGAACCAGCCTGGCCAGATGACGCACGGGCACGCCTTTCCTGTGCTCATGATAAAGATCATGCATGTCAACGGACGGAAGCAGTCTGTACATGCCGCTGCCCAGGATCAGATTTTCCGTGGCAATGTCATTGTTTTTTCTTTCCCTGCTGAAAGAAACCTCAATTCCCTCTTCTGCTGTGTGAGTAATTTCATCTGCGAGTGCACTTCTGAATTGCTGATAGTTCATAACGACTCCTTTTCCCCCTGGGCGGAGCTTCCCTGCTCCGTCGGAAATGATGTGATTCTGCCGTCAGGGCAGAACATAATGAGACAGGATCCGCATTCTGCTGCGGATGTAAAGAATATATATGAAACGCTCCGTACGGCGGCAGACGAAGGGATGCGCACCCGGACATTTTCCGGAAAAAACGCCGTCCTGAGCCGGCAGAAGCCTCTCATAATCAGAAAAAGGGAAAGAAAAACTGATGGAAATGAATACAGGAGACAGGAAGGCACGGAACATGCCCGAAAATAAAAAGAAAATAAAAAAAATATATGAAGATGAAAATATATGAAGATGTATGAAGATATATGAAAGATGAAGATCCGGAACAGACGTGAGAAACGCGAAAAAGAAAAAAGGACAGGCCGGACAGATAAACCAGATACCGGAACCCGCGGAAAGCATCACTGACCGCGGTTTCCGGATGATCTTCGGATAAAACTCAGACTCTCTTCAGATATTCACCGGTTCTGGTGTCGATCTGAATCTTGTCGCCCTGGTTAACGAACAGCGGAACCTGAACCTCCGCACCGGTCTCAACGGTAGCCGGCTTGGATGCGCCCTGTGCGGTATTGCCTGCAAATCCGGGCTCAGTCTCCGTAATCTCCAGTTCTACAAACAGCGGCGGCTCTACAGCGAATACATTTCCGTTGTAGGAGTTCAGCTTAACGACCTCGTTCTCCTTAACGAACTTCAGAGAATCGCCGACGATATCGCTGTTGACCGCAACCTGATCGAATGTCTCAGGATCCATGAAATAATACAGATCTCCGTCGTTATAGAGATACTGCATATCATGACGGTCAATTCTCGCTGACGGGAACTTCTCGGTCGGACGGAATGTCTTCTCAACAACACCGCCATTGATAACATCTTTTAATTTCGTTCTTACGAAGGCAGCGCCCTTACCAGGTTTTACATGCTGAAACTCCATAACCTGGCATACCTTTCCTTCGATCTCAAGGGTGATCCCGTTTTTAAAATCACCTGCAGCTACATCTGCCATCGTTATTCCTCCTTATGACCTATTGTATATTATTACTATTTTCAATCTTATAAAAAATCAGACATTCTTTATTATATAGGTTCCTCACAGAATTTTCAATACCGTCTTACGTCTTCCGTCTCCACTCATCATTTCAGCCTGTAACAGAAGCCCGCGGAGGCTGTGCTTCCGTCAAAATCAAGCGGAACGGCCGGTTTTCCCGTATCTGGATCCTCTATGCCCGCCCAGATTTCCTCCGGCATGTCTTCTGACGGAAGCTTCACAGTGACGGATGTCTTCTCTCCTCCCGCAAGCGAAGTCAGATCGAGGTCCGTCTCCGTCCTTTCCGCAGATCTGAGTATTTTTTCCGCATCTGAAACAGCCGTACCGTCCGCAGATACTTTCCTGCTGCCGTCATTTTTCTCTCCGCTGACCGTGTAGAGACTGAGCGGCCATTTTTCATAAACCGGCGCTGTTCCTTCATTCATGACGGTCAGCGTGATCTCATATTTCTATCTCCTGTCTTCCATGAAAAACAGAACCTCATCCGAGCGTAATCTCCAGATGATCCTGATCTGCCCTGACAAGCCAGAGTCCTTCGGCCGCCTTACTGAAGCTGCCGCCCGTCATGGACACCGGCTCCTTCCCGGGATCCAGCCGGAGCAGAAACCAGGCCTCCCCCGGAAATCCTCCGATATCCGCCGTCAGCACACCGTTATCCTCACTGGTTCTCAGGGACAGTCCCGAATACGCGAGGGTGGCCTCTCCGGCTTCCGTCCCCGTCATGTTGCGGAGAGAAGGCGCGGCATCCTTAATGTATGAAAAGTATTTTTCAAATTTCGCGCGCATCTTTTCCCATCCGTCCGCCGCACCTCTGTCGGGATCCAGGGCATCATCCGGATGCATGAAATGAGACTGTACAAACTGAAAATTGAGCTCTGAAAAAGCGGTCAGATACTGATAGTCATCGATTTCCGTTCCCGACACGATACGCGGCGTATTGATGATGCCGTCTTCGCTGACGCCGTAATCCTGTACACAGGAGACGCTTCCATCGGACGGCAGATAACAGGATGCGATGATTTTTATGTCGGGATCGGCCTCAAGCAGTGCCTTTCTGCCTGATGCCGACAGAATATTTGACGGCGGCTTCCATGTCATGCATGGACGGCCAGAGCTTATAGTCCCCGAGCTTCATGCGCTCATCCGTTCCGGCAAGACAGAGCGGCTGATGATTATAGCCGTGAATGCCGATTTCCCCGCCATTGTTGATCAGCGTATTGCCAAAGGACAGAAACCGCGATGTCGTATCGTTTCTCTTAAATCCCTCTTCTCCCGCCGTCACATCGTTTTCATAGGTGTGAAGCCTCACACGACTGAAGTCGCGTGCTTCCATACCACGTATTGCCCGCGATACGGACTCGCTGCCTGAGATACGGTCTTTATGCCGTGACTTTATGCCTCAGCATAGAGCGCTGCATGAAGACTAATGAGATCAGACAGTGTGCAGGTGCTTCGCTTTGCGCATGCTGGAACGTTTGCCAGTATGCGTTGCTCTTCCGTCACCGAAAGAGACTTTAGGATTTCCCGTATAAAATATCTCGCTCCTATGTTATAGGATGCATTTAAATCGCAGTTGTAAACCTTACCTGTAGAAAACTCACAGACAGAATAACTCCCATTTGTCTTCGTGGAATCTTTTCCGCGGAGGACTTTACCGGAACCGTCAAAGGCATATTTCGATGTTCCCCACGCACAGATACGGCTAATCCGCATACCAAACCTGTGGCAGCGATTTTCCACGATAGACTGAATGTCTTTGGCACGCCACAGAGAAAGGCGCTGTTTTTTAGATCCGCGTTTCTTTCCGGTAAGGTCCAGATACTCGAATACTACGGTATCCGCATTGTACTGAACAGCGGTATCCACAATAAACGCAGCAGTTTTGGAAGCGATGTCTTTGTTTACGCCGTCTGCAAGCCGCCAGAGATTGTGAACATTGTGCGATCCGTGGCACTGCGCATACCTGATACGGTTGATTTTACGTTTCAGACAGTCGTATTCTTTCGGGAGCTTTAGAAAATATCTTCCGATGACCGCGCCGTCTGAGCGCATAACCGCACAGGTACAGCAGTTGTTGATTCCGAGATCCACTGCCAGGATAGTCTGGTCAGAAACAGGAATTTTATGCAGGTCAGTCTTATATTGGAATGCAAAATCCAGATACCATTGTTTTCCGCGCTTCTGAAGAGTCGGGACACATTCTTTGAAGGAGGCGCAGTGACGCCGGATATAATCCACATCCGATTTCCGTAATTTTACGCTGATCCAGTCCCAGGTATTGCGAACAAAAGCTTTCAGTTTCGCTGTGTAAGTCCCCGTACGGACAAAGCAGTTGTACCGGTACATGGCAGGATAAATGAAGCCGGTTTTTCCAAGGACCGGACGTCCGCCGCGTGTTTTGGGATCGGACATCTTCCAGGAAGCAAAATGGCTGTAATAAGAAGATACTTTGCCATAAGCCTCCGCAATGGCAGCACGCCGCAGATACGATGGAAATTTATAAAATCTGGTACTGAAACTATATGGCACAGAAGGATGCGATGCGGTAGAGACCGTCAGGTTTTCCGTCAGATTGACCGCCTGTTTGGAAGTCATAACAGATACGAACTGTTCCCACTCACGGTAAATGACATTCGTAAAAAAATCTACTGCAGCACGGTATAAAGCAACTGTCTGCGCAAAGACTTTGCTGTGTTCTTTTATCTTTACGGAATACATCACAGTCTCCATACAGATTTACTTCTCCTTCTGCGAACGGATATACTGTTCTACCTGATCACGGCTTCTGTCACTGACTGTCACGATACAATATGACGGATTCCACAGATGTCCGCCCCAAAGCTGCTTTTTAAGCTCCGGATGATGTAAAAAAAGCGCGGAAATCCGAAGTCAGATTAACCACTCCAGATCCCCGCGCTGTCAAAGTCATTTCTGTCATTAAGATCCTTAATTTATTGTTACAGTAACTGTTTATTATTCCTGGCTGTAAGTATCCAGAAACTCCCCCAGTCTCTGGCATGCGGACCGCAGTGTCCTTCTGTGAGGCAGATAGACGATCCTGAAATGATCCGGCTCCGGCCAGTTGAATCCTGTTCCCTGCACGATCAGCACATGCTTCTCATGCAGAAAATCATAGGCGAACTGCATATCATCCGTGATATGGAACTTCTCGACATCAATCTTCGGGAAGATATAAAAGGCTGCCTTCGGTTTGACAAAGCTGATGCCCGGAATTTTTTCCAGCTCTTCACAGATGCACTCGCGCTGTTCATAAATTCTTCCTCCGGGCACAAGATACTCATTGACGCTCTGATAGCCGCCGAGTGCGGTCTGGATGACGGACTGGGCCGGCACATTGGAGCAGAGTCTCATGTTCGAAAGCATGTTGATTCCCTCGATATAATCGGAACCGGTGGCCACATTGCCCGAAATCACCATCCACCCGACACGGAAGCCGGCGATCATATGAGACTTCGAGAGACCGGAAAATGTCACGCAGAACAGGTCCGGGGCCAGGGAGGCGATGGACGTATGCTTCGTTCCGTCCATGCACAGGCGGTCATAGATCTCATCGCAGAAGATCATCAGCTGATGTTCTCTCGCCACTCTCACAATGTCCTGAAGGACCGGTTCCGGATAAACCGCGCCCGTCGGGTTGTTCGGATTGATCACCACGATGGCCTTTGTTTTTTCGGTAATCTTCGACTCGATATCCTGAATATCCGGATACCAGTCGGCCTTCTCATCGCACAGATAATGTACGACCTTTCCTCCCGCCAGGGTGGCACAGGCTGTCCACAGCGGATAGTCCGGCGCAGGAATCAGGATCTCATCTCCGTCATCCAGCAGTGCCTGCATCGACAGATTGATCAGCTCGGAAACACCGTTGCCGGTATATATTCTGTGGAGATCAAGGTTCGGAAGATTTTTCAGCTGATAATACTGCATGATGGCTTTTCTTGCTGAAAAAAGCCCGCGGGAATCGGAATATCCCTCGCAGTCGGCGATGTTCGCTTTCATATCGTACACCACCTCATCGGGTGCCGTAAAACCGAACGTCGCGGGATTTCCTATATTCAGCTTCAGAATCTTCTGGCCTTCCTCCTCCATTCTTGCGGCTTCCTGAACAACCGGTCCTCTCACATCGTAAAGAACATTGTCCAGTTTTGTCGATTTATTGAATGCGCGCATTCTCTTATACCTCCATCTGTTTAGTCAGTCTGAAAGAAACGTCCCTGTGAAGCCGGACGGACCCTACTGCTTCAGCAGTTTCTGCAGCTCGTCCATAAATGTGTTGACGTCTTTGAATTCCCTGTAAACAGACGCAAAGCGCACATAGGCAACCTGATCCAGATTTTTCAGCCGCTTCATAACCATGTTTCCGATTTCAGAGCTTTTGATTTCCTTCTCTCCGCGATTATAAATCTCATTCTCCACAGAATCCACCAGATCATTCATCTGCTGGACGGAAACCTTCCTTTTGCGGCAGGCGAGCATCACACCGTTGTATATTTTGTTTCTGTTGAACGGTTCCCGGCTGAGGTCCTTTTTGACGACGACAACGGGAATCGTTTCCACTCTCTCATAGGTTGTGAATCTCTTCCCGCAGTGATCACAGACCCTGCGCCGCCGGATGGAATTATCTTCCTCCACCGGGCGTGAATCCACAACCTTGGTATCTTCTGAATTACAGTATGGACATTTCACCTTACCTTACCCCTTATTCCCCTGTATTGCTGCTGTATCCACCATGACAGCCCTGCCTTTGCTGCCTGCAGAGCCCCGCTGTTCCTTCTTTCGGTCTCAGCTGATCTTCGCACCGCACTCAGAACAGAACTTTGCGCCCGGACTGAGCGGCGCGCCGCAGTTCGAACAGAACTTCGGGGACGCTCCCTGTCCCGCTCCGGCTGCTCCTGCGCCTCCTGCTGCTGCTCCGTTCTGCGCATTTCCGGCACCGCCCGCAACATTCCCGGCGAACTGCTGTGCCATCGCCATACCGGCGCCGATGCCGGCCATGGCTCCCGCCGCTGAACCCGCGGCACTTCCGCCACCGCCGGAAAGCGAATCGCCGAACGCGATCTGCTGGTACTTGTTCACATCGCCGATCATGCCCTGCGCCGCCGCTTTTTCCTGCATCTTCTGAACTTCTTCCGGATAGGAGAAGCTCGAAACGGCAAATGCGGTGATTTCAATCCCGTATTTTATGGTTTCATAGTCCAGGTCCTGCTGAATGCCGCGGGAGATTTCCGCCGCCGAGGCCTGGAGATTGAACATATCCTTTCCCTCACCCGCAATATGCTTCATCAGCAGCTGATCAAGACCGGAGATGATTCTCTCTCTCAGGTCATCCACCGTGAATACGTCCCGCACACCGGCGATTCTGTCGATGAGCGTCTGATAATCACCGACGCGGCAGCTGAAGGTGCCGAAGGCACGGATCGGAAGACCTCCGGGCAGGCCGGCCGCCGGAATGCTGATGGCATTCTTTGTCCCCCATCTGTCTGTGATTTCCTTTGTATTGACAAAAAGCACCTCGGCCCTCAGGCCGCTGTTAAATCCGAATCTGAATCCCTTCAGCGTGGAAAGAAAAGGAATGATCTCCGACTCGATGTCGTATCTGCCCTCATCCCGGAACACACCTTCCACTCTTCCGTTGTACAGAAAAACCGCATCCTGACCGGGTCTTATGATCAGCTTGCTGCCCTTTTTAATCTCCTGATTTTTCCATTTCCAGAACAGCGTTCTTTCATCGTTCTGTTCCCACTCGACTACGTTGGCAAACTCTTTTCCGAAAAGTCCCAAATCGCACCTCTTTTCTGTCAGCTGAGGCCAAGGTTCTTCTTCATTGCTTCAAGCTCGTCATCTATATCTGACCTGCCTTCAGACGAATACTTTGCCTCGAGGTCTTCGAGGCTCTCTTCCTTTCTGTCCTGACTGTCAAGTTCAGCACGGGCATTGGCCTCATCCAGCATGCGGTCCGCCTTCGCTTCCATGCGTTCAAACTGGCTGATGCCGTCTGTACGGCTCATGCTGCCGATTTTTTCGTTCATCTCATTGATATGCTGCTGAGTTTTCGCGGCAGCGACTTTGGAACGGATGGTATCCTTTCTTTCCTGAAGTGTGGCGATATCCTGCGTCAGTTTGTCATGCATCTGACGCATCCTGTCGGCCGAAACCTGCGTGGAATCAGCCAGCTGCTGCTTCGCCTCGCGTCCCTTCGTCAGTTCCGCCTTCTTCTCAAGGAAGCGGCGGGCATCCTGCTCATTGCCCTCTTTCAGTGCCTTCTCCGCATAGTTCTGATACTTCGCGATTTCCGCATCTGTCTCGTCCAGACTGCGCTTTGCCCGGGCCGCATCAGCCATAACCGATGCCGTCTCCGCTTTCACCTGCCCCAGTTCATCCTGCATGTCGCGGAGATACTGATCAATCATCTTCTCAGGATCCTCTGCCTTATCAAGCATGGCATTGATATTGGCCGACATAATATCTCTGAATCTCTTTAAAATCCCCATATTTTCCTCCGACTTTTCTGAAAGTTCCATCCGATACTGTTATCATCATATTATGATATAGGTGTCATATGTATGATAACCGTCAATAAGTCATTCACCCACTTCTGCACAAGTGCAACGTGGGTGATGACTTCTGACACTGTTATCACATATTATAAAATGACGGAACGTTTTTGTCACTTACCAAGTGTGAAACAGTCTTCTGAACGGTAACGGTTCTCCGCATCAGTAGAGCTGTGAAAGGTCGGACAGCCGGCTGACGGCCAGTCTTGTCACGGTCTCATAGACGAAAATGTCCGGTTTTTCCTCTGGCATGACAGCAGAGGGCTTATTGTCGCCAAAAGTCATGACACTGCTGTCAAATTCATAACGGATGACATCATCCAGAAAATAGCCGAAAGAATCCTCGTACAGATAGATTTTTCTCGGGTCGGCACCGGTCGCATGAAAGCGGTAGGCGGTCTGAATATCATACTCATCGACTTCAGAGGGGTTCCGGTCTTTCTGCTCCACGCTGTACAGCGGTGTCACCGGATAAAGATTCCGGATGCCCATCATGTCGGCCAGATCACATGAGGCATTTCCCTCTGTTGTGATGCTGACACGGCTGCTGTCCCATGACGGCATGCTGACGCCGAGCTCTGCCATGAGAGGTCGGGCTCCGATGTAAGCGCCCAGCTTGTTCCAGTGCGTATCTCCCTTCATGTAGGTCGTGATTCCCTGATCCTCCAGTTCCTGAGACGCGTTCTGAAGTTCCTCCAGCGGATACACGACACGAATATCGGTATTCTCCCTGAGGTAGGAAACGATCTGAGAGACCGCGTACGTATCCGAGGGCTCCCCGCAGGAACCCGGCATATACCGGCTGTACACGCGGTCCTTGTCCGGTGCGATATACAGCACAAACTCTGCTCCCTGTGCCGCTGCCTCATCCCGTACCGTGATCAGGTTCTCCGCAATCTGCCGGAGCTGCTCCTGTGTCAGTGTATCCGTCCCGAGATATGCATCCATCGCGCCGTCCATATTATTGAAAAGCCAGTCACTCTTTCCCGGAATCACGCTGCTGTTCGTCGAAGAATGAAAAATCCCGTATTCCACCGCACCTCTCAGACTGATCATCTGATTCCGGAACGGGATGTGGTCATTCACCCAGTCTTCAAAAAGCGAAGGAAATGCCCGGATCCCCGTCTCCGTGACAGAAGGCATGGACGAAAGCTCCCGCTTCTCCGTGTTTTCTGTGTTCACGACATTTTTCAGAGGAATCCAGAGGAACCACGCCGTGGCCGTCAGCATGATAAAAATCGCGATCATGATAACGTTCCGGGCCTTTGTTCTTTTATGGTCATGCATCTGCGGATCCTGCATTTTCAATGTAAACCCTCCCGTATGCTTTCGCCGTGCAGAGGCAGTGCTTTGTCTGCCTCCGCCCTTTTTCTCAGAAACAGAAACGGTCAGAAGCGGAAATAGATAAACGGATTATAGGTACTTCCCGAAAGGCTGACGAGAGAGAAGAAAAAGATCAGCGTGCACCAGATGATTTCTGCCGCAGACATCTTCCACTTCTTCTCCGCCTTTTCTCCCGCAAGCCGCTGGAACCATCCCAGTCCCGCAAACGCCAGCACCGCGGTAAATAAGGTATAGGCATCGATATATCTGCCCGCTGCCGCACCCGCTCCCGTCCATGTCCACGGAAGGATCATTCTCTTCAGATACGACAGCGCCAGTCTGATATCTGTCACCCTGAAAATCACGAAACCCGCATTGGTGATGAAAAAGGTGCAGATCCAGGCGAAGACGCGGTTCTTCTTCAGGACCTTATCAAAGCCGAGACGCTCCACCACAACGCAGATCCCGTTCATCAGTCCCCAGAGCACATAGTTCCAGTCGGCGCCGTGCCACAGGCCCGTCAGGAAGAAAACGATCATCAGGTTGAAGCAGGTCCTTGCCAGTCCCTTTCTGCTTCCGCCCAGCGGAAAATACAGATAATCCCTGAACCAGGAACTCAGGGAGATATGCCATCTCCTCCAGTATTCCCGGACGGAAAGCGATGTATAGGGATAATTGAAGTTTTCCATGAAACGGAAGCCGAACATTCTTCCGAGACCGATCGCCATGTCCGAGTATCCGGAGAAATCATAATAGATCTGCATCGTGTACATGAGCGATGCCGCCCAGATCAGCACAGGCGAAAGCTGGTCCTGCGGCAGTGCGTAGATCCGGTCAACGGCCGAAGCCAGCACATTGGACAGCAGCACCTTTTTGCCGAGCCCGTAAGCAAATCTCCGGATGCCCGATGCCGTCAGTGCAGGCGTCATGGTGCGGTCCTCGATCTGGTCAGCCACATCCCTGTACTTGACAATAGGTCCCGCGATCAGCTGCGGAAAAAACGATACATACAGTGCCAGCCGCAGGAAATTTTTCTGGGGTTCGCACTCCTTCCGGTACACATCAATCGTATAGGAAAGAGCCTGAAAGGTATAGAAGGAGATGCCGATCGGCAGCGCGATGTTCCGCAGCGGCAGCGAAGCCCCTGTCAGATGATTCACCGTGCCGATCAGCATATCCGTATATTTAAATACGCCGAGGAGCCCCAGGTTCACGATGACATCAGCCACCAGAACCACTTTCCTGCGCTTCGTTCTGTCCATCAGAAGGCCGGCCGCCCAGTTAATCAGGATCACCGCCAGCATCAGAAAAATATAGACCGGCTCTCCCCACGCATAGAAAAAAATACTCGCGATCAGCAGGAAGATGTTGCAGGCCCGGATACCTCCGGCTTTCCTGAAAATAAAATTGCCGATGAAGACCACCGGCAGAAAAATCCACAGAAATATAAAACTGCTGAAAACCATGTATCCTCCGTTCAGCCCGCAATCGCGTGCGCCGCTCCGAATACGCCGGCAGAAGCAAGACCCATGATCACGCCGGCCATCGCCACACCGAGGAGAACAGCAATGACGCTCTTCTTAAATCCCATATTAAGGATACTGGCGGCCAGCGTCCCGGTCCAGGCGCCGGTTCCCGGGAGCGGAATGCCGACAAAAATCATCAGCGCGACAAATGTGCCACGGCCTCCCTTTGCCATCAGCTTCTCTCCGCCCCTGTTTCCCTTTTCAAGAATCCAGCTGAAGGGACGGCCGATCACCTTTTTATCTTTTCCCCACATCAGAAGCCTTCTGGCGAAAAAGTAGATGAACGGCACCGGGATCATGTTGCCGATGACCGCGGTGATATAGGACTGAAGGAGCGGAAGCCCCATGCCCACTGCCACAGGGATGGCGCCCCGGAGCTCGACAACCGGTACCATGGATATAAAAAACACAATCAGATATTTCTTCAGCATAACTTTTCCTATCCGTTTCTCAGGCATGAACGACGCCTGCGGCGGCAAGAATCAGCACTAATGCGCCAAGCACAATCCGGTACCATCCGAACACTTTGAAGTCATGGCTGCGGACAAATTTCATCAGAAAACGGATGATAAAAATCGACACAACGAAGGCCACCGCCATGCCGAGCAGAAGAATGCCGAGCTCATAGCCGGTAAATCCTCCGGTATACTTGGCGAGCTTCAGCACTGAAGCGCCGAACATGGTCGGAATGGCCAGGTAAAACGTAAATTCAGCCGCTGCCGGTCTGGACAGTCCGATCAGGATACCGCCGATGATGGTTGCTCCGGACCTCGAAGTGCCGGGGATCATCGCCAGACACTGGAAAAGTCCGATAATCAGCGCATCCTTCCATGAAATTGCCCTGACACTTCTGACACGCGGCGCCTTTCCGCGGTTTCTGTTCTCTATAACGATAAACAGAACACCGTAGAGAATCAGCATCAGTGCGACAGTGACCGCATTATACAGATGCTCATCGAGCCAGTCGTCCAGCGGAAGACCGACAATCACCGCCGGGAGCACCGCAACGATGATCTTCAGCCAGAGGACGATTTTGTCCATATACAGCCAGTGGTTCGCAAACTTCTGAAAGCCTGCGCCGGCGCCCTCCGTCTCCTCATGGGCAAACTGCGACTTTGCGGGCGCTTGGGCCGGTGTGTGGAAAGGCCAGAGCTTTTTAAAATAAATCACCATGACCGCTATGATCGCCCCGAACTGGATGACGACATCAAACATTTCCATGAATGCGTCGCTCATATCCATCGGAAAGAGACTGTTAAAAAGGATCAGATGTCCGGTTGAGCTGACCGGAAGCCATTCCGTCACACCCTCGACTATGCCGAGGAGGATTGTCTTTAAAATATTCATAACTGCCTGACCGCGTTATTCGTTCGCGGCATTTCCCCTCTTCAGTATCTTTGCGATATCGATCAGTTCAAGTTTCTTGATATCCGTGTTCTCGAGCGACGTTGCAAGCGCGCGCGCCGTATCGACAGCGGTGATGACATTGACGCCTGTCTCAATGGCGTTTCTGCGGATCACGAAGCCGTCCTTCTGATGCTCCGCACCCTGCTCCGGGATATCGATGACGAGATCGATCTTATGACCGAGGATCAGGTCCATGAGGTTCGGGCTCGGCTGCTCGATCTTGTTGACGGCAACACAGTGAATGTTCTGTGACTGCAGGTATTTCGCCGTTCCCCTCGTGGCAAAAATATGATAGCCGAGCTTCTCGAACCGCGCGATGATCGGCGCCATCTCCTCCTTCTCACTGTCACGGACAGTGACGATCATATTGTGATACTTCGGCAGACGGACGCCGGCGCCCAGGAAAGCCTTGTAGAGTGCTTCATTAAAGGACTTCGCAATGCCGAGGCACTCACCCGTGGATTTCATCTCCGGTCCGAGCGAGATATCCGCGTCACGGATCTTCTCGAAGGAGAATACCGGCATCTTGATCGCCATATAGGCAGCTTCCGGCTGCAGTCCCGGTGTGTAGCCGAGATCTCTGATCTTATGTCCGAGAATCACCTGCGCCGCCAGCGGCACGATCGGGATACCGGTGACCTTGCTGATGTAAGGCACGGTTCTCGAGGATCTCGGGTTAACCTCAATGACATACACCTCATCGTGATATACGATGAACTGAATATTGATCATGCCGAGCACGTGAAGCGCATTGGCAAGCTTCTTCGTGTCGAGCTCGATTTTTTTCTTGATCTCCGGTGTGAGATCCTTGGCAGGATAAACGGAAATCGAGTCACCGGAATGAATGCCGGCTCTCTCGATATGCTGCATGATGCCGGGGATCAGGATGTCCTCATCGGAATCGCAGACCGCGTCGACCTCGATCTCGGTACCGTTCAGGTACTTGTCGATCAGGATCGGGTGATCCTGCGTATAGCGGTTGATGATGCCGATGTACTTGCGGATATCTTCGTCGCTGATGGCGATCTGCATGCCCTGGCCGCCGAGTACGTAGGACGGACGGACCAGAACCGGGTAGCCGAGTTCATTCGCCACTTTCACACCTTCCTCAGCCGTATACACGGTATGGCCTTCCGCTCTCGGGATGCCGGTCTGACGGAGAATCTGATCAAATCTCTCCCTGTCCTCTGCGGCGTCCACGTCAGATGCGCTCGTGCCCAGAATCGGAACGCCCATCTTCATGAGCGCTTCCGTCAGCTTGATCGCGGTCTGTCCGCCGAACTGCACCACCGCGCCGTCCGGATGCTCAATGTTCACGACATTTTCCACATCCTCCGGGGTCAGCGGCTCAAAGTACAGTCTGTCGGCGATATCGAAATCCGTGGAAACGGTCTCAGGGTTGTTGTTGATGATGACCGTCTCCCATCCTTCTTTTTCAAATGCCCATGTCGCATGAACAGAGCAGAAATCGAACTCGATACCCTGGCCGATACGGATCGGTCCGGAGCCGAGGACAAGCACTTTCTTTCTCCTGTTCTCCGATGTATCGACAACAGCCTCGTTCTCCCCGTCGTAAACAGAATAGAAATACGGCGTCTGCGCGGCAAACTCGGCAGCGCAGGTATCAACCATCTTGTACGATGCGGTGATGCCGCTGTCGTGTCTCATCTGCTTCACGTCCGCTTCCGTCAGCTTCCCGTTCAGATCTGCGATGAGATAATCCGGGAATTCCATCCTCTTCGCAAGGCGGAGAAGCTCCGGCGTAAGTGTCTCCTCGCGGAGTCTATTCTCCATGACGGTAATGTTATGAATCTTGCTGATAAACCACAGGTCGATCTTCGTGATGCTGTGGATTTTTGAAAAATCCATGCCGCGGCGGCACGCTTCCGCGATACGCCAGATCCTCATGTCATCGATGATCGCGAGATCATGTTCCAGCTGTGCATCGGAAAGGCCCGTGAAATCATATGACATCAGAGAATCCACATGCTGTTCGAGCGAACGGATGGCTTTCATCAGCGCACCTTCGAAGTTCGTGCAGATGCTCATGACCTCTCCGGTCGCTTTCATCTGCGTGGTGAGGGTTCTCTTCGCCGTGATAAACTTATCGAACGGCAGACGCGGAATCTTGACGACGCAGTAGTCGAGCATCGGTTCGAAGCTCGCATAGGTTTTCTTTGTAATGGCGTTCGGAATCTCGTCCAGTGTGTAGCCGAGGGCGATTTTTGCGGCCACCTTGGCGATCGGATAACCTGTCGCCTTGGAAGCGAGCGCTGAAGAACGGGATACACGCGGATTGACCTCAATAACGCAGTATTCGAAGGAATCCGGGTTGAGGGCATACTGCACGTTGCATCCGCCGGTGATACCGAGCTCCGTGATAATGTTCAGCGCGGAGGTACGGAGCATCTGGTATTCCTTGTCGCCGAGCGTCTGGGACGGCGCCACGACAATGGAATCTCCGGTATGTACACCGACAGGGTCGATATTCTCCATGTTGCAGACGGTGATCACGTTGCCCGCGGAATCACGCATGACCTCGTACTCAATTTCCTTCCAGCCGCCGATGTAGCGCTCCACCAGCACCTCATGAACACGGGAAAGACGGAGTCCGTTTGCCAGAATCTCACGGAGTTCCTGCTCGTTATGCGCGATGCCGCCGCCGGAACCGCCGAGCGTATATGCCGGACGGAGAACGACCGGGTAGCCGATCTGCGCGGCGAAACGCATGCCGTGATCGATGCTGTGAACCACCTCGGAGGCCGCGACGGGCTCGCCGATTTTTTCCATGGTATCCTTGAACATCTGACGGTCCTCGGCCTTTTTGATGGTCAGTGCCGTGGTGCCGATCAGACGCACATGATGTTCTTTCAGGAAGCCTCTCTCATCAAGTTCCATCGCCAGGTTCAGTCCGGCCTGGCCGCCCATCGTGGGCAGAATACTGTCGGGCTTCTCCTTCAGGATCAGCTGCTCGACAACTTCGACAGTCAGCGGCTCGATATACACGCGGTCGGCGATGTCGCCGTCGGTCATGATCGTCGCAGGGTTCGAGTTCAGCAGCACGACCTCAATGCCCTCTTCCTTTAAGGAACGGCAGCACTGTGTTCCTGCATAGTCAAACTCGGCCGCCTGTCCGATGACAATGGGACCGGAACCGATAACCAGTACTTTTCTGATGCTCATGTCGCGCGGCATTACTGATCGCCTCCCATCATACTGATAAATCTGTCAAACAGATACGCCGAATCCTGCGGTCCCGGACATGCCTCCGGATGAAACTGCGTGGTAAAAATCTTTTTGCCGATGTATTTCAGTCCCTCGTTGGTACCGTCATTGACGTTGACATACGCGGGAACCGCTACGGCCGGATCCAGGGATTCGGTATCCACGACATAGCCATGGTTCTGTGATGTAATATAGACTCTTCCGTTCTCCAGATCCTTCACCGGATGATTGCCGCCTCTGTGGCCGTATTTCATCTTCCTGGTCTTCGCTCCCGTGGCAAGCGCCATCAGCTGATGGCCCATGCAGATCGCATAGATCGGGACATCGGAGTCGTACAGTTTCTTTACTTCTCTGATCTCATTCGGACAGTCGGCGGGATCTCCGGGGCCGTTCGTCAGCATAATGCCGTCCGGATTTTCCTTCAGAATCTCCTCAGCCTTCGTCCAGGCAGGATATACGGTCACATCGCATCCCCGCTGATTGAGAGACCGGATGATGTTATATTTCACGCCAAAATCCACGAGGGCGACGCGGTATTTTCTGCCGGTCACCTTTCCCGCCGCCGGCGCGTTCTGATGGGCTTCCGTGTAGGCGGGGCTCGTCACACCGCCGGAACGCGTATCCGTCGCCGGCCAGAACTCGGTGTCGGTGCAGGTCACTTTCTCGACCTCACAGCCTGTTCTGTAGGCGCGGATCAGCTTCATCGCCTCTTCTTGAGGCCTGCCGTCTTCCGCGATGCGGCTTCCGTCCGTGGTGATCATGCCGTTCATGGTGCCGGACTCCCGGAGGATTTTTGTCAGCGCTCTGGTATCAATGCCGGCAACACCGGGAACGTTATACCTTTTCAGAAAATTCTGGATCGTGTCACTGCTCCGGAAATTGCTCGGCAGCTCCGACAGCTCATGGACAATGAATCCGTCCATATACGGTCTGAGAGACTCCTGATCACTGTAGCAGATGCCGTAATTGCCGATCAGCGGCCATGTCATGCAGACTGCCTGTCCCGAATAGGAAGGATCTGTCAGTACTTCCTCATAACCTGTCATCGACGTATTAAAGACGATTTCACTGACAGCTTCACGTCTGGAACCGATACTCGTTCCCTCAAAGACGTGCCCGTCTTCCAGTATCAGATATGCCCTCATCTCACACGCTCCTTTTCTCAAGTCCGACGACTGTATCCTGCCCTGCCGCAGGTAATCGATTCCTCCTGAAGGTCGTGCTTTTCCTTTCCTCAGCAGCCCGGGAAGGAATTACACGAAAAGGGCCACGTAAACACTCTTCCCAAGTGTCCGTGGCCCAATACGCTGTTCAGCTGTTAATCACATCGCAACTCAACATTCCGCGTCCTTTTCTGAAATCATGTACTCCATCATTCCTTTGCGTGCCTGCACGCAGATCTATTTGTTTTTACCATTTTCAGAGGGCGGTGTCAAGACCAACCGATGAATACTGTATTAAGCCGTCGACACGCAGGCAGTTTTGGGGCATGCGAAGCATGCACAGAAAACTGTATGCGTGATCGACGCAAACATGTATGAGCATGGAGCGATGCGCAGCATCGCGAGAATGCGAATATGCGCGGGCAGTGAGCCGCATCCGCACACACGAAGTGTGATGCGGTGAGGCGAACGCCGCGTCAGACCGACGAAGTCGGTCACATGTGGCAGCTGCGAGAGTTGCGAAGCAACAAAGCAGCTGGCTTAATACAGTACTGTGGCATCTTGTATGATATGGATGTTTACGTTCCAGTTCAGACGTACGCATCAGCCACGGAACACATGGAGACTCCCGGGCCGGGACCTCCGCAGGCATTATAGATTTATTTTATAATCTGCTATTATCTTCATTGATAAATTGACATTCTCTTTTCGCTTACGCTATATTGTTTACGTATGACTTATGGCCTGACAGTGATATATGATGCACAGCGTCTGCTCCGCCGGAGTCAGGCGTTTATTCTGAAAAGGCAGGTTTTTTATCCTATGAAAATAAGCAAGATTCTGAACACAAAGCAGGTAACCATTTCATTTGAATGTTTTCCTCCGAAGACGCAGGCGAAATACGCATCCGTGGAGGAGGCGACGGAAAAGGTGGCCGCACTGAAGCCGGATTTTCTCAGCGTCACCTACGGCGCCGGCGGCGGCACAAGCGAATATACGCTGAACATCGCAAAAAACATCCGTAACAAATACGGCGTGGACGTTCTGCCGCATCTGACCTGTGTGTCTTCGACAAAAGAAAAAGTTCACGATATGATCCGGAAATATCAGGAGGGCGGTTTTGAAAATATCATGGCGCTCCGCGGAGATATTCCTGAAGGAGGTTCTCCTTATCACGATTATCAGTACGCCTATCAGCTGATCCGCGATATCCGGGAGAACGGCGGTGATTTCTGCATCGGTGGCGCCTGCTACCCGGAAGGTCATGCGGAATGCGCCCACAAGGACGAAGACATCCGGCATCTGAAAATAAAGGTGGATGCCGGCTGCGATTTTCTGACCACACAGATGTTCTTCGACAACAGCATTTACTATAATTTCCTGTACCGGATCAGAGAGGCAGGCATCACGGTGCCGGTTCTTGCCGGGATCATGCCGATCACCAATCCGCGCCAGGTACAGAGCGCCGTCAAACTCTCCGGCACCATCATGCCGGCACGTTTCATCTCCATGGTGGACCGCTTCGGGGATAACCCGCAGGCCATGAAGCAGGCGGGCGTCATCTATGCCTGCGAACAGATTCTGGATCTGATTTCCAATGACTGTACGCATATTCACGTCTATACCATGAACAAACCGGATGTGGCACAGATGATCCTTGAAAATCTGTCGCATATTCTCGGGCGTGCCTGATGCATCCCATCTTCCGTCATCCGGACCGGAAACGCAGGGGATTTCAGATGTGTACATGATGTGATTTATCACAGGGGATTTTTACCATGATCAGATTTAATGAAAAAGAAATGCTTCGCTATCTGGGCTTCCGCCATGGCATGGAACCTGATGCCGAAACAAAGGAAAATATCGACAGATGCGTCAGTGATCTGCAGAAAGTCATTTATCCGAAGGCCATCGGTCAGTATTTTGACCTGAGCGTATCAGACGGCGTGGTGAATTTTGCGGGACTGTCGGTGAAGAGCCATTCTCTTGCAAAAAATCTCGCCACCTGCAGCTGTGTCTATCTGTTTGCCGCAACACTCGGTCTTGGACCGGACCGGCTCATTGCACGGGCTCAGGTCCGCAAAATGAGCGATGCGCTCATTTTTCAGGCCGCATCGGCAGCCATGATTGAGGCGGTGTGCAATACCATAAATACCAAAATCGACCGGAAGGCAACCGAAGCCGGACTATTTACCAGGCCCCGCTTCTCTCCCGGATACGGTGACTGCCCGATCGAACTTCAGACCGATATCACGCGTCTTCTGGAGACGCCGAAAAAAATCGGACTGACGCTGACGGACTCCATGATGATGCTGCCCACGAAATCCGTGACAGCTCTGATCGGAATCTCTTCCGTACCGACACAGCATCATCCGGGCGGCTGTGCCTCCTGTGAGGTAAAGAACTGTGAGTTCAGGGAAGAATCCTGAACTGTTTCCAGGACCGTTCCGGTAAAAAACCGACACAGAAAGCTGTCGACGTCATTGGCAGCACGAAGATGTAACCGTAAGGCAGGGAAGCCGCTGCTGAAAATTTCGATGTCATGCAACCGCTTCTGAAAGAATATGCCGGAAAAAGCTGCGGAAAGCAGCACCGATGAACCGGCAGCAGAAAAAAAATAAAGAGAAGGGCAGGAAATATATGGCCTGTAAAATACCGATTGACAGAAAACGAATTTATTTTGACGGAGGCACCGGCTCTGTCCTCCAGACCATGGGTCTGAAGGCGGGCGAGCTTCCGGAGACCTGGAACCTGATTCACCCGGACCGGATTGTGAAACTTCACAGAAGCTATTTCGAGGCGGGCGCAAATATTGTCGTCACCAATACTTTCGGCGCCAATGCACCGAAGTTCGGAGACCGGACGGCAGAGATTACGGAGGCTGCGGTGCGCCTCGCAAGACAGGCGCGCGACGAAGTCGGACGTCCGGAAACGTGGGTAGCCCTTGACATGGGTCCGACAGGTAAACTGCTTGAACCGCTCGGAGATCTGCCGTTTGAAAGAGCCGTGGAAATCTATGCCGAAGTTGTCCGTGCCGGTGTACGGGCCGGCGCCGATCTCATTCAGATTGAGACCATGACCGACACGCTGGAGATGAAAGCTGCCGTTCTCGCCGCGAAGGAGAACAGTGACCTGCCCGTGTTTGTTACGGCCACCTTCGATGAATCCGAAAAAATGATGACGGGCGGAACCCCGGAGTCGGTCACGGCCATGCTGGAGGGCCTCGGCGTCGATGCGCTGGGCGTCAACTGCAGTCTCGGACCGGACAGAATGCTCGGCATCGCACGCCGTTTTCTGGAGGCATCCTCTCTTCCGGTGATCGTCAATCCGAACGCCGGCCTGCCGAAATCCAGAAACGGCGAAACATATTATGACGTCTCTGCCGACGATTTTGCAAAGGGCATGCGTGAGATTGCGAAAGCAGGCGTTCAAGGCATCGGCGGCTGCTGCGGTACCACACCGGAATACATCCGGAAAGTCATCGCGGCAACGAAGGATATTCCTTTCCAGCCGCCGGTACGAAAGAGCCGCACGGTTGTGTCCTCTTTCGCCAGAACTGTCGAATTCGGCGGAAGACCCGTTCTCATCGGAGAACGCATCAATCCAACCGGAAGGAAAAAAATGAAGGAGGCGCTCCGAAGCGGCGACACGGACTATATCCTGTCCCTTGCCCTTCAGCAGGAGGACGGAGGCGCCGACGTCCTTGATGTCAACGTAGGACTGCCGGAAATTGATGAACCGCCTGTACTGGAGTCAACGGTGAAGAAACTTCAGGCTGTTACGCCGCTCCCGCTTCAGATTGACACCTCAGATACGACGGCCATGGAACGGGCGCTTCGCTGCTACAACGGCAAACCGATGATCAATTCCGTCAACGGACGGCAGGATGTCATGGCGAAGGTATTCCCGCTCGTCAGAAAATACGGCGGCGTTGTCGTCGCTCTCCTTCTGGATGAGAACGGAATCCCGGAAACGGCAGAAGGACGGATCGCTGTTGCCGGAAAAATCATCCGGACCGCGGCAGACTACGGTATCTCCGGAAAAGACATTATTTTTGACGCGCTGGCACTGACGGTCTCTTCGAATTCATCCTCTGCTCTCACCACCCTGGAGACCATTCGAAGAATCCGGGATGACCTGGGCGCAAAATCGATCCTCGGCGTGTCGAACATCTCGTTCGGACTTCCGAGGCGGGAACTCATCAACGGCACCTTCTTCGCCATGGCCATGCAGAACGGTCTGTCGGCAGGAATCATCAATCCCAACAACGAAGCGATGATGAATGCCTACCGCTCCTACCTGGTACTCGCCGGAGAAGATGAACAGTGTGCAGATTATATCAGTACCTACGCCGGCACGAAGGCAGCGGTATCACCGCAGGCGGCAGCTCCCGGGGGAGGTACGGAACCGGCAGGCTCCTCATCCGCGGGATCTTCTTCCAAGGCAGGAAGCACCCTCGCCAGCTGCATTGAGCACGGGCTCGACAGGAAGGCAGCGGAAATCGCGGAAGCGGATATTCAGGGAGGCGATGCCCCGCTGGATCTCATCAACAGAGAGCTGATTCCTGCCCTCGACAGGGTCGGAAAAGATTATGAGAAGGGATTTATCTTCCTGCCCCAGCTTCTGACTTCGGCTGAGGCCGCCAAGGCGGCTTTTGCGGTGCTGAAAAAGTATATGAAGGAAGATCCCACGTCAGTCGGTGAAAAGGTCATTCTGGCCACGGTTAAGGGCGATATTCACGACATAGGCAAGAACATCGTGCGTGTTCTGCTGGAAAACTACGGCTATCAGGTCATAGATCTCGGCCGCGATGTGGATCCGGAACTTATCGTCGACACCGCACTGAAGCAGAATGTGCGCCTCGTCGGTCTGTCCGCTCTCATGACAACAACAGTCCGGAGCATGCAGGACACCATACAGCTTCTGCACGAAAAGAAACCGGACACAAAGACCGTCGTCGGCGGCGCCGTCATGAATCCCGACTATGCCTCTCAGATCGGAGCTGACTTCTTTGCCAGAGATGCCATGGAAACCGTACGCGTGGCGGATGAAGTGTTCGGGCACTGAGGCCCCTCTGAAGTAAACGTAAAAAATTGCAAATAGTACTTGCAATTATCCGGCTCATCTGATAATATATGTTCGTTGCGGATCGCAGGGTCTGCAGCGGACAACAGATGCAGGAATGGCGGAATTGGTAGACGCGCAGGCTTCAGGTGCCTGTGACAGCAATGTCATGCGGGTTCAAGTCCCGCTCCCTGCACGAATTATCCGGGAAATCAGTTCAGCTGATTTCCCGGATTTTTTATGCCTCTATTTCGTTTTCCTGACCGAAAATCCGAAGGAGCCCAGCGTCCTGCCGAGGGCATAGTAACGCCCGTGGCTCCAGGCTGTCAGGTCCGCCTTTTCCAGATGAAAACCGCCCTTTTCGTCCATCAGCGATGCATCCGCATCCACAGCCACCACTTCTGCGAGAAACAGGTCATGGCTGCCGAGATGGATCACCTGTGTCACACGGCACTCGATATTTACAGGCGACTCCGCGATCAGCGGAGCAGAGACCTTCGAGGCCGGCAGCTTTGTCAGATGACACGCCTCAAACTTGTCCATATCCCGTCCTGACCTTACGCCGCAGAAATCCGCGGCAGGCACCAGCTGTTCCGTCGTCAGATTGATGACAAACTCGCCGGTTTTACGGATCATCTCATGTGAAAAGCGGGACGGACGGATGGAAACCGAGACCATCGGCGGATCCGAGCATACCGTTCCCGCCCAGGCAACCGTCAGCACATTGTCTCTGCCCTCTCCGTCCGTACAGCTCACCATCACGGCCGGCACAGGATAAAGCATGTTGCCGGGCTTTTCGAACACTATCTTCCCGAGAGGTTTCCCGGAAGTCATCTGCCGGCCGGTCTGTCTCATTTCCTTCTTTATTTTCTGCTTATTCAGGGCAGCATTTCCATGCGTATGTGTTGCATTTTCATGCGTATGTGCAGCACTTCCATGCATATGCGCAGCATTCTCATGCGTATGCGCAGCATTTCCATGCGCATGCGCAGCATTTTCATGCCCGTGCTCCTGCCATGTTTCCTTCTTTTTCGCTGTTTTCTTCCGCTGCCTGTCCTGCCTCATGACCCGTCCTCTGTCCTGATTCCTGATATCGAATCCGTTTGATGAAGTCCCGGTACCGGATGAACCCCCGATACCCGTGAGACTTATGAAAAAGGTGCGGCGTCATGCGCCGCACCTGATAGTTTCTGCCTGTCCTGTGATAAACGAAGCCTCACACGACTGAAGTCCCGGGCATGCGCCGCCGCCATGATTCAGCACGGAAACGCCGGGAGATAAAGGTCAGAGAGATGCCGTGAACCGGTCAAATGCCTTCTGACCTTCCGGTGTGCGCTTGAAGACGCCCGCATCCTCAAGTACCCGCCTGAATACCAGTCCGATCTCATCCTGAAGAATGCTGTCAATATTGGATGCATCAATATGGGCATACTTCCTGACAATGCCGTCAGCCCAGTCCGCATGAGAAGACAGACGCTCATCTTCCCTCAGACTGCTGCCGGCAAGGATGGCCTTCTTCACGCCGGCCATTTCATTTTTCAGCCGCGACGGAAGGACCGCCAGCCCCATAACCTCGATCAGGCCGATATTTTCCTTTTTGATATGATGCAGCTCCGCATGCGGATGGAATACACCGAGAGGATGCTCCTCCGTGGTGATGTTGTTGCGGAGAACCAGATCAAGCTCAAACCTGCCGTTCCGCTTTCTGGCGATCGGTGTGATGGTATTGTGCGGCGTACCGTCTGTTTCCGCATAGATAAACGCAGATTCATCCGTATAGCCTCTCCAGGCGGTCAGAATGTGATCCGCCAGTTCTGTGATCCTCTCAGGATCCTCCGAGGAGAGACGGATACAGGACATCGGCCATTTCACGATTCCCGCTTCTACATCCTCAAAACCCTTCACCTCAAAGGATCTTTCTGTCGGCGCTTTTTCCATGGCGAACGTATAGTGCCCGCCCTGGAAATGATCATGGGACAGAATGGAGCCGCCCACGATCGGCAGATCCGCATTGGAACCGATGAAATAATGAGGGAACATTTTCACGAACTCAAACAGTCTGGAGAATGAATCCCTGCTGATTTTCATCGGCACATGCTGCGCATTGAAAACGATGCAGTGCTCGTTATAATACACATACGGTGAGTACTGAAGGTACCATCTCGAGCCCGAAAGGGTCAGCGGAATGACGCGGTGATTTTCGCGCGCGGGATGATCCACGCGTCCCGCGTATCCTTCGTTCTCCCTGCAGAGCTGGCATTTCGGGTAGCCGGAAGGCTTTGCCAGTCTCGCCGCTGCGATGGCTTTCGGGTCCTTCTCCGGCTTGGAAAGATTGATGGTGATGTCCAGCCTGCCGTATTCCGTATCCGTCTGCCATTTCAGATCGCGTGCGATCCGGCTTCTGCGGATATAATTGGTATCCTGTGAAAACCGGTAATACCAGTCCGTCGCTTTTTCAGGGCTTTCCGCATAATGAGAACGGAAGGCACGGATCACTTCCGACGGACGCGGTGTAAGTGCCCCCATCAGCTTTGTATCAAACAGATCTCTGTAAACGATGGTATCTCCGCCTGTCAGTCCGTGTGCCACCGCATAGTCGACGAGTTCATTCAGCGTTTCCTCAAGCTCTGTGCCGTCCGAAATGCGTTCCTGAGACAGTGTGGCGGCATAGGCCAGCACCTCCGCCTCACTCCCGCCGTAATCATTCACGTGAAGTTCCTTCAGAATGGAGTTCACCGCATAAACAATATCTTCTCTTTCGATCAGCCCTGCTGCCAGCGCATAACCGGCCAGCCTTGTAACCGCATGATCAGTTTCTCCCATCACTTCATCTTCTCCTGTCAGCCTGTCCGGCGGCTGCCCGCATGAATTTCCGAAAAATCCCCGCCGTCTCTTTCATCAGACGATGCAGGGACCGTCTCCGATCGATACGACATAGAAGCTCGCATCATATCCGATTTTTTTCCTGTATGCTTCGCCCACGGTCCTGATAAAATCACTGACGGCCTCGTCCTTTACGATGGATACCGTACATCCTCCGAAACCGCCGCCGGTCATTCTTGAGCCGATGCATCCCGGAACCGTCCATGCGGTCTCCGCAAGGGTATCCAGTTCCGGTCCGGTCACTTCATAATCTCTGCTGATTGAGAGATGTGCTTCCTTCATCAGCTCACCGAAGCGCTGAAGATTGCCCTCTTTCAGTACCTTCACGGCCTCAACCGTCCGCTGATTCTCATAGACGGCATGCTTTGCCCTCTTCTGGCGCACAGGATCCTTAATCGCATCTTTGTACTGTTCAAACTGCTCCGGCGTCAGCTCGCACAGATGATTGATCTTCACCACCGACTGAAGCTCTTCCAGTGCCTGTTCGCACTCGCAGCGCCTCTCGTTATAGGCGGAATCCGTCAGTTTATGCTTCTTATTGGTATTGGCGATGATGATTTTGGCACCGGTCATACTGATCGGCACATACTCAAAGGAAAGGTCCGAGGTATCCAGAAAAATCGCGTGATCCTTCTTTCCCATGGCGACCGCGAACTGATCCATGATGCCGCAGTTCATTCCGTTGTAATCATTCTCAGACGCCTGACCGATCTGGGCCAGAATGATATTGCTGATTTCAAAGCCGAACAGATCACGCAGAATGAAACCGGTCAGCACTTCCAGGGATGCCGATGAAGAAAGACCCGAACCGTTCGGGATATTGCCATAGACAACCATATCCAGTCCGGATGTAACGGGGAACCCTTTCAGATTAAAGGTATAGATAACGCCTTTCGGATAATTGGTCCAGCCGAACTTATCATCAGGAACCAGCTCATCCAGAGAGGTTTCGATGACAACGTTCTGAGGAAAATTCACGGAATAGAAACGAAGCTTCCTGTCATCCCTCTTTTTCGCCGCCGCATAGGTTCCGATCGTCAGCGCACACGGGAACACATGGCCTCCGTTATAATCTGTATGCTCACCGATCAGGTTCACCCTGCCCGGAGCAAAATATGTCTTTACATCTCCGGCCGGTCCGAAGACCTCCTCAAACTTCGCCAGAACAGCACTCTTCATCTGTGCCGGCGTCTTGTCCACATCTGCGATTCTGTCATTTACCGCCATCTGAGCCCCTCCTTGTACCCATATCATCTGTACCGTCAGTTACCGGTACCTGTCTGCATACTCTTCAGTATACCCGATTTATTCTGAAATTGGCAATCAGATTCAGAAGGGATCTTCAGGAATGTTGCTGTGATTCCGTCCGTCATAAAGCGCGGTGTCGACGTCCGTCGGATGCTGTCACCCTTTGAGCGACTTCACAGAGCCGATGTATCTCCCGGTCAGTCGAACGCAGAAAGCCGAAAAGCGCGAGGACCCGTTCAAGCCTGCGTCAGCAGGCGCGTTCCGCAGCGCCGGCTTTCAAGTGAGAATGACCGCAGGAGATACACGGCGAATGTGACCGGAGCGAAAAGGATGATGCATCCGAAGACGTCGCATCAGAAAGCTTTCTCATACTTCACGGACGTCACAGCGTCAGTATTTCTGTGCTATGATTCCCCTTCCATGAAGTACATTCTGGAGCAGCCGTCCGCAAAGTACCGCGTATTCTCATTGTAACCGGTTCCGGCATATCCCGGCGCAAGCTTCACGCCGGCGCGCATCAGCAGTGCCCCCGTCACATTCATTTCCTCCTGCTCGCCCGGCATCGTGACAAACGAAGCGATCATCCGGTGAAGGAAGGAGCCCGGGCGCACATGCACGGGTGCCACGGTGTTGACGAGATCTCCGAAGCACCTGACATCCCGCCGCTGCTGCAGACTGTACAGGTGATAACGCCGCTTCGGATCAAGCCCGCCCGCGCGGAACTGCTCAAAGGGCGCGTTCGGAATCGCTTTTTCCTGAAGAATCATGCCGACGGCGCTGCTTCTGTCGGGAAGCACACAGGTCCACTCATGAATCCTTCCGGATCTCCCGCGATAGAAATCGCCTCTCTGCAGCACTTCTCTCCACTGTTTGTAGAGCTCCGTCTGCTTTTTAATTTCCTCAAATTCTCTTTTTCCCAGATCACAAAGATTCAGTTCATAGCCGAAAATGCCGAAGGCAGCCACATTGAACCTCGTGTCGAGCGGCGTCTCTCTCAGCGTCTGATGATTCGGACTTGCCGAGACATGAGCCGAAACGACCGACATCGGATAGCCGTAGGAATATCCCTCCTGAATCACAGCCCGCTGCACGGGGTCCGTGTCATCGCTTCCCCAGATCTGCGGGAAATAGCAGAGAACACCCGGATCGAAGCGGCCGCCGCCGGCCGCACAGCCTTCAAACAGAATATGCGGAAATCTTCTGGTCAGTTCGGAGGCCATCCGGTAAAATCCGAGAATAAACCGGTGTGCCGTCTCTCCCTGACGAACAGATACATCCGTCCCGTCCGACGCGTGAAGTTTTTCCACATAAGGTGAATAGACATCCGACATGATCCGGTTAAAATCCCATTTGACGTAATTGATATCTGCTGAGGCAAACAGCCGGCTGAGTTCCCCGATCAGCGCGTCTGTCACCTCCGGATTCGCCAGATCAAGCATCATCTGGTTTCTGCCCTCTGCGTGTGCCCTTCCGGGGATTTTCATCGCCCAGTCCGGATGTGCCCTGTACAGATCGCTGTCGGGGCTGACCATCTCCGGCTCCACCCAGATGCCGAAATCCATGCCGAGCGCGTGGATTTCGTCCGACAGTTTCTTCAGGCCGCCGGGGATTTTTTTCAGATTGACAGACCAGTCACCGAGAGATTTCGTGTCGTCGCTTCTGTTGCCGAACCATCCGTCATCCATAACGAAAAGTTCCATACCGGCTTCTTTTCCTGCTTTTGCCAGACGCAGCAGCTTCCGCTCATCTATATCGAAGTAAGCAGCCTCCCAGCTGTTCAGAAGGATCGGGCGGAGTCTGTGCTTCCACTCCCCTCTGACAATGTGCTCACGGATAAAATGCTGCATATGAAGGCTCATGCCGCAGAATCCGCCGGCCGAACAGGTCATGAATGCCTCGGGTGATTCAAAGCTTTCGCCCGGTCCGAGAGCCCAGGCAAATCCTTCCGGGTTGATGCCGGACAGAAATCTTGTCTTTCCGAATGCATTGACCTCCGCGGACTCATAGTGATTGCCGCTGTATACGAGATTCATGCCGTAGCAGAGGCCCGCCTGTTCCGTTGTCCCTGAAGGCCAGAGCATCACAAAGGGATTGTTTCTGCTGGAAGAAACGCCGGCGAGCGTCGAATTCACGACACGACCGCCCTCCACCTTCATGTCATGGCGGTTCATCTCCCGGGCCCACGCACCGGTGAAGACACTCATTACAAATCCGTCCGTCTCAAAATCCAGCTGCATGCTCATCAGACGTCTGACGGTGATTTTTCCGTCTCCGGTATTCGTGAGCTTCGCACTTCTGGTAATGACGTCACAGTCCTCATAGACATGATAAAAAAGCTCGAGCACAGAATCGCCCGAGGCTTCCTTCAGAACGACGCGGAGATGATCTGCCCTGCCGTGAACGGGATCTGACGGATCCGCACAGGAAGACGGCAGTACAGAAGAAGGCTCCCACGACTTCATCACTTCCATATGATCAAACAGAAAATCCGAGGTTCTCCCTCCGTCCGGATGAACCAGTTCTACAAAGGTGTCCCGGATATCGCCTTTTCCGCGCGACGAGATTTCCTCCCGGAGATCCTCAGGGGCCAGCGACGGATTTTCCTGACTCCAGGAAATCGCATTGCCGGGAGCAAACTCCTTCCGCTCCCCGAGTGCCTCCGCATCCATGAGAATCTCGCTGTCGGATTCCGATTCGGCATCCAGACAGCGCGGTCCGTAATAGAGATGCTCCAGCTGTCCCGTCGGCAGAACCCGGAACATATAGACGGTTTCCGGTGTCGCAAGCACAGCTGTGTTCTCACATAGTCTTATCATCTTCTGTCCTCCGTGTTCTTCTGCCGGAAGGCCGTATCACAGACGGCACTTCCGGCCAGATGCTTCAGGTCAGCCCGCGTTCCTGCGCCCGGCGAGCTTTTCCTGGACTTCCTTCATCCTGCTGTCGTCCAGTCTGTATTTCTTTCTGAAAACCACGAATGCCAGGACCAGAAGCAGCATCGGCGGTACGGTCAGCCAGAAATGAAGCCCGGTGATGGCCGATGCCGTCTGCTCCGCACCTGCCTCCGTAACCAGGCCGATCCAGTCGATCGCAAGACCGGACAGGAACGCCGCGATACCGGAAGCCAGTTTAACCGTAAAGGTCTGCATGGAGAAAATCACTGATTCCTCTCTGGTACCGTTTTTCATCTCGCCGTAATCTACGGAATCTGAAAGGAAAACGGTCAGCATGACGTTCAGAATGCCGTAGCCGGCATAAACCAGGATGCCCGGAATCAGGAAAATATACCACATGCCTTTATAGGAATCCGTAAAACTGATGGCCAGAAGAATGAGATAGCCCACAATCTGAATCACAATCCCGGCAATGAACAGGCGGAGCTTCTCCACCTTTTTCCTGATCAGCGGAATCATCAGCATGAAAACCACCTGCGTCAGGAAGCATACCGCCGTAAAATAGCTGTACAGATCGGTATTGCCAAGGTCAAACTGGAAGAAATACAGAATCAGATTGCCGGTGATATCGATGGCCATGTAAACCAGCACCACGGCTGCTACGATGACCATGGCCTGATCATTGTGGAACAGAGCCCCGAACATCTGTCCGATGCTGGCAGACTCGGTCTTTTCCGGTTTTTTCTCAGGTACATTGAAGTAAAAAATCAGCTCCGTCACAACGAAAACGACAGCGATCATCAGCGACCAGGTGCGGAAACCGGGCTTGTACAGTACAAAATTCGAAGTCAGCGCAGCTGTGCCGGAAAGGACGGGAACGACTATCATCGTAAGGACGGTCGGCACCGCATCACCGATACCGGAAGCAGAACGGGCGAGAGAAGAAAGCTGCTCTCTGTCGCTGCCGGGTTCGGTGATGGCCGGAATCATGGACCAGAACGGGATATCCATCAGCGTATAGGTTACGCCCCAGGCGATATAGAAGACCGCGAGCCACACGCGCATCGCCGTGTCGCCCATCCCGTCGGGCACGGCGAACAGCGCATAGATGATCACCGCATTCATCATGCTGCCCGTCAGGATCCACGGGCGGTATCTGCCGTGTTTTGTATTGGTCTTCGCCACCACAACGCCCATGAACGGATCATTCAGCGCATCAAAAATCCTGGCTCCCATCAGGACAGCGCCGATGAATGTGGCGCTCATG
>Ga0256406_1000854_pt1 | contig 52169 bp, 49 predicted proteins | sample RumenRJG_03DNA_FD_185986 | JGI IMG/M metagenome (GOLD analysis project Ga0256406, IMG submission 185986) | Bovine rumen microbial communities from Lethbridge, Alberta, Canada - RJG_03 | ecosystem: Host-associated > Mammals > Digestive system > Stomach > Rumen | place: Canada: Alberta | collected...
TCGGCGAGAATGCCAGTGAGAACAGCTATGGGGATTTCCTGATTGAGGTCAACACCATCGTCTCTTCCTTTGAAAGCCTGGTGACCGGGCCTTTGCTCGGTATCTCGACCGGTACCCAACCGATTCTTGCTTATAACTATGGAGCCAAGCGGGAAGACCTTATCAAGAAGAGTGAAAAGCAGATCTTCACTTTTGCGATTGTCTTTACCGCGGTCTGTTTTGCTCTCAGTTATCTTCTCGAAAGACCGTTTGCCGAACTCTTTATCCGTTTCCAGTCTTCCGCGGATGCCAGCGCCGCTTATAAAGAAGCCATCATTGAAAAATCCGTCCGCTATATTCAGGTCTATATGTATGTGATCGTTCCGCTTTCTCTTCAGTATGTCACCGTCGATGGTCTTACCGGTATGGGACAAGCCAACACTTCGATCTGGTTATCCATCCATCGTAAGTTCTTTGTCATGCTCCCCGCGATTTTCCTTTTCCCGCTTCTTTTCCAGGCGATGGGAAAGGATGCTATCGAGGTAGCCGAAAGCTCCTTCTATGCGGAGTTTGTCGCCGATCTTGCTTCCGCAATCGTGAGTACTGCTGTCTATTTCTTTGTGTTACCGAAGATACTGAAGAAACGGATGACTTCTCAGAAAAAGGCGGTTGTCTAGTTCCTTTTTCAACAGCGTTTACCGTTTCTGTCGGATAGTTGCATTATCGGAAAAAGTAGATAAAATGTTGGTCCGGTCAAATGTTCTCCCGGTGATCAGGAGGATGTTTCTCCGAGAGGGTGCCGGAGGATACTCTGGGCCCTTTTCTTGTTTCAAAAAATACCCTCACCTTTAAAAAGCAAGGGTGTCTCTAAGTTTCTTCAGTATCTCTTCTTTTCGCCTTCCGGATAAGCAAGTTTCTTCGCTAACTTCTTATCGGAATAATGATTCAGAGTCTGAATCAAGTCTTTATCTTTCGCTTTGAACTCTTTCAGTTTCTCATCGATTCTACCTTTGACCATCTCCGCGATTTCCACCGTTGAGAGATCTTCGTATTCTTCGGGAGGGATCGGCTTCAGATAAGCAATCTGCACCGGATACTTATGGTAATGGAAATGAGGATCAAACGCTCTTTCGGTACCATAGATGACCACCGGAACAATCGGAAGGTTTCGGCGGGTTGCAATCTTGAAAGAGCCGTGATGGAACTCTCCGAGTTCGAATTCAGCGGGATAGGATCTTGTTCCTTCCGGGAAGATGCAGTAATCCATATCCGGATTCTCTTCGAGAATCTTATCGACCTGCTGGAAGGATTTGATAGCGGAGCGGACATTGTCTCTGTCTAAAGGGACGTTGCGGACAAAGTCCATTCCTAAGTCGATCAGTTTCGGAAGCTTGTAGTTTTCTTTCTTGGTGACAAAACCGAGCGGTCTTTTCGCTTGGTCTACCATTACGACCGGATCGAGCATCGAAGTGTGGTTCGGAGTATAGACACACTGGGTATCGGGACGGTTCTCGTTCCCTTCTTCGAAATAGACGATATGGGAATACGTCTTGATGATATGATTGAGTCTTCTTTGGACGGTCGGATAACGTTCGGCCATCGAGACATTGTTCTTAATACACTTTTTCAGGTAATGCCTATAGAAGAAAAGATTGAGGAAAGTAGGAAGCAATATCCGGATCTGTTTATGTGCAATCATGGTCTTCTCCTTCATGAGGTGATTCGTTTAGACTTTCTCATTATATAGGATGAAAAGAGAAAGAGTTTCGTTTCCTTCGCAAACCAAAAGAAAAAAGAATAAACTATCTTTGCTTGTATAAAAAGGAGAGAAAAGAAAAATGCCTTGCACTACATTATTAGTCGGTCGCTTAGCTTCCAATGACGGTTCGACGATGATCGCCCGTAACGACGATTCTCCCTCTGGTCAGTTCCACGTCAAGAAGCTTGTCAAGATCAAAGCGGATGATCATAAAGAAGTATATAAATCGGTCGGAAGTCATGTCGAAGTAAAGCTTCCGAAACATTCTTTTGCTTTCACTTTCATGCCGAACGTCGATCCCAAAGAAGGTCTTTGGGGAGCTGCCGGTATCAACGAGAAGAACGTTGCGATGACGGCTACCGAAACCATCACCACCAACGAAAGAGTCTTAGGTGCGGATCCTTATGTTGAACTTGTTCCCCGCAAAGGAAATACGCCGGAAGTCAAAGGCGGAATCGGCGAAGAGGATCTTGTCTATCTTGTTCTTCCTTATATTTCTTCGGCCAGAGAAGGTGTCTTACGCTTAGGTTCCCTCTTAGAAGAATATGGGACCTATGAACCGAACGGCATCGCTTTTTCCGATGAGAAGGAAATCTGGTGGTTAGAAACCATCGGCGGACATCACTATATCGCTGCCCGCGTACAAGATAATGAAGTCGTCCTGATGCCAAATCAGTTCGGTCTTGACCGTTTCGATTTCGAAGATGCGTTAGGCGAAGGAAAGAACTATCTCTGCTCGAAAGATCTTAAGGAATTCGTCGAGAACAACTCTCTTGCCTTAGATCAGGACGGCAAGTTCAATCCGCGTCTTGCTTTCGGTTCCCATTCTGATTCCGACCATGTCTATAACACCCCGAGAGCTTGGTACATGCTCCGTTGCCTGACTCCGGTAGCGATGAGAGAGAATGTCAAAGGATATACTCCGGAAAGCGATGATCTTCCGTGGAGTGTCGTTCCGGAACATAAGCTTACGGTCGAAGATGTCAAATACATCCTCTCTGCCCACTTCCAGGGAACCGTCTATGATCCTTATAGCAAATACGGGCCGAAAGAATACAAGGGTGCCTATCGTCCGATCGGTGTCAACCGCACTTCCTTCTTAGCTCTGCTTCAGATCCGCCCGGTCAAGAACGATTACACCAAAGCCATCGAATGGTTCACCTTCGGAAGCAACGTCTTCAATGAATTCGTTCCTTTCTTCACGCAGGGAGATAAGGTTCCTTCTTACTATGGTGGAACTACCTTGAGCGTCGATAGCAACAACTTCTATTGGGAAAACCGTCTGATCGGTGCTTTAGCCGACAGTCACTTCCAGACAAGCGCCATCGAAATCGAACGTTATCAGAATGCCTTAGCGGCAAAAGCGATGGAATTTGTCCATAAGGCGGATAAAGTCGCTTCCAAGGATGAACTGGAAAAGCTCAATCAGGATATCGCCAAAGAAGCAAAGACTTTGACCGATAAATGCTTAGCCAAGGTTCTCTATGCTGCTTCCATGGGCATGAAGAACGCCTATTCCCGTTCCGATAACTAATCACACAAATCTAAAAAAAGACGGATGGAGAGAAATCTCTTCTTCCGCTTTTTTAGTCTCTTATTTCCGCTAGGCAACTCTATATTTTGAAATTGAGTTGTCTCTACTTTTCTTTTGATTTGAAATCCTGCCAGTTCTTGTTGGAAGCAAGTTCAGGATCGTTACCGAAGAAAGCTTTTCCAGCTTCCTGATCTCCTTTCAGCCAATACTCTAACCAGGCCGTGACATAAGGATCCGCACGCCAAAGAACATCGCCGTGATCCGTCTCTTTTCTTCTTGCCATCGCAACGGCTACTCCTTCCGGATAAGCGTTATAGTTATCGTTAAGAGAATAAAGAGGGCAGATACCTTCGGGATTATCTTTGTTTCCGGCATCCCAATCTCCGGTTCCGGCCATCATCAAGGCAGGAATATGAATCTGCGAAAGATCATATCCGTATTCTTTATCGGTACCGGGATTATGAGACCAATCCAAGGATTTGGCGATAGCCTGAGAAGTAGCGGAAAGAGCAAACAGACATTTGTATTTGCTTCCGTTTTCGAAATCCGTCACGGCATTATAGGTTCCCTCTCCACCCTGAGAGTGACCGCCCACAGCAATCTCGTTTTCATCAAACTTAGTTTTCAGGAAATCGTTATTCAGAGCAAAGTTCAGTGTCTCTGAGGTACCTTTTCCGTTCCACATGGTTTCAAAGTTGTTTCCTAAGACAACATAGCCCCAAGAAGCAAGATGCGCAAAAATGGCTTCGTATTTGTTGTAGGGGACACCCGTTCCGTTGACCATCACGACAAGAGGATATTTCTTGGAAGTATCTTTCGGATAATAGGCTTTGATGTCTCTCTTTTCGGTTTTATTCTTATCGGTCACTTCACTGAGAGCCCCTTTGTAGAGAGTCGATTCGATCTCATAGGAACCTTTGCTGGCATACTTTTCTTCGATAGGTCCTCCGGTCACCTGTTTGGTTTCATAATCCAAGGCGACATTCGGCTGAGAAGCTCCAATAGCAAACAGAATTACTATAACCAGAATCGGAATAAGAATAACGGCTAATAGAATCCACGGCCATTTACGATGTTTTTTCGTAGCCACATTTTCCGGCATAGAATTACCTCCTTGCTTTTCTTCGGAAGAAAAGCTATCTTAGTTGAAACGTTTGTTCCAGTGCCGATATCTTAGTCATTTCTTCTTAAATTCACAAGGAAAAAAACAAAATCTGCAGAAAAAATGAAACAAGAAAGGAAATTTGTTCCAAATGAAAACCTATCAGAACGAAGGAGATAAAGAAATCAAACTTCATATTGCCGATACGACGTTCGAACTGCTGAGAAAAACACCGATTGATGAAATCCGAGTCGATGAAATCCGCAAGGAAGCCAGTGTCGGAAGAACGACTTTCTACCGTTATTTCGGTTCCAAAAGAGGAATCCGGGATGCACTTCTTTATTCTTTAGAAGCGCATTTCGAGAAAGAAAAAGAGAGAGACCCGGGAAAGAAAACCGATGATCTTTTCTTCTCTTTTCTCTTCGAAAACAAGAGCAATATTCTTCTACTGAAAAAGAACGGATTGATGGATGTTCTCGATGATCTTGTTCTCTATGTCTATGTACCGGATAGCGAAAAAGAACAGGAAGTCAAACTCGTAAAATACATTGCCTCCGGACTCTGGATGGGATTTATCCGTGCGATTCTCGAAGACAATTTTAAAAAGAGCGAGAAGGAATACCGTTTCGAAATTGCAAAGGGAATCCAGGATCTTATCGCGATGAATACACCGAGCAAGAACAAAGTTTGAACTGCCTTTCCCTATTCTTTATATAATATTAGCCGTCTAAACCTCAGAGATAGGAGGAAGAAGTATGATCATCGTCTATGGAGAGATTCTTGTCGACACATTCCCTTCTCAAAAAGGAAGAGAAGTCTTTGTCGGAGGAGCTCCGTTCAATCTATCGGTAGCTGCAAAAAGCATGGGAAGCAACGTTCTTTTCCACGGCAATATCGGAAACGATGCCTACGGAAAGAAGATTCAGGATTATTTTCTCTCCCACAATTATGACGATAGCGGTTTAAGAATCGATCCGAAGAGAAAGACTACCGCTTCCGAAGTCGTTCTCAAGCACGGAGAAAGAGAATTCACCTTCCTCCGCAACGATACTGCCGACGATGTTTTTGACGAAGACTCTTTAGACGATATCGCCTCCGGAGATATCGTCCATCTCGGTTCTTTGATGCTCTCTTCGGAAAGAGGAAGAAAGTTCTTCCAGGAAGCTATCAATACCGCGAAAGCCCAACATAAGACCTTATCGTTCGATATCAATTTCCGCAGCGATATCTTCCACGATAAAGAAGAGGCTCTGAAAATCTATAACGAGGTCTACCCCCAGATGGATATCGTCAAATTCAGTGAGGATGAATTAGCACTCTTCACTGGGGAAAAGAACGTGGAAAAAGCCCTTGAGAAACTTCTTCCCGGTCCGAAGATGATTCTTGTAACCTTAGGAAGCAAAGGTTCTCTTGCCTATTGCCGAAAGACGATCACGAAGGTTTCTTCGGTTCCGGTCCATGTTGTCGATACGACCGGTGCCGGAGACTGTTTCTTCGGTACCTTCTTAAGCCAAGTCGATTCTTTCGGTCCTCAGGAACTTTCTTTCTTACCTTCTCTATTAGAAAGCGCCCTCCGTTTCAGCAATATCGCCGGTGCCTTAGCCACTACCAAGAAAGGTGCTTTAAGCGGCATTCCTTCCTATAAGGAAGTAGAGCGTTATCTAGAAGAACATCCGAAGAAGTAAAAGAAGTTGTTTTGCTTGTTTAAACCGATCCTCAGAGACGGGAATCGGTTTTTTTCGGTTATAAAAAAACTGCTAAGATTTCTCCTAGCAGCCAAGCGATAAACCGCTGTGATTTTTAATTAACTTACGCCGATTTCTTAGCAGAGAATAACTTCCAGCAGAGAGCCGCAAGAGCACCACCGCAGAGAGGAGCAAGGATAAAAATCCAGATTTCCTTGATCGGAGTGGTGTTACCACCGGCAATCGCAAATAAAGCAGCGGAGAGCGAACGGGCAGGGTTGACGGAAGTATTGGTGATACCATCGCCGACAAGGTGAACACCGGTAAGAGCAAGACCGATGACAAGGCCACCGACCTGGCTGAACTTATCGTCCGCGGTAACACCTAAGACAGCAAGAACGAAGATGAAGGTGAGCACGAGTTCCATGACGAAGGCAAGGAAATAAGCCATACCGGTAGACTGAGTAGCTAAGGAACCAGCTTCGGCATAGTTAGCGCCGGTGTTTTCGAAGTTACCATAGATCGCGCCGATAGTGGCAGAACCTAAGATAGCTCCGCAGATCTGAGCGCAGACATAACCACAGAATTCCTTCCAGGAGATGTCGCCACGGATAGCCATCGCAAGGGAGACCGCCGGATTGACGTGTCCGCCCGAGATACGGCCGACGGAATAGGCAAGAATCACAATCGCCATACCGAAAGCGACAGCCGTACCGACATACCCAGCACCAGCAACCGCAGCACCGACACCGATGACGACGAGGATAAACGTACCGACAAACTCTGCCAGATACTTCTTCAAAGAATCACTCATGAATCGTTGATTCCTCCTTTTGGCAAAACATTGTAACACTTGTAACAGAGAGGAAAATCAGTTAATAACGTAAATCTTTTTCCTGTGTAACAGCTTTCGGGGTAGAATAAGGAAAAACCCTATTAAAGGAGTTTATCCCATGAAAGAAAATAAGAAGAAAGCAGAGACGTATCAGAAGCTGGCGGATTTCTTCTCGGCGGAGCTGGAAGAGAATAAAGACGTACGTTTTCTGACTTTAGCCTGTGAACTTGTCAATGCATTAAAGGGCTCTTTCTCCGAGATGGATTGGGTCGGATTCTATCTTTTTGACAAAGAGAAAGATACGCTTTATCTCGGTCCTTATGTTCCGGGAGTCGGAGCCTGTGAAGAGATCAAGCCGGGAAGAGGTGTCTGCGGAAGAAGTTTCTTAGAGAAAAGAACCTTGGTTGTTAACGATACTTCGAAAGAAAAGAACTATATCGCCTGTTCTTCTTCCACCAAGAGTGAGATCGTGGTTCCGCTTCTCGATAGCAAGGGAGAAGTCAAAGCGGTTCTCGATATCGATTCGGATACCCTTTCCGCTTTCGATGACGATGATGTGAGAGGCTTAGAGGCTTTGGTCTGGCTTCTTGCCAAAGCAAAGTGATCTTCTATGGATCAATATAGCCGTACTATCCGCCTAATAGGAGAAGAGAAGCAGACGCTTCTTCATCAGAAGAGCGTCCTTCTTTTCGGTTTAGGAGGAGTCGGAGGAGGATGTTTAGAAGGCTTAGCCAGAGCCGGTATCGGCAAACTCACGTTAGTCGATAACGATGCTTTTGCTCTTTCCAATCTCAACCGCCAGATCCTAGCAACCCACGAGACTATCGGAAAAAATAAAGTCGATGTCGCGGAAGAAAGAGTCAAAGCCATCGACCCGAACATCCAAGTGATGAAAAAGAAGATGTTCTATCTTCCCGAGAAGAAAGCAGAACTTCCTTTTGAAGATTACGATCTCGTTATCGATTGTATCGATACGATCTCGGCAAAACTGGATATCATTACCGAAGCAAAGAAACAGAATATTCCGGTTCTTTCCGCTATGGGTTGCGGAAACCGTCTTGATCCGACTCAATTACGCATCGGAGAATTGTTCCTTACTTCCGGAGACCCCTTAGCCAAAGTCATGCGAAGAGAACTCCGGAAAAGGGGTGTCACTTCTTTGACTGTTGTATACTCCTTAGAGCATCCGACAAAACCAGCACCGCTAGCGGAAGAAGAAGCCAAAGAAGCTAGTCCGAAGAAGGGAAGAAAAGACGTTCCGGGTTCCGCTCCTTTTGTTCCTCTGGTAGCAGGAGAACTGCTCGCTTATGAAGCCGTGAAGATCCTTTTAGGCGAAGAAGAAAAAGAGAAGGCTTGAAAGAACCTTAAGGATTTTCTTTCTCTAGAGAAATTGAAGAGATGCTTTCCTTCTTATTTTCCCTTTGAAATGCCGAAAAACATTTTCTTTTGTTATCGGAATCTTCTTTTAGGATAAACTAAGTTATCTTCTTGTATAATACCTAAAAGAACACGACGAAAAGGAGGCTTTCCTATGAAACTTTTATTAGCGGAAGACGAACACGACCTTTCGGATGCGATTGCCAAAGTGCTCCGGTCCAAGAACTACGATGTCGAATGCGCCTTTGATGGACAGGAAGCTTTAGACAAGATTTACGAGAACACTTACGATGCCTTGATTCTCGATGTCATGATGCCGAAGAAGGATGGTTTTGCGGTAGTCAAAGAACTCCGCTCTCAGGATAACTATATCCCGATTCTCATCCTCACCGCCATCACCGATATCGACGATAAGGTGAGTCTTCTCGATTCCGGTGCCGATGACTATCTCACAAAACCTTTCTCCTTCAAGGAGCTTTTAGCCCGTATCCGCGCTCTTTTAAGAAGAAGTGGTGGCAAGGTCAAAGACGCCTATCAGATTGGGGAAACGAAACTCGACCATGAGACTTTTGAACTCTCCTGCAAAGGAAAGCTCCGTCTCACGGCAACCGAGTACAAGATGATGGAATATCTTATCCGCAACCACAACTCCTTGGTTTCGACCGAGAAGCTGATGGATGCGATTTGGGATTACGATTCCGATGCCGAGATCAACGTTGTCTGGGCTTATATTTCTTCGCTCCGTAAGAAGTTAGAGCAGATCGGTTCCGACTATACCATCAAAGCAGTCCGCGGCGTCGGTTATCAGCTCTATCCTCGGAGTGGCATTAAGCCGAGCGAGGAATGATCAAGAAGGTACGTTGGCGTTTTATCACGATCACGATGATTGCCATCTCTTTTCTGATGGTGATCATCGTTTTAATTACCAATTCTATCAATTATTATTCCGTCACCAAAAGCGCCGATGAGACCTTGGACTTCTTAGCCGAAAACGGCGGGAAATATCCTCGCCCGGATCCACCGGAAGAAGAAAGCGATTCTTCCGGTAACGGGATGGGAGGATCCGGTAGTGAAAGTGGGCCGAAGGAAAACCCAGGTGGTAAGGAAGGCCCTTATTCCACCCGTTATTTCACAGTAACTTTTGATTCAGGCGGCAATATCACGGCTTCCAACACGGCCTTCATCAAGAGTTTCACAAAACAGGAAGCACAGGAACTGGCAAAAGAAATCTATAACACCAAGGAAACCCGCGGTTATATCAATTCCATCTACCGGTATCTGAAATCGGAACAGGATAATTCCGCAACGATGATCCTTGTTCTCGATTATTCTTTACAGCTGACTCCGTTAGAAAACTTCCGCAAAGTCTCGTTGATCGTCATCGGCTGTGGTATCGTTGTTGCCTTCCCGATTGTTTATTTCCTCTCAGGCCTTACGGTCAACTCCTTAGTCGAAAGTGATAAGAAGCAGAAGCAGTTCATCACCAATGCCGGTCATGAGATGAAGACTCCTCTGACCATCATTTCCGCGAATAACGAAATCATCGAAATGGAATACGGAGAGAGTGGCTCCACCAAATCCATTTCCAAAGAAGTCGCCCGTATGAATGAGATGGTCCATAACTTGACAAGCTTAGCGAAGATCGATGAGATGTCTAAGCCGGTCTTCACCAAGATTTCTCTTACCGATGAAGCAGAGGATGCCATCTCTACCTTCCGTCCTCTCTTTGAAAAAGAAGAAAAGAAGCTGATAGCCGAGATCGAAGATAGTATCTTTGTCAAAGCCGATGAAAGTATGATCCGCAAGCTTCTTTCGATTCTTCTTGATAACGCCCGCAAGTATTCTCTGACCGAAACTCACTTCACGTTGAAGCGAGTCAACGGCAAAGCCGAAATGGAAGTCTATAACGATGCTACCGGTGTCGAAAACGGAAATCTCAACAAAGTCTTTGACCGTTTCTATCGAAGCACCCAAGCCAGAGGTAGTGGCATAGAAGGAAGTGGCATCGGTTTAGCGATTGCGTATCAGATTTCACAGAAGAACCGTTTCCGTATCCAAGCCTTTGGAACCGACCAGAAGTATTTCCATATCTTAGCTACCTTCTCTTTAGCCAGCCCGGTGAAAGGCGCTCTTCAGAAATAGATTCTGTAATATAATAAATTTATGAAAAAGAAAGCTCTTTCCGTTCTTCTTTCTCTCTTCCTGTTTGCTGCTTCTTCCTGCAGCAAACCTGTTTATTCTGTTTCCGATTATGAGAAAACCATGTCGTATCGGAATGGTTTTACGATTCTTCAGTGGACCGATATCCATCTCGGTGTAGAATCCGATACGGTCAAAGTGCAAGAGGTTCTTGATGAAGAATTGAAGGATTGCTCTGCTTCGCTTGGTCGTAATCCGGATCTTATCGTCATCACCGGCGATACCTTCCTGAATGCGACAAAAGGGATCGTCAACGAGTTTTTCGATTATCTCGATAGCAAGGATATTCCTTTTGCTTTCACCTATGGGAATCATGATTTCCAGGGAAGCTATGCCAACGACTACATCGGGAAAGTAATCGAAAGCAAAAAGAATTCGGTCTTTGTCGATTATCCGGAAGATGATCTACAGGGAAGAGCCAACTACTACATCGATCTGAAAGAAGGAGAAGCGACGAAGTATCGTCTCTTCATCCTGGATTCGAATAACTACTATCAGGATGGATTCGATATCCATTACGACATCATCCACGAAGATCAGCTGGCCCATATGGATGCTATCGTCAAAGAGAAAGGAAAAGTCCCTTCGCTTGCTTTCTATCATATTCCGGTCTATGAATTTGCGGATGCCTACAAAGAATATCAGGAAGGGAAGATTGAAGGGAACGGCGAAAACGAAGAAAAGGTCTGTTACGGATATAAAAGAACCGATGCCTTTTCCCGAATGAAAGAAGATGGTGTTATCGGTATGTTCTGCGGACACGATCATATCAACAACTCTACTCTTCTCTATCAAGATGTTCTTCTCTCCTACGGTATGAAATCGACCTATGAAATCTATAACGACAAGGTCGGATATTCGTTGATTCAGCTCCATGGGCAAAGTCAATTATCCTTAGGCGATGTCACGAAAGCCATCATCGGGGAAGGAGAACAGAAATGAAAATCAAAGCGTATATTTGGATTCCTGTTCTTTCTCTTCTTGCTCTGATCGTATCCCTCATCTGGTACTACGGATTCACGATGCTCCTCTCTACCATCGTCGATCAATTCGTCTCCCTAGCAAGAATTCTTCCCTTTGTGTTCCTGGCTTTCTCTGCTCTTGTGATCTTCTTTGTTCTTTTCTTCCACCATTTTCTTTCTCCGATTCCGAAGAAGAGACTTTGGATCTTCGCTTCGCTTTCTGCCATCTTCACCTTACTCGGATTTATCTTCGGTCTTCTTTCTTCCCATTACCTCTTTGCTTCGGATTTATGGTCAAAGAAACTCATCTTTATACTCGAACTGATTTTCTCCTGCTGTGGGTCTTTCTTCCTCTTCTTCCTCGCCCTGAAAAAGAAACCTAAGGAAATTCTTCTTCCTAATCTCCGTATTCCTCTTGGCTATAAGATCGTCGACAGCATTCTATTCCTCTTTGTTTCGTATTATCTTGTCGATGGTATCCGCGCCTTTATCCGCTTTGAGGAATACCGTGTAGAACCGGCTGCTTATCCTTTCTTTGTTCTACTTCTCTTTGCTCTTTCTTACTTCTATGTTCTCACGCTTCTCCGCCATTCTTCTCATAAGCTTCCGTTCCTGCTTTATGCTTTTTCTTCTTTTATCGCTTTAGCTTTCGCAGCCGGAGCCTTCTCTCTTCTTTTCACTCAGGCTTATGTCAACGTCGGGCAGAATATCTTCTATATCGACTTTGCTGCTTCTCTTCCTATCGGTCCAATCAGTTGGATAGTATTGCTTCTTTATTTCATCGTGGATCTCTTCTTGGAAGCGATGAAAATCCAAAAGAAACCGATGGTAGAAGAACAAAAACAATAGCAAGCAAAAAGCTGGCCCCAAAGCCAGCTTTTTTGCTTAACAACTTATTTGTATAAGAAAGACGTTTACGCTTCCTGCTGCGCTTTGGCGTTACCGGTATAGAGCTGGTAATAGACGCCTTTCTGGGCGAGCAAGGATTCATGGTTACCGCGTTCGATGATGCGTCCATGATCTAGAACCATGATGACATCGCTATTCTTGATGGTGCTGAGACGGTGAGCGATGACGAAGACGGTTCTTCCTTTCATGATGGCATCCATACCGCGCTGAACCAGAGCTTCGGTGCGGGAGTCGATCGACGAAGTCGCTTCATCGAGAATGAGAACCGGCGGATCGGCAACCGCCGCACGGGCGATAGCAAGTAATTGTCTCTGACCTTGCGAGAGCGAAGCGCCACCATTGGTGAGCATCGTATCGTAACCATTCGGAAGCTGCTGAATGAAAGTATCGGCGTTAGCGAGTTTCGCGGCGGCTTCTACTTCCTCATCGGTAGCATCGAGTCTTCCGTAACGGATATTCTCTCTTACGGTTCCGGTGAAGAGCTTGGTATCCTGGAAAACCATACCGAGAGATCTTCTTAAGTCTGCTTTCTTGATCTTATTGATATTGATATCGTCGTAACGGATCTTACCTTCCGCAATATCGTAGAAGCGGTTGAGAAGGTTGGTGATTGTAGTCTTTCCGGCACCGGTAGGACCGACGAAAGCAATCTTCTGACCAGGTTCCGCATAGATCGTGATATCGTGCAGAACAATCTTATCTTTGACGTAACCGAAGTCGACATTGTAGAGGTTGATTTTGCCTCTTAACCACGTATAGGTCGTCGGAGAACCATCCTGATGCGGATGTTTCCAAGCCCAGTGTCCGGTTCTTTCTGAGCAGGGAACCGGATTTCCGTTTTCATCGGCTTTGGCATTGACAAGTTCGACATAACCGTCATCCACCTCTTTCGGTTCATCGATAAGAGCGAAGATACGACTAGCACCGGCAAGAGCCATGGTGATGGTGTTGATCTGGTTAGCGACCTGACCGATCGGCTGGACGAAGGCTTTCGAATAGAGAAGGAAGGAGATGATGATACCGATTGTGGCTTCCGAGAAGATATGACCATGCGGTAAATCCATCAGGGAGAAGCCTCTTACACCATAGATGGTGAAAAGACCACCGACCAAAGCAAGAATCGCATAGGCAAGGTTACCAATCTGATTGACGATCGGCATCAGGATCGAAGCGTAACGGTTTGCTTTGACAGAATCTTCAAAGAGTTCTTCGTTATGGCTATCAAAACCTTCGATGTTCTTTGTCTCGTAGTTGAAGACCTTGACGACTTTCTGACCGGAGATCATCTCTTCGATATAACCGTTGGTGGCACCGAGTTCCATCTGCTGCTTTATGAAGTAACGGGCAGAACGTTTCGTAAAGTACTTCGTGATCGAGAAGATGAGAACCGAGACCGCTAAGACGACTAACGTCATATAGAGATCCGTAAGAAGCATCATCACGAAGCAGGCGATCATGGTGATGATCGAGGAAACGGCCATCGGAAGAGCACGGGCGAGCATTTCACGGAGAGCATCGACATCGTTGGTGTAGACCGACATGATATCGCCGTGTGTATGCTGGTCGAAATAGGAGACCGGCAGATCCTGCATATGGGAGAAGAGTTCATCACGGATCTTTTTCTGAATACCCTGGGAGATCAAGGACATCAGATAGTTATAAAAATAGGAAGCGACGACACCTAAAGCAAAGATGACGATCATCGAGATCATCAGAGAAGAGAACTTCATCGATAAACCGAAGATACCAAGTTCATGGGGCGTATCGTAGAAAAGGGTCGTCGCTTTACTGATATCGATGACACCATTAGCGTCCATCGCACCGGTTAAAGAAGGCGTGATGAAGTGATCGGCTAAGATCTGACCGATAAAGTAGGAGTTAGCAACCGAAGCGAAAGACGAAATCAGAATACAGAGAACAACCACGAAGAAGAGGAAAGGATAATAGCGGAAGACAAGGCCTAAAAGGCTCTTCATCGCACCGCGCCTTGCTTCTTTGCTGGCACCTTTACGGGCTTTATTCGTTGCTGGCATCGAAATCACCTCCTCCTAACTGCGATTCGTATAATTCCTTATAGACAGAGCAGTTCTGCATCAGTTCCTCGTTGTTTCCCTGCGCGACAAGCTTTCCACCGGCATCAAGAACCAGAATCGTCTCGCAGTCTTTGATGGAAAGAACACGCTGCGCGATGATGAACTTCGTGACATCCGGACGGGTCGAGGCTAAGCCTTTGCGGATCAAGCTATCGGTGTGGGTATCACAGGCGCTGGTCGAATCATCGAGGATCAGAATCTTCGGATTCATCAGTAAGGCTCTTGCAATGCAGAGACGCTGTTTCTGACCGCCGGAGACATTGTTACCGCCTTCGACAATCGGAGTATCCAATCCTTCCGGGAAACGGTGAAGGAATTCACTGGCCTGGGCTAAGTCACAGGCTTTCCAAATTTCTTCATCACTGGCGTTCAGATTTCCCCATTTGAGGTTATCGCGGATCGTACCGGTGAAAAGAAGATTCTTCTGTAAAACCACGGCAACCGAATCACGGAGCGTCTTTAAGTCATAATCCCGGACATCGACACCACCGACTTTGACGCTTCCTTCCGTCACATCATAAAGACGGGCGATCAAAGAGACGAGAGTCGATTTACTCGATCCGGTCGGACCGATGATACCGATAGTCTCACCGGAATGGAAATGAAGATCGATATCGCTTAAGACGTTCTTGCCAGGCACATAAGCAAAGGAAACATGGTCGAAATCGACTCTGCCGTCTTTGACTTCCATGACCGGGTTTTCTTTGTTCTTGATATCCGGTTCTTCCACGACAATCTCGACAATACGTTCGGCGGAGTTACGGGAGATAGTGATGAAGACATAGACCATCGAAACCATCATCAGAGACATCATAATCATCATGACGTACATGATCAGAGTCGTTAAGGAAGCCGTAGTAAGAGTAGTCGAACCGCTCCTGATGATGAGAGAGGAACCTAAGAAGGCAAGTAGGACCATCGCGGCATAGACGGCTAAGTTCATCAAAGGACTATTGAAAGCGAGAATCGATTCCGCCTTAAGGAAGTTCTTATAGATGAAATCGGAGACCTTGTTGAAACGGGAGACATGATAATCCTTGCGGTCAAAGGATTTGACGACACGGATACCGTCGACATCTTCCTCGACGGATTCGTTGAGTTCATCGTAGGTATTGAAGATCTTGACAAAGATCGGGTGGACCGTAGCGGCGATGAAGATCAGAAGGAAAAGAAGAACCGGAATGATGATGAGATAGATCCAGCTGAGTGTAGGAGCGGTGACAAAACACATGATGAGAGCGAATATCATCATGAACGGAGCGCGGATGACCGTACGGATCACCATCATGAAGGCGTTCTGGACGTTGGTGACATCGGTCGTGGTACGGGTGACGATGGAGGAGGGAGAGAATTTATCGATGTTCTTAAACGAGTAATCCTGAATCTTCACAAACATGGCTCTACGGAGATTCTTACCGAAACCGGCGGAGGCGGAAGAAGCCCAGTAACCTGCCATGATGCCGCAGAAAGCTGCTACCAAGGAAATCAGAACCAGGATTCCGGTCCATAAAAGAAGCTTCCCTAAATCCAGAGCGTATACCGCCTGAAGAAGATACTGAATGAAGTAGGCGTTTAAGATTTCTAAAAGAGCTTCAAAGAAGACATATATCCAAGTGAGATAGACATCCTTCTTATATTCGCCGATATAGGAAAGAAGCTTCTTATAGGTATGCGGTTTTTCTTTCTTCGGTGCTTTCTTTTCTTTGACTGCTTCGTTGCTCATACCGTTTCGTCCTCCTGAATATTGGACCTCACTTTTTCTAAAAGAGAAGTAAGTTGCTTTATTTCTTCTTGGCTTAGCCCGGTGCGTAATTTTTCTTCCATCTTATCGTACTGGGCATGATAGACCTTATCGGCTTCGATTCCCTTATCGGTGACTTTGAGGATCTTGAAGCGTTTATCTTCGCCTCTTGGCACCTGAACGATAAGACCTTTCTTCTCGAGTCCTGCTAACGTAGCGGAAGTCGAAGCTTTCGATAACTTCGTAAACTTCCTCAGCGTAGTAGCCGTAAAAGGTCCATGCTGAAGAATCTGAACCAAAGTGAAAGCTTCCATCCCAGTCATCCCACCGATTTCCTGCGAACGGATATGCTTATCGATATACTTTTCGATAGCGATATGCGTCTGCTTGATCTTCAGTCCTAACGGCACTTCATATTCTTTTTCCATAAACAGCACTTCTCCTCATAAGTTCGCATCCTAACTATACTCTTTTTCCCCACAGTTGTGACGCTTTTCTTTTGAAAGCGGTTATCCTAGTTCGGGTGCGAACTATAATAGAAAAACAAACGAAAGCCCCAGGTTTCCCTGGGGCCAATAGACTTTAGAATCCACTACTTTGTCTCAGCAGTTTCTACAGGTTTCTCTTCTTCGTCTTTCTTACTGGCTTCGACAACTTCGGTCAAGGAAGAAGCTAACGAAGCAAGAGAAGACATATCGGAAGGAACGATCATCTTGGTCGCTTTACCGTCGGCAACCTTCGCTAATGCTTCATAACCTTTGAGAGTCAAGACGGCCTTTGAGGGCATGGATTCGTTGATCATACGGATCGAGTCAGCTTCGGCTTTACGGACCATCAGTTCACCGTCGGCCTGGGCTTTCTTGACCTTGAGAATCGCTTCGGCTTCCGCTTCCGCTTTCTTGATGGCGGCTTCTTTCTCGGCTTCGGCATTGAGAATGGCGGCTTCCTTCTTACCTTCGGCAATGGTGATAGCCGAAGTCTTTTCGCCTTCCGCAATCAGGATTTTTTCACGTTTTTCACGTTCGGCTCTCATCTGCTTCTCCATGGCGTTCTGAATATCCTTCGGAGGAAGAATGTTCTTGACTTCGACACGGGTGACCTTGATTCCCCAGGGATCGGTCGCTTCATCGAGAATCGCTCTCATCTTGGAGTTGATAAGATCACGGGAAGTAAGAGTGGCATCCAGATCGAGATCACCGATGAGGTTACGTAATGTAGTTGCGGAAAGAGCTTCGATACCGACAATCGGATTTTCGACACCGTAGGTATAAAGCTTCGGATCGGTGACGGTGAAGAAGACGACGGTATCGATCTGCATCGTGACGTTATCCTTGGTGATGACAGGCTGCGGCGGGAAATCGTAGATCTGTTCCTTCATCGAGACCTTCTTCTGAACACGGTCGAAGAAAGGAACCAAGAAGTGGATACCCGTATCCCAGGTCGTCAGATACTTTCCGAGACGCTCGATGACGAAGCGGTCGGTCTGATTGACGATACGGACCGAAGAAATCAGCGTGATCAGAATCAGAAAGACCAGAACACAGGCGATAACAATTCCGACGATAGCTCCAGTAGGCATTTTATGTTCTCCTTTTATTCCTTTACAACTTTGACAACGAGTTTGTTTCCATTGATGGAAACGACTTCGACGACACTTCCTTCCGGAATCTCCTTAGCGCCATCCATCAACATACCGGTCCAAAGCGTTCCGAAGATCTTCACTTCTCCGTATTCTAAGGGAGTGATGGTCTTAGTGACTTTTCCTTTCTTCCCGACGATCGACGCAACTCCGGTCTTCGTGTTCTTTCTTAACAGCAATCGGTTTGCGACCGGTCTTAAGAGAATCAGGAACAGAGCCGAAACTCCTAAGAAGACGATCAGTTCTCCCCACCAAGGCATACCGGGAATATAGGTGACTGCCAAAGCGACCAAAGAACCGATACAGAACCAGACCGAGACCAAGGCTTCCGTAGAGACTTCCGCAATCAAGGCGATGACGAAGACAGAGAGCCAGACAATCAGCATGATGGTATTTTCATCCATAGTCAGTCGGCCTCCTCCGTTAAGTGTATCACAACAAATCGGCGTTCCGTATCATAGGTAGTGACAAAGCGGTGGGAAGTAGAGGAAAAATCGATACCGATCTCACTTCCGATCTTCTTCACAAACTCGGTCGAGGAGATCCGCGAATAGGTCTTTCCACCCGAAAGAGGGAAAAGAGCATCTTCGGGATAAACTCCAGACTCGCATTCTCCCAGTGTCAACGGCTTCATCACAATCGTTTTCGTCTCATCGTCGTATCCGAGTTCTACCGCAGTAGCTTCTTTCAAATACGAAAGGCTCGGCTTATTGACGGTGATACAGTTCTTGCTGATGGTAGCGACCATCGCTTTCTCGTTCTTGCTGAACCAAGTGATCATAAGAGCCCTCCTCTGTTTATAGAATACAAACAAGTTCAACAAAATTCAAGACGATGTTAGAAATATTCTTTTTTTCATAACAAAAGCCCTCACGAGTGAGGGCTCAGTATCTGACTTGGAGCAACCGGCGGGAATCGGACCCGTATATGCAGCTTGGGAAGCTACCGTTCTACCACTGAACTACGGCTGCAGGTGGGAGTATTATACCAAATCAAAAGATAGAAGAAAAGGACATAAAAAGCCCACCATATCTATCGGAAAACATAGAAAAAGGCTACCCCCCCTTAAAAGAAGAGATAGCCTTTGTAGAACAGATTACTTCAGAAGCTGATTGTCACCGGCAGGGAGAGTGGAAGGAGCGCTGGTCGGTGCAGCCGGCGGAACGACCGGAGAAGAAGACGGATCGAGGTTTTCCTCCTCGTCCTCGTCTTCACCCTCTTCCTCTTCCGGAAGAAGCGGCTTGAGGCCGGTTCCGGCAGGGATGAGCTTACCGATCATGACGTTCTCCTTCAGACCGCGGAGATAATCGACCTTGCCCTTGATGGCAGCATCGGTAAGAACCGCCGTAGTCTGCTGGAAAGACGCAGCGGAGAGGAAGGATTCGGTCTCGAGAGCAGCTTTCGTGATACCCATGATGAGCGGGCGTCCGACGGCCGGATTACCGGCATGCTCTAAGACCTTCTGGTTCTTCTCGGTGAAGGTCACATCATCGACTTTCTGACCCGGTAAGAGCGTGGTGTTACCCGCGTTGATGATGAGAATCTTGTTTGTCATCTGACGGACGATGATCTCCAGATGCTTATCGGCGATATCGATACCGGCGTTATCCTTGTAGACCGATTTGACTTCCTTGATGATGTAGTTGCGGACGGTCGTAAGATCGGTGCATTCGAGAAGTTTCTTCGGATCGATATGGGCATTCTTGACGAGCGGATAGCCAGCCGGAATCTCCTGACCGACCGTGACGTTCGGAAGCTGGTTCGGATAGCAGATGAAATCGAGCTTTTCGAGTTCGTTTTCAACCGTGAAGACATGGCGTAAGCCCTGCTCCTTGATCTCGACAACTTTGCCAGGGATCGTAGAGATGACAGCTTCATCCTTCGGCTTCGGGGAACGGACTTCCAGAAGTTCCTGGACACGCGGTAAACCGGAAGTGATATCCTGCTGACCCGCGACACCACCGGTGTGGAAGTTCTTCAGCGTGAGCTGAGTACCCGGTTCACCGATAGACTGAGCGGCCATGATACCGACAGTATCACCGATCTCGGCAAGCTTACCGGTCGCAAGGTTACGGCCGTAGCACTTGACGCAGACACCATCGGTCGATTCGCAGGTGAGGATTGAGCGGATCTCCACCGACTTGATGCCGGCATCGACGATGCGCTGTGCCGCTTCTTCATCCATGCACTCATCGGCAGAAGCTAAGACCTCACCGGTCTTCGGATCGAGGACATCGTGCATCGGGAAACGGCCGACAAGACGATCGTATAAGGAAGCGATGACAGTCTTGCCATCGGCTTCGAGTAAATCGGAAACGACAAGTCCGTGATCGCAGTGGCAATCTTCCTCGCGGATGACGACGTTGTGAGAAACATCGACCAAACGACGGGTGAGATAACCGGAGTCGGCGGTCTTCAGAGCGGTATCGGAACCGTTCTTACGGGTACCATGCGTCGAGGAGAAGTATTCGGAGACGGAGAGACCATCGATATAACCGGACTTGACCGGCGTTTCAATGGCTTCGCCGTTCGACTTAAGCATACAACCCTTCATACCGATAAGCTGCATGTAGTTATCGGCCGAACCACGGGCACCGGAAGCCATCATCATGAACATCGGGTTACGCGGATTTTCCTTCATACGCTCATTGAGCTTCTTCTTCATATCCGTGTTCTTGATGTCGTTCCAGCAGGCGATCACCGCATCGTGACGTTCCTTCTCGGTCAAGAAGCCGAGATCCGCCATTTCACGGTATTCCGCAACCTGCTTATCGCCCTTGGCGTAAATTTCTTTACGTCCGGAGAGAGGTCTCATATCGTCGAGCGAGACGGTAAGACCGGACTTGGTGCAGTAATCGAAGCCCTGATTCTTGAAGGCATCCATGATGGAAGCGGTCTTGATGGAATCTTCGTCATAGTAATGGAAGATCTTATCCATCATGACCTGAATGCGCTTCTTATTGATAGGACTGCGTAAAGGCTGAAGCTTGACATATTCCTTGAAGGCATCGAAATCATCACCTTCCTTGAACTTGCCAGAAGCTAAGACCTTCTCATAGACTTCCTGAGCGGTGACAAAGAAAGCGTCGGAAGTATGGGAGAATTCATCGCTGAATTCCTTCTTCGCCGCCTTCTCATCGAGCGTGCTCTCCGGGAAGTTGATATACGGGAAGTCTTCGGGGAAGATATGGTTGAAGATGAGCTTTCCGACCGTGGTGAGAAGATATTTGCTGTTCTGCTCTTCGGTGAACTCGGTCTTCTTCAGCGAACGGGCCGGAATATAGATACGGGTACGGAGTGAGACTAGTCCGTTCTGATAGGCGAGATACGCCGTATCCGGATCGGAGAAGACCTTACCTTCGTACTTCTTATACTGACGATACTTTTCAGCTTCATCCGGCTCGTTGTGGGCATCGTAGTAAGAAGCATACATATCGTTGAGGCTATCGTCATCCTCGAGGGTGAGATAGTAGTTACCGTAAATCATATCCTGCGACGGGACGCAGATCGGCTTACCATCGGAAGGCTTTAAGATGTTGCGGTTAGCCATCATCAGGCACATAGCTTCGGCCTGGGCCTGACGGGAAAGCGGAACATGGACTGCCATCTGGTCGCCATCGAAATCGGCGTTGAAGCCAGGGCAGACAAGCGGATGAAGACGGATAGCTTTACCTTCGATCAGAATCGGCTTGAAGGCCTGGATACCGAGACGGTGAAGGGTCGGAGCACGGTTGAGAAGAACCGGGTGGTTCTTGGCAATCTCTTCGATCGCATCATAGACGCGCGGATCCTTATTGGCAATAAGCTCATCGGCCATACGCTGCGAAGTGACGGTCGAATCCTTAGAGAAGATAAGCTTGTGGGCGATGAAAGGACGGAAAAGCTGAACCGCCATTTCACGCGGTAAACCGCACTCATCCATATTGAGCGTCGGACCGACGGCGATGACGGAACGGCCGGAATAATCGACACGTTTACCAAGAAGGTTCTGACGGAAACGCCCCTGTTTACCCTTGAGGGTCGAAGAAAGGGACTTTAAGACCGTGCCGTTGATCGAAGTCGAAGGCTTGTTACGACGATCGTTATCGATCAAAGCATCGACAGCTTCCTGAAGCATACGCTTTTCGTTGAGAAGAATGACGTTAGGAGCATAAGCGCTGATTTCCTTCTTGAGACGGTTGTTCTTGATGATGACCTGACGATATAAGTCGTTGAGGTCCGAGGTAGCATAACGGCCACCATCGAGCTGCATCATCGGGCGGAGTTCCGGCGGAATGACCGGTAAGACAGTTAAGACCATCCACTCCGGTTTGATACCGGAATTCTTGAAGGACTCAAGAACCTCAAGACGTTTAATCGCCTTGATTCTCTTCTGGTTCTTCTCACCGACCGAGTTACGTAAGTCGTTAGAAACATCCTCGATTTCCTTATCGAGGTCGATTTCCTTGAGAAGCTTAAGAGCAGCTTCGGCACCGATACCGAACTCGGCACCTAAGTGCTTGGTGATATATTTACCGATTGAATAGAAGTCGAACGGCTGATTCTTATGCTTCATCAGGTTCAGATAGTTCTGACCTAAGGCATAATCCGGATCGTCCTGAGCGATCTTGCCTGAACCTAAGATTTCGTTTTCGATGACCGCCGGGAAAGCCTCTAAACGAGCTGTCTTCTCATCGAGAACCTCGCGGTACTTGAGAATCTTCGAAGTACCAGGATTGGTGACGATGTGAGAGACGAAATAGATGACTTCCTCTAACTGCTTCGGCGGGATACCGAGCGTGAGACCCATCTTCGAGGGCGAACCTTTGACATACCAGATATGGGCGCAGGGGAAAGCGAGGTTGATATAACCCATACGTTCACGGCGGACCGCCTTGAGGGTGACTTCGACACCGCACTTCTCGCAGATCTTACCGGCGAAAGAAGACTTCTTATATCTTCCGCAGTGGCATTCATAATCCTTGGCAGGACCGAAGATCTTTTCGCAGAAAAGACCATCCGGTTCCGGCTTCTGGGAACGGTAGTTGATCGTCTCGAACTTCGTGACTTCGCCATGTCCCCACTCGTGGATCTTCTCCGGAGAGGCAAGGCCGATTTTGATCGCCTTCAGTTTATTGAGATCGAACATTGCTTACCCTCCTTAGTTGTTCTCATCCTCATCGTCATGCGATTCGGATTCCGGATGCTGATTGTCTTCTTCCTCTTCCGGAAGAGGTTCATCGGCTCCTTCAAGAGGATTGTGGTCGGAATATTCGTTTTCCTTCTTCGTATCGAAGTTGACGATTTCGTGATGCGTACGGCGGGCATCTCTTTCGGCCTGTTCGGAGATGGTATTGATGTTGATCGGCTGATTCTTGTCGTCGAGTAAATTGACATCGATGGCAAGACCCTGAAGTTCCTTGATGAGAACACGGGTCGATTCCGGCATATTCGGCTTCGGGATGCTCTTGCCCTTGAGAATCGCTTCGTAAGTCTGGTTACGACCGACCATATCATCGGACTTGATGGTGAGCATTTCCTGTAAGGTGTAGGCCGCGCCATAAGCTTCCAGAGCCCAGACCTCCATTTCACCGAAACGCTGACCGCCGTTCTGGGCTTTACCGCCTAACGGCTGCTGCGTGACAAGCGAATAAGGACCGATGGCACGGGCATGGATCTTATCTTCGACCATGTGGTCGAGTTTAATCATGTACATGACACCGACCGCGATACGGGAATCGAACTTCTCACCGGTCTGACCATCGTAGAGAACGGTCTTACCGTCGCTATCGACACCCGCAGCCTTCATGAACTGCGCGATTTCATCCGCAGAAGCACCATCGAAGACCGGAGTCGAAACCTTGAGGCCTAACTTCTTGCAGGCTAAGCCGAGCTGGACTTCGAAAACCTGACCGATGTTCATACGGGACGGAACGCCCATCGGGGAGAGAAGAATATCGATTGGAGTGCCATCCGGTAAGAACGGCATATCCTCAACCGGCAGAACACGGGAGATAACACCCTTGTTGCCGTGACGGCCGGACATCTTATCACCGACCTGGATCTTACGCTTCTGAACGACATAGACCTTGATGGACTCTAAAACATCCGGCGGAAGCTCATCGCCCTTATCACGGGAGAAGCGCTTGACGTCGAGAACAATACCTTCACCGCCGTGAGGAACACGGAGCGAAGAATCCTTGTCATCGTCGGACTTCGAAGAGAAAATGGACTTGATGAGATGATCGTTGGTGGTTTCGGTGACTTCGCCCTTCGGGGTCGTCTTACCGACAAGAATATCGCCTTCACGGACTTCGGTGCCGATCGCGACGATACCATTCTCGTCGAGATGGGCCTTCTTATAATCCGCAAGGTTAGGAACTGCACGGGTGAATTCTTCTTCTCCGAGCTTGGTCTTACGTCTTTCGACCGAATACTCTTCGATGATGAGGTTCGTGAAAAGATCCTCATCGACGCAGCGTTCGGAAACAACGACCGCATCCTCGTAGTTGTAGCCGTGCCAAGTGGTGAACGCAATCAGAGCGTTCTGACCTAAGGCGAGTTCGCCATTATCCATGGACGGACCATCGGCGATGATCTGCGACTTTTCGACATGGTCACCGACATGGACGACCGGAGTCTGAGTGATGCAGGTACGCTTATTGGAGCGGACGAAGCTTCTTAACTTATAGGACTTATTGACGCCGCTATCTTCTTTGATATCGATGCGGCAGGAATCGACATAGGTGACATAACCCGGCTGATCGGCTAAAAGAGCCTCGCCGGAATCGTGGGCGATCTTCCCTTCGAGACCGGTACCGACAATCGGAGCTTCCGGACGGAGAAGCGGAAGAGCCTGACGCTGCATGTTCGAACCCATAAGGGAACGCTTACCATCATCGTTCTCAAGGAACGGAATACAGGCGGCAGCGATAGAGACAATCTGCTTCGGAGAAGCATCGATATAGTCGCATTCCTCGGCTTTGGCGGTGATGTAATCGCCGTTGAGACGGGCATTTACGACATCATCTTCGATGCGGTTGGTCTTATTGTCGACGTGGACGTTCGCTTGGCAGATGACATGGTTCTTCTCTTCATCCGCGGTGAGCCATTTGACATCATCCGGATTGTTATCGATGATGCGGTCCTTGACTGGACGATACGGAGTCTGTAAGAAACCGTACTCGTTGACCTTCGCGTAGCAGGCGAGGTTCGAGATAAGACCGATGTTCTGACCTTCCGGAGTCTCGATCGGGCAGATACGACCGTAGTGAGTCGGGTGGACATCACGGACAGCGGAGGAAGCGCGGTCACGGGTTAAGCCGCCACGGCCTAACGCGGAAAGACGACGCTTATTGGTAAGTTCGGCAAGCGGGTTCGTCTGATCCATGAACTGGGAGAGCGAATCCGAGTTGAAGAATTGGTTGACCGCCGAAGTCAGCGCTTTGATGTTGATCAAAGAAGCGATGGTGAGAGTGGAAAGATCCGAAGTCGACATACGATCGTGGATCGTTCTCTTCATCTTCGAAAGACCGGCACGGAACTTATCCTGGATGAGTTCACCGACGCAGCGGACTCTCTTGTTTCCAAGATGGTCGGTATCATCAGTGGTACCGATACCGTCGGAGAGGTTGAGCATATAGGAAAGCGAAGCGACAATATCCGGAATCGTGACATAGGTGAGAGAAATCGTTAAGTCGGTACCGATGATATTGACAACCTTGCTCGGATCATGCGGATTCTCAACACGGACCAAAGTGACATGGTTATGGTCATCCAAAAGAGTGTTGACCGATAAGGTCACGGTGTGGTTGAGGTTACCTTCGAAGAAGGACTTCTTCTGTAAGTCGTTGACTTCCTCAAGAGTGAGGGTATGGCCTTTCTCAAAGACGACTTCGCCGTCATTGGAGATGAGGTCCTCGGCAAGAGTCTGACCGACAAGACGGTCATAGATACCGAGTTTCTCGTTGATCTTGAAACGTCCTGCCTTTCCTAAATCGTAGTGCTCATGATCGAAGAAACGCTGCTTGAGCATGAGGGCTGCGGATTCATAGGTATAAGGTTCACCCGGACGGAGCTTACGGAAGATGAAACCGACTGCTTCGCGCATACGGCGCGGACCGGAGACACCATCTTTCGCAGGGTTCTTGCCTAAAGCTTTATTGAAATAGTCGTTATCGCCAAAGAGGGCTTTGACGCCGGTAGCCGGAGTCGACGGCGTACCGTCTTCCTCTGCCGGAAGAGCGTCATCGACAAGCTTATCCGAATCGGAAACAAGGCCTAAAGCACGGAGGAAAACAAGTGCCGGAACCTTCTTCTGTTTATCGATACGGACGGAGACGAAATCACGGTTATCGGTGAGATATTCCAACCAGATACCTCTGGAAGGAATGATGTTCGAACCGTAGACGACGTTGATTTCGTTGCGGGTATCGTTTTCGGACTTCTTCAGCGTGACTTCATCGCTTTCCATCGAAACGTAGGCACCCGGAGAACGGATGAGCTGCGAAGCGATGCACTTTTCGGAGCCGTTGATGATGAAGGTTCCGGAAGGAGTGATCCACGGGAAGTCGCCCATGAAGATCTTGTCTTCATCGACGGTGCCGTCCGGATGACGTAAGCGAAGGGTGACATGAAGCGGAGCCGAGTATGTCAAGGCTGAGACCTTGCATTCAAAATAACCGTGCTTCTCGTCCGGATTTCCCCATTCGGAGGAGACGTAGTCGAGCTCGGCGACCTGGTCGGTGTCGGTCTCATGACCACGGGTATCCTTGTTGGAACGGATCGGGAAAATATCGCGGAAGACTTCGTCGACGCCCTGCTTTACGAACCAGTCAAAAGACTGGAGCTGGACATCGCAGAGGTTCGGAAGGGGAACGTTAGAGAAAGTCTTGGAGAAATCGATACGGCCTGTCTCAGTTCTTCTGTATTTGGTTAAGTCTAATTCTTCCATAGTTTTACCTCGTGTCTTTCTTCCCAGAAAAGGAACGGAAGTTGTCCTAAGATTTCGAATAAAGGCCGATAATTGGATTGTTTTTATCGGCTTTCCTTATAGACAACTAAGCCCACCCCGCCAAACGAGGGCAGGGTGGGACCAAAGGATACGACAGGGAAAAATACGGATTACTTGATTTCGACTTCGGCGCCGGCAGCGACAAGCTGCTTCTTGATCTCTTCGGCTTCGGCCGGAGCGATCTTCTCTTTGATGGCAACCGGAGCGCCATCAACGAGCTTCTTGGCATCCATAAGGCCCTTGCCAGTGATAGCCTGGACAGCCTTGATGACCGGAACCTTGGCAGTGCCGAAGGACTTGAGGATAACAGAAACCTCAGCCGGGCCTTCCTGAGCAGCGGCAGCACCAGCGGCCGGAGCAGCGACACCGGCAGCAGCCTTGACACCAAATTCGGCTTCAATCGCCTTGACGAGATCCATGATCTCGACCATGTTCATTTCCTTTAAGCCGGCGATGACATCTTCTTTAACTAACTTAGCCATTGTTCATTTCCTCCTGATAATGGTGTTACGACAATTTGCCTAATTCTTCGGAATAGGCTTAGGCGGCCTCGACCTGCTTGGCGCCTTCCGGATCGTTCTTCTCGCCGACGGCCTTGATGGTCAGAGCGAACTGAACGAGCGGGGCTTCCAGGACAGAGAGAAGACGCGACAGAGCGCCTTCCTTGCCTCCGATGCTGGCGAGCTCTTTGAGAGTAGCGGCATCGCAGAACGTTCCATCGATCATGCCACCCTTGATGGTGAACTCCTTATGCTTCTTGGCGAAATCGTTAAGCGCCTGAAGTCCTTCGCCTTCTTCCTTCGAAGTGACAATAGCGCTCGGACCCTTGAGCAAAGAATCGAGCTGAGAAAGACCATCTTCATCGACAGCCTTCTTCAGTAACGAATTCTTCTGCATTGAGAGATGCGCACCGTCCTTCTTGAGGGCGAGACGGAGTTCATTGACGTCCGCGACAGCCAGAGCGGAATAGGAGACGACGATGGTGGAATGGGAAGTCTTGAGAACATCGTTAAGTTTAGCGACGGTCTCTTTCTTCTCCGCTAAGATCTGCTGGTTCATCTTTTCACCTCCTTCGTGAATGAATATGGGAACAATATACTTTCAGAGCTATGTAGTTACTCAATCCTCGGTAACCATTGAATTAAGCCTTTTTCACTAGGCAGTTACGGTCTTAGGTATATTGGGTACCCCGAATTTGGATTGTCCTCTTCCCCGTGATTGGGGCGGAGAGGAGAAAACAGAAACGGATAGAATAGGATTATTAGATAGCTAACTTGATAGCCGGGCCATAAGTGGAAGAGATAACCGCAGTGCGGATATAAGTTCCCTTGATGGTAGCAGGACGGACACGGTTGACCGTGTCGACGATGGCCTTGAGGTTATCCGCTAAGGCAGAAGTTTCGAAGGAAGCCTTACCGAACTGAATGGCAAGGTTACCATCTTTATCGTTGCGGTAAGAAACCTTACCGTTCTTGATCTGCTTGATCGCCTCGCCGATGTTCGGCGTGACGGTGCCGGTCTTCGGGTTCGGCATTAAGCCCTTAGGGCCTAAGACACGACCCATACGGCCTAAAAGACCCATCATGTTCGGAGTCGCGACGATGACATCGAAGTCGAACCAGTTCTCCTTCTGAATCTTATCAAGGAGATCCTGCTGACCGACGAAATCGGCGCCGGCTTCCTTAGCTTCCGAAACCTTATCGGTGATAGCTAAGACACGGACAGTCTTACCATTGCCGTGCGGTAAGACAATGGTGCCACGGAGCTGCTGATCGGCCTGTTTCGGGTCGATATTGAGCTTGAACGAGACATCGATGGATTCATCCCACTTCGCAGTGGCAGTCTTCTTGACGAGAGCGCAGGCCTCGTCGATGGAATACTTCTTTCCCTTTTCGATGAGGGCTAAAGAAGCAGCATATTTCTTAGATTGTTTCATGGTGATTATGTTCCTCCTTTAGTCGTCGATGACGATACCCATGGACTTAGCAGAACCTTCGACGCAGCGTTCGGCCGCCTCTAAGGAATCCACATTGAGATCGGGCATCTTGTATTCGGCGATCTTCTTGACATCGGCTCTCTTGACGTGGCCGACAACATCCTTCGGAGATCCGCCGTGATCCGGACCCTTGCGGCCCTTTTCCACACCGGCAGCCTTCAGAAGAAGATAAGTAGTCGGAGTTGTCTTGAAGCTCATGTCGAACGTACGGTCTTCATAGATGGTGAGGATGCAGGGAACCACTTCGCCTCTACGGTTTGCCGTCGCAGCATTGAACTGCTGGCAGAACTTTCCGCCGATGCCGTAAGGACCAAGCTTCTGACCTAATTTTGCAGGGTTAGCTCCCCCGCCTTCGGAACGGATAATCATCACTCGCGTGACTTTCTTTGCAGCCATTTTGTTACCTCCTATAGCTTGCAATTGTGGTAAGCAGCCAATCACTGGCTTCCCACACATAGCCCGGGCACAATGCTCTCAAAAAATGGGCATAGTATGCCTAAGCTAAAATATCATACTAGCCGGAAATGGGGATTGCAAGAAAATTCTTCACCACTTTCTGTCCCTATATCCTATTTATTAATTGTAGCTTCTCTTTTCAGTGCTTGTATCCGTCAAGCAAGTGTGCTATTTTATTCCTCGCCTATATCAGGCTTACGGATGCACCGCTGGAAGTGTCACTTGACCATGTGCAACCGGACAATCCAATTATTTCCAAGGAGAAAAGCAATGAACAAACAGTTAGTTCAGCAGGTAACTGCCAGCCAGATCAGACACGATCTTCCTGAATTCGAAGTCGGTGATACCATCCGCGTCATGGTCACCATCCGTGAAAACAACAAGGAAAGACAGCAGGCGTTCGAAGGCGTCGTCATCTCCATCCGTGGAGCCGGTGCCTCGAAGACCTTCATTGTCCGTAAGGATTCTGCCGGTGTCGGTGTTGAGAGAAACTTCTTAATCAACTCGCCGATCATCGCCTCCATCTCCGTCTTACGTCACTCTAAGGTCAGAAGACATAAGCTCTACTATCTCAGAGCCCGTTCTGGTAAGTCGGCTCGTCTGGAAGAGGTCATCCGTAAGGATAAGATTGCTGCCAACTTAGCCGCCACCAAGACCAACGCCGATAAGAAGAAGGCTGCTAACCGCGCCAAGACCGAAGCTGCTAAGGAAGCTAAGGCCGAGAAAGCTGTGGAAGCTGCTAAAGAAGAAGCAAAGTAAATTCTTCCTTCTTCCGTTATCCGTTCTACCAAGTTCTCTTATTTCATTAATCCAGTGACATGAGGCGATCCTATCAGGGATCGCCTTTTTTCATATCTAGTGTCTGGGAAGATAAGAAGGGAAAAGAAAAGTCATTGTCCTAGCAGAGGATACTAAGAAGCCTATGTCAAGAGAGAAGAAATAAACTGAATGGTAATATTATGGATTGCGTATAAACAGGTTTTTAATGGAATATTATTGGAATCGAAGCGGAATCATTCTACAAGCAAATGCGGTTTTCAGAAGAGGACGGTGCCGGAAAATCTTCTTTTCCGTCAGCTATTAAAACATCTGTTCTAAGGAAGAATAAGGGTCTTCTTTTTCTAAGATCACTCTCTTCTTATCGCGGAAGCAGAAGGAAGTCTTCACAGCCACATTCTCCTTGATGACCCGGCTCATGCCTCCATCCTTCGGGGCTTTCAATGCGAAACCCTGAGGTTCCGCTAAATGAATCTCGAGAGAATATTTTCCTTTCCGAAGGACAACCCGTTCCTTGGTTCTCTCAACGACTTTCCCGAAATTATAAGTGCAGAGCCGGTATTCCTTTCCCTGGTAATGGATAAAACCTAATAACCCCGTGAAATGAATCAGACCAAATGGAATCGTCGCAATCGCAACGGTTAGGCCGTAGTCAGGACCGATCGAGTTATACCAGAAATATTTCGAGGGAAACGATCTTCCTTTATCTCCTTCGATATAACCATAACCATCTTGGAAATCCACTTTTCTTCCTTGAATGAGGATACTTCCGGAAAGAGAGTGATACATCGAGTAGACATCGTGGGAACATTCCATCGAAAAAATCTGGAAAGGTCCCATGGCAGGATGCTTCAGGGGATGAAGGAAACCGAGATCGATCTCTCCGGAAACCGAGAGATCTTTCTCATTCACGGAGAAGAGAACACGGTTTTCCAGGATTCGGATAGCTTTCACGTCCGAAAGAGAATAGCTTCTCTCTTTCGTGATCAGCTGCATAGCCGGACCCTCATCGGAATAGGAGTCGATGATAGCTAAGGCGAAGCCATCCCGGGAAAGGAACTTATAATATTTTCCGAAGAAATAATGTTTCATAAAAAAACGATTTGCTTCTGCTTGCGTCTTCTATTCTAACGCAATCCTTTTTTCCTAAGAGAGGAATTTGTCTCTTTTCTTTATGAAAGTAATCATAACAATAATTTACATGGACGAGAAGAATATCATGATTTTAATTAATGATTTATGTTATGAAATAAAAATTGGCTTTTTTTCATAATTATTTTCATTTTTTCTTATTCACAGTCCTTGACCTCTTAGAAGCATTTGACTAGAATGTAATTAAGGACTAAAGGGGATTAATGCAATGAATCTTAAAAAAATAAGTTTGCAATCTATCTCCCTCCTACTGTTAGGCTTCGGTACCATTCCATCTACCAAGAAAACGTCTTCTTTTCCGTACGCTAGAAAACATCTTGAAAATATTCGACTTTCCACTAGTATCTGGAAGAACGCCACGATAGGTGAAACGACTGCCTTCACCTTCAATGGCAAATCCTATTCGTTAGCTTATGTTTCCGAAGACGATGCATACAAAGGCTATTTAATATTAGATAGCGATAATACCCTCTGCACTTATTATGTCGGTGAAGCAAAACCGGATCTAGCCAATTTAGCTTCTCTTTCTCCTATTTTCTCTTCCGATGACATAGATACAACAGATAAAATCCTACATTCTACATCTACTGCTGATGAATTCCATGCGACTCCAACGCTGAACGAAGATCTTTACACTTCCCATTACGATAGCTACAGCAGTTCTCAGTATTTAACTTCCTGCCCTTTCTACTATAACTATTCGTATGGACCTGTAAAAAACAGATGCGCACCAACCACTGGCGCCATGCTTATTTCCTTCTATGATCGATATTCTTCAATGACAAACTTAGTCAATGGTCTTCTTCCGTTAGAGCATAGTGATAATAAGGAAGCGGTTGATTCTCTTATTATCGAAGTCGCTGATTATATGAAAACCGATACTACAAACGGAACCACACTTTCAAACGAGATGTCTGGATTAAATCAGTATTTCAGCGATGCTGGGTATAGCAACTACCGAGCATATTATTTAGACACTTTTGCAAAATATGTGAGTTTTATAAACACCAAGAAGAGCCCATGCTTTCTTCGCGTGAAAACCGAGAACAATGTCGGACACGCAGTCCTTGGTATCGGAGTCGCCAATCTTCGTTACTCTGGGAATTTTATGATTACCCATTACGATTGGAAGACATCTAATACGGGTGATTATTATGTCAATGAGTCTAAATTTGTTGGCTTCATCTATATGGGGGAGAAATAATCATGAAAACGAGAAATTTATCTGTTCTTGCTGTTCTCCCTGTCCTTCTTCTTGCTTCTTGTACCTCTTCTTCGCCGTTATCAGAGAATGACACCGCGGAAACGAAGCAGGCCTATGAAAATCTCGAGACGGACGATCTTTCCAAGGTGACCATCACGGAATACCTTTATAAAGGAGATACCCTTTACTCCCGTTCCGTCATCTGGAACGGAGAGAAGAAGCTTCCTTCTCTCCTCCTTGCTTTGGCCAGGGAAGACAAGACCGGGAAAGAGAACTATGCCAATAGCGATGGGTTCTTCGACACGTCTCTTTATTATATGTCCTTCTATAAGACAGGCTCCGATACGATCAAGGACTATCTCTATATCCAAAACTTCGCTTCGGACGAAGAGACAGCTGGATACTTTCTTCATTCCGCTTCCGGAAAAGCCGTCGATGCTGTCTCCTATATTTTCAAAGGACTTTCCGAAGACGCTTCCAAAGAAACCGCCTCGGTCCGAGAGGATGTAGTCGCGGAACTCGCTAATCAGGAGTTTTCTGTCTATTCCGATCCAGTCTGCTGATCAAAAAGAAGTTCTTAAAGAAACGCAGAGAAGCCTCTTTAGGCCGATTCGTTCCGGGAGGTTTTTTCATATATTAAAAACCAATACGTTTTATATTTAAACGAACAGGTTGTTACTGTTTTATAGGAATTTATTGTACTAAAAAAGAGCTGCCGTATACCTAATCAAGGATTAGGAATAGAGGCAGCTCTTTATCGTTATTCTCCCTTACAGATTGGCGACCGTCATCGCGAAGAGAGGAATATCGTAGTAAGAGAGGAAACAATAGAAGGGACGATCGACGACGAACGAGATTTCCGGCATCTCAGCCGGAGCACTAGCTGTACCTGCACCAGACACGGTCAAAGAAGTACCTTCGATTCCCTCTTCGGAGAAGGAGAATTCATTTGCCTGTTTGCAGGCAAAAAGCTTTAACTGGGAAGCATTATCAACCAGTCCAGAATAGATTCCTGCCGAGCGGAACAAGTCTGCAAATTCAGAAGTATAATCAATCGTTTCTTTCAGGTTGAAATATGGGAAGAAGCCATCGATAACTCTTTCTTTCGTTCCGTTTTCACCTGCAAGATATGCTGAGGTAGCATCGACAGAAGAAAGAGAGACATTTTCGTTAGGAAGCACGAAGGTGAGATCCGTCCGATTGACCGAATAGCGGAAGGCACGATAATCCGTTCCTTCCCAATAGACGCCTTCATGGTTGGCCGTATCTCCGTTCACATTCGAAGTGCTTCCTGATAGGTTATGGAAAGTCTTTTCACCGGTAACCGCATCTTCCCGGGATTCCTTGACACGAAGTGCAGAATAAGTAAGAACGCAGGGATCATCAAGCTCAAGATCCGGGACAGGAATCTTTTTACCCAATTTCGCCGTCAGGAAATCCTGTGCATCCTTCACTCTGTTGGCATAACTGCTAGTGATGGTTGCAATGCCGTCATTTGCCAAGGTCTCACGGACTCCTAGAAGGTAGGAAAGGGTATTATTCGTTTGTGCAATCTGATGGAAAGTGAGGGAACGGAGAAGATCCTGGCGATGGACAGTTTCGGAATCATCATTCCAGTTGAACACCGAATTGAATGAAGAGAACTCCGCTAAACTGGAGATACCGAGTTTCGTCTTGACCGCATTTGCCGAACCAGAAACCAAACTCACGGCACTGTAGTTAAGCCCTAAAGTAAGAGGGGAAATGATTGTGTTCTCACTAGTGGAGAGCTTCGACATCGAATAGTCGAAAGCACCGCCGACGAAGGTGGATTTGTTCGTCCCATTGAAAGCCACGGGTGTCTCCGACACCTTTTCCTTATACTGAATATCGGCAGGAGTGGTGTCAACTACGGAAGACGTATTGCCCGCAACAGAAGATGTGGTTGTTCCTCTGCAACCGGCAAGCAATAATACGACGGTAAGTAAGAAGAATTTGTTTTTTCTATTCAACATATCATGAATCCTCCTTATTAAAGTTTAATGTAATTGCACTTAGTGCAACGTCCGTTTGAATCAAAAACATGTTCGTGATAACAGACAACACGTCCACACGTGCACAAAGAATAGTGACGTTTAGAACTGGCAAGACAATATTGAGATTCTGTATGCTCTTGATGAGTCAACGGACAACGGCAATAACAATGATAGTTATCACCTATAGTAAGATCACGGCAAACATGGGAATCCAATTCACAACTACAAACCGCATGTTTTGTGCCATTTGCATCTTTGACATAATAATTGTCCGAATGAGAGTGGGCAACATCACCACGAAGATTAGGGCAATCGCAAAGTCATAAGACTTTCTGAAATAATTTGATGGACACGGCGGTTCTCAGGGGCTGCCGTTTTTCGGCGGTTGAAATATGTATTATAGGTATGGTACAATACAGACATGGCAAGCGAAAGATATCCTGACTGGGTCAAGAAGTTCAGGCCCAAGGGCTGCATAGTCAAGAGGAAGGGGACCGTGTACCAAGGCTATACGGCGACCTCGAAGAGGGTCCCGGGCAAGAAGTATCCCGTCGTCGAAGTCGGGGAGATGGTCGGCACGATTGATCCGTCCGGTTTCCACGGGAAGACCAGGATGGTGATCGACTTCATGTCGAGCACCACCCTCGAGTATGGTTTCACCGACCTCGCCCTCACCAAGGAGGAGGAGTTCCTTGCGCTCAAGAAGAGGCAGGGCATGGACGAGAAGGACGCAAGGGCCGCATACCGGAGCGCGATAGTCTCCATCTCGCCATGTTCATACCTTTCGGTGACTGAGAAGGTGATGACGATGGACGATGCCGCCAGGAAGCTCAGCATCAGCGTGTGCCGACTCAAGTCATGGATACTCAACGCCTTTCCGATGCCCGAAGAATGCATGCGGCTCCTTTTCACGGCGGTGGGCATATGGGACGGGAAGACTTTCAGGCGCATTCCGCTTTCGCCGCAGCTGAAGGAGATGCTCCCCTGCTATGGGATAGGTGAGGAGGACATGATCCATGGCAGATAGCAGAAGCCTCATCGAATGCCTTGCGGAGGTCGAGGACTACCGCGATCCCAGAGGGGTGAGGTACAGGCTGAAGGACCTCATATTCATGATGATCTGCGCCGTCGTCTGCGGATGCCGCGACGCCGTGGAGATAGTCACTTACATCGGATTCCATCTGAAGGAGTTCAGGGAGCTGCTGGGGATAAGGTCTGTGCCTTCGCATGACACGATATCGAGAGTCTACATACATACGGACTGGGTCCAGCTCACGTCCAGGCTTTCCCAGTGGCTGAGAGAGAACTACCCTCAGCAATATAATCTTTACTGCGGAAGGAAGGCGGTGCACATAGACGGCAAGGCCATCCGCTCGTCAGCGGCGAAAGCCGACGGCGAGAAGCCGCCTTACCTCCTCAACTCCATGACCGACGGCGGTCCGCTCGACATAGGCGGGATGCCGGTCGGCGACAAGGATAACGAGATCACAGCGATACCCAAGCTCCTCGACATGCTTGACATAGCAGGCGCCATCGTGACGATAGATGCGATCGGGACGCAGAGGGCGATAATGGAGAAGATACTCAGCAAGGACGGCCATTACCTGCTCCATGTGAAGGAGAACCAGAAGGCGCTCATGGAGTCGATAAAGGCCGAGGAGAAGCGGCTTTCGCTGGAGGGGAGGCTCGATTCCCTGCCTAAATGCCGCCTCACCCGGAACGAACACGGGAGATGCGAGATCATAACCCTCACCGTGATCGAGAACACAGGATTCCTCATGGATGATTTCAAGCCAGACGACACCTTCATGACGATAGGAAGGGCTGCCGTGATGAGGAAGGACGTCATCATGAAGAAGACAGGCGAGAAGTCGTCGTCCGTGAGCTACCTCATCACCGACCTCTGCGACATCGACCCCGAGAACTTCCTCGGCATAAAGCTCAGCCACTGGAACGTCGAGATGGGCCATTGGAGGCTTGACGTACAGCTCGATGAGGACCATCAGAGACAGAGGCTCGGCAACTCGAGGCCGAACTCCAGTGCCTTCCGCAGGCTCCTCCTCTGGCTCGCCAAGGATCCGAAGCATCCGAAGATGACCGCAAGGGGCTTCCAGATAAGATGCCAGTCGGACTTCCGATGGATGGTCAGCGAGCTCTTCGGCGTGAGGGACAGGGATGATGGCCGGGAAAAAACTTAGACTGCAGACAAAGCGACAGATCATTTCCGGATCAGACTGATCCGTCTTTTCCTATGGACGGAGCGTCGCAGAATCCGAACAGGAAGGGACGGGAATCCTATGCCCGTCCCTTTTCAGGTCTCCACCCTTGGCCAAAGTCAAAGGCGACACGACTTTGCGATTGCCCTACCACGAAGATCCATCGAATACCAGAAATGAAGATGATTACGATATAATTTATCGATATTGGCATGGAGACTTGATTTATTGTTCTTCCAACCTAGATTACCATAGAGGATGTCATTTTCCTGATCATAATCGTAGACGACAAAAAAGTGATCATCGTTTCCCACAACAACAGGTTCACCGTCTTTAACTTTTTCGACAATCTGCTTTCGGAATGCCGAAAAGCTTGATACTGTATTACCTCTGTAAGAAAAACTAGGTGTCGAATCATAATAGCGTCCTTCACTTACATAGATGGGGTTATATACATGGGAGTATTGATCAACAGGAGACATGACCGCCTGTTGAACATTTGGAACCGTTTCAAGATAATCCTTGATAAAGTCACCATAATATTTAAAAGGAAAAGCACAACTTGTAGCCTTTCCTTTCACTAGATACCCTTTTTCAATGGCAAGAGAATAAAGGTGCCCAATAAAAGAGCCATTGTTCATCATCTTATCTAGGTAAATTGAAAAATTCTCTTCGGCCGTTTTGCTTGAGTCGGAAGGAACATTTACATAAATATCCTGAACGCAAGGACTTTGCTGGTATGTTGAATCATCCAGTGTTGTGTTATACACAGTCGCCTCGCATTGTTCAGAAATAAACGAGTCGTTTACAAGTGCGTCATAGTAACCGAGAATAGCAGTAAGAGCAACATAAGCACAATTGCCTACATTATTCGTCGGCATATTTTTCTGTAGATGAGAAAAATAGTTTTTTGCAAAAGCTTTATTAAAAGAAATGGAACGTGTATATTTAACTTCTAAATTGATAGGCAAAATGGAAGCCGCTGAGGAGTCAGTGTTTTTAACCTGATCTTCGTTATCCGAAGATTCGGTCTCATCAGATTCGCCATAGGCAAAGCTATGCTCTTCTGCCTCAGAACTGACATTCTCTCCAAAAGAACAGGATGCAGCTCCGACGGCTTTCTCATCATGAGAATTGAAAAAGCCTTCTAACGGAAAAGCAGAAGAAATAGCAAAAGAGGAGAGAAGCAAAAGCAAACAACTAGGAATAAACTTAGAACGTGTTTGCTTCATAGCAACGTCCTCCTTTCATCTTGAATATAAATAGAAAAAGAGTCTGCTCAATGTAAAAGTTGAGAAAATGTAATTGTTTAATATATGTTAGCGCTTACTTGTATTCTTATATGAAAATTCCATTCAAATATTTTAAGACTATTTCAAGAAATCAACGCTTACCACGAAACAAGTAATCGCACCATTCTTACTAGCAGGTAATATTTCTAATGCCTGTCAATAGAAAACCCTTGACAGCCTGATACTAACCAGCTATACTTCTTTCCGTAATCATTTTAGGAGGAAATATCACTATGGTTAAAATCCGTTTAGCTCGTATCGGCCGTACTCATACCCCGGCCTATCGTATCGTCGTTTCCGATTCCCGTCGTACTCCGCATGCGGAATCCTTAGCTCAGCTCGGTTCTTATGATCCGCTCTCCGGAGCCTGCTCGATCGATGAAGTCGAAGTTCTCAAGTGGCTCAACAACGGTGCTATCCCGTCCGATTCCGTCAAGACTCTTCTCAAGGATAAGGGCATCTACAAGAAGTATATCGACGCTAAATTAGCCGCGAAGAAAGCTACCAAAGAGGCTAAGTAACATGGAGAGCCAGACCAACCTCGATCTCACTGAGGACATCCGTTCCCTCATCGAACCGTTGGTTAGCAAACCGGAAGCCCTTCTCATCAAGAGAATGGACAAACCGGAGGACCTCGGAAAGAAAGAGCAGAACTATCTGATCCTCTGCGAAAAGGACGATTTAGGAAAGCTCATCGGTCGCCACGGAGTCATTTCCGACTCTCTGCGCACGATTCTCAATGTTTCTATCAAGAACATGAGAAAGAAGGTTCATCTCCGCTTCGAATCCTTCGACGAATTCAACGCCAAAGGAGAAAGCAAGTAATAAAGGCGAGAGACAGGAAGGCTAAAAAGCTTTCCTGTCTCTTTGCGTTAAGAAAAGAAAAATGGCAATTAAAAAAATCGGTAAAATCGTCAATTACTTCGGCCTCAAGGGTATGCTGAAGATTTCTGTCACTTCCTCTACTCCTCTCAACCGTTTTGCGGTCGGTAAAACCGTTCTCATCCCCGATGACAGCGGGGAGAATCAGTCCTATAAAATCTCTTCTCTCCAGCCGAAGGATTCCCGTATCCTTCATATCGGCTTAGAGGGTTATGACACCATCGATTCGATCCAGTCCTTCCTCGGCAAGGATATCTATGCGAATGTCCGCGCACCGAAAGGAACTTTCTTCTTCGATGATCTTGTCGGTATGAAAGTCCTGACCGACAAAGGAGAAGAAGTCGGTGTTGTCGACCATATGGAAAAGATGCCGAAAGCGGAATATCTTGTCATCGGCGACAAGATCTATATTCCTTTCCTGATGGATAATTTCATCGCCTCGGTCGATAAAAAGAAGAAAACCATCACTCTGACGGCCTTAGGAAGCGAAGCCGCCAAACAATGAAGATCAAAATCCTGACGCTCTTCCCGGAATTCTACGATTCCTTTCTCAAAAGCTCCATCATCGGAAGAGCGATTTCGAGAGGGCTAGTCACCTTCGAACTCATCAACATCCGTAACTATTCTCTTGATAAAAACCATCGGGTCGATGATCATCCGATCGGCGGGGGGGCAGGTCTTATCATGCGGATGGAACCGTTGATGGATTGTTTAAGAGCAAACACCAGTGAAAAGACCCATACGATCTTTTTAGGTCCGAAAGGTCATCCCTATCAGCAGAAAGACGCCGTCCGTCTCAGTAAGATGGACGAGATCTGCCTTATCTGCGGGCACTATGAAGGAGTCGATTCCCGCTTTGAGGAAGAAGTGGACGAAGAGATCTCCATGGGAGATTTCATCCTCACGGGAGGAGAGATTCCGGCGATGGCAATCTCGGACTCCGTCGTCCGTCTTCTCAAAGGAGCAATCGCGGACGATTCCACCAAAGAGGAATCGTTCTCCAATGAGATCCTCGAGTATCCGCAGTACACCTATCCTTACGATTACGAAGGAAAGAAGATTCCGGATATTCTCTTCTGCGGAAATCATCAGGCGATCGAGGAATACCGCCGGAAGGAAGCAATCCGGGAAACCTATCAGAAGAGAAGAGATCTTTTTGACAAGATGACGTACTCTCGGAAAGATGCTCCTCTGATCGAACAGGTGAAACACGGGGATACTTCTCTGACTCCAAAAGAGAAGGATGCGATGGAAAAAGGAAAGAAGTTCGTCGAGAAGAATCTGAAAACCAAGTAAACGAAAAGGATGATTTCCTCTGTGCGAAGCAAAGGGAGATCATCCTTTTTCTATTGCTTTACTTCTTCAGAATCGTATTGTAGCCTTTTCCGTATTTGACACACTTCTTGACCCTGGCTAAAGTTGCCGTCGAGATCGTGGTCTCTTGACTTACTTCGGCATAGGTTTTTCCTTCTAAGAAAAGCTTTGCCGAATGAATACGTCCCGAAAGAGATTCCAGCTCTTTTCTCGAGAGCAGATCATCGAGGAAGTCTTTGGCTTCCTCTTTCGTCTTAATCTTGACTAAGGCTGAATAGAGTTCCTCGTGCTCTTTCTCGGTCAATGTCTTTTTCTCTGCCATGTGGAATAACCTCTTCGTTTCCTGTTAAGAAAGCTTTTAACTCCGCACTATGTGGCGAAGTGAGAATCTCTCTATTTCCGGATTCGATGATCTTTCCTTTTTCTAAGAAAATGACTTTATCCGAAACCGCTTGGGCCAATTCCATCTCGTGGGTGACCACTAGAATCGTCTGGCCTTGCTTCTTCAGAGAAAGAATCGTTTCGGCTACCTGTCTTTTGAGCTTCGGATCCAGAGCTGCCGTCGGTTCATCGAAACAGAGAACTTTCGGAGCGAGGATCAAAGCCCGAAGAATAGCGACCCTTTGGGCTTCTCCACCGGAGAGCTGATAGGGATAGGATTCTTTCTTGCTGAGAAGAGAGACGCTTTCTAGAAGATTGTCGGCTTCTTTTTCTTTCTCTGCAAGTGTTTTCTTATATTCTCTTCTTCTTTCGGAGAAAGAAAGCTTCTGTTTCTTCCCTTCCCTCCGTATTTTCGATTTCACCGGAAGAAGAATATTATTCAAGACGTTATACTGGGGGAAAAGATTATAGGACTGAAAAACAAGGCCGAAGTTCTCCCTCCGTTCCTGCTTCTCTTTTCCTGTAAGAGGAGAAGAGTCGATCAGGACTTTCCCATCCAGAGTCACTTTTCCTCCTGCTTTCGGATCGCTGTCTTCTAAGAAATTCAGAAGACGGAGAAAAGTTGTTTTTCCGGATCCCGAATCCCCGATAAGACAAAGGGTTTCCCCTTTCTCTAAGGAAGCGGAGAAATGATCTAGTACCGTCACGCCGGAATAGGACTTCGTGAGATTTTCAATTTCTAAATACGCCATATCAGACTAACCCTCAAAATAGCTCAGCTTCTTCTCTAAAAGTTTCAGAAGCAGAGAGAGAATACCGACAAAAACCAGATAGAAGACCGCCGTATAGAAAAGAACCCAGACAATCGCATAGGTTCCGACAATATGGTCGGCTGCTAACATGACCTCATTGACTGCGATGATTCTGGCTAAGGCCGTATCCTTGACTAAGGAGATCGTCTCATTGGTCATCGGAGGCATGATCTTCTGGATGATGGGAACAAGAAGAACCTTAAAGAAAATCTCACTCCGGGAAAGACCTAAGACCGCTCCGGCCTCCTGTTGACCTTTCGCTATCGATTGATAACCGGCGCGGAAGATCTCACTGAAATAGACCGCATAGTTGATGACGATGGCGGTGATCGCAGCGGCAATACGGGGTAAAGAAGGCCAGTTGAATAATAGACCGGGAACATAGAAGACGACCATGATCTGAAGCATCAAGGGAGTTCCCCGGATAATCCAGATAAAGACCTGCATGATCTTCCTTACGGTCTTAAAGCGGCTGAGGGAAAAAAGGCAGAAAAGAATACCGAGAGGAATCGAAAGAATCCAGCTGATAACAAAGATAAGACAGGTAGTGCCAAAGCCATCCAATAGCTTCAGCGTCACCTCCGAAAAAGAGATACTCATAAACGGCTAGTCCGAGAAAGCGATAGGCGCAAAAACCGTGTAACCGATGATGATGGTACCTCTCTTGGTAATGTAATCCCAGGAGGAAGTATCTTCTTTCTCCGCGGAAGAGGTATCCGTATCCGGTTTTACAAAATCGTTGGTAAGACCGTATTTCTTGGCGATATCCGCCGTGGTGCCATCATTATAAAGAGAAGCGAGCGTCTCATTGATCTTCCCCATCAGAGCCGTTTCTCCTTTTCTTCCGGCAATACCGTAATATTCGGAATCGAAGGAATACTGCGAAAGAATCTTCAGTTTACCGGCATAGGAAGAAGAACCGGAGAGATAATAACCGGCCATCACCGAATCGATAATCGCCAAATCGCTGGTTCCGGAAAGGACTTCGGTAAGAGCGTTCGTCTGCGCCGAAAGCGGAGTCGAAGTAGAACCGGAGAACATCGCATTGCCGTTAAAAGCATCCTCGCCGGCGCTCCCCTGTTCAAAGGCAACTTTATAGTTATCATCGGAAGTGATTTCACTATCCGAGAAACTTGCCTTCGCAACTAAAACCTGAGAGTTCGTCATATAGGGCATAGAAATCTCCATGCTCTCTTTTCTTTCCGAGGTGATCGTAAGACCGTTCCAGATGAGGTCGATCTGTTTGGCGGAGAGTTCTGTCTCCTTCTGTTCCCAGACGATTTCCTGGAAGATAGGAGTAATACCCAACTGCTTGAAAGTAGCTTTGGCTAAGTCGATATCAAAACCTTTCAGGGTAGGATAGTTATCGACATAGCCCGAAGCCGCGGAAGTTTTCCCCGTCGAGCAACCGGCAAGAAGAGAAAGCGAGGCGAAGACAAGAATCATTGTTTTAGTGTTTTTCATGTGTTTCCGTTTCCTTTAGTTGACTAAAATCTTGCAGTATTATATTTTAGTCGACTAAAATTGTCAATCCTTTAGTGCACTAAAATTTCATTTTCTTATTTTGCCTTATTTATGGTCTTTTCCTGATCCACTGAAAAAGCCTCCCGTGGATCAAGGTTTTTCTTTCTCCACCGAGAGGCTCTATTTCTATCTTTTATCTTCTCTTATTCATCCCGGACATCATCGCCTGCATCGCATAAGGATTCTTCCCCATCGACTTCATCTGTTTCTGCATAAGGACGAAGTTATCGCAGAGCTGAGTGACATCCTTCGGCTGAACACCAGCACCTTTGGCAATACGGATCTTGCGGGAAGTCTTGATGATCTCCGGTTTCTTACGCTCTTCTCTGGTCATCGAATGGATGATGACTTCGGTCTTCTTGAGCATCGCATTCGCCTGATCGATCTGTTCATCGCTGATCTTCGGCATATTCGGAAGCATACGTAAAATGCTCTTCAACGGTCCCATCTTATTCATCTGCTTCATGACCGAGAGCATATCGTTAAGATCGAACTGGCCCTGTTGGAGACGGCGGGAAGTCTTCTGCGCCTGTTTCTCATCGATCTTCTCCTGCATCTCCTCAACCAGAGAGACGATATCTCCCATACCGAGGATACGGCCTGCCATTCTCTCCGGATGGAAGTTCTGGAAATCGGTGACTTTTTCACCGACACCGGCATACTTGATAGGAATGCCGGTGAGTTTCTTAATCGAAAGAGCGGCACCGCCACGGGAATCGCCATCGAGTTTTGTCATGACGATACCGGTGATCTTGATCTCTTTGGCAAAGGCCAAAGCGACATTGGTCGCATTCTGACCGGCTAAAGCATCGACGGTGAGCAAGGTTTCATCGCAGGGTACACGGGCTTGGATATCCTTGAGCTCCTGCATCAGCTTCGTATCGATTTCCAGTCGACCGGCGGTATCGAGGATGAGGATATCGTATTTCTCCGCAACGGCTTTGTTATAGGCGGCAAAGGCAATCTGTGGAACCGGAGTACCGCTGCGGTCGGAATAAGTCTGAACCGGAGGTTCACACTTGAGACCGAGATTCGTCAACTGGTCGATAGCGGCGGGACGATAGACGTCGAGAGCACCGAAAAGGACTTTCTTGTGGTTCTTCGTTTCAAAGAGCTGTGCAAGTTTCGCGGCGCTTGTGGTTTTACCGGTACCCTGAAGGCCGACCATCAGAATGACCGTCGGTTTTCCGTCCATACGGAAGGCGATATCGTTGTTGCCATCTCCGAGGAGCTTGACCATCTTGTCATGGACGATCTTGACGACCATGTCGCCCGGAGAGACTTTGGAAAGAACCTTCTGACCGATTGCTTCTTCTTTGACTTCACCGATGAAGTCGTTGACGACATCGTAATTGACATCGGCTTCCAGCAATGCTTTCCTTACTTCGGAAAGCATTTCATCCATATTCTTTTCCGTCAAGGTCGCTTGGCCGCGGATCTTCCGGAATATACCGCTAAGGCGGTCGCTGAGGCTTTCAAATGCCATGGTGGAATTCTCCTTTCATTGCTTCACAGATTCTTTTTTTCTCTTCTTCGGAAGCGCTCTTCTCGAGCTTGTCGATCTGGTCGAGCAATCTCTGATTCCGTTTATAAAGATGTAATTTATCTTCGTATTTGAATAACAGCTTCTCTCCGGAGAGAAGAGATTCATAGACGGCGTTACGGCTTACTTTCTCATTGTAGGCGATTTCCCCTAGGGAATAGTCTTCAAAGTAGAAAGCTTCCATTCTTCTCCGGACGTTTTCGGTAAGTAGTCCTCCATAAAGAGAAAGCAGTTCCCCGATATAGGCTTTCTCTTCGATTTTCTCTTCGCTAAGCTCCATAGGCTAAACGCATCAGTAAGAAATAAAGAAGATCGAAAAGGAGGAAGACAATCGCACAGACTAAGAAGCGGACCCAGAAACCGTAGGAGCGGTAGAAATGCGCTCTGTCGGGTTCCTGAATGATTGCGAAGATGAAGGAGAGAATCACCGAGGTGACAATCTCCGCGATGTAGTAGTTCGGAATCAAGGCCTGGCAGACAATCGAAACGATGGAATTGAGGAAGAAGATCACCAGCAACCAGATCAAGAAAGAACGGGTCATGCTTTCTCCTCCTCTTCGTCACCGACTAAAAGGCCATAAAGATACTTATCGAGATCGAACTCTTCGAGATCATCCATCTTCTCGCCTAGCCCGATGAACTTGACCGGTAAGGAGAGACGGTCACGAATCGATAAGAGAATACCGCCTTTCGAGGTGCCATCCATCTTGGTGATGATGATACCCGTAAGCGGGACCGCCTCCTTGAAAACCATCGCCTGGTCGATACCGTTCTGACCGGTGTTGGCATCGAGGATGAGAAGACATTCGTGCGGTGCCTCCGGAATGACTTTCTTGATGACACGGATCATCTTGGAAAGCTCATCCATGAGCCCCTTCTTGTTCTGCAATCTTCCGGCGGTATCGATAAAGACGATATCGTAATGTTCGTTCTGCGCTTTCTTCATCGCATCGAAACAGAGAGATGCGGGATCGGCATTCGGATGGGAGAGGATATCGACACCGACTTTCTCCGCCCAGAAAGTGAGCTGTTCGACCGCACCGGCACGGAAAGTATCGCCGGCGACAAGAAGAACTTTCATGCCTTTTTCTTTGTACTTATGGGCAAGTTTTGCGACCGTCGTCGTCTTTCCGGTGCCGTTGACACCGCAGAGGAAGATGACGCTCGGTCCTTCTTTTGCTAACGTGAGTTCGGTCGAGAAGGAGCCGCCTTTATTGGCGTAAGAAACAAACATCTTATCGATGAGAAGGTCGTTGAGTTCTTTCGGATCGGTGATCTTCTTCGCACTGGCTTCCTTCGCCGCTTCCCTGATCAGTTCCAGAGATAAAGAGACACCGACATCGGCCTCGATCAGGATTCGCTCAAGAGAATCGAAGTATTCCTGATTGACGACTTTGTTGCTTTTGGCAAGCTTGTTGAGACGGTCGGTAAAACCGACGCGGGATTTATCGAGTCCGGCGACGTATTTATCCTCGATCTCTTTTTCGCTCTCCTTATTGACCGGTTTACTTTCTTCCTTCGTTTTTTCTTCGGGAGCAGGAGCTGGAGCAACTACTTCTTTTGGAGCAGCTTCTTCTTTCTTCTCCTCTTTCCGATGAGCGAACTTCTGTTTCAGAAAATTAATAAGACCCATGATTACATTCCTACTTTCTTGCTGAGCGCATCTTTGGCGGCTGCGATTTCCGCCTCTTTGGTATTATGGCCTTGGCCTTTTCCTAAAACGACATCGCCAAGCCTCGCTTCGACCGTAAAACAGACATTCTCCGAAAGGAGATTCTCTTCCTTGACGACCTGATAAGTGACGTTAGCTCCTTTGAGGACTTCCTGAAGGCGGCTTTTATAATCTCTTTCCAAAGACATCTGACTGGCGTCTTCCAATAAGGGAGTATAAATCGAAACAAGCAGTTTCCGGACAAAGTCATAGCCCTGATCGAGATAGACCGCTCCGATAAAGGATTCGAAGACATCTTCATCGATATGTTTATGGAATTTGGTGTTGTTCTTCTCTCCTTCCGAATAACGGACCAGAGAAGCAAAACCGAAACGGTTCTCCGAAAAATCGGTCAGTGTCTTTCCTTCGACTAAAGCAGCTCTGCGTTTCGAAAGGACGCCGGAATTGGCTTTACTATCGGCTTGATAGACCATGTCTCCGACAACCATATCGAGAATCGAATCCCCTAAGAATTCCAGCCGATCGTAGCTCGGGCAATCCTTATGTTCGTTGGTATAGGAAGCATGGGTAAAAGCCTGCTCATAAAGAGCGATATCATGCGGAACGATAGAGAACTGTGCTAAGACTTTCTCTAAACCCTCAATCATGGTTTTCACTAGCCGAAGCAAAAGCTTCCTTCACTTTCTTCACGACCTGTTTCTCAATCATCCTATCGACCACCTTCAAAGCGCAATAGAAAGCTAAAGGATCAGAATTGCCGTGTGCTTTTACCGCTAAGCCGTTGATACCTAAAAGAATAGCTCCCCCGTACTGACGGTAATTCATCGTCTCTTTCATCTTGGCAAACCCTTTGTGGGCGAAAAGATAGCCGATCTTGGTGAAGAAGTTATGCTTGAAGGCTTCCTTGATCAGATCGTTCATGTTCTTACCCATACCTTCGGTTGCCTTAAGGAAGATGTTTCCGGCATAACCGGGGGTAACTAAGATATCGTGGGTACCATCCAAAGCATCTCTTGCTTCGACATTTCCTTTAAAACCGGGAACCTTATTTTCTTTTAATAACTTATAGGCACCGACTACTTCTTCGGTTCCTTTTCCTTCCTCGGTACCATTGGAAAGAAGATAAAGAGAAGGATTCTCACTTCCGAAAACCGCCTGATGATAGATTCTTCCCATCAAAGCGAACTGATAGACTTCTTCCGCCGTGTTGTAGTTATTGGCTCCGACATCCAATACAACGGCCGGAACATTGAGCTTCTTCGTCGGGAAAGGCGTACATAAAGCCGCGCGATCCACGCCTTCGATATTGCGAAGAAGAATCGTAGCACCGGTGACAAAACCACCGGTCGAACCGGCGGTCAGAACACCATCTGCTTTTCCTTCCTTGACCGCAAGAATCGCCTGATACATCGAAGAGGTTCTCGCTCTTAAAAACTCAAGAGGTTTAATCTCCATCGGGATGACGGTATCGGTCGGTTCGATTTCATACCGGCTTTTCTCGACGTCAGCAAAAAGAGGTTCCAGTTCTGCTTTATCTCCGAAAAGAAGGACTTTCGTATCCGGCTTTTCTTTGAGATAACGTTTGATACCTTCGGCTAAGGCAGCAGGACCGTTATCGGAACCCATCATATCGATTGCAATGGTAAACATGGGAAAACCTCCATCAAAAAGAGAAAACAGCTAACGAATATAATAACAGATAAAACTCCCTGAAGAAACAAGGTTTCAAGCTCTCTTCCTCATGCCAGATTGATTTCTTTATCGAGGTCGAGGGAATGAAGATAAGCGGCATTATCCCTGTCTCCGGGATTTGCCAGAATCTCTTTAGCATCTTCTCTTGCGGTCTGGAAAACGTTGAGATCCGAAACGAAGTTGGCAACCTTCAGTTCACTCTTACCGCTCTGATTCGTTCCCCCGTAGGAACCACTGCCGCGCTGACGGAGATCAAATTCCGAAATCTTCAGCCCGTCATCGGAATGGACCAGGGTATCGAGTTTCTCTATCGCGTCTTTCTCTTCTCCGTCATAGACAAGAAGAGCCAGAGCGAATTCTCCACTTCTTCCGATACGTCCACGGAGCTGATGAAGAGTCGATAGACCGAAGTAATTGGCATCGTAAACAATCAATAAAGCAGCCGAAGAAACATCGATACCGACCTGAATGACCGTGGTCGATACCAGGATCGGTTTCTCTCCCGAAGTGAAGGCGTTGATGGTCTTCTCCTGCTCCTCTTTCTTGATCCTACCATGGAGAAGAAGACACTTCCCCGGATAATGTTCCTCCATATCCTGATAGACGCTTTCGGCAGAGGAAGGCCCTTTCTCGGCATCCGAAATCTTCGGAGCGACAATGAAGACCTGGCGCTTTGCCGCTAAAGCCTTTTCCACCGCCTTATGAAGAAGAGGATCTTTCGAGGTGATGCGGACCGTTCTGACATTTCTTTTTCCGTGCGGGAACTCGTTTAAGGTCGAAACTCTCACATCCCCGTTGATAATCTGGGATAACGTGCGGGGAATCGGAGTCGCCGACATCATCAGGACATCGGTTCCTTTTCCCTTTGCTAACAGCTCTTCTCTCTGCTCTACACCGAAAAGTTGTTGCTCATCGATGATCGATAAGCCAAGATCATCAAAAACAACATCGGAGGAGAAAGCGGCATGGGTCGCAATCAGAATATCGACCTCCCCTTTCTGTATCGATTCCAGAGCTTTCTTCTTTCCTTGGGAGGCTCCGGCTAAGAAACCGATCTTGATCGGATAGGAAGCAAACACCTTCAAAGCGTTGTTGTAATGCTGTAAGGCAAGTTCATAGGTAGGGGCCATCAAAACACCTTGCTTCTTCCTCAGCCAGTTAGCATAAAGCGCCACAAAAGCGACGATCGTCTTTCCAGTTCCGACATCGCCCTGAAGAAGGCGGAACATGACCGTATCGCTTTCTAAATCGAGGACGATCTCTTTGATGGAAAGAAGCTGATCATGGGTCAGTTTATAAGGTAGGCTTTTGACGAACTTATTGATGAGATTGTGGTCGATCGTATAGGGACTTCTTTTTCTTTCATCTGCCTGTTTCTTCAAAGAAAGAGAACGGATACAGTAAGAAAGAGCTTCTTCATACTTGAAAACACGTAAGCCCTGATGAAGGTCTTTTTCATCCCGTGGAAGATGGACGCAACGGAAAGCGTCGTACTCATTGATGAGGCGGTACTTTTCAATAAGCCGCGGAGGAAGAGGAGAAACGATATAGCTTGCTTCTTTCGGATAGGAAAGAAGCTTCCTTAGGACCGAAGTGAAATAGGAAGGAGAAACGCCTTTCGGAAGCGTGTAGACAGGTCGAAGACCTGTCATCACATAATAGGAATCCAAGTCATGCAACGAATGGATCACAAAGGCGTTCCTTGCCAAGGAATAATACGCGACAAAAAGCATCTCTTTTCCGACCGAGAGCTTACTCAGATAGAAAGGCTGGTTGAATAAGACACACGAAAGAGGTTCTCCTCCGAAAAGAGAGACTTTGAAACGGATGATGGAGGTGCCTCTGGGGTTGATAGCCTTCAAAGAGGTGATTTTTCCTTTGAAGACATAGCGCTCCTTATCTTTGGGAGCAGCAGGGATAGGCGTGACATGGAGATCTTCGTAGCGGGAAGGAAAATGGCGGAGAAGGTCTTCTTCGTTATTTGCCCCTAAGGCCTGATAGAGCTCGCGTTGGTTCATGGTTTTATTATATCGGAAAAGCGCCCCTCTGACACGGAAGGGCGCTTCTTAGTTAGGTTATTCGACCGAGACGAAGAAGGAATAGACGGGCTGATTTCCGTAGTTGACATCGATCTCAAAGTCATCGCCGTACTTCTCGCTGACTTTGCCCTCGACTTCTTCCTTCTCTTCCGCCGTCACATCTTCGCCGCAGATGATGGTGATCAGAGAAGAATCGCTATCGACCATCTTCTCCAGTAACTCCATCAGCGTATTGATCTTATGTTTATGGCAGCAGAGGATTTTCTTTCCCATGATGCCCATGAACTGATCCTTATTGACGGTCACACCATCGATGGTCGTATCCTTGATGGCATAAGTGATCTCACCAGATTTCACACCCTGGATGCTCTCCTCCATCATCTTGACGTTCTCTTCTAGAGAGACATCCGGATTGAAGACCATGCAAGCGGTAAGACCCTGCGGAATCGTCTTGGTAGGAACAACCGCAACATGAGCGATATCCTTGGTGAGTTCGGCAGCCTGAGAGCAGGCCATTACGATATTGCCGTTATTCGGGAATAAAAGAACGTTTTCAGCATTGACCTCTTTGATGGCATTGACGAAATCGGCAGTCGAAGGATTCATCGTCTGTCCACCGGAGACGATATAGGTGACATTGGACTGACGGAACATCTCTTCGATACCTTTACCGACCGCAACCGCAATCAGCGCGAATTTCTGCTTCGGTTTCTTCTCTTCGTCGATACCTAAATGCTTGGCCTGATCTTCGCCGGATAAGGTCTTATCGGCCTTTAAGGCGACATTGAGCTTTTCGCCGCTATCTTCTTTGCCCTGTTTCTTCTCTTCCGATTCGAAATCATCGAGAAGCTCTTCGTGCTGCTCCGACATATTGTCGCACTTCATTGTCTTGAACTCGCCGAATTGCTGGGCATAAGTGAAGATGTTACCCGGCTTCATCGTGTGGATATGGACCTTGACGAGGTCATCGGAATGGATGAAGACAATGGAATTGCCGTGCGCTTCCAAAACGGCCTTGAAACGCTTCTCATTGAAGGCTTTCTTGCCCTTGAGATCATTTGGATCGGCAAGCTGAAGAAGGAACTGGGTGCAATAACCGAACTCCTCATGGGAGAATTTCGCCTGAACGGAACCATGACCTTCGACCGTATCTGTGGTCATCGGTTTCCCGGTCGAATACGGAGCCGTCTTCTCGGTGACGGTAGCCATTTCCTTCTCGACGATCTTATTATGAAGTGCTAAAGCAAAACCTTCTAAGATCTTGCAAAGACCGGCACCGCCCGAATCGACGACACCGACTTCTTTCAGAACCGGAAGCAAGTCAGGCGTATGTTCCAAGGATTTCTTCGCCGCATCGGAAAGAATATCGAGAGCCTGGTCGATCGGCATATCGCGCTCGGCTTTTTCGTATAAAGCAGCGCTGGCTTCACGGATAACCGTGAGAATCGTACCTTCGACCGGTCTCATGACGGCTTTATAAGCGACATCTTTCCCAGCAACAAAAGCTTCGGCTAAGCCGATGGCATCGACTTTGTCCTTACCGGAAAGACTCTCTGCAAAACCGCGGAAAATCTGGGAAAGAATGACACCGGAGTTACCTCTGGCGCCCATGAGAAGACCACGGGCGAAGTCCTTGGCGACCACACCGATAGAATTTTCGTTCTTGTTGAAAACTTCCTTTGCCCCGGAGGACATCGTCAGGTTCATATTGGTTCCGGTATCTCCATCCGGGACCGGGAAGACGTTGAGGGCATCGACTTCCGGATACGCGTTATAAAGGTTGTTCGATCCGGAAATAATCATCTGTTTTAAAATCACACCATCAATGGTAATCATGGCGAAGAATATTCCTTTCTCAGCAAAACTATTTCAGAGCCTGGACGTAGACGTCGACCACTTTGAAGGGGATACCGAAATTCTTTTCTAAGACGTAGCTGACCTGTTTCTGGACTTCGTAACAGACTTCCGCAATCTTGACTCCCTTGCTCAGAACAATATAAAGGGAGACATCGTATCCGCCTTTCACCGACTTGACGGAAACACCGTCGGCAAAATCCTCTTTCTGGAGGAATTCCGATAACGGATTGGCGAAGTTCTTTTTATCGACGAGTCCGACAACACCATAAACGGAGCTGACTGTGATGCCAGCTAAGTCCGCCACTGCCTGAAGGGAAAAAGAAACTTTTCCGATTTTGTTAGTTTTACCGATGTTCATAGCACAATTTGACCCCGATATTATAAGGAAAATAGCGTGAGAAAGCAAATTGCCAACCACCGTTGTATGGCAATTGCAAAGTCCGTATTGGGTAAATAAAACAGGCACCCGGCATGGAAATCCTGTTTTCCATGCATGGATGCCCGTGTTTCAGGCGATTTGGAGCAAGCAAAAGCGGCTT
>Ga0256406_1000855_pt1 | contig 52159 bp, 42 predicted proteins | sample RumenRJG_03DNA_FD_185986 | JGI IMG/M metagenome (GOLD analysis project Ga0256406, IMG submission 185986) | Bovine rumen microbial communities from Lethbridge, Alberta, Canada - RJG_03 | ecosystem: Host-associated > Mammals > Digestive system > Stomach > Rumen | place: Canada: Alberta | collected...
AGATAAGCAATCCCTACGACATTGCTGTGTTCTACATTGCGATTTTGAGCAGTTTGACCACGCAAACCCCTATAAACACTGGAAAAAATTCTGAAAAAAAACATTAGAGCGTCAAACTTGGGTTAAGCCCCGTCGGGGCTTTACGTGGCAGCAAGGAGATAGCGGCAACCCCGTTTTTTTATGAAAAACGCTTTATTATTTTGGTAATTGAAATAAATGACTTATATTTGCATTAAATTTATCAAAACACTAAACAAATGGAAGATCTGAAGAAAGTTTTTGCTGCAAAGCTCCTTGACATCAAGGCCATAAAGCTTCAGCCTAACGATCCGTTCACATGGGCCTCCGGCTGGCAGTCGCCGTTCTACTGCGATAACCGCAAGACCCTGTCGTACCACGATATCCGCTCCTTCGTGAAGGTGGAGCTCACCCATGCCATCATGGAGAACTTCCCCGAGGCTACGGCCGTTGCCGGTGTAGCTACGGGTGCCATCGCCCAGGGAGCCCTTGTTGCCGACGAGCTGGCACTGCCTTACGCCTACGTCCGTCCGAAACCGAAGGACCACGGCACCCGTAACCAGATTGAGGGTCAGCTGCCGGAGGGTGCTAAAGTCGTTGTCGTCGAGGACCTTATCTCGACCGGTGCATCATCGCTGAAGGCCGTCGAGGCCCTGCGCCGTGTAGGCTTCGAGGTCGTCGGTATGGTAGCCTCCTACACCTACGGATTCCCCATCGCCGAGCAAGCGTTCAAGGATGCGAAGGTGAAGCTCGTCACGCTCACCGACTACGAACATGTTGTGGCTCAGGCACTTGCCACCGGATATATCAAGGAGAACGAGGTGAGCATGCTCCAGGAATGGCGCAAGGATCCTGCTAACTGGAAGAGTCAGTCATGAAGTTGGAAAGTGCAGTAAAGGCCGTTCCGCACAGTCAGCGGGCGGTGTACGATACCCTCAGCGACCTCACCCACCTCAAGAGTCTCAAGGACCGCATTCCCGCAGGTTCCACGGGCAACGCCGAGATGGACGAGGTGAAGGATAAACTCCAGGATTTGTCGTTCGACAAGGACTCGATGTCGATAAACATCTCGCCCGTGGGCAATGTGTCGATGCGCATCGTGGACCGTGAGGAGCCGAAGATGATAAAATTTGAAAGCGAGAAATCGCCACTGAAGTTCAAATTCTGGATTCAGATGCTCCCCGTCGAGGCCACGACATCGAAGCTCCGGCTGACCATCGATGCCGATGTGCCGTTCTTCGCCAAGGGAATGGTGGAGAAACCGCTGCAGGAGGCACTGGAGAAGATTGCCGACATGATGGCGATGATTCCATACGAGGAATAATCGCCGGGAGGCTGACAGTCAGCTACTTGCCGCACCGATGACTACACCGGTGCGGTCTGTTGCCTGTGCGGCTGCGTAAGATGGCGGCCGCGAGGCGGTGGAGTGAATACCGGCGCACGGCTGTTGTACCCAGTCAAGGGTATATATAATTCAAGTTTCGGACGTCAATAAACCATTGGCAGAGCGAGGTCCTTGTGGCCGTCAGCAGCCATAAAATTGATTTCGGATTGACCGAAGAGTCGTCCAGACAGGTCGCGGACGGCCGAAACATGATTATTTATAATAATGTAAAAGGAAAGAAAGACGGATGGCAAATAAGCTTTGGGAAAAGGACTTTGAAGTCAATAAGGAAATAGAGAGGTTTACGGTAGGCCGTGACCGCGAGATGGACTTGTATCTCGCCAAGTACGACGTTCTCGGGTCGATGGCGCATATCACCATGCTCGAGTCGATAGGCTTGCTGACGAAGGACGAGCTCGAGAAGCTCCTCGCCGAGCTGCGGAAGATTTACACCGTGTGTGAGGAGGGGAAATTCGTCATCGAGCCCGATGTCGAGGATGTCCACTCGCAGGTGGAGCTGATGCTCACGCGCGCCCTCGGCGATATGGGCAAGAAAATCCACTCGGGCCGCAGCCGCAACGACCAGGTGCTTGTCGACCTTAAACTCTTCACCCGTCATGAGATTCGCGACATCGCCGACCACGTGAAAATCCTCTTCGACGAGCTGATACAGAAGAGCAACCAGTATAAGGACGCGCTCATGCCGGGCTATACCCACATGCAGATAGCCATGCCGTCGAGTTTCGGACTGTGGTTCGGAGCCTATGCCGAGTCGTTGGCCGACGACATGCTCTTCCTCCAGGCTGCCTACAGGATGACGAACCGCAATCCCCTCGGGTCGGCGGCGGGCTACGGCAGCTCGTTCCCGCTTAACAGGCAGATGACCACCGACTTACTCGGTTTCGACACCATGGACTATAATGTCGTCTACGCGCAGATGGGCCGTGGAAAGATGGAACGCAATGTGGCCTTCGCCCTGGCAACCATCGCCGGCACCCTGGCGAAGATGGCCTACGACGCTTGTCTGATGAACTGTCAGAATTTCGGATTCATCCGCCTGCCTAAGGAGTGTACGACGGGGTCGAGTATCATGCCGCACAAGAAGAATCCGGACGTCTTTGAGCTCATCAGGGCCAAGTGCAACAAGCTGCAGTCGCTGCCGCAGCAGGTGATGCTCATCATGAATAACCTGCCGACGGGATACTTCCGTGACCTTCAGGAGATTAAGGAGGTATTCCTGCCAGCCTTCGGGGAGCTGCGCGACTGCTTGCAGATGGCCGCATACATTATTAATAAGATGGAGGTGAACGAGGATATCCTCGACAATCCTATGTACGACCCGATGTTCTCGGTAGAGGAGGTCAACAAGCTTGCCGCCGCCGGAATGCCGTTCCGCGACGCCTATAAGAAAGTGGGACTGGAGATAGAACGCGGCACTTTCCATGCCGACAAGTCCATCCACCACACCCACGAGGGATCTATCGGCAACCTATGCAACGACCGTATCGTGGCACTCATGGAGCAGAATCTCCATGGTTTCAACTTCGAGAGGGCTGAGGAGGCCGAGCAGAATCTTTTAGACTCCTGCCGATGAGCCACAGATGGAATATCGGCCGGATGGTGGCGAGGGCCGCAATGGCCGTTGCCATGGTGGCGGCGGTGACGGTCGTGGCGGGCTGTGGCGGCGAGAGTACGGTCAGCCGACGCTATCCATGCCACTTCACGTTCCACACCGAATGGCATCCTACGAGCATGATTGTCACGGCCCTGAACTCGTATAACTACTACGTCAACATAGCGATGACGACATACCGCGGGGCCTACGTCGTCAACAGCAGCGACGCCAAGGGGACGAAGGAGTCGATAACGCTGTCGAACGAACTCGAAAACCTGGCCTACAGCGGTGGCATATACCTCGGCGCCGGCGGTGCCTACGGGTCGATAATCGTGGGACGAACAAACTTCAACGGCATCGTGGCGTGGGACGGACAGTGTCCGAACTGTGCCACGGGGTATACTTCGAGCTATCAGCTGAAATGGACCGATAATGCCACGGTAGTGAAATGCAGTAACTGCGGACGCACCTACTCGCTCGAGACGGGTGCCATACTCAGTGGAAATAAGGGAGATAGACTGATGCAGTATATCGTCAGCTATGTGCCTAACGGGGTGCTCGGAATAGGAAATTGAAAAAAATATGCGATTTTATTTGGAAATCGCGAAAAAATTTATTATCTTTGCAGTTGCAAACTGTGTTTTGTGATGTTGCATAGTGCAACCACATGGATTGCCGCAATGGTGGAATTGGTAGACACGAGGGACTTAAAATCCCTTGGCCAGTGATGGCTGTACGGGTTCGAGTCCCGTTCGCGGCACTTGTATCGTTTAGTTTTTCTTCCGCCAATGAAAAGGTACGCCTATCTCCTCGTTCTTTCGTTAATTCTCGCCGCATGCGGTGAAAGTAAAGGACATTTCAAGATTGAGGGAAGGTTTCTGCATATTAACACCGGTGAACTCTATGTCTATAGCCCCGACGGGGTTATCGACGGTATGGACACGATAAAGATTCAGGACGGCCGTTTTGCCCTTGACGTGCCATGTCACGATGAGGGTACGATCATGATTGTATTCCCCAACTACTCGCAGCAGCCCGTCTTCGCTGAGTCGGGCGGGGCTGTGGAGATTAAGGCCGACGCCTCACACCTCAAAGAGATGGAGGTCAAGGGCACCGATGCCAACGAACTGATGACGAAGTTCAGGAAGTCGCTGTCGAATGTTTCGCCGCCTGAGGAGACGCGTCTTGCCGGTCAGTTCATCAAGGATCATCCCGAGTCGCCGGTGAGCATCTATCTCACGCGCCGCTATTTCGTCGATGCCGACAAGCCCGACTATGCCAAGGCAGCGGCCTTCATACGGCTGATGATGAAGGCACAGAAGTCCAGCGGCTCGCTGGCGAGACTCAAGGAGCAGGTCGACCTCACACAACTTCGCACACCGGGGAAGGCTCTTCCGGCATTCTCGGCTGTCGACGTGAAAGGACGGAAAGTGACGAACGCCGACCTCAACGGCCCTATGGCCGTCATCAACGTGTGGGCAACATGGAGCTACGAGAGTCTCGATGCGCTCAGTGCCCTCTCGCAAGCCGAGACGGAGGCTGCCGGAAAGCTGAAGATAGTGAGCATCTGCGTCGACGCGAATAAAGGCGACTGCCTGCGGTCGATGGACAACTACAGGGTGGACTGGCCGGTGGTGTGCGACGGGTCGATGCTCGACAGCAAGCTGATGAGGCAGTTGGGACTCAGCACGGTGCCGGAGTGTATCGTCATACGCAACGGCAGGATAGTGCAGAGCGGTATCAACGCTGCTGAGCTAAGACGGTTCTTGGAGAATACCTACGAACGCTGAACGCACCACGAGAGATAAACCTATAACTAAACAATGCTTGTAAAAACCTATAGTGCAGCCGTTAACGGACTTGAGGTGACAACAATCACCGTGGAGGTGAGCATGACGCGTGGTGTGCTCTACCACCTCACGGGTCTTGCCGATACCGCTGTCAAGGAGAGCCACGACCGTATTGCCGCCGCTCTGCTGAACAACGGGTATAAGTTTCCCGTGGCCGACATCACGGCAAACCTCGCACCGGCCGACCTACGGAAAGAGGGGGCGGGGTTCGACCTGCCGTTAGCAATAGCCATACTGGCATCGAACGAGAATGTCAACACCGATCTTTTGGATAAGTATATGCTTGTGGGCGAATTAGGCCTCGACGGTCATCTGCAGCCCGTCAAGGGTGCGCTGCCGATAGCCATCAAGGCGCGGGCCGACCACTTCAAGGGACTCATCGTCCCGAAGGCTAACGAGCACGAGGCTGCCGTCGTCGACACTCTCGAGGTCTATGGTATGAACAATATCCTCGAGGTTATCGGGTTCCTCAACGGAACGTCGTCGCCACAGCCTTGTGTCGTCGATACGCGAAAGGAGTTCTATGAGCATCAGTATAAATTCGACCTCGATTTCGCCGATGTGCGCGGTCAGGAGAATGTCAAGAGGGCCTTCGAGGTGGCTGCCGCCGGTGGACATAATATCATTCTCGTGGGACCACCGGGCAGCGGAAAGAGCATGATGGCTAAGCGGTTGCCGTCGATACTGCCACCGCTGTCGTTGGCTGAGAGCTTAGAGACGACACAGATACATTCCATAGCGGGAAAGCTTAGCCGCGGTGAGGGACTGATATGCCAGCGTCCGTTCCGCAGTCCGCATCATACTATCTCGGAGGTGGCTCTCGTCGGCGGCGGAAATAATCCTATGCCGGGCGAGATAACGTTGGCACATAATGGCGTGCTCTTCTGCGATGAGCTGCCGGAATTCAACAAGCATACGTTGGAGGTGCTGCGCCAGCCCCTCGAGGACAGGCAGATAACTATCAGCCGCGCCAAGTACACTGTCACCTATCCATGTTCGTTTATGTTCGTGGCATCAATGAATCCGTGTCCCTGCGGATATTATGGCGATCCAACCCACCACTGTGTGTGTACGCCGGGACAAATACAGCGCTACCTCTCGAAGATCAGCGGTCCGCTCCTCGACCGTATCGACATACAGTGTGAGATATCTGCTCTGCCTTTCAGCGACTTGTCGAAGGCAGAGCCCGGCGAGCCGTCGGCGAAGATCAGAGAGCGCGTAATAGCGGCAAGAGCCATACAGACGGAACGCTTCAAGGGGATAAAAGGCTTGCACTGCAATGCTCAGATGAGTGAGCGGATGATTCACCAGTATGCTGAGCCCGATGAGGCGGGACTGGCAATGCTGCGTACGGCTATGGAGCGTCTGCATCTCTCAGCACGCGCCTACAGCAGAATTCTGAAGGTGGCACGCACCATCGCCGACCTCGCCGGCACTGAGAGGGTGGGAGCTGAGCATATAGCCGAGGCCATCGGCTACCGCCAGATGGACCGCAGCGACTGGGCCGAGAGGGGGCTGTAGTCAGCCACCGCCCAACCCACCGTTTCCTTTCTACAGTTTCTATCGCACATATAGCTTTTATAGTGCCTATAGTGTCTATAGTGTCTATAGTTTCTATAGTACCTATAGCTACTATAGCTTCTCCTATAGCCTCTATAAGACCAAAAATCCCCGGCTGCTCTGGGCAACCGGGGAAATAATTATATTGGTTTTGGCTCACAAGCCTGTGAGCTAAAACAGATGTTACTATGCTTTGACCTCTGCTGCAGCAGCCTCAGCCTGCTCGCGGCGAATCTTCTTACCGAGAATCATGTAAGCCACCGGCGATACGATGAAGATAGAACTCAGGGTACCGATGATGACACCGATGATCATGGCAAACGAGAAGCTGCGGATGCTGTCGCCGCCGAGGATGAAGATTGCAAGCAGAACGATCAATGTAGATACCGACGTGTTCACTGTACGTGCAAGGGTTTCATTGATTGAATTGTTGAAGTTCTCCTCAAGGTCAGCCTTAGGATGCAGACGGAGGTTCTCGCGGATACGGTCCATCACGACCACGGAGTCGTTGACGTCATATCCGATGACCGTCAGGATAGCTCCGATGAATGTCTGGTCGACCTCAAGTGAGAATCCTATCCATCCGTAGCATACGGAGAAGAAGCCTATAACGATGATTGTATCGAGAATCAAGGCCACAATAGCACCGGTAGAGAATCCGACGTTGCGGAAACGCAGCAGGATATAGAGGAAGATACATACGATAGCGAAGATGACGCTGAGGAAAGCGTTGTAAGTGATGTTCTTAGCTATCGACGGGCCAACCTTTGCCGAGCTGATGATGGAACCGCCCTTACGGATGTCTGGATTCTTGAATGCCTCGACATTACCCTGCGAGACGAACCCGCCCTTCTTCAGAGCGTTGTAGAGAATGGTCTCTGCCTTGTCGTCCTCCATCGGGTCGTTAGACTGGATGTTGTAGTTTGTCGACACGCGGATGGTCTTGCCATCGGTACCGAGGGCGATAACGTTTGTCGTTGCGGGCTTGCCGGCATTGTCGCCGACGGTATTGACGAAGGCATCGCGGAGCACCGTACGCACCTCCTCAACCTGTACTGGCTTCTCGAGGGCTACGACGTAGTTGCGACCACCAGTGAAGTCGATACTCATGCTCAGTCCACGAACGAGGAACGAAGCGACGAACAGAACGATGACAACGGCGTAAGCGGTGAAGCTCTTCTTGTACATTCCCATGAAGTTGACATGGGTGTTCTGCATCATGTTCTTGCTGGCGCTGGTCCAGAACTTCAGGTTCAGCCACTTATCGTGTTTGAGCTTGTTCTCGTAGACGAGACGAGTGAGGAACACAGCCGTGAAGAACGAGATGACGACACCGATAATCCATGTTGTAGCGAAGCCGCGGATTGGTCCTGTACCCGTCACGAGGAGGATGACGCCGGTAATAAGAGATGTGAGGTTGGAGTCGAAGATTGCCGAGAACGCGTTGCTGTAACCGGCCTCAACAGCCTGTTTCATACCCTTACCCTTGCGCAGTTCCTCCTTGATACGCTCGTAGATAAGCACGTTGGCATCGACAGCTGTACCGAGGGTCAGCACCATACCGGCGATACCCGGCATCGTAAGCGCACTCTGGAACGAGGCCAGAATACCTAAGGTGAAGAAGATATTGACGAGCAGGGCGCAGTTGGCGAGCATACCCGGAATAACATTATATATAACGACCATATAGATCATCAGCAGCACGAAGGCTACGACGAACGAGATAAGTCCCTGCTGGATGGACTGGGCACCGAGCGACGGACCGACGACCTCTTCCTGAACGATCTTTGCAGGAGCAGGCATACGGCCTGACTTCAGGGTGTTGGCGAGGTCCTTGGTATCCTCAATGGTGAAGTTTCCGGATATTGACGACTGTCCGCCGTCGATCTCCTGGTTGACACGTGGTGCTGAGTAGACGACGCCGTCGAGGACAATGGCTACTGCCTTGCCGACGTTGGCCTTTGTCAGGGCTGCCCATTCGCGGGCACCCTCCGAGTTCATCGTCATGCTAACTTCAGGCTTTCCGAAGTTGTCGAACTGATCTTTGGCATCGGTGATGACATCACCCTCGAGAGGTGCACGGCCGTCGGTGGTTGTGACCTTGATAGCATAGAGCTCGAAGACATTCTTCTGCTGCATGCCGTCGGCAGGCTTTGCGCCCCAGAGCAGTTTCACGTCGGGACCGAGGATCTGCTTTGCCAGCGGCGAATATATCATCTTGTTGATGGCAGCGGTATCGCGGAGGTTAGCGTAGCCGACGAGGCTCAGGCTGCCTTCAGGAGCGAGCTGCAGACGTGAGATGAGCGGGTTGGCCTTGCGGGCAGCAGCCATCTCCATGTCGGAACTGTTCTGCTTGTTCTTGGCACCATTGAGAGTAGGTTTCTTGGCGTCCTTGGCATCAGCGGTCTTAGTAGAGTCGTTAGTGCTCTTTCCGCCATTAGCCAGACGAGTGTTGAGCTCGCGGAGCTTAGGTGCAATCTCGCTGTTGTCCCATGTCTCCCAGAACTCGAGGTTTGCCGAACCCTGCAGGAGCTTACGCATACGCTCTGGCTCGCGGATTCCCGGCATCTCGACCATCAGACGGCCTTCCTGACCCTGAATCTTCTGGATGTTTGGCTGAACGACACCGAACTGGTCGATACGGTTCCGCACGACGTTGTATGAGTTGTCGATGGCAGCGGTGACCTCCTCCTGGAGGGCTTTCTTAACATCGTCGTCGGATGTCTGGGTGTTGACCTTGCCCTTAAGCTGCTGTGTGGCAAACACCTCGGCGAGCTTATGGCCCGGTGCTACCTTATGGTAGGCATCGACGAAAAGCGAAATGAAATCACTCTGGGACGTCATCTCTTCCTTCTTGGCCATGTCCATAGCTTTCAGATATGCCGGGTCAGTCTTGTGATCGGCAAGCACATCAACTACGTCTGGGACCGAGATCTCAAGGATAACGTTCATACCGCCCTTAAGGTCGAGTCCGAGACCAATCTGGGTCTCAAGACACTTCTGGTAAGGATAAATTCCCAAATACTTGACAGAGTCGAGGTAGTCCTGTCGCGCAATCGGGTCTTTAATCTTCGCAGCCTCACTGTCGTAGTAGCTTGTGGCTACCGAGAAGGACAGATAGAAGATGCTTGCCAGTGTCAGTAAGACGGTAATACAAATTACTAATCCTTTGTTACGCATTGTTTTTTTATTGTTGTTTTGATATATTTTCGTTTTAGATTGCTATAGTGTGCAAAGGTACTTATTTTTTTCACATTATGAAAAATTTATCGTTGGTAAATGTCAATTTCTCCTAACAAAAAGCCAAGAAAGTCATAATTTTAGCGTTTTCCGCGGGGTGTGAGCCAGCAAATGATGGGATAGTGGTCGGAGTAAGGGCATGTATTGTCGACTTTTGCGGCATAAGGTTTCCATTCGGATGAGCACAGAATGTTGTCGATTCTGACGTGTATGCTGCTCTTGTGGTACGACCAGCCAGGTCCGTTGCCGGTAGCGACATAGCAGTCGGTGAGCCCACGTGCTATCCGCCGGTGGGTGTAGGAGATGGGACTGTCGTTGAAGTCGCCGCAGACGATGACGCTCATACCCTCGCTGCGCTTCTTGGCAATATAATCGGCAACGGCGTCGGCCTGTGAGGCTCGCTTCTCGGAGCCCTCGCCGAGCTTGCGCAGGAGGAACTTCGATTCCTTTTTGCTGCTCCCCTGCTGCATCTCGCCATGCACAAGCCGGCTGAAACTGGTCTTGTCCTCCTGCGACAGTCCCACGCTCTCGAGGTGGTTGTTGACCAAGAGTACCTTCTGTCCGTTGATATTGAGGACGTAAGCCTCACTGAGGTTGTAGCGCGAGTCGTACTTTATACGCTCCCGGCTGATGATGGGGTATCGGGAGTAGATGGCTAAAATGTCGCCCTGGGGTGACGATTTCTGCACGGTGTCGCTGTATTCGTAGGCCGAAGCGAGTGTGGAATAGATTTTCTCAGGATTCTGAAGGTCGTAGGAAGCCTCCTGAAGGCACACGATGTCGGCACCGCTGTTGAGGATATAGTCGACGATAGGGTTTGTCTCGTCCTGATTGGTGTTCCATGGATTGAACATGAAGACGTTGAACGACAGCACCTTAATGGCTCCTTTAGGTGGGTCGGAGGGTATGTTTACGGGACAATAGCGGCGCACGGGTCCCCAGCACAGGAGGAATCCGATGATTGGAACTACCGCGAACTTTGACCTGTTCAGGAGCCAGAAGATGAGGAAAACGACGTTGACACCCATCGCCATGGGCATGGCAAGACCGAGCGACGGCAGCAGGAAGTGCTGGCGCGGGTCGATGTGGTCGGTGTATCCAATGAGGATCATCCCCACGATGGCAAGGATATTCAGTGGCAGAACCACCCGCCGGAGTGTCCGTCCCCATAGTGACCGCCGCCTTGCGGTCTGTGATTGTTGGCTCATCATACTGTTTCTCCTGAATAAAATCGGTCGTTTCTCTCTTTCCTTCTCACTACTTTTTGACGTAAAATGCTTTCGCACATTAGCGAAACGCTACCGAACAGAACGCCCAGATAGCTCCTCCTGCACTGCTCAGAGTATTCTTCTGCCTGCAAATCACGGTTCTTCGGCCTTTATCTGTTGCTATTCTCGAAGAGCCGTTTCTTCTCCTCGTCGGTGAGACTGTCGTAGCCGCTGCGCCGTATCTTGTCGAGAATGCGGTCGACCTCGTCCTGTTCGGCCTTCTTCCGGGCGTTATAGTCCCAGTCGCTCTCGTGGCTAACATCCTCTGTATTTGGCTGATAGTGGAATTTTCCCGATGCTCCGTCGGTCTTCCGACGGTGGCTGGTATGCCGTTCCCAGGAGTCTTTCATCTTCTCGAAGAAACTTGCCCCATTGCTCATTCCATAGTTTCCGTTACCGCTGTAGGGGTGTTTCTGCCAGTATTTTATCAGAATGAATCCGAAGAGCATACCCCCGAGATGGGCCACATGAGCCACTCCGTCGCCGGGTTGTCCGAGAGCGTAGAAGAGCTCCAGGGCCACCGAGCCGATGACGAGCCATTTGGCTTTGATTGGAATCGGTATGGGGATGATGAACATCCGCTCGTCGGGGAACAGCATTCCGAAGGCCAACAGGATGGCATAGATGGCTCCCGATGCTCCCACGGTGGTCATCAGGTTGAGATACTGCGCCATGGGGATGATGTCGCCGCCGTTGTTCACCGTCTGATAATCGGCCAAATGCTGCACCATGTACGATGCATACTGCGCAAGTTCCTGGCAAAGTCCGGCTCCGACACCGCAGATAATGTAATAAAAAAGGAATTTCTTCGGACCCCACACATTCTCGATAACCATACCGAACATCCACAGCATAAACATGTTCATGAGGATGTGCATGAAGCCTCCGTGCATGAACATGTAGGTGATGAGCTGATAGAGGTGAAAGTCGGACGCCTTGAAGAAGTGCAGTCCGAGAATACTCGTCAGGTCGATGCCCATTGGCGCGAGAAGTTCGGTAACGATGAACATCACGATATTGATGATGAGCAGCGACCGTGTCACTGTTGGTATATTACGCATAGTGTTTTATCTTTAAATGGTTTGGGTTGGGCCTTGCCGCCGACAGTGCCGCCGGCACGGCCTTTACCACGTTAATGACCCCGCAAAATTACGAAAAAATCCCCGTATAGAGGCTATGGCAGGCCCACAAACAACAAAAATATGGTTTTTTCTTCTTTTTTTTTGAAAAAAGGTTTGAATATTGAAACTATTGAATTATATTTGTGCCCGTAAACCAAGCATATCCATTAATACCAATATTAATAAATCAATAGTTATGAACAAATCGGAATTAATCGACGCTATCGCTGCAGGCGCAGGTCTGGGCAAGGCAGAAGCAAAGAAGGCCCTCGACGCTACTGTTGAGGCTGTTAAGGAAGAACTCACTAAGGGTGGTAAGATTCAGCTTGTTGGTTTCGGCACATTCGCTGTCTCGGAGCGTCCAGCTCGTGAGGGTATCAACCCTTCGACCAAGGAGAAGATTCAGATTGCTGCCAAGAAGGTTGTAAAGTTCAAGGCCGGTGCTGAGCTCGCAGAGGCTGTGAACAAGTAAAAATGTAAATTATTTTACAGTATAGGCGAGTCTTCCGGCTCGCCTTTCTTTTGTGCCCGTTTCAAGCGAATAATGTTTATCGACACCACTTTCCGCCGTCTTTATCAGCCACTCTGTCTTTACGCCATGCACTATCTTTCAGGCGATGCCGATGCAGCCGAGGATATCGTTCAGGACTGTTTTGTGAAATATTGGGAGTCGCGGCCCACGAACGCCCGCGGTTTCCTCTACACCGCTGTGCGCAATGCGTGCATCGACAGTCTGCGGCGGCGCCATCCCGAGGTGGTAGCCTTTGCTCCCCACGACCTCGACGGTATCATCAGCGACGCCGAGGCTCAGAGCCGTTCCGACCTCGAGGCCCGTCTGTGGAGCCGCATCGACAAGCTGCCCGAGCGCTGCCGTCAGGTGTTTCTGATGAGCAAGCGCGACGGAATGACCTATTCGGAGATTGCCGATGAGCTCGGCCTGTCGGTAAAAACCGTGGAGCACCAGGTGAGCAAGGCCCTCCGCCGACTGCGCTGCGACGACAACGACAGCGGAAATATGATGTTTGTACTCCTCATAGCGTAACTTTTTTCGGTTATGAAGTAATATTACAATAGTACATCACATATTCTACTAATCATCTTTTCTGATGCTATAATCCTCTGTTCTGTTTCTTTTAGCAAGCGAATCCCTATGAATCGAGACATAATTCTCTGGCCTTGACCACCGCGTCGAGGATAACCTCGTTGGCCCGGTTGTCGATGGTTGCGGCCTTCTCCTCCTCAAAGAGATTCCTCATGGCCGGATATTCGCCACACACATCAATGCCTATAACATTCTCCTGACTAAGCAGTTGCATCACCAGGTCGTGCAACTCGTCCAACCGAATCACGCCCTGGTCCCAGTTAGTGACCGCACTCTCGCGGTTGAGGGCATCCTTGTCGATGGAGAGATAAACGTTGTGACCCTTCGACAGCTCATGACGACCCGTCACAATGCGCTCAAACTCAGCATAGTCCACATAACGAACCTTCCGCCGTATGTCCTCGGGAACGGTCTTCAGTGCCTCCCGCGGAGTCCCGATGAGCAGCACTTCCTTGAGATTTTTGTTCTGCCGAATGACACTGTCCACCCAGTCGCCGCAGGTAAGCACCCCCGGAACGAGCGACGGCTGCATGTCGGTGTGGTGGTCGACGAGCAACAGCGTGAAAGGCTCGTCAATCTTGTCGGTCCACAGTTTCGTCATATAATGGTAGTCGCCGGAGTCGATGAAGTGAATGCCCCGCGCACCGTAGCCGCTGATGCGGTCGGTGATAGTCTTGCGAGCCGCCGCACTGAGAATGCAGTCGGTGCCACTGATGTCGGAGCAGTCGATGTGGATAAAGTCGGGATTGTCGGCGAACTGCTCCATCTTGTATGCTCCTGAGAAATTCATCACGATGACAGGAGCCTTTTTTATTCTCCTCATAAATTTCCTTTACTTTTCGTTCCGTCCACTGCAATATGCGTGCCAGATGGCTTGGAAGAATATTTTTGACAGCCGTTTGTATGTGCAATCGATGCGATTCTTCCTCTGAACTTTTATTCTTCGGCTATATTCAGAGGCTCTTTGCTGCCACGGAAAAGCCCCGACGGGTTCTCCGCATCGTCGAGGCTGTCAACGGTAAGAATAAAAGATTATTGGCACGCACATAATGCGGATGTCGCGAACGACTTTTACTACTAAGTCACGAAGATTCTCAGGTGCAAAGATTATCCTTTAGTCCGTCGTTTCATCTGTCGTTTTTATGATTTGGATATACCGGCACGACGACACGCCAACGTTGAAATATATTTACACGATTCCGAAACATGCCATTTAGGCTTGCGAAACGGTCCATTTCAGCTTACGAAACGGGCCGTTTTGCGTTCTAAAACGGGCCGTTTTGCAACGCCAAATGGCATGTATTGATAAGCCTTTATAAATCAACAACATACAAGGATGAATCAAAACGTACTTAATTATGAATTACTTTTACATATTATAGCATGCATTCACGTGTCAATCTGCACTCCTATATAATATATGTTGGCATCGTATAACCGGCGGGTTCAGGCAGTATGCGGCTTTCCCCGGCTCGGTTTATCACAGGATTGTCGTGGTTTAAGCATGGATTTCGGAGAGGATTTGGAGTGTTCGGGAGCCATGGAAGAAAGATTTTTTATTTTTTTTCGTCTGTCGATGGGGGTATTCTGATGTTTCTGCGTCATAAGGGGTGACACGCCGAGTGATTATTCACGGATTATGATACTGAGAAAATATATATTGTTAGTACTTTTGTTAACTCTCCCTCTCGCCGTCATGGCGCAGGGGCACAGTCTGCGAACGGAGATGGAACGTTTGCACAAGACCTTCAACATCGACTTTGTCTACGACTCGTCGCTGCCCACCGACCATGCTTATAGCGGGCCTTCGCTCGACGGAATGACCCTCCGGCGCGCGCTGTCGACGCTCTTCCGCGGTACTGGAATAGCCTTCCGGCAGAAAGGACGGTACGTGATGCTGACCAGCAAGCCTGAGAAAATGGTGAAAAAACGTGCGGTCAAGCCATCGACACGCAAGCAGCGCACAACGCGGAAGGCCGTTGCCGAAAATGAGGACACCCCTGACGGGGGCGACACCGAGCTCGGCGAAGTCGTTGTCAACGGCAGTCTCAACTCGCCGCTGCTGTCGACGCAGACGGGCATGCGCACCCTGACGAAGTCCGATATCATGTCGGCATTCGCCTTGGCAAGCACTCCCGACGTGGTGAAAACGCTACAGCGCTTCAGCGGGGTGGCCCCGGGGGTGGAACTGATGAGCGGACTCTATGTCCACGGGGGCGACGACGACGAGAACCTTTTCCTCATGGACGGGTCGCCGCTCTACTCGGTCAACCACACCCTCGGTCTCTTTTCGTCGTTCAATGTCGACGTGGTGAAGAGCATCGACTTCTATAAGAGCGGATTTCCCGCACGCTACGGCGGACGCCTGTCGTCGGTTGTCGATGTGCGCACAGCCGATGGCGACATGCGTCACGTCCACGGCAGCTACCGCATAGGACTCCTCGACGGCAGCATACACCTCGAAGGACCGCTGCGTAAGGACAAGACCTCATTCAATATAGGACTGCGGCGGTCGTGGCTCGACCTTATTACGCGTCCGCTCTGCGTCATCCGCAACCGCCACTATGATAACGACAAGCTGACGCTCAACTACTACTTCCACGACCTCAACGCCCGTGTGACAAACATCTTCAGCGATCGCTCGAGGATGGCTCTGAGCGTATACTCGGGCGACGACAACCTCCACAGCAAAGAAGATATGTCAGATAAGTATGACTATGAGGTCGATAAGGACATCACCGACGAGCACATGAGCTGGGGAAACCTGAACGCCGCCGTCGACTGGCAGTACAAAATAACGCCGAAGATGACTTCCACGCTCACGACCTTCTACACCTACAACCGGTCGCGGGTGACCGAGGACGACGACAATAGCACCATATACCAGGGGCAGGAGAGCAGCGTCGACAGGATATCGAACTCTTATCGCTCCACCATCAACGACTTAGGCTACCGCGCGTCCGCCGACTATCGGCCGTCGGTCCACCACCACATACGCTTCGGCACCGACTACACCTGGCACTCCTTCCGGCCACAGACCCGCAGCAACAGCAACATCACCGGCGAGAGCGGAGCCGTCGACACCACGCTGATAGCATCGCACAACAGTCACGTGGCGCACGAATGGAACGCTTATGCCGAGGATGAGGTGTCGGTGAACGACATGTGGAGCCTCAACGCGGGGGTCAACGCATCGCTGTTCCACATCGCCGGAAAGACCTTCGCCAGTGCCGACCCACGGCTCGCCGTGAAGTTCCAGGTCAGCCCGCGGCTATCGTTCAAGGCCTCGGCAACGGTCATGTCGCAGTATGTTCATAAGATTGCCAGCACCTTTATCGAACTGCCCACCGACTACTGGGTGCCAACCACCTCAAGGCTTCGGCCGATGAAGTCGTTGCAGTTTGCCGCCGGTGTCTACTATCAGCCTGACAGTCACTGGCTTATATCTATGGAGGGATATATCAAGCGCACACGCCACATCCTTCAATATTGCAGTTGGACGGGACTCGAACCACCCGCCGACAGCTGGGACGAGATGGTCATGGACGGTCGCGGACGGTTCTATGGCCTTGAGGTCGATGCCGCTTACAGCAACCGGGACATCACTCTGCGTGGAACATACACCCTGTCGTGGAACAAACGAAGGTATCCCGAGTTCTACCCCGACTGGTTCTACGATAAGTTTGACAACCGCCACAAAGGCAATATTTCGGCCCAGTGGAACATCTCGCCGAAGGTGTCGATGTTCGCCGTGTGGTCGTTCCACTCCGGCAACCGTATCACCGTGCCCACTCAGTATGTCCGACTGCCCAATGTTCCCGATGGCCATCCGACAACAGTCACGGGGACTTCCGACGACGATGGCAGCGGATTCGTCTACGAGCACCCTAACAATATGACCCTCCCGGCCTACCACCGCCTCGACATAGGCTTCGACTTCAAGCACCGCACGAGCCATGGGCACGAGATAGTGTGGAACGTCAGCGTGTATAATGCCTACTGCCACATGAACTCGATGTGGGCAAACGTGAAAATAAGCGATACCACAGGACGGATGCGACTGCACAACCACGCATTCATTCCCGCCATTCCGTCACTGAGCTACACCTATAAATTCTGAACAAAAAACAAGGTCCGACAACGACAAAACAATGAAAATGAAAAAGATACACATATATAATATACTCTTGTTAATGGCTGTCGTGATGCTCGCCTCGTGCAAGGACGACATCCGGCTCGATGGCTCCGGCAACACGCCGGAGCTGGTTGTCTACTGTTTTCCGTCGACCGCCGACACCACTTTCATCAATGTCAGCCGCAGTCTGCCCGTCAGCAAGTATACCGTCAAATACCACCCCACGGGCATCAACGACGCCACGATAACCTATACCGTCAACGGACAGCCGCAGAATGTATGCTCGCGCGGCGACGGCAGCTACTATATCGTGGCACGACAGCAGCCCGGCGACAAGATTGCGGTGGAAGTGTCGGCCGACGGTCTCGCCGATGCCGGTGGCGAGACGACCATCCCCGACACCGTGGCCCTGGGGCCGGCATCCTACCGCACCGTGTCCATCGGCGAGGAGGACTGGAACTACATGGAGAGCTACTATCAGTTTATAGCCGATTTCACCGACCCAGCCGCATCGTCCGACTACTATGCCGCAAGGGTGAGGATGAAGATAGGAAAGGACACCACCGAGTTTAGTGGCATCGTTATGGACGACGGAACAGTCTACGGCGACTCTATCCACTTCCATTCCTACACTTACTACCCGAAGGTGTACTCCCAGAGTGAGCCGCTGATGAACCCCGTGAGCAATATCGACGACAGCTTCGGATTCTCGTCAGACTTCTACCAAGACCTCTGCATCTTCAACGACGCGTCGATAAACGGACAGACCTACCGCCTACATCTCAACGTGCTGCCAGGCGAAACCGACCCCGAGACCTACGGCTACACCTACAGTGATGTGAAAGCTTATAGGGTGGAGGTGCTCCATCTGACGCCGGAGCTCTATCGGTTCCTGCAGTCCATCAACGCCGTAGAGAACAGCGACCTGGCTCAGCACGGCCTCGCGCAAATCCAGCCGACGTTGTCGAATGTCCATGGCGGTTTCGGACTGATTGCGGGATGGAACGTCTCGCGGTCGGACTTCGTCAGTTTGAATAAATAATCTGTTTTTAAGCAATATATAACTTAATCATCCGTTATGAGCAAGGAACTTAAATTCGTGACACGAAATTATCGCCGCGGTGTCCTCGATGTGAGGCGCGCTTACCGTGCAACGCTCTCCAAGGCGGGTCGGCGACAAAAGAGTGAAATTCGGTGGATGGCCGCTGCTGCCGTCATTGTGGTGCTCCTCGTGGGTGGTGCCATAGCTTATATGCTGCCGCAACAAGCCCGGGAGACGACGATAGCCGCCGGACAGCAGAACAGGGTAGTGACGCTCGCCGACGGCACAAGGGTAACGCTCGCGCCCCACTCGTCTATAATGTACGCCGACGACTGCCGCGACATCGAGATGACTGGGCGCGCCTATTTCGACATACGCCACGATGCATCGCGACCTTTCGTCATCCACGATACCGATTATGTTATCCGCGACATTGGCACAAAGCTCGTGGTGGAGGAGCGGATGCTCGGTGGCGGACAGAAGACGACAAGCGTTTATGTGGCCCAGGGGTCGGTGAGCCTCATGGCTAACGCCGCTGCCGATGGCGTCATCGTCAGCGCCGGCGACATGTATCAGATTAGCTCATCGGCGACAAAACCGGTAAAAGTAGGACGGATTCCATCGAAAAACAACATGACGGCGTGGGCAACGCATGAGTTTCACTTCGATGGCACACCGCTGCCACAGGTTCTCGACGATCTGTCGGCGTACTATAACGTTGACCTCTCATGCCCTGGCGCACAGCAGAAACGGCTTACGGCCGACTTCCACGCCGACGATTTGGACTCTATAATCAGTATGATTGAGGAGTCGTTGGATGTTAAAATAAGCCGGAAATAAGCCGGAAAAAATTTTGAGAAAATAAGAAAACAACAAAAAATACATTAAAAAATGAAAAGAAAAAATCTGTTTTTAATCACAGCTCTCTGCTTGCCGTTGACCCTTCCGGCCCAGACGACTGACGACGACAATGCCAAGGACCATTCCGTCTATCTCGAAATAGGCGGTGCCTCACCTATTGTGGGAGCCAACTACGAGCAGCGTTTCGGTAAGAATTCGCACTGGGGAGTGCGCGCCGGACTCGGTTTCGGCTACAGCAGTTCATCAGGATTCTTCGTGGGCAGTACCTCGACAAGGGGCTGGACGGTGCCTGTGGGTGTCAACTATCTCGTCGGGAACAAGAAGAACAGCCTTGAAGTGGGTGTAGGAGTGAGCCTCGGTCTGTACAATCTCCATAATAATGAGGTTTACGTTGAGAATGTCTCCGAGGAAACCTTCAAAGATTATATGGCCAATCCGCAGAACTATCCAGACAATATCTTTAGTGCTTATGCTTCCGACGACACTCATGGTTATGCTCTCGGCTACATATATACCAAGTCGAAGAACGAATTCGGCTATTATTTCTTCGGAAACATCGGCTACCGGCATGTTGCCAAGAGCGGATTCATGTTCCGTGTGGGTGTCACCCCTACCCTCAATTTTGGTGGAAATCATGCCGTCTACTGCGGCTTTGGCGACGACTATAATAAAGTTTCGGCCATCCCGTACATCGGATTCGGTTGGGCATTTTAGCTATTAGAGCCGCGAAGTAGCACTCTGGAGCCCCGGTTCCGCTGCACTCCGGCCGAAAACGACAAAAAACAAGACCCCGCCACACCTTTAAAAGGAGGTTGGGCGGGGTTTTCTGTATTGTTTCCGTATGACCGAATGAACCTTTAGTAAGCCATTCCGGCTGTTTTCAGCAGTCCTTGGTTAGCTGATAATTAGCCATTTCAGCAGTTTTCAGCAGTCCTTGGTTAGCTGATAATTAGCCATTTCAGCAGTTTTCAGCAGTCCTTGGTTAGCTGATAATTAGCCATTTCAGCAGTTTCAATTAGCTAAAAGTTAGCCATCAGGCAACTATTTTAGCTTATTTTTGGTCGCTAAACAGGCCATTCGGTCCATTTATCAGTTAGTCCTTAATTTCCGACGGGTTCTTACCGATGTAAGCGAGGATACCACCGTCGACGTAGAGGATGTGGCCGTTGACGAAGTCGCTGGCATCGCTGGCGAGGAACACTGCCGGACCCATAAGGTCCTCAGGGGTGCCCCAGCGTGCTGCCGGCGTCTTGCTGACGATGAACTTGTCGAACGGATGACGGCTGCCGTCGGCCTGACGCTCACGGAGCGGAGCTGTCTGCGGTGTTGCTATGTAGCCCGGGCCGATACCGTTGCACTGGATGTTGTACTCGCCGAACTCCGAGCAGATATTTCTTGTGAGCATCTTCAGACCGCCCTTTGCGGCTGCATAGGCCGAGACGGTCTCACGGCCGAGCTCCGACATCATCGAGCAGATATTGATAATCTTTCCGTGTCCCTTCTTCTTCATACCCGGAATGACGGCCTTCGAGACGATGAACGGTGCGTTGAGGTCGATGTCTATGACCTGGCGGAAGTCCTCCACCGACATCTCCTCCATCGGTATGCGCTTGATGATTCCGGCGTTGTTGACGAGGATATCGATGGTGCCGAGCTCCTTTTCGATGTCGGCAACCATTTTCTTCACCTCATCCTCCTTTGTGCAGTCGCAGATGTATCCTTTTGCGTCGATGCCCTTGGCCTTATAGTCGGCAAGAGCCTGGTCCATGTGTTTCTGACTGCGGCAGTTGAAGGCAATCTTAGCACCAGCCTGAGCGTAAGCCTCTGCAATGGCAAAACCGATACCGTAAGCGGCACCAGTGACGAGGGCTACCTTTCCCTCGAGTGAGAAATTCTTTGAAAATGTGTCCATACTGTTATTTATTTTTTCCTTTGAATAATCTTATTTCAGGTCGGTAATCTCGACAACATCCTGGTCGCCGTAGTCGAGATTCTCGCCTCCCATCCCCCAGATGAATGTGTAGTTGTGGGTGGCCGCCGCCGAGTGGATGCTCCATTCGGGAGAGAGAACGGCCTCGTCGCCCTTCATCCAGATGTGACGCGTCTCCTGCGGCTGTCCCATCAGGTGGCAGACAGCCTGTCCCTCAGGCACTTCAAAGTAGAAGTAAGCCTCCATGCGACGGCTGTGGGTATGTGCCGGCATCGTGTTCCACACCGATCCGGTGGCCAGTTCGGTCATTCCCATCTGTAACTGGCATGTGGGCAGCACCTGGTTGACAATCATTTTGTTTATCGTCCGCTCGTTCGACATCTCCAAAGAGCCCATGTGCACGCTGATGGCATCGGCTTTCGTAATCTTGCGGGTGGAATACGACGTGTGGGCCGGGGTACTGTTGAAGTAGAATTTTGCCGGAGTCGTGGCATCGTTGCTGTGGAAGGTGATGTCGCGGTCGCCGCTGCCGATATACAGAGCCTCCTTGAATCCGAGCGTATATACCTCATCGCCGACGCTGACAGTGCCCTCTCCCAGCCCTACGTTGAATATTCCGAGCTCACGGCGGGTAGTGAAGTGTGGAGCGCGAAGGGGCGCGATGGCCTCCAAGAGCAGGTCCTCACCGACGGGCATAGCGCCTCCGACAATCATCCTGTCGTACATCGAGTAGACCATATTCACTTCGTCGCCGACAAACAGCGTCTCGATGAGGAAGTCATGGCGCAACCGTGCAGTGTCGTAAGTCTTTGCGTCAACGGGGTTTGACGCATATCTCAATTCATAATTTGTTTTCATCGACCGTAATTTGTTTTCCTTGTCAGTAATTTGTTTTGTTTCCGCAAAGATACAATAAAGTGGGTAGAAAACAAAATAATTAACCTTGAATCTTCTTATTTTTAATTAATATCATCCTCGCAAATATGCCTCAGACGCATTCTATACGTCTGTATTATCACGAAAGTCAGCACGAATATTGATAGTCCGTTGGTTACTGACAGCCGCAAGGGCGCTGCCCTGCAAACGCCCGAAAGACGCTTAAAACTTCCACCTCAGCTGAAGTTCCATGTCAGTCTGTGAGCTGGCGGCTATCATCTGCTGGCCCGTGGAGATGTGGTTGCGGTCGAAATAGTCGGTGGTGCCGACCTTCGCTATGACCATCAGGGCCTTGGAGATGTCGGCGCGGGCAAAAACCGCATATCGGATTCCGCGCCCGTAGTAGGACGGGAAGGAGAAGGAATAGAGCGGACCGCGCTCATACGAGTATATGCGACTGGCGTAGTCGTCGGTCCGGAAGTAGCCGAAGGTGGCTGCGAAGCGCACGACTCCAAAGTCGTAGGCTCCCGTTGCCGACCCCATATATCCCGTGCTCCGCTTCTTGTAGTTGCTGTAAGCCATATCGCCCTGCACCTTTGCATTCCATCGTTTTGTCGCGTATCCCACCGACAGCCGCCCCCGCTGCGTCGTGACATCGGCGAGAGCAGTATGGTCGGCATTGTCTTTCTGGCTCATTTTCAGGTGATAACGTCCCACGACCGTCCATCCCTTGGTCGTCCATGTCGCCGTGATGTTGTTGTCCCAGCTATGACTTGCCGCACTCACCTGGTAGCGGGCTTGCGCGAAGTAGGCATAATCGGTGTAGAAGAGCAAGCTCAAATGGCGTGTGGCCTGCCAGTTTCCACCTATATATATACCGCTCTCGTTCTGTATGTGACCCCCATCGCTGAAACTCGATGCCAATAGCGACGAGTAGCGTTTGCTGTAGAAGCGCTGCATGGCGAGCAGCGACAGCGTCCTTGTGGCCACGAACGAGATGCTGTTGATGGTTGCAATGCCGTGGCTGTTGCCCACTGCCGTCTCGCCGTTGACGGCTATGCGGTGATTGATATATCCATAGTCGACGCTTGCATTGACAAATCCGTTGCCCATGGGGGCATACCTGCGGTACAGACGCTGTGTGTCGGGCTTCAGACTACGGTCGAAACGTGTGTAGACGGCCGTTGCTCCGAGGTGGAATCCGCCGCCTTCCCAGTGGATATTGCCGCCGACGGTGGTCTCGTGGGCATTGTTTTTCTTCGAGAGTTCCTTTGACGTACGGTGGTAGCCCGACGTGACGATGGTCCTGATGTTGCCGAGGGTGTCGAGGGTAGCGTCAATAGGGCGGTAGGAGACGAAAGCCGTGGCGTCGAGACCCTTACCAACGCTCACCGTTGCCGCCGCTCCCTGCATGTATTTTGCCGCCGACCGCGACGTGTTGGCCCGTACGCTGTTGGTGCTGCGGCCGAGGCTGCTGAGCGTCATCATCTTCCCGAAACCAAAGTCGTTGTTCACCACCAAGCCCATTCCCATGCGCAGTTTATACTGTCCCACGGCCATCGTCTTCAGCCTTCCGAGCCCTCGCACGACGAGATAGTAGGCATAGTGGTCATAGCCCATGCCGTTCTTGTCGGCGAAGAACGGCTCGCCGGCATCCTGCGCGCCCTGGGTTCCCGCCTGGACATACTTGCCGTAGGTGAACTCATAGCGTATTCCATGGCGGTATTTCGGACCACGATATTTACCTGTTTTGTCGCCTTCACGGTCATAGAAAGGAATATTGCCGGTGGCCGTAAGCTCATTTCGCCCGTGGCGGACGATGTCGGCAAGGTGTGGGAAGTGCTCCTTAGCGCCGTAGTCGCCTATATATATAAAATAGGTAAGGAGGTCGCGGCGTATGGGGTCGAGGCTCTCGATCATCGACAGTTCACCGACGCTCTTCATGCCCTTGTACTGATAGACGTAGGCCTCGATGTCCTCAATCTGCTGAGCCGAGAGGAACGGTATGCGTCCGAGGTCGTCCCTTGTGGCCGTATTGATGTTTATTGGGTTCTCCTCGAGGTCGATGAGGATGTCGTACATATCCGATGCAGCGGCAATATCGTTGTCGTCCTGGGCTGTCAGCTCCTCGAGCAGACTCTCCCATGGGCGCTGACCCTGGGCCGCGACATTGGCGCAGGATAGGAAGAGTAATAGGATGAATGTCGTTGTTCTCAGGTATCGCATCATAGTCGTGGCTTTAGTTATGTCGTGTCTATGCTTGCAAAATTAACCATTTTGCTCCGTAACGCCAAATATCTGTGGCAAAAATCCCCGTGTTTTTCACATTACCGCTAAGTCACTAAGGCTGAGTCATATAATTTTCTACGTATCCCTATAGAATCCTATGATACCTTATAGTCCCCTATAGAACCCGAAATCCTATAAAATCCGGGCTCACAGAGGATTGGAAGCCACTGGTTACGACTTCCAATCCACCGTGAGCCGGGTTATGATTATTCGAATACGAACACGCTGAAACTGCTTGCCGGCAGACTCACGGTAATCGTGTTGCCGGTGGCGGTGAGGTCGGTGGTCGTCGGAACGATACGGTCCGGATGATCGATGGTGTTCTCATCGGTGAGCGCGGCAGCCTTGAGGATGGTCTGCTGAGCCTTGCGCACGTTCTTCACCCCGTTGAGGTTGATGGTCACCTGCTGAGCGTTGGCGGCACTGTTGCCCACCTTTACGATGTACTGTTTCTTTATCTTGTCGTATACCGCACTGGCATACAGACCGTTACTTCCCTCTACGTTGGCTCCATTCTCGGTCACCTTGAGCATATTTGTGCCCTTGTGGGTGCCGTAGAGCATCTGCACATACCAGTTGGCCGAGCGCACACTGTTGAGGTTGTCGAACCAGATGAGGTCGGGTTTCCACTGCCAGCCGTCGACATGAGCGAAGAGAGGAGCATACGTAGCCTGATAAACGACATCGGCGTTGCGCTCCAGACCCGTCATGAAACAAGCCTCGGAGAGTGCTGCCTCCCAGTTGTTGCGCTCACCCTTTCCATGAGCCGCATACTCACCGGCGAACACTTTCGGACCCCGACGGTCGTATTTGTCGTAGCGGCCGGCATTATCGAGGAACCACTGCGGCGACTTATAGTAATGCTCATCGACGAGGTCGACATTGAGTTTCCGCATCTCCTGCCAGCCATAGTCGAAGTCCTTGCCATCGGCCGACGGACCCGATGTGCCACAAATCTTTATATTCGGATACTTTGCGCGTATCTGCTTGACGAACACCTCGAGGCGCTCTGAATAGAGCGGTCCCCACTGTTCGTTGCCGATACCTATCTGCTTGAGATTGAAAGGCTTAGGATGGCCGAGCTCAGCACGTATCTTTCCCCACTTGGTATTGACATCACCATTGCAGAACTCGATGAGGTCGAGGGCATCGTCGACATACGGCTGGAGGTCCTTGAGGGCCACATGAGCGTTAGAGTCGTTGTCGGCATTCTGGAACTGGCAGGCCAGTCCGCACGAGAGTACGGGCAGTGGCTCGGCGCCAATCTTCTCGGCTAAGAGGAAATACTCATAGAATCCGAGGCCATAACTCTGGTAGTAGTCGGCATACTGGCGGTGAGGGAAGGTGTAGTTCCATCGGTTCTCGTTGAGGGGTCTGTTCTCCGGGTCGCCGATAGTGTTCTTCCACTGGTAGCGCGTCTGCAGGTCAGTACCCTCGACGATGCATCCACCGGGGAATCGGAAGATGCCGGGGTGGAGGTCATCAAGGTCCTTGACGAGGTCGGCGCGCAGTCCGTGCCAGTTGTCCTCGGGGAAGAGCGACACATAGTCGAGGTCGACAGCCTCACTGCCAGCGTTGAAGATGCGCAGCAGTCCGTGCTGCATGGTGCGGTTGGCGGTCAGCGTGACGGTCTTTTTCTGCCACTGGTTGTTGCTGAGTGTAATCACCTGGCGGTCCATCGGCACATTATCGTCGCCGACGAGCTCCACTCTTATCTTCGCTGTCTTACCCTGAAGGTTGTTCAGCCGGGCGTAGACGGTGAAGTCGTATTTCATTCCTTTCTTGAATCCCATACCGAAGAAGCCTTTGTTCTCCAGTCCGCTGGTCTTCTCCTTATGTCCGCTGGGATAGACGGTGACATAATGTGGGTTGCGCGTAAAGGCCGGCTCAAAGTCGCCGACGGTCACCTTTCCGAAGGTGTTCCACCCTTGCAGATGATTGGGGAACTCAAAGTTGCGGTTCAGAACCATCTCGGCATATAGTCCGCCGTCGGCTCCGAAGTTGATATCCTCGAAGAATATGCCATACATCGTGGGCTGTACGATGCCTCCTGGCTTGCCGGCATCGACGGTGAGTTGTCGTGTCTGGGCGACAGAACCTGTCAGGGAGAGTGCCGCCGCGAGAAGAACAGTAAGAATCTTTTTCTTTTTCATTTAACGTTAGTTTTCGGTTTTGGTCTTAATTAGTTTTTAATTAATCTCGTATTTCACTACTATGCAAAGTTACGTCTTTTACCTCCTATCATGGTGGAAAATCAGAAATAAATGGTGGAAAAATCAGAAATAAAGGTTAAGCGAACAGAATTGAAAGGTTTTTCGGACAGAAATAAAACGTTTGATGCGGTTGGGAGGAAGGAGGATAGGGATTGGATGATGGGCTGATGACAGCTGAATTATTGTGCGCTGATGATCGGATGATTGGCTGATGATTGAGAAATGACTGGCCGATAGTATCTGAATGATTGGCTGATGACAGGGAAATGATTGGCTGCTGATTGTTGAATGACAATTGTCAGCGAGTTATTCGGTTAGTGTATTATTTCGTTTTCGTATCTGATGATTCCTTTCCCGTCTGATGTCCGCAGCACAATGAATGCACCGGGAAACCGCGATGACAACCGTTTTTCATCATTTTGACGAGTAAAAATATTTCATAATGCATTCCTTTTCAATCCACCTCTGTTATCCATTGATTACCAACGGCTTACAAATACATGCCATTTTGCGTTGCGAAACGGTCCGTTTTAGCTTGCAAAACGGACCGTTTTAGACGCTGAAACGGCCCGTTTCGCAAGCCCAAATGGCATGTATTGGAATGGTGTAAAATAAATTCAGAAGAAAAGATAATGTGGTTACGGACGGCCACAAGAGCCGCACCCTGCAAGGGAATCATTAACGCATGCCCAATGATACCTCACTTCCTCCCGAAGTCGGCTGGTATCTCTCCCCACTTGCTGGTCTCCCACTTCATCACTGGAGTGGCGACTGGATGGGTGCGGAGCCAGGTTTCGGCACGGGCGATGATGTTATAGAGTTGGGCCGTCTGTGGAGTGCGGGACAGCTTTGTTTTACACTGCTTCTTCTTTACCCAAAGGATGGCATTATATGAATCGCTATACACAATCTTATCGTGAATGCCCCGCTGATTCATAAGCGCAAGGGCATGCACGATGGCAAGGAACTCCCCGATATTGTTTGTTCCCTGCATAGGTCCGAAGTGGAATACCTGCTCGCCGGTGGCCAGGTCGATGCAACGATATTCCATCGGCCCGGGATTGCCCGAGCACGCCGCATCGACGGCCCAGGCGTTGGCGCTGACCTCCGGCGGCAACGGCAGCACGGTGTCGTGGCGCCACGACGGCGGGTTCACCACTTCGTCGGTATTTTTCCGTTTCTTTTCCATTACATTCTCTCCGGCACCTCAATGCCAAGGAGTGTCATTCCCTCCTTGATGACCTTTGCCACATTCTTTGCCAAGACGAGGCGCGTGACCTTCTCGGCATCGGTATCGGCGTTGAGGATACTGTAGTCGTGATAGAACTGGTTGAAGGCCTTCGTCAGCTCGTAGCAGTAGTTGGCAATGCCAGCGGGGTTGTAGTTCTGTCCGGCATCGGCAACGGCCACGCCGAAGTTGTTCAGCTGCATAATAAGCTCCACCTCCTTAGCGTTGAGGGGAGCGTCGGCGGCGAGGGTCTCCGGGAGAACGATATTCTCGTCGGCAGCCTTGCGGAGGATACTGCGTATGCGGGCGTAGGTGTACTGGATGAAGGGTCCGGTGTTGCCGTTGAAGTCGATGGACTCAGCGGGATTGAACATCATATTCTTCCGGGCGTCGACCTTGAGGATGAAGTACTTCAGCGCGCCCATACCCACGATGCGTGCAATGTCGTCCTTCTCGGCATCGGAGAAATCCTTGCTCTGTCCGTGCTCCGTGGCTGTGGCCTTGGCGTCGGCAATCATCTGAGCTATAAGGTCGTCGGCATCGACGACGGTGCCCTCACGCGACTTCATCTTTCCCGTCGGCAGGTTCACCATACCATAGGAGAAGTGTACGAGGTCCTTGCCCCACTTGAAGCCGAGGCGGTCGAGGATTATCGACAGCACCTGGAAGTGGTAGTTCTGCTCGTTGCCGACGACATATATCATCTTGTCGATAGGATAGTCGTTGAAACGCATCTCGGCGGTACCGATGTCCTGAGTCATATACACCGTAGTGCCGTCGGAACGGATGAGGAGTTTCTGGTCGAGGCCGTCCTTGGTGAGGTCGGCCCATACCGAGCCGTCGTCCTTCTTGTAGAACAGGCCTTTGTCGAGACCCTCCATCACCTTCTTCTTTCCTTCGAGGTATGTGTTGCTCTCGTAGTAAATCTTGTCGAAGCTGACACCGAGGGCCTTATACGTCTCGTCGAAGCCTTTGTAGACCCATGAGTTCATCTTTGCCCAGAGGTCGCGGATCTCCTTGTCGCCGGCCTCCCAGCGCACGAGCATCTTGTGGGCCTCCTTGATGAGCGGTGCCTCCTGCTCGGCCTTGGCCTTGGCCTCGTCGTCGCCCATTCCCTCAGCCTTAAATTTAGCTTCAAGCTCGTTGCACTCCTCCTTGTAATGCTTGTCGAAGAGAACGTAGAAGTCGCCGATGAGGTGGTCGCCCTTCTTTCCCGTCGATTCCGGTGTGCAGCCGTTGCCCCACTTTATCCATGCGAGCATCGACTTCATGATGTGTATGCCGCGGTCGTTGACGATATTTGTCTTCACCACCCTGTTGCCGTTGGCCTGCATAATCTGCGCTAACGACCATCCAAGGAGGTTGTTGCGCACGTGACCGAGGTGCAGGGGCTTATTGGTGTTCGGCGACGAATATTCGACCATCACGAGCGGAGAGTCGGCAGTGGGTTCCTTCTCGCCCCATTTCTCGTCGGCGTTGATATCGTTGAGCAGTCCCACCCATGCCGATGAAGCCACGACGATATTGAGGAATCCCTTCACGACATTATAGTCGGCCACGGCCGAACAGTGCTCCTTCAGGTACTGGCCTATCTCTGAGGCTGTATCCTCGGGTTTCTTCTTCGACGTGCGGAGCAGGGGGAACACCACAAGGGTGATATTGCCCTCGAAGTCGGGACGCGTTTTCTGCAACTGAATCATCTTCTCGGGCACCTCGGCACCGTAGAGTTCCTTCACCGCCTCAAGGGCAGAGAGTGTTATCTGTTTTTCTATGTTCATCGTTTCGTTGTTTTCTATTGGTTTGCAAAAGTACGAAAATTATTGCTAATAAGCAATTTATAGGTGATATTTCTCGTTATCCACGTTTCGCCCGCGGGCCTCATCGGCCCCACCGGCTGCTTTCTCCGCACCGGCTCAGCTTATGCCCTCGCCGCCTCTATCTTCCTCTTCAGGTGACGATAGAGGAAGAACATTGCCGGAACGAGGAACACATCGGCAGCCACCCAGGCCACTGGGTCGCCATAGCAGACGCCGAGGAATCCCAAGGCGGGTACAAGCCAGAGGCTCACGCCGATGCGCGCCACCATCTCCATTACGCCGCTGAGCATCGACAGGTTGCTGTAGCCGAGGCCCTGGATGCCGTAGCGGAGAATGGTGAGCAGACCCAAGGCGGGATAGAAATAGTTGGTTATGCGCATAAACATAGCGGCATTGGTGATAACCTCCTGCTCACCGCTGTCGACGAAGAGCTCCATCATCTTGTCGGCGAAGGGATAGATGAGCGCCACCGTCAGGACGAAATAGACGAGCATTATGCGCAAGGCAGCAAAGATGCCACGGCGCACACGGGCCGTATCGCGGGCTCCGATATTCTGTCCGCAGTATGTGGCCATGGCCAGACCGATATTCTCGAAGACGCAGGTGAAGAGATATTTTATGCGCATCGATGCCGTGAAAGCAGCCACACACGTGGTGCCGAGGGCGTTGTTGGCACTCTGGAGCATGATGATGCCGATGCCGGTGATGGAGAACTGCAAGCCCATCGGCACACCGTTGTTGAGCAGGATGGAGATGCGCTTGTTGTCGAAAGTCCGCTCGCTGCCCTTGGGGATAAGGATTTTCACTCGTCCTACGATATACCACCCGCACAGGATGCACGAGAAAAGCTGCGAGAGCAGTGTGGCGAGTCCGGCACCGAAGACTCCCAATCCGCAGACGAGGATGAGCAGCACGTCGAGGACGATATTGACCACCGACGAGAAAATGAGGAAAAAGAACGGATGCTTCGAGTCGCCGAGGGCCCGCAGGAATCCCGCCAGGAGGTTATAGCCTATGGTGAAGGGTATGGCGAGGAACTGCATGAAGAGGAAAGTGTAGGCATCGCGGTAGATGTCGGCAGGGGTATTGACGAGGACAAGGACCCTGTCGCAGAGCATGCAGCTGACAACGGTGATGACGACAGCAAAGACGACGCCTATGCGCAAGGCGTTGGCCACATACGACCGCATCTTCGGGAAGTCCTTGGCACCGAAAGCCTGGGCCACAGGGATGGCGAAACCGGCACAGGAGCCGTTGCAGAAGCCCATGATGAGAAACATTATCGACGACGAGGCACCGACGGCGGCCAGCGCGCCGACACCTATCCACCGGCCTACGATGGCGGCATCGATGATGAGATACATCTGCTGAAGGATGTACCCAAGGATGAGGGGAAGAGCAAACCGCAGGATGCCACGGGTGGGCGAGCCTACGGTCATATCGTTAATTGCTGGCATCGGCGGATCCCTTCTTTTCGGCAGCATCTGTGGGAGACAGATTCATGTCGGCAATCTGCTGCATTTTCTTACGGCGGCTGAGCGAGTAGACGGTGCCGTGGGCCTCGACATAGTCGAAGAGCTTATAAGCCTTGGTGAGGAGCATATCGCGCAGAGGAGCGTTCTTGTACGATCCCTCGGCAAAGAGCAGCTCGGCGAGCATGTCGAGACGGCTTATGCGCTCAGCAGCGGTCCACTGGTCGGAGGCGTAGACGAGGATCTCGTCGAACGAGAGGTTTCGCAGCACGTCGTAGCTGCCAACATACTGACGGTAAAGGTCTTTGAGGTCCTCGTCGGTGCGCTCGTCAACCTTCTTCTCGAGAAACCGTGACAGGGCTGCCATGAATTCCTCAATGATACGGATAAAGTAGTCGCGTTGTAACATATTTTCATTCTGTTTGTCCACCGTCGATGGCCGTTGTTTCAGCGGTTTCGGTGGCGGAGAGTGATTTCACATAGTTATATAATTTCTTATAGAAGTCGTGGCGGCAGAGGGTGGTGGGGTCGCCGAGGATGATAAGCTTCATTCTCGCACGGGTGATAGCCACATTCATACGGCGCAGGTCGCTGAGGAATCCTATCTGTCCCTCACCGTTGGCTCTGACAAGACTGATGAGGACGACATCACGCTCCTGGCCCTGAAAGCCGTCGATGGTGTTGACGGTGATAAGACTGCGGTAGGGTTTGAAGAACTCGCGCTTGGCGATGAGCCGCCGAAGATACTGGACCTGAGCGCGATAGGGCGAGATGACACCCACGTCGATGCTCTCGTCGAGCACCCTCTGCTTGCCAATCTTCGTGAGGTAGGCCTGGAGGGTGTCGAGGGTTATGCGGGCCTCCTCCTTGTTGATGCGGCCGAAACTCTCGCCGACGAAGCTCTCGTTAACGTCCTGTACGTCAACCCACTGCATGGGCACATCGTAGTCGAGGATGCCGCGGTACCTTATCTGCGGGGCACTCTCCACTTGTCCGTCGTAGAACCAGTCGGACGAGAACCGCATAATCTCCTCGTTCATACGGTATTGGACCTTCAGAAGGGTGACCACCTCGGGCTTATTCTCGACGATACGCTCCATGAGCGTCTTGCCGAGGCCAGCTCTCATGGCGGCAACGCTCTTCACCGTCGGTGGCAGCTGGCAGTGGTCGCCGGCGAGGATGACCCTCGTACAGCGTTTCATAGGTATCCAGCACGCAGCTTCAAGGGCCTGGGCGGCCTCGTCGATGAACAGTGTGCCGAACTTCTGGCCTTCCATAATCCGGCTGTTGGAGCCTACAAGGGTGGAGGCGATGACGCGGGCCCGTCCGAAGAGGTCGGCGTTGATGCGAATCTCCAATTCCGTGGCCCTCGCCTTGAGACGCTCCATCTTCTGGTGGAAGCTCTCAGAGCCCTTGCGGCGTGCCGACCGCAACTGTCTGATAGCCTTACGTATAGCCCACAGCTGAGGATAGTCGGCATGAGCCTCAAACTGTCGCTCGTAGGTGAAGCCAAGCATCTTGTCGTTGACACGGGTTGGATTGCCGATGCGCAGGACGTTGATGCCACGGTCGACGAGTTTTTCGGCTATCCAGTCGACGGCCATATTGCTCTGAGCGCAGACAAGCACCTGACTCTCGCGCATAAGGGTTTCGTTGATGGCCTCAACGAGAGTGGTGGTCTTTCCGGTGCCGGGAGGACCGTGGACGATGGCCACATCCTTGGCCCACAACACCTCGTTGACGGCGCGTTCCTGGGTGGGGTTGAGCCAGGGGAAGCGCATCGGTGCAAAGGTAAACTTCCGGGCTTTCTGGTGTGAGTAGAAAAGGTCGCGGAGATAAGCTAAGCGGTTGCCCTTGGCAGCTATCACACGGTCGAGGGCATCGAACATCATCCGATAGCTGGTCTCGTCGAACGACAACTGAACACCGACGGGAACATCGGCCGACTGGAGGTCGAGGAGGGGCGCTGAGTCGGGGACGATGATGACCATCCGGTCGCCGTCGACGTAAGAGACGGTGCCCGTGAAGTTGAAATATTTTATGCCCGTGGCACTCTTAGCCCCCTGTGGCACTGCGCCGTCCTGCATTCTGAAGAACATCACAGGCTTGCCAAACTCGAAATTGTGCTCGATGTCCTGGTCGGCGGTGCGGAACACCTCGATGGCGAGCTGATTCATACTGTTGTAGAAGCGCTTGCCAACACGCAGCGGATACCATGCATCGCCACGCTTGACCTTGCGCGCCATGCCCGTCGACTCGGTCTGGCGGCGGAAGGTCTCCTTCTCGGCATAGTACTCCATCTGGAGCAGCAGCCGCTGTCGTTGTAATGATTGAATCGGTGTCTCCATAAATCATCTGCAAAAGTAAGAATTTAAAATGACATAGTGCCGTCTTCTCGTTTTAATTTAATAATTTTGCACAATGATAATGGATATAAGGTTAGACAATCTTTCAATAGGCTACGGCCATGGCGCACCGTTAGCCTCGGCAATCAACGCCGTGGTGCACGGTGGCGAGCTGACATGCGTGATAGGACGCAACGGCACCGGCAAGTCGACACTGCTGAAGACGCTGACGGGCTTCATACCAGCAATGGCGGGGCGGGTGGTCGTCGGCGGACGCTGTCTGTCGGCATTATCGCAGCGCGAGCGGTCGCGGACGGTAAGCGTGGTGCTCACAGCAACACCGGATGTCGAGAATGTCACTGCCGGCGAGATGGTGGCTATGGGACGGATGCCGTGGACGGGATTCTGGGGACGACTGTCGGCTGCCGACCGCATCATCGTCGACAGGGCGATGGCGATGGCGGGAGTAGAAACTCTCGCTGACCGTACGACGCGGACGCTATCTGACGGTGAGCGACAGAAGGTAATGATAGCGAGGGCATTAGCCCAGCAGACACCGGTGATGGTCCTCGACGAGCCCACGGCTTTTCTCGATTACACGGCGAAGGCTGAGACGATGAGTCTCCTCCGTCAACTGGCCCACGACGAGAGAAAGGCGATAATAATGTCCACCCACGACCTCGGCCTCTGTGTCAGCCATGCCGACCGCTTCCTCCTCTTGGACAGTGGTTCCCTCAAAGAGGTTACAAAGGAGGAGGTCGAAAGCATCATCAAGGGGTAGAATGGCCCCAAAAGGCACTTTGGTTTCTACCCACGTCGTATAATTCCTATGGTTGGCTATATCCCCAATGGGCTCCTATAGCTCCCTATAATTGACTATCGTTGCCTATTGTTGCCTATGCTTGCCTATAGTTCCCTATAATTGCCTATACCCTATAGCTCCTATAGCCAAGAAAAAACGAATTGTTAAAAGCCATCGAAAATTTTGATTTGCCTAAAAAATTTTGTATCTTTGCATTCACTTTTCGTCAGCGCGAGACGATGCTCTGATAGTTCAATGGATAGAACGGAGGTTTCCTAAACCTTTGATCCGGGTTCGATTCCCGGTCGGAGTACCCGGAAGAGGGGGAACGGGCGGAATTTTTGCTGCCACATCTCTTCATTGTCATTTATTACCCCTGACGAACCATTCAACGCACATTATCCTACAGCCATAAATAAGCGACGGACATAACCGGTGCTACGACTGCATTGGTCGGCTACGCATAGCGGAGGAATATGCAATCGATGCTGAACGACAGCCAACAGTCCAAAGACTGAAGGTCCACTGTGCAGGAGCTGACTACACTATGGTTCGGAGAGGTAGCCCTTTACGAACAGGTCGTAGGCTACTGCCTCAAGCTCGGAGAGGCGCATGGTCTCGACGGCATGCTCAATCTTCTTTATCAGCATGTCGCGTTTATATTCTTCGGTATCGGTAAGCTTTTCCATATTTTGTCTGATAGTATTTGATATACGAGATGATACTTTTTGCCGGCAGCTATTCCACTGTCTAAAGGGTTGAGACCACAAACCGGCTCATGCCGAACTGGTCCTTCCTAACGGTAGCACTGCTGAAGCCACGTTCACGGAGCATGGATGCCACATCGTCGGCATAGAGGGCGTTGACCTCGAAGTACAGCCCACCGCCCTTGCGCAGACTGCGGAGGGCATAGGAGGCTATGGCCGAATAGAACCGCAGAGGGTCGTCGTCGGGAACGAAGAGGGCCAGTCCGGGCTCGTGGTTGACAACATTGTCGGCCATCGTCGCACGTTCCTTACAACAGATATAAGGTGGGTTGCTCACGATAACGTCGTAAGCGGCAGTGCCACCAGCCGGCAGCGCGTCGGCATCGAGGATGTCGCGAAGTCTGAAATCGACGGAGGCATGGAGCCGGCGGGCATTATCGCGGGCCGTGAGCAGAGCATCGCCGGAGATGTCCCACGCCTCGACAGCACTGTTGGGGATGTCGAGGGACAGCGTCACGGCTATGCAGCCGCTGCCGGTACCCACGTCGAGGATGCGCAGGGGCACTGGGGGCTCGAGACAGCAGAAAGGACGGTCGTGGTCGGCAACTATCATCGAGCACAGCTCGGCAGTCTCGGGACGAGGGATAAGCACCGACGGATTGACCGCAAAACGGCGTCCGGCAAACCATTCGAAGCCGAGAACATACTGTACAGGTGTTCCTGACTGTATTTCTTTTAACTTTTCTTCGATTAGCTGTTGGCTCTCTGCGGATAATTCTGTAACTTTGCCGCCGACAATATCGGTCAGCGACATATCGAAGAGGCCGTCGAGCAGCACACGCACCACAGCCTGAGCTTCACGGGGGTCATACTTCGGCACAAGCTTGTGCCACAGTTCCTGATAAGTCATAACGACCGCAAAAGTACAATTTATTTTCCATACGCACATGACAGAGGCGGCAGAAAATGCACAAAACCGTCATTTCCGTATAGAGACTTTAAATAACGACCTTTTCTTATGGTTACAAAAGAGACAGACGAAAGATTCATGAGACGCTGCATACAGATAGCCCGCAACGGCCTGTTGAAGGCCAAACCGAACCCATCGGTGGGTGCTGTGATTGTCGATGCCGGCGGAAGGATTATCGGCGAGGGCTACACATCGGCTTTCGGTGGGCCGCACGCTGAGGTCAACGCCTTTGCGTCGGTACGTCCCGAGGACGAGGCCCTGCTCCGCGGGGCCACCATCTACGTCTCGCTGGAACCTTGTTCGCACTGGGGAAAGACTCCCCCGTGCTGCGACCTCATCATCAGAAAAGGTGTCCGCAGGGTTGTCTGCGGATGTGTCGACCCCTTCGCGAAGGTGCAGGGGCGCGGCATACAGCGTATCCGTGAGGCTGGCATTGAGGTGACCGTGGGCGTCTTAGAGAAGGAATGCAGAGAATCGAACAAGCGGTTCTTCGTTTTCAACACCCTACACCGACCATATATCCTGCTGAAATGGGCACAGTCGGCCGACGGATTCATCGACAATCATGGTCGGCCGACACTCTTCTCCACTCCATTCACCCAGATGTTGACCCATAAACTGAGGGCCGAGAACGACGCAATACTCGTCGGCAGGGTTACCATGATGAAGGACAAGCCGCGGCTCAACGTCAGAGAATGGACGGGCCACGACCCGCAGCGAATTACCCTCACGCACCACGAAGAGGGCCCAGAACTCTTAGAATACTGCTACGGAGGTGGATGGAAAGCCTTCAACGACATCGACGAGGCCCTCGACTGGATGTACAACAACGGTCGGCAGTCGCTGATAGTGGAAGGAGGAGCGGCAACGATAAACAGCTTCATAGCTCGCGGACTGTGGGACGAGATACGGGTGGAGACGGCTCCGAAACTCGTCGGCGACGGCACAAAGGCTCCGAAGATTCCCGACGGGGCTGTGGAGAAGTGCCGCGACGTGTTCGACGGCAACAGTATTGCGTACTACAAAAGACTGATTAATTTGTCTTTTAGAAAGAATGGATAAAGAAATTCCCATGATTCATGACATTGACGATGACAGATTAGGGGGCCGAGTACGACTCAGCAGCCTCGCGTCCAGGACATAATGAGACTATTGATGACCATTGCTAAATGACTATTTGTCGTTTCAAACCGGGACTGGTAAAAATAAACGACAACTTCGTGTTAACCGGGAACACTACCATTCGGCACAAGCAACAACTGCAAAGACGACTGGATTCGACAAACGGGACCCAGTCGTCTTTGTTTTTCACCACCACTGAGGATTGCAAAGTATTTATGGATACTAATCCAAAATTAACATAATTAACACAAAATCATTCAATATCGCTTCCATTTAGCACAATTCAATCGCTTTAAATCGACAAATAGTTCAGATGTTTTATTTTTATGTTTTTTGTCGTTCTGTCATACTGAAAGCCATTTTACATGTTTTCACACCACTAATTTGCTGATAAAATCTTTTTTGTCTACCTTTGTGACTTATATAATGTGAGATCAATTTATAATCATATAACTGGAATTATGCGAATTAAACACTTTCTCGTAGTAGCGTTTATGTTCGTGGCAGCAATGGCTACAGCGCAGCAGATGCCGACGATCCCCGTCGACAAGAACGTGCGCATCGGCAAGCTGCCAAACGGTCTGACCTACTACATCCGCCACAACGAGTGGCCGGAGCATGTAGCCAACTTCTACATTGCACAGCGTGTAGGCTCCATTCAGGAGAACGAGGACCAGCGTGGTCTGGCCCACTTCCTTGAGCACATGGCCTTCAACGGCTCTGAGCACTTCCCCGACTCCACCCTCCTCGAGTTCACCCGCGGTCTCGGAGTGGAGTTCGGCAGCAACCTCAACGCCTACACGAGCATCGACCAGACGGTATATCGCGTCTGCGACGTGCCGACAAAGCGACAGAGCGCCCTCGACTCCTGCGTGCTCATCCTCAAGGACTGGTCGAACGGACTGACCCTCGCAGGAAGTGAGATCGACAAGGAGCGCGGTGTCATCCATCAGGAGTGGCAGCTGCGGTCGTCAGCCGGACAGCGCATCTTCGAGCGCGTGCTGCCCCGTCTCTACCCAGGCAGCAAGTACGGCGTGCGTCTGCCTATCGGACTGATGTCGGTCGTCGACAACTTCAAGTACAAGGAACTCCGCGACTACTACCACAAGTGGTACCGTCCTGACAACCAGGCCATTATCATTGTGGGCGATGTCGATGTCGACCACATGGAGAACCTCATCAAGGAACTGTGGAAGGATGCTACCGTTCCGGCCAATGCGGCTCAGGTGAAAGAAGAACCGGTGCCCGATAACGACACAGCCATCTACGTCTTCGACAAGGACAAGGAGATGCCTTACTCGCAGATAAGCATCGCCATGAAGCACGACCCCATGCCCGACGAGATGAAGAGCAATCCCACCTACTACATGATGGACTACATGAAGTCGCTCATCAGCATGATGTTCAACCAGCGGCTGAGAGAGGCCACACTGAAAGCCGACTGTCCGTTCACCTCAGCTTACGGCTACGACGGCGAGTACATATACTCGAAGACCAAGGATGCCTTCCAGATTGAGGCCAACGCCAAGGACGGCCGCGACCTCGACGCCCTGAAAGCCCTCTACCGCGAGGCTCAGCGCGTGCGCCAGTTCGGATTCACCCAGGGCGAGTTCGACCGTTCGAAGGCTGAAATCCTCTCACAGTATGAGGATGCTTACAACAACCGCAACAAGATTCGCAACTCGCAGTTCGGCGATGAATACCGCGACAACTACCTCGACCACGATCCTATCCCGGGCATCGAGTGGGAGTATCAGTTCATCAACCAGATTGCGAATATGCCGCAGCTCGGTCTTGAAACCGTGAACAAGTTCGCCAAGGAGCTCATCACCGATAACGACACCAACCTCGTAGTTACCGACTTCGCCCAGGAGAAGGCCGGCAAGACATATCCCACAGAGGCTGAGATGGCCGATGCCGTCAAGGCTGTGCGCGCCGAGAAGCTCACACCGTATGTCGACAACGCCAAGAACGAGCCTATCGTCGACGAGAAGAAACTCCCGAAGGCCGGAAAAATCAAGTCGGAGAAGGACAACAAACAGCTCGGATTCAAGGAGCTCACCCTCTCCAACGGTGCCAAGGTGGTGCTCAAGCACACCGACTTCAAGCAGAACGACATCGTCTTCTACGCCGAGGCCAAGGGCGGAAAGAGTCTCTACGGCCCTGCCGACTACCTCAACGTGAAGTACCTCAACAATGCCGTGGCTGCCAGCGGATTCGGCAACTTCAGCAACTCTGAACTGCAGAAGGCCCTCTACGGCAAGCAGGTGAGCATCAGCTCTGGCATCTCCAACTTCTGGCAGACGCTCAACGGTTCTACCACTCCTAAGGACTTAGAGACCCTCATGCAGCTCGTCTACCTCCGCTTCACCGGAATACAGAAAGACCAGGAGTCGTACGACGCAGCCATGCAGCGCACACGTCTGGCCCTCCAGAACAAGGACCTCACCCCGGAGGCCGTCTTCAGCGACTCACTGCAGAACACTATCTACGGTCATAACCCCCGCTTTGCGCCTCAGCAGGCCAGCGACCTCGACAAGATCAGCTACGACCGCATGCTCCAGATTTACAAGGAGCGCTTCGCCAACGCCGGACAGTTCACCTTCTACTTCGTCGGCAACTTCGACGAGGCTAAGCTGCGCCCGCTCATCGAGAAGTATATCGCTTGCCTGCCAGCCGGAAAGAAGGAGAACTTTAAGGAGATTACAATCTACCCCGACGGCAACGCAACGAATAAGTTCAGCCGCAAGATGGAGACCCCGAAGGCCATCGCCTTCGACTTCATGCACATGCCGATGGCCTATAACGTCGACAACAGCGTGCTCGCCGACGCTGCCGGTCAGGTACTGTCGATGGTCTACCTCAAGCAGATCCGCGAGGATGCCAGCGCAGCTTATTCCGTCGGTGCTTACGGCGGACTGACAATGATAGGCACAAAGAGCATCGCCCTCATGCAGGACTACTGCCCTATGGACCCGAACAAGGTCGACCAGGCCACCGGACTGCTCGTCTCCGGACTGAAGGAGTGCACCGTGAAAGTCGATGCCGACAAGGTTCAGAAAGTCAAGGAGTTCATGCTCAAGCAGGCCGACGAGGATGCTAAGGACAACAGCCACTGGCTCGACATTCTCAGCACTTACGTCAACTACGGTGTCGACTTCCAGACTGGTTACAAGCAGGCTGTCAACGCTCTCACCCCGGAGCGCATAGCAGCATACCTCAAGAGTCTGTCGGCTGCCGGCAACCACGCCTCCGTCGTCATGACCCCGCAGAAGTAACACTCTATATCATACCGCAACGAATCCGCTGCCCCCCACTCTTCCCCCGCCTCAGGGCCTCAACGAAGAGTGGACGCAGCGGTTTTTTGTTTGCACGTTCCCCTTAGCTTCCTATCTCAATACCACAAGGGATCTCCTATGACTCCCTACAAATACTATAGTCCCCTATAATTCCCTATAGCTCCCTATCCCAATGCCACAAGGGATCCAGTTTCCTATGGCTTCCTACAAATCCTATAGTCCCCTATAATTCCCTATAGCTCCCTATCCCACTGCCACGAGGGATTGTTTTTTTCTCTCTCACCTCTTCTACAACAGCGCTACGAGGCGACTTATTTCACATTGTAGCAGGATATAAGTGATATTTTGCAGACAACGATTCCTTATTCTCCCAAATATTCAGTAATTTTGCAACCTAATCCTAATATATTAAGGTAGAAGGTGCGGTGCGGCAAAACAATTATGACGGCTGCAGCGCGCTACACTATAATCCTGAGGCCGGTGACAGAGGCTATGTAAACAAACAACGAAGACTATGAGAAAGATACAGACATTGATGATTGCTGTCGCTGTGGCACTGCTCTTCGGAGCCTGCGGCACAACGCAGAAGACGGGGCAGACAGCCACCGACAAGACTGCGACAGCACCGGCTGCCGACACCATACGGGTGACACCACTCGCCGAGGTGCTGAGCATCAAGGAACTCATGGGCGTCTTTGCCGACGAGAGCAATGCCGATGCCGCCATGGCCAAGTACGGATACAAGGTGAAGAAAGGCTACGAGGTGTTCCGCGTCGACAAGTATGACAAGATGTACTATAAGAACTGCCGGCTGGCAAAGATTATCACCGACGGGAAATACGACGACTATCCACGCGCGCTGAAGGCCGGAATATCCAGTTGGGTGGCCGTGAAAGGCGAGAGCATGATGCTCGGCGTATTCAACAACGCTGCCTATGAGAATCTCGTAAGCCAGGTGAAGATGAACGGGTTCCACCTCGATATGGCCGGCAACGAGGACATCTACACCGACGGCAAGTATTATATTGCCTGCAACAAGAACAACCGTACAATAAGAATACAGAAAGTATGAAGAAAAAGAACATCACTCTTTGTGCCGCCTTCCTCTTTTTGTCGTTGGCAGCCACAGGTTGCAAGCCCCGTCAGACTCCCCGTGTGGATGCTCCGAAGGCCGTAGCCACCGAGGAGAAACAGCAGCCGGCAACAGCCGACACCACCGCTGCTCCAAGCCCGAAAGGACCACAGATAAAGGATATCACGTCGCGTGTGACGTGGGGTTACCGCCCTGCCGACCGCACGAAGAACGATGTCGACATTGTCGTCGTACACTCCAACTATCACGTTGTCGACCAGGCAAGGCAGAAGTTCGACTTCAATGTCGACGGGTGCATAAAGCAGTTCCGCGACGGAGGCACCTCGGCCCACTATCTCATCACCCGCGACGGCACCATCCTCAAGATGGTCGACGAGAAGAATGTGGCCTATCATGCCGGCAAGAGTGCCCTGCCCGACGGCAGCCGCCAGTGGCTCAACTCATCGTCGATAGGCATCGAGGTCATAAGCATGAAGCGCAACGGACCCACGGAGGCACAGTACCGTGCTCTCGACGAGCTCATCAAGGACATCTGCTCACGTTACGACATACGCTATCTTGTGCGCCATTCCGACATCGCCACACCCCACGGCCGCAAGGACGACCCATGGGGAATGGACTGGAAGCGCGTCTGCAAGAGCGTGAAAGCCGAATACCCCAACATCACAACATATAATATTCCGGTAAAGAATAATCCGCAGTTTAAATAATTTTATGACAAAGAAATTCAAACGCACGACCATCACCGCCGCTCTTCCCTATGCCAACGGCGGCGTGCATATCGGGCATCTCGCAGGCGTTTATGTTCCTGCCGACATCTACGCCCGCTATCTCCGACTGAAAAAGGAGGACGTCATCTTCATCGGCGGCAGCGATGAGCACGGAGTGCCAATCACTATCCGCGCCAAGAAGGAAGGTATCACACCGCAGGATGTCTGCGACCGTTACCACAAGATTATCAAAGACTCGTTCAAGGAGTTCGGTATCTCGTTCGACATCTACAGCCGTACCACGTCGCCGACGCACAACAAGCTCGCCAGCGACTTCTTCCGCAAACTCTACGACGACGGCAAGCTCATCGAGAAAGAGTCGGAGCAGCTCTACGACCCCGAGGCCAAGCAGTTTCTCGCCGACCGTTATGTCATGGGCACATGTCCTCACTGCGGCAACCCCAATGCCTACGGCGACCAGTGTGAGAAATGCGGTTCCGACCTCAGTCCGCTTGAGCTCATCAACCCCCACAGCACCATCAGCGGCGCAAAACCCGAGCTCAGGAAGACAAAAAACTGGTATCTGCCTCTGAACCAGTACCAGGACTGGCTCAAGGAGTGGATTCTCGAAGGTCATAAGGAGTGGCGGCCGAACGTCTACGGACAGTGCAAGTCATGGCTCGACATGGACCTGCAGCCGCGAGCCATGACCCGCGACCTCGACTGGGGAATCCCGGTGCCCGTCGAGGGGGCTGAGGGAAAGGTTCTCTACGTGTGGTTCGACGCACCAATAGGATACATTTCGAACACCAAGGAGCTCTGCGACGCAGAGCCGGAGCGCTGGGGCTCATGGGAGAAATGGTGGAAAGACCCTGACACGCGCCTCATCCACTTCATCGGAAAGGACAATATCGTCTTCCACTGCCTTATCTTCCCCGTCATGCTGAAGGCCCACGGTGGCTATATCCTCCCCGACAACGTGCCGGCAAACGAGTTCCTCAACCTCGAGAACGACAAGATAAGCACCTCGCGCAACTGGGCTGTATGGCTCGACGAGTATCTGCGCGACTTCCCCGGCAAGCAGGATGTGCTGCGCTATGTGCTCACTGCCAATGCGCCGGAGACGAAGGACAACAACTTCACATGGAAGGATTTCCAGGAGCGCAACAACTCTGAGCTCGTGGCCATATATGGCAATTTCGTCAACCGTGCCCTCCAGCTCACGAAGAAATACTGGAACGGTGTGGTTCCGGCTTGTGGTGAACTGCTCGACGTCGACCGCCAGGCTATCCAGGAGTTCAAGGACGTGAAGGAGAAAGTGGAGCAGTATCTCGACAACTTCAAGTTCCGTGAGGCACAGAAGGAGGCCATGAATCTGGCCCGCATCGGCAACAAGTATATCACCGAGTGTGAGCCGTGGAAAGTTTGGAAGACCGATCCGAAACGTGTGGAGACCATTCTGAACATCTCCCTCCAGCTCGTCGCCAACCTCGCCATAGCCTTTGAGCCGTTCCTCCCGTTCAGCTCGAAGAAACTTCGCGAGATGATCAACCTCAAAAACTTCGACTGGGCCGAGCTCGGCAGCACCGACCTTCTCGAGGCCGGACACCAGTTGGCTGAGCCGCAGCTGCTCTTCGAGAAGATTGAGGACGATGCCATCCAGCGTCAGCTCGACAAGCTCGCTGCCACAAAGAAGGCCAACGAGGCAGCCGAGGCCGCCAAGGACTATAAGGCTGAGCCTGTAAAGCCTAACATTCCGTTCGACGAGTGGGAGAAACTCGACATCCGCGTGGGACACGTCAAGGCCTGTCAGAAGGTTAAGAAGTCGAACAAGCTCCTTCAGTTCACCATCGACGACGGCAGCGGCACCGACCGCACAATCCTCTCGGGTATCGCCAAGTTCTACAAACCCGAGGACCTCGAGGGCAAGGACGTGCTCTTCATCGCCAACCTCGCACCGCGTAAGATGATGGGCATCGAGAGTCAGGGCATGATTCTGTCGGCTCTGAACTTCGACGGCTCCCTCAGCGTCACCACAACGCTCAGCAGTGTCAAACCAGGTTCGCAGGTAGGATAAGTCGATAGACACATTATTATATAGTACAAGCATCCACGCTCCGCAATCGTCGGGACGTGGATGTTTTGGTTTTTCAGCGTTCTGGTGCCGTGAAGTCTATATTTTGTCGTCTCCGCCCCGACCGCTTTCTTCGTTGTGGCGTATGTTCCGGGGATGATGCTGGAGTATCTCGGTCCTCAGTTCCGACATGTCTATGTGGGTGTAAATCACCGTTGTAGCTATGCGTTCGTGGCCGAGCATGGCCTGGATAGCCCGCAGGTCGGCACCACCCTCAAGGAGAGCGGTAGCGAAAGAATGGCGGAAGGTGTGGGGCGAGATGGTTTTCTTTATGCCCGCATCACGCGCATACTGCTTAACCATGATGAGTATCATCGTGCGGGTGAGGTGATGACCGCGGCGGTTGAGGAACACATAATCCTCCTCACCCGGCTTTATGTTTGTCATCTCGTTACGGTCAGCAAACCAATAAGTTATCTCGTCGATGGCCTTCTGGGATATAGGCACGAGGCGCTGCTTCGACCCTTTGCCCGTGACCCGGATGAAATTATCGTCGAGATAGAGGTCGGAGAGCTTCAGATTGACAAGCTCCGACACACGCAGACCACACGAGAAGAGCACCTCTATGATGGCTTTATTGCGCTGTCCCTCCCACTTTTGCAGGTCGATGGCATCCTCAATCATGTCCACTTCCTTCGTCGACAGCACCTCGGGAAGATGCTCACCGATATTCGGACTCTCGAGAAGTTCCGTCGGGTCGTCGTCGATAGTACCATCAATGACCAGAAAACGGTAGAACGAGCGCACGCCACTGAGTATCCTGGCCTGCGACTTCGCGCCAATGCCGAGGTCGGCGAGGGTGGCCACGAAGTTCTCGAGGTCGGCGAGTTTCACGGCCGTGAAAGGTATGCACACCTCGTTGAGGTAGTCGACGAGATGCGTGAGGTCGTGCATGTAAGCGTCAACGGTGTTCTGCGAGTAGCCACGCTCCAGTTTCAGATAGCGGCGGTAGCGGTGCAGGATGGAGGTCGCAGGACTGTTGCCGGACGGTTCCATCTCCACGTTTTCCATTTTATCTTCCTTATTATTTGGCATTCTGATTGATTTTTCCTAAATTTGCACTCTTGTAATATTACCTTACAAAGATAAACAAAAAGGGCGAAAACAAGACAAGAAATATGAAAATTCTGATTATCAACGGTCCTAATCTCAACCTCCTCGGAGTTCGTGAGCCCGGCATCTACGGCAAGGAGTCGATGGACAGCTACCTCCCGCGGCTCCGCGGTCGCTATCCCGATATCGACATTGAATACTTCCAGAGCAATGTCGAGGGCGAGCTCATCAACAAGATGCAGGAGGTGGGATTCAGCTACGACGGTATCGTCCTCAACGCTGGTGCCTACACCCACACGTCGATAGCCATTCTCGACTGCATACGGTCGCTGCGAACACCCGTTGTGGAGGTTCACATCAGCAATGTCAACGATCGCGAGGAGTACCGCCGCCACTCCATGATTGGCCCGGGATGCAAAGGCACCATCCAGGGTTTCGGCCTCGACAGCTACCGGCTGGCCATCGAAGCTCTGTTAGGACAGCGATGAAAGGCAGTACTATCAATCCCGCCGGCTTTCAGGCTCCCGCCATGCTTCACGACAAGCGTGACGAGGCCCTCACCGCGTACATCGAAGGTCATATTACGCCCGAGGACGACTACCTGCACCGGCTGTGGCGGGCCACGAACATACACACCATCCACGGACGTATGGCCTCAGGACATCTCCAGGGCGAACTGCTGAAGATGCTCGTCATGATGGCGCGACCCGACAATATCCTTGAGGTCGGCACCTTCTCAGGCTACAGTGCCATCTGTCTGGCACGCGGACTGAAGGTCATTGGGGGCAGAAAGCTCTACACGTTCGAGATCAACGACGAGATGGAGGACTTCACACGGCCCTGGCTCGAAGGCTCCGACGTGGCACCGTTCATCGACTTCCGCATCGGCGACGCAAACATCGAGGCCCCGAAACTCGGCGTTATGTTCGACATGGCCTTTCTCGACGGCGACAAAAGGACATACTGTTCGACCTACGATACGATATTTCCGCTGATGAACAAAGGTGGCATAATTCTTGCCGACAACACCCTGTGGGACGGTCATGTCGTCGACCACGACTACGACCACGACTCACAAACCGCGGGCATCCGCAACTTTAACGACAAAGTGGCCGCCGACACGAGGGTGGAAAACGTCATCCTCCCCGAACGCGACGGTCTTACAATCATTAGAATAAAACAATAAAACTATGCAAGAAACAAGACAAAACAGAATAGCAAGGCTCCTGCAGAAGGAGTTAGCAACAATCTTCCAGCAGCAGACAAGGCAGACTCACGGTGTCTTAGTGAGCGTCACAAGAGTGCGTATCAGTCCCGACCTGAGCATCTGCACAGCCTATCTGAGCATCTTCCCGTCGGAGAAAGCGGAGGATCTGCTGAAGAATATCAATGCCAACGAGAAGTCCATACGCTACGACCTCGGTCGCCGCGTACACAACCAGCTGCGCATCATTCCGGAGCTGCGATTCCATCTCGACGACTCGCTCGACTACATAGAGCACATTGACGAACTGCTGAAGAAATGAATTTTCCCCTATACATTGCAAAGAGGTATATCTTCTCGAAGAAGAGTACACACGCAATAAACATCATCAGCATCATCTCCGTCCTCGGCGTTGCCGTTGCCACCACTGCCCTTGTGGTCATCCTCAGTGGCTTCAACGGTTTCGCCGACCTCGTAGCGTCGTTCTTCACCAATTTCGACCCGCAGATAAAGGTGCAGCCGGCCGAGGGCAAGACGATGAAAGCCGACGACCCCAAACTCCTGAAGCTGTGTTCGCTGCCCGAGGTCGCAAACTCATCGGCATGTCTTGAGGATCAGGCTCTTGCCGTATATCAGGACCACCAGCAGATGGTTATGATCAAAGGTGTCGACGACAACTTTGCCGACCTCAGCGGGATAAAGAACATCCTCTATGGCAACGGCGACTACAGTCTGCATGCCGCCGACCTCGAATATGGTATCCCCGGCATCGGCCTGGCCCAGCTTATGGGCCTCGGCAGCCAGTGGCAGGGCTATATGCGCATCTACGCGCCACGCCGCCAGGGTCAGCTCGATATGAGCAATCCCGACAATGCCTTCACCGTCGACTCACTGTTGTCGGCAGGTGTGGTGTTTCAGGTCAAGCAAGGCAAATATGACCGCAACTACATGATTACCTCGCTCCACTTCGCCCAGAAGCTCTTCCGCAGTCAGGGCGAGGTATCGTCGATGGAGTTCCGACTGAAAGCCGGTGAGGATGTCGATAAGGTCAAGGAGAAGATGAAGTTGCTCCTCGGCCCTTCCTACACCGTCAAAGACCGCTATGAACAGCAGGCCGATACGTTCAAGATTATGAAAGTGGAGAAACTCTTCGCATATATCTTCCTGACGTTCATCCTCGTCATTGCCTGCTTCAACATCATCGGCAGTCTGTCGATGCTCATTATCGACAAGAAATCCGACATAATAACCCTCCGCAACCTCGGTGCCACGAATAAGCAGATTCGCCGGGTGTTCCTCTTCGAGGGTAGGATGATCTCCGTTGCGGGAGCCGTTATCGGCATCGCCGTCGGACTGCTCCTTTGCTGGCTGCAACAGCGATACGGCATTGTGCGACTCGGCGACGAGGCCGGCAACTTCGTTATCAACGCCTATCCCATCAGCGTTCATCCCGTCGACATCCTCACAATCTTCGTCACCGTCATTGCCGTAGGCTGGCTTGCCGTATGGTATCCGGTCAGAAGATTCACCACAAAGATAGAATAAACTTTTCAGTTATAACAGTTGTCCTGCCCCAACGGGTGGGACAACTTCGTTATTCCCGATTATATCCAAGTATAAAGCTGTAGGACAGTCATTTATATTGCTACAGCCACAACCCGTCAAACGGTAGGAGAGCAACCCATATCTCTACCGTTTACCGACAAAAACCGATAGGAAAATCCTTTAGATAACTACAGCTGTCCGGCCTCAACCTGCAGGACGACACGCTCTATCAGACGGTCCCTGCCATTAGGCTCGTACCGCTTCTTCAGACTTGCACCGAAGAGTCCCGCAAAGGTCTGGTAGATACCTGCACGCAGAGGACCGAAGAAAGCCTTCACAATCTCGTAGGACGTCTGTCCGCACTCTCTGTCGACGAGTTTTATTAACAGCTTACCCTGACTATAGGTGAGCTCGTTCTTCAGCTTTTTATAGTACTGTTTCTTTATTCCTGCCTCCACCCGGTTAACCTGAGCCTGACGTTCCTTGGGGTCAGGGATAGTCTGCAGGTACTCCTCCGTTTCGAATATGATGAGCTTCACCTGCTTAGCATAGGGCAGCACCTTCTTGATGTTTCGCACAAGGCGATAGTAAGCCTCCCGTTCGGCCTCATTCCTAAACACCAATGGAGCCATCTTCACGAAGGGCTCCGAGCGCCGTATATACTGCACCGAGTCGCCGTTCTGCATCACCTTTCCCACATACAAGTCGGGAACATAGCGCGGCCCCACAGGCATGGGGTCGGCATCGGTGGCCTGAGCCGATGCGGTGAGCACGGCAAAGGCTGCAAAAAGCGTAAGCATTAGTCTCTTGATATCCATTACGGATGCAAAAGTAGCTATTATTTTCCGTCCGTCATCCATTTTTAGCATAATTTTAAGGTTTATTGTTCCATTGCCTTTTTATTTTTAAGTAACTTTGTCGTGAAAATAAATCACATCATTATTAAATGATTATGACCAACATCAGAACAAGTCTTATCCTTTCCGCAGGACTGCTCCTGACGGCCTGTGGCTCTGCCACATACGTCACGTCGGGCAGCCGTGTGCTCATCGACTCGCGCTACGATGCCCACCCCGACAGTGCCGCAGCGGCATTCATAGCCCCCTACAAGGCCCGTGTCGATTCGATAATGAATCCCATCGTCGGGTATGCAGCCACCGACATGTCGTGCCATCAGCCCGAAAGCCCACAGTCGAATCTCTACTCCGACATCCTTGTGTGGAGCAGCAGCAAGTTCAACGAGCATCCCGACTTCGGAGTATATAATGTCGGCGGCATACGCGCCGCACTGTCGAAAGGAGCCGTCACCGTCGGCGACATCCTCGACACGGCACCTTTCGAGAACAAAATTTGCTTCCTCACGCTCAGCGGTGATAAGGTCTTAGAGCTCTTCCGGCAGATTACCGGTCAGGGGGGACAGGGCCTCAGCCATTCCGTACGCCTCGTGATGGACAAGCACGGCCGTCTGCTCAGCGCTAAAATCAATGGCCGCGATGTCGACCCGAAGGCCTCCTACCGCATCGTAACCCTCGACTACATTGCCCAGGGCAACGACAAGATGGAAGCTTTCAAGGCCAAGACAGCCGTAGTCTCACCGCAGTCGGAGGAGAACAACGTGCGCTACCTCATCATGGACTACTTCCGGACAATGACGAAAGAGGGCCGGAAAGTGGAATCGAAGGCCGAAGGCCGTATCACTGTAGCACCCGACAGCCCGACAGCAACGAACTAATATGTCCAACCCATCAACAGAGAATTTTTCAATGACACCATCACTATCAATATCCCGTCGGACCTCAGCATTCCGCATCCTCCTCGCCACCGTCGTCGCCATTGCCCTCACCGGCACCCTCGGCAGCTGCGGTGGAGCACGTGAGCTCACCATCCTCCACACCAACGACACCCACAGCCAGATCTATCCCCTTCCCGTCAACCTCGCCGATACCGCCAAAGCCGGACGCGGAGGATTCCTCCGCCGCATAGCGATGCTCAAGGAAGAGCGCGCCAAGGACCCCGACCTGCTGCTCTTCGACAGTGGCGACTTCTCCCAGGGCAGCCCCTACTACACCCTCTTCAAGGGCGATGTGGAGGCCGGACTGATGAACGAGATGCACTATGATGCCGGAACCATCGGCAACCATGAGTTCGACTTCGGACTGGAGAATATGGCACGAGTGTTCCGAGAACTCAACTTTCCTATTCTCTGCGCCAACTACGACTTCACCGGCACACCCGTCGAGGGCACCGTGAAGAAGAATACCATCATCCGACGGAAAGGATTCAAGATTGGCATCTTCGGCATCTGCCCAAAGATGGACGGCCTCGTCGACGTGAACAAATGCCGTGGCGTGAAATTCCTCGACCCGATAAAGTGCGCACAAGAGCAGGTCGATGAACTGCGGAAGGAGGGCTGCAACTACATCATCTGTATCTCGCACTTAGGCTGGACCAATTATCCCGACCTCGTCACCGACCAGAAACTCATTGCCGCTACCCACGGCATCGACCTCGTTCTCGGCGGCCACAGCCACACGTTCTTCACCCATCTCGAATACGTCAAGGACAAAAGCGGTACCATGGTGCCCGTCGACCAGAACGGAAAGTCGGGAATCTACATCGGGAAGATACACGTCACGAAGAAGTAAAGGCTCACTGCATGGGTGCGGACCATCCACAATCCTATCTGGCCGCACCCCTGCAGATGCCATCTCTTCACCGCTGACACCATTAGTAGTTAGTGGAATCACCTTACATAAATAATGTGTACCACAACACTGGCCACACCCTTCGGAAGATTCAACAACCCATTACCATGAAGCTGTCGGCAGGATAATGAAATCCCCGCACCATAAACTGCATTAACAGCTGGTATATCGACATTTATCTGACAAAGATGTATAATGATTCTGTGTTTTTCCTAATGCAAAGATACAAAATTTTTAAGGCGAATGCAAGCGATTTCGATAATATTTTTTCCGATGTCGTGATATTTCACAAGCAAGCCATAACGGTTATGAAATGAAAATACTATTAATGCAGACATTATCCGTCGACTAAATGTAAACAAAAAAATTCCATTCGGCCTTTTCTGATATCCCCATGCCATCGGGGCGGTTGTGTAATCATGTCTAATGGTTTAAGTGGTGTTGGTACTCCGGCCGTTTGACGTACGGCTGACGGCCGTTTATATATATCATTTTAGTTATCCAGAAGTAACAAGATACGCTCATAGTTACGATTACGCAACGATGTCCAAAAGCCTAAAGTGAGTTCTGCTGTTATTTTTGTTGTATTCCATATTTATTAATAACTTTGCCATGCTGTCCAGACAAGTCCCTCTCCTAAGTATTCGATGTTAGAGGCGCCCCGGGGGTGCATTTTATAGAAATTTATTTTGTTTTACCGTCAGTCCTTAAATTCCCCGTACGACCTAAGTTAGGATAGTGATAGATAGTCTTCTATACATTAACGTCCTTGAGCCGCACTGTTTTCTTGATATATTTATTGTACAATGGATAGAGGCTACTGTCCTCGTTGACGCCGGTAAAGAGGAGCTTATCGGCAGTCTCGGCAATATATTCATTACGCTTATAAGCAGAGTTCTTTGTCTGCCTTTGCGCCTCAGTGGAGGAGATGATCAGCAGTCGGTTCTCGTCCATAGCCTCCTGCAGGTCTTGCGGCAATTCCTTATAGGGACGGCGTGCAAGCACCCAGATGACGGGCGTGTGGGCCCGGAGCAGGAAATGCAGCACGTCACGCTCCATCTTCGACGAGAAGCCGCTCATGACGCAGCATCCCGGCTCTGGCTTCCTTGATGCCCACTCATAGCAGGCCATCACGTCGGACACATCAATGTGGCTCGACGCGAGAAAGCCTGTCTTGGTGTAGCTCAAAAGCTGTTGGTTGCCTGTCATCTCCATATCTTGTCATTCACTCGTTCAACTCATCGCCCATGCGGTACTTGATGTCATAGTTGATGATGAAGTCTAGCTCCTCATCGGTGAAGCCGTAATGCTGAGCAAGAACTTTGTCGATCTCGTCGATAAGAGGCTTAGACTTCTTGGGATAATACTCATCATATATCACATCGTTTCCTGTTTTTTTATAGTGAGTACTCTTAGTATATTTATTCTTTTCGTAGTCCTCAAACAATT